>Ga0209292_1000065_pt1 | contig 161303 bp, 133 predicted proteins | sample GOMGulsemesocosm_2_FD_184634 | JGI IMG/M metagenome (GOLD analysis project Ga0209292, IMG submission 184634) | Methane-oxidizing microbial communities from mesocosms in the Gulf of Mexico - GOM9C Gulf of Mexico (SPAdes) (version 2) | ecosystem: Environmental > Aquatic > Marine > Cold seeps...
GACATTAACTTTTGTGGTGATAAACGTTGCGAATACCTAGCTATGCAACGATTTTGGCACTGGCATGGGGCAAAGAAATTTACTAATGAAACTAACTAGAAACTAACTAGAAACTAACTAGAAACTACTGCTTATTAGCGGAAGTAAAGTTAGTACTATCAAGCCGATAATTTATATAACCTTTCATCTTTTGGTTTAGCATTTTCTTTCCTGTTAAACCAAATTTCTGACATACAGTGTCACTGTCATGCTTTTGAATTAACCTTGCAATTAGCACTAAGCAATTTTTCATATCATCATAATGCCGGTTTTTATCATTAAGTACTAAATCATGCTTGAGCCATAAATATAGGCTATAACAGCAACTACTATATAAACGTTCGCCCTTTGCAAATGCTTGAACATTCGAAACATCAAGCATAGACAAGATACTTAAATCTTTTTTAGCACATTGACTTAATAACAGAAACACCAACTCTGTTGTTAATGTTTTGTATTCCTCTAAAAGTAAATAATCAAAGCTTTGATAAAAATCACGTTGAAAATCTTTCTGTTTTAGACTGTTGTTTACCGTTAGGCCTTTAACCAATAGAGCAGAATGTTCTCCACTCGCTTTATCCTTGGTAAAACCAATTCTAGTAATAGAAAACCCAGCGTTAAGCCAGAAAGGTAGCAGTTCAGCATTTACACCAAAACTAGAGCCAAGAAAATCAGCCCCCTGCTCGATTGCGAGTAACTCAATATGGTTAAGAAATTTAGACCCAATACCTAATTGCTGAATTTGTGGGTGTACAGCAATACGCATAATACGTAAATAATGATAGCTGAATGCTTCTTCAAAACCACAATGGCTGAATAATGACTGTGGTAAAAAGTGATTACGTAAACGGCGTTGAGAATTTTTTACAGCACGAATATCATCATCACTCACGCCATTCCCCACGCCTTCACTCATTAATAAAGCAACAGCCAGTAGCTCCGCATTACTCTTTCGTGAGGAAAAAAGACAAGTTAATTGTATTTTCGGATTATCTAGCAGTAATTGTAAATCACTCGGTTTAGTTTGATAGTGTGCTGTCACCAGCACAGCGAAAACTTGCTGTAACAAAGCCTCATCAGCAACCAGCTGAGCAGCACTTATTACTTTGAACACAAGATCATCAGGAATATTCCGATGATCGGCTTTATTAATGAAACTATCATCAACCTTCACTTCTACCTGAGAGTTTCTCGATAGAGAGGTTCTTGTCGTTGTTAACCTAGGTAATTCTGCATTTAATAAACAGGCATCAAAGACTAGTTTTTCGAGAGGATCATTTTTCCTCCAACGGATAGGCTGATTTAGGTGCACACTAACCCATTGAGGGCGTACTCTATCAAGCGTTTTTTGAAATTTTAAAGTGAAGCCCCTGCCTGCTCCTTCATAACCATGCACAGTGCTGGAAAAAACCACCCTATGATAGTGATTCAGTAACTGTTCAAGTAGATACACAGGAATAGCAGCAGCCTCATCAATCAAAACAAGGTTAACTTTGATCGGTACTCTTATTAATTGATCAATAGGCATAAAAGCTAATGTAGCTTTGCCAAAGGTAATATTGTGACCTTGCTGCTCAACAGCTACCAAACATTGTTTTAACTGCTGATAAAAGACTGACACAGCCAAACTATCCGGAGCGGTAACAATAACCCTAAAATCATCTTGCTCATGTGCCTTCAATAATTGAGCGCAAGCAATAGCCAATGCTGATGATTTACCTCGCCCTCGGTCAGCTGTTAAGACCAAAGGTCTCTTTCTGTGACCTGAAATAACTTTACCAATAGCATTAACCGCACTGTACTGCTCTTGAGTGAGACAGCCTAAGGGATAAGTAGAGCTAACTTCCATGCTTTCTTGTATAGCAGGAACCCTACTATGAGGTAATAACATGGCTTTCGATTCAGTTATGATTGTATGGGCGTTCGTTTCTGATATTAATGAAAAGAAACGCTTTAAAAACAAGCTTCTTTCAGGTTTTTCAACTAACGATGGTATAACTAAGAATAAAATCCCACCAGCTTTTAGGGTGCCCGATAGTGCAGCAAAAGCATCAATAGTAAACTGACTATCGGCAAAAATAATCAGCTCACTTTCACTACCTAGTTTATCTCGATAGCGCTTTTTCTGCACATTAGCAGTAATTAGCGCACTGTCGCCATAAATTAGACATGTCGAATTACTTGAGAATGATGAAAGTTCAGAATTATCGTCACCTCTCAAAGCAGTTGATACTTGCTTAATAGATTCCAATAATGCTAATGCCCAGACCTCACAACCAGATAGAACAACTAAACGTCGTTCATTATCTGCTAATGCTTGCTTAGAATAATCATTGAACCAAGATAAGAAGGCTTGTACTTGTATCATCTTTTTTGAAACCCTGAGAGTAGTTGTAAGTGAATAAAATTAAAGCTATCTGGTATATATAAAGCAAAATAAAATTAATTTATGTATATTTTTTCAACAATTGACTTCTATACTGTTTTAAACCACAAATGTACTAGGGTTAATTTGAAAAGCTTGATTTAGATCAACCTATTTGACCTAACAAGCGATTAAAATTAGACATAAATTAGCTTACCTTAGTAATAAACTTTCGAGAGCATTATGAATCAAGCAACATCCCCTGAACAACAAAAAAAATACGAGCGAAATACCTTTATATTTTTAGCCGTATTTTTAGCCCCAATTCTATCAGTAATCATCGTTGCTGGCTTTGGTTTTGCCGTATGGTTCAGCCAACTTGCATTCTTAGGGCCACCAGGCACTTAAGCTTTGTTTACTAAAAACACCGAAAAAACGGAACGTTTAGCTGATCCTTCTAAAAGGCGATTGTTTCGTGGCAAGGTTAAAACACAGCAACTAATGCGGCTACCTTGGGTAATTAATGAGGCTGTCTTCACCTCTGGTTGTACTCAATGCCAAGACTGCATTAGTAGCTGTGACAGTAATATTATTGTTAAGGACGATGAAGGTTTTCCCAAAATAGATTTCAGCCTAGGTGAATGTACTTTTTGTAATAAATGCATAGATGTTTGTAAAAAACCACTTTTTTCAGGTGCATTCCTTGAAGAAAATAATCCTGAAACAAAGAACCTTGATGGTAATACAACGAAACAGAACACGTTAAAGAATAATGAAAAAGCTTGGCCGGTCATGTTAGAAATTAGTGATAAGTGTTTAGCTAAAAACAGTATTTATTGTCAAAGTTGCCGTGATGAATGTGAAACTAGCGTAATAAAATTTAATTACCTTAATTCAAGTATTCCACAACCCAGTTTAGATGATAGCGATTGTACTCAATGTGGCGCTTGCATCAAAAGTTGTCCACAAGATGCACTAGCATTTACATTCGAATTAAACGTAAGTTAACGAAATATTAAGAATCAATATGATGAAAAATGCTGAAAGTACAACAAGTGAATATCACGTAGCTAGTTTTGTAGCTTACCCTATTTTGGCGCAATTGAATGAAGTAAAACAAGCGATAGCAGACATTGAAGGTACTGACATTCATGCAACGAGTGATGAAGGTAAAATTGTGTTCACTATAGAGGGCAATAGCTATCGTGATATTGGCACAAAAATGGACATTATAAGAGTTCATAAGGGCCTAATTAATTTATCACCTGTCTATCATCAAATCTTAGATGAAAGTGATAATGAAAAAATAGAAGAGCAATATACAGAATTAAAAAAATAATAAAAATAAGTACGTCCTTAATAAAGAATAAATTTAACCATATTTTAAAACCGAATCAAAATAAGTAAGAGGAAGGTGACACGATGACAATTAATCGCCGAGAATTTATTAAAGCCAATGCTATTGCAGCAGCGGCAGCCGTTGCTGGTGTATCGATACCCGCTGTAGCATCAAATTTAATTACCAGTTCAGATATTACCAAACTAAAGTGGGATAAAGCGCCTTGTCGTTTTTGTGGTACTGGTTGTAGTGTTAATGTTGGCGTTATGGATGGCAAAGTTGTTGCTACCCATGGAGACATCAAATCTCCAGTAAACAAAGGCCTTAATTGTGTTAAAGGTTATTTTCTTTCTAAAATTATGTACGGTAAAGACAGATTAACCACACCACTACTTCGTATGACTAACGGTAAATATGATAAAGAAGGTGAATTTGCTCCTGTTTCTTGGGATCAAGCCTTCAATGTGATGGCTGAGAAAGCTAAAGATGCTTTGAAAAAAGACGGACCTGAAGCTCTTGGTATGTTTGGCTCTGGACAATGGACAGTACAAGAAGGTTATGCGGCAGTTAAGTTGATGAAAGCAGGCTTTCGTACTAATAATATTGATCCGAACGCTAGGCACTGTATGGCATCTGCTGTTGGTGGTTTTATGCGTACCTTTGGTATCGACGAACCTATGGGTTGTTACGATGATTTAGAAGCTGCTGATGCGTTTGTCTTATGGGGCTCAAACATGGCTGAAATGCATCCAATCTTATGGACGCGTTTAACTGACCGTCGTTTGAGTTCTCCCCATGTAAAAGTAGCTGTATTATCAACTTTTGAGCATAGAAGCTTTGATTTAGCCGATAACGGCATGATTTTCACACCTCAAACTGATTTAGCGATATTGAATTATATTGCTAACTACATCATTAAAACCGATCGTGTTAATAAAGAGTTTGTTAGCAAACACACTAACTTTAGATTGGGTGAAACCGATATTGGTTATGGTTTACGTCCAGAGCATCCATTAGAACAAGCAGCTAAGAACAATGGCAAAACTGCCGGTAGCTCCACACAGATAGATTTTGAGGAATATGCGGAATTTGTTAGCACTTATACCGTTGAATATGTTGCTAAACTATCAGGTGTACCTGAACATAAACTAGAAGCATTGGCTGAGTTATATGCTGATCCAAAAATTAAAGTAACTTCTTTTTGGACCATGGGCTTTAACCAACATACTCGTGGTGTTTGGGCCAACAACCTTGTTTACAACATCCATTTATTAACCGGTAAAATTTCAACACCAGGTAATAGCCCATTCTCATTAACGGGTCAACCTTCTGCATGTGGTACGGCACGTGAAGTGGGTACTTTCTCACATCGTTTACCAGCAGACATGGTCGTTAAAAACCCTAAGCATAGAGCTATTGCTGAGAAGATTTGGGACCTACCTGAGGGCACTGTTCCACCAAAACCGGGCTACCATGCAGCATTACAAAATCGCATGCTAAAGGATGGAAAATTAAACTTTTACTGGGTGCAATGTAATAATAACATGCAAGCCGCAGCCAATATTAATGAAGAAGGTTACCCAGGTTACCGTAATCCTAAAAACTTTATTGTCGTGTCTGACCCATACCCAACAGTTACCGCTCAAGCCGCTGACTTAATTCTCCCAACAGCAATGTGGGTAGAAAAAGAAGGTGTTTACGGTAATGCTGAACGTCGTACTCAATCTTGGTATCAAATGGTTGAAGCACCACAAGGCGCTAAATCTGATTTATGGCAGTTAGTGGAATTCTCAAAACGTTTCAACATAGAAGACGTGTGGCCTGAAGAGCTTATAGCTAAAAAACCAAATGTACGCGGAAAAACATTATTTGATGTACTTTACAAAGATGCTTCTGTAGGTAAATTTTCACTAGATGAAATACCTGAAGATCGTTTAAATGATGATGCTCGCGACTTTGGTTTTTATATTCAAAAAGGGTTATTTGAAGAATATGCATCTTTTGGGCGTGGACATGCTCATGATTTAGCTCCGTATGATACCTATCACAAAGAGCGTGGTTTACGCTGGCCGGTAGTTAATGGCAAAGAAACAAAATGGCGCTTTAAAGAAGGCTCTGATCCGTATGTTAAAGCGGGTACTGGTTGGGATTTTTATGGTCACAAAGACGGTCGTGCGAAAATTTTTGCTCTCCCTTATGAACCGGCAGCAGAATCACCTGATGAAGAGTACGACTTATGGTTATCAACCGGCCGTGTATTAGAGCATTGGCATTCAGGTTCTATGACTCAACGTGTTCCTGAGTTATATAAAGCCATGCCGGATGCTTTAGTTTATATGCATCCAGATGACGCTAAAAAGCGTGGTATGCGTCGTGGCGATTTAGTTAAACTTATTTCTCGTCGTGGTGAAGTTCAAACCAGAGTTGAAACTCGCGGCCGTAACAAACCACCAATTGGCTTAGTGTTTATGCCTTGGTTTGATGCGAGTCGTTTAGTAAACAAAGTTACTTTAGATGCCACTGATCCGCTATCAAAGCAAACGGATTTTAAAAAGTGTGCCATCAAAATTGTTAAAGTTTAGGAGTTTAAAATGAAAAGTTTTAACCTAGCTGTCATTGCCAGTTTATTAGTACTAGCTGTATCACCAATTATGTACTCTTTAAATGCCAATGCCGCAGATAAAGAAACAGTTAACTCTGTTGCTACGCTTAGGGATGCAACCCCTATTGATGTGCAAAAAGAACCAAATCGTATTCCTCAAGTGATTAACAAGGATATCAAAAAAACACGTAACTATCCGATGCAGCCGCCTGTGATACCGCACACCATACGTAGTTATGAGGTGAACAAATATAACAATAAATGTATGTCGTGTCATTCACGTCAACGTACAGAGAAATCACAAGCACCTATGGTAAGTGTGACTCACTTTATGAATCGTGATGGTAATTTTTTAGCCGAAATATCACCGCGTAGGTATTTTTGTAACCAGTGTCATGTTACCCAACTTGATGCAAAGCCTTTAGTTGAAAATACCTTCACTGATATGCACAGCTTAATGAAAGCAAAAGCTAAATCAAAAGAGCATTAGGAGTTAGCATGAAAAATATCCTTATAATAGGCTGGAAAACCCTTAGCAAACCTAGTGGTTATTATAGTCTTGGTGCATTAGTTATTGGCGGTTTTATTGCAGGTATCATCTTCTGGGGTGGTTTTAACACCGCTCTTGAAGTGACAAACACAGAAGAGTTTTGTATTTCATGTCATGAAATGGAAAACAATGTTTATGAAGAGATGAAAACGACGATTCACTTTTCTAATCGCTCTGGTGTACGTGCAACATGCCCTGATTGTCATGTTCCACACGCATGGACTGATAAAATAGCTCGTAAAATGCAAGCTTCTAAAGAAGTTTGGGGCATGCTTTTTGGTACTATTGATACACGTGAGAAATTTTTAGCTCATCGTAGAGGTTTAGCTGAAAATGAATGGCGCAGACTTAAAGCTAATGACTCATTAGAGTGTCGTAACTGTCATAACTTCGATTACATGGACTTTACTGAGCAAAGTGAACGTGCTTCTTATCAGCATTCAACTGCACTTGCTGACGGTGAAAAAACCTGTATTGATTGTCATAAAGGTATCGCACATAAATTACCGGATATGAAAGGTGTTGAAGGGTGGTAACTTGACTTATTAAGTAGTTAACAATAAAAAACCAGTGCTTGTCACTGGTTTTTTATTACCTGCGATGAAGTTTTGCTTTCCTTATAGCTCCTTTAGCATCAGACATTAAAATTTTTATTTTATATTTCTTAAGTTATTAAGCCTATATTTCATAAGGTTATAACAGACAAACTTAATCATAGCTTTATGAAAACTAAATGTAAAAAAGCTAAGCGTATCAATTCGTCATGTTTCTGATTTATTTTGTAAAGAGGCATTGAAAATAACAACATTCTTACCTATGTTAATCAATATAGTATTAAATATTTTATCAATTAGCAGTAAAAGGTAGAGCCAATGGTTAGCGATATAGACGATAACTTCCTTGATGGAGCAAGTACAAGTAACACAGATGATATGGGTGACAACACTCCCCCTAAGGGTAACTCTTTGGCAGAGAAACAGATCCAAGAACAAGCCCAAAAAAACCTGCTAGCGCGAAAGCGTATTGATGAGCTAAGGGAAAAAAAACGCCTCAAAGACCTACTTGATGATAGCGAGGATTGGTGAGAGGACCAAATTATGCCTTATCCTACTATAACCTTGATATAACTTTGCAATAACGTCATTTAAGCATAGAATATCTGTCTATTATTAACTCTCATTCACTTTTAAATATTATGACGTTATTTGAAAAAATTCGCTGCCTATTAACCTTTGGTCAAGGGGTTGCTTTACCACTTCCTGAATTATCTATCGACACAACACCAACTCAATTATTTGAGCAATGGTTTAATGACGCTAAAAAATCTGGCATTTTACTTCCTGAAGCAATGTCTGTTAGTAGTTGCAATGCTGACGGGCAACCTAGCTCTCGCATGGTATTACTTAAAAACTTTGATGAAGAGGGTTTCGTATTCTTTACCAATTACGCTAGTCGTAAAAGCCATGAGCTTTCTGAGAATAACAAAGTAGCCTTATTGTTTCACTGGAATGTATTACAACGACAAATTCGTATTGAAGGTACCGTAGAAAAAGTATCAAGACAAGAATCTGCAGATTACTTTCACAGCAGGGATAGAGGTAGTCAAGTAGGAGCTTGGGCTTCTAAGCAAAGTCAAAAACTTAAGTCTGATGATGAACTCAAAGATCGTATGAGCCATTATCAAGAAAAGTACACACAAGGCGAAGTGCCTCACCCTGAGTTTTGGGGAGGATGGCGAGTCAAACCGCATGCAATTGAATTTTGGCAAGGACGTTCAAACCGTTTACACGATAGAATATGCTTTGAACAAAAAAATGGCTCTTGGTCACAGCATAAGTTACACCCGTAAATGAAATTAGCAAAACGTATTATCACTCTACTTATCTGTTTGTCCGTGAAAGTTACTGCTCAAGATGTACATGTTGGCCTAGAGCCTTTTCCACCTATCGTTAATGAAGACGGTCAAGGTTATGCTGTTGATATGTTCAAAGCCATTGAAGTCATATCAGACCTAAAATTTCATTTTCACATAATGAATTATGCTAGAGCGAAAAAAGAATTACAAAAACAAAGTTTAGATATGATTGGGCTAACTCCTCAAGGTCATGAAACAAAAAATTTTTATCAATATGCGCAAGATATTAATTGGTCTGTCACTGCTAAAGTAGACTTATTTACATTAGATAAAAAGTATTTCAATATCCCATTACTACCAAAACAGAGTATTGGCACTTTACGAGGTAATGCAGATTTTTTTTCTGAAGTGCTTAATATACCTAGAGACAGATTCATTGAGATAAGTAGCCTCACCCAATTAACTAAAATGTTACAACGTAAACGCCTAAAAATTATAACGTTTGAACGGGCATCTACAATGACAACCCTTGAAAAACTTGATATTACAGGTGTTTATTATAAAAAAGTAGCTGAAATACCTGCCAGCTTTGCGGTCTACAAAAATAGTAAGGGCCAAGAGCTAAAAGCTAAGATAGATAAGCTTTTAGCTCAAGTAAAAAGCAAGAGCTACTTTTTATCCTATTTCAAATATCAAAAATTAACAGATACCGGATTGATCATCCCTTAAAAAGTAATAACTGTCACGCTAACTTTTTGGGGTAGGAATAACTTTGGGTTTGACGCAGTTAGGTCTATTACCTGCTTGATAAAATGCCATCGAAGTAGGCAAATGTTCGGTTAATTGTTGAATACGAGTTTTGTTAGAAGGATGGGTCGACATAAACTCAGGTGGTGCATCTTTACTGAGTTTAGCCATATTTTGCCATAGTTTTATACTTGCGCTTGGTTCGAAACCAGATCGCGCCATAAGATCTTGACCAACAATATCAGCTTCACTTTCATGGGAGCGACCATAAGGCATTATCACACCGTATTGTAGGCCAATGCCTAACCCTGCCATCCATAAGCCTTTATCCTCTATGTCTGACATTCCAACAGCTGCTGATGCTGCAGCCATTCCCATATTTTGTAGTTTGTTGGCCGATAAACGTTCATTAGAGTGATGCTCAATAACATGACCGACCTCATGACCAATAATTGCGCCTAACTGGTCTTGGTTTTCAGTCACATTTAAAATACCGGTATAAACACCTATTTTCCCACCCGGTAAGGCAAAAGCATTCACTTGAGGTGAATCAAAAACGATCACTTCCCAATCACCTTGGTGAACTGATTTAGATACGTTTTGGGTAATTGATTTAGCTACGCACTGCACAAAAGAATTAGTCGCTTTATCCGTACTAATTGGCGTTTTCTTTTTCATATCTTCAAATGAAGCTGCCCCCATTGTATCGAGTTCTGACTCTGAAAATAACATCACTTGTTTTCGTCCGGTGCTTGAACTTGTACAGGCGGTAAGCGCAATTAGCGCACTAAGCATAATGAGGGAACGTTTCATGGCTGACTTATATAATCCTTAAATAGTAAGTAGTCGTATTTTATGATGGTGACTCTTAATATGCTAGTCAGTATTCTTTTTAAATTTATCTTTTACTATTACTTTCAACGAAGTTAAATATAAAAAAACCGAGCTAGGCTCGGTTTTTAAATAGTGATACTGACTAAGTTATAACTAACCGCCAACTAAAGCTAGCAATACTCCGGCAGCAACAGCAGAGCCAAGTACACCGGCAACATTTGGTCCCATAGCATGCATTAACAAGAAATTATGCGGATTTGCCTGTAAACCAACTTTGTTGGCAACACGTGCCGCCATAGGTACAGCTGAAACCCCTGCTGCGCCGATTAACGGGTTAATTGGGTCTTTAGAGAACTTATTCATGGTCTTAGCCATAATAACACCCGATGCAGTACCAATTGAGAAGGCTACTGCACCTAATGCTAGGATACCTATCGTTTCAACATTTAAGAAAGCCTCGGCACTTAACTTTGAACCAACACCTAGACCTAAAAAGATCGTCGTTATATTAATAAGCTCATTTTGCGCAGTAGTACTTAAGCGATCCACAACACCGGACTCTCGCATTAAATTACCTAAACAAAACATACCAACTAATGGCGTTGCCGCAGGTAAAAAGAATATGGTCATCAGCAACACACCTAAAGGAAAAACAATTTTTTCTATTTTGGTGACAGATCTTAGCTGTGCCATTTCAATTTTACGTTCTTCTTCCGTTGTTAATGCCTTCATAATCGGCGGCTGAATAATTGGTACTAGCGCCATATAAGAATAAGCAGCCACCGCAATTGCTCCTAGCAGTTCAGGTGCTAGTTTTGAAGCAAGAAATATTGCAGTAGGACCATCAGCACCACCAATAATAGCAATAGCTGAAGCATCTTTAAGGGTAAACTCAATACCTGGAACATAGTTTAAAGCGATTGCGCCAAACAAGGTTGCAAATATACCAAACTGAGCCGCGGCACCAAGTAACAGAGTTTTAGGGTTAGCGATAAGCGCCCCAAAGTCAGTCATTGCACCTACCCCCATAAAGATAATGAGTGGAAAGATACCAGTATCAATACCTGCATAATAAATATAATGCAGCAAACCACCTACTTCTGAAAAACCAGCAAGAGGGATGTTAGTTAAGATTGAACCAAAGCCCATTGGCAATAATAATAACGGCTCAAAGTTTCGAGCAATAGCAAGATACAGTAGACCACAACCTACCAGCATCATTACAACTTGGCCTAACTCAAAGTTAGCTAAACCAGTTGAAAGCCATAATTTATTTAATGAATCCATGAGAGTTCCTATGAAAAGCTAAGTAAGGCGTCACCAACGGCAACAGAGTCACCTTCTTTGGTAAATAACGATACAATTTCGCCAGCCGTTACTGCACGGATTTCAGTTTCCATCTTCATAGCTTCCATGATAATTACCACATCACCCGCTTCTACTTGGTCACCTTCGTTAACAAGCACCTTGAAAATATTTCCTGCTAGAGGAGCATTTAACGTTTCTTCAGCAGAGATTGAAGCTGATTGCTTCATAGCGTCATCGCCTGCTGGGTGTGTTATTTCATCGATAGAACCGCCCGGTGCAACGACAACATTGTAAACTTTGCCATCTACACTAACCGCATAATTTTCAGGTGCCGTAGAGGTACTTGCTTCACTGACTACCTTACTTGCTTTATTTGCTTTGGTTGGGATTGGTTCAAATGCCGCAGGGTTGTTTCTATTCTCTAAAAACTTCAAGCCAATTTGAGGGAATAAAGCATAAGTTAATACATCGTCAATGCTTTCATCGGCTAGCTTGATATTTTTTTCTTTCGCCAACACTTGTAGTTCTTCTGTAAGTTTATCGACCTCTGGATCTAACAAGTCAGCAGGACGACAGGTAATGACTTCTTTGCCATCTAACACACGTGCTTGTAACTCTGCATCAACTGGAGCTGCTGTAGCGCCATATTCGCCTTTTAAGACACCGGCCGTCTCTTTCGTTATAGACTTATATCGCTCACCTGTAAGGATGTTTAGAACAGCCTGAGTGCCAACAATTTGTGATGTTGGTGTTACCAGTGGAATATAACCCAAATCTTTACGAACTTTTGGGATCTCGGTTAACACTTCATCAAATTTATCTGCTGCACCCTGCTCTTTTAACTGGTTTTCCATGTTAGTTAACATGCCGCCCGGTACTTGTGCCGTTAAGATACGAGCATCAACGCCTTTTAAGCTACCTTCAAACTCTGCATACTTCTCTCTAACATCACGAAAATAAGCGGCTACTTCCGCCATTTTTTCAACGTTAAGTCCAGATGCCCTTGGGCTACCTTCAACTATCGCGGCAATGGTTTCTGTTGGTGAATGACCGTAAGTCATACTCATTGATGAAATTGAAGTGTCTATTACGTCAACATCACTATCAATAGCTTTCATTTGAGTCGCAACACTTAAACCTGTTGTTGCATGACAGTGAAGTGCAATCGGCAAAGAAACAGTTTCTTTTAATTTACCAATCAACTCAGCTGCATCGTATGGTTTTAACAGGCCTGACATATCTTTAATACATAGGGAGTGTGCTCCCATATCTTCAAGCTGTTTGGCCATTGTTAACCAGCCAGCAAGGTTATGTACCGGACTTTCGGTATAACTTAATGTGCCCTGAGCATGGGCACCCACCTTAACTGCGGCTTTAATTGAGGTTTGTAGATTACGCACATCATTCATAGCATCAAAGATACGGAAAACATCTACACCATTAATGTGCGCACGTTCAACAAATTTTTCTACAACATCATCAGCATAATGGCGGTAACCTAAAATATTTTGACCACGGAACAACATTTGTTGTTTGGTATTTGGCATAGCCTTTTTTAATGCGCGAATACGTTCCCAAGGATCTTCACCTAAGTAACGAATGCATGAATCAAACGTAGCACCACCCCAAGATTCAATAGACCAATAGCCTACTTCATCTAGGGTTGCAGCTATAGGCAGCATATCTTCTAAACGAAGCCTTGTGGCTAGAATGGATTGATGTCCGTCTCTTAAGACAACTTCTGTGATACCTAATGGCTTGCTCATGTTAACGCCCTTTTATCTAAATTTTAATAAAAATGTGAAGAAGAGTTTAAATTACGGTCAAGGTTATTTGTCTTGGCCATGCTGTGTGCGATAACGTTTAACGGCTCCGCTAATAGCAGCAACTACTGCCGGTGATATATCACCGTGTGGTTTATTATGACTCTTACTTTTTCGATTAGCACGAGATGACGGTGCTACAATAGGATCTGGAAACTTGATAGCAAGTTTTGCCAATACAGTATTAATAAAAATAATTAGTATACTTAAAAATACAAATACAAATACCATTCCAGCTAACATAAGTGTGCCAGCTTCAAAAAACTGCTGTTGCATATTGTCCATTATTTATTCTCGTTCAAATTTACTGTTACTTCTTGTAATTAGAATAATCACTCCAATACCTACTTTGCAAACAGTTTTATTCAATTTCATAAAAATAATTGAACGTCAACCCCCAAAACAGTGATTATTCACTATAATAGACGATATATACATGCCATTTTGCATACTTTAAATATTGTATACAATATCAAAACCATGAATAGCGGGTATTAATACCTAATAAATACAGATGTTATACAATATACACTAAGTCTAGTTACATTCAGCATCAACGTATATTTATACGAAGACATGGGTAGCTAGGTATATATTTAAGACAAATCAGTACCCTAATCAGTCGATAAAACGATCATTTAATGCAATTAAAATCGATAATATCAATTGTAAAAGATCACTTGAATGGCTGATATTTAACTATCAATAGCGCATGAATTACTCGTAGAAATTAATAGATGTAGTGCGGTAGAAGTAATCATTTGGATTACTTCTCAGAAGCGACCAGAAGCAATCATATTCTATCAGTAAATATAATTGTGGCTGTCACTACTAGAATCGAAAAATTTGGCTAACTGGCGTCCTCAGACATAAAAATCTCGCTATAAAGATGATCCAGCTTTAAATATCAGTGGTTTTATATATTTAGCCTTTTAAAGGAAAAAGCCCAACCTAAAAAGGTGAGGCTTTCAATATGGTGGACCCGGCAGATATCTAGCTACAAGAGAAACCTGCGACCGAAAGGAATTGGCTTTCGTAGCCAACTTTCTATGACGGTAATTCAATCCAGATGAGCTAATCTCAGTGCCCTGGCACATATACTGAACCTTTAGGTTATTTCAGGCATAAAAAAGCCTAGCAGAAGCTAGGTTTTTTTAAATTTACCTAAATAGAAATGTGGTGGACGCGGCAGATATCTAGCTACAAGAGAAACCTGCGACCGAAAGGGATTGGCTTTCGTAGCCAATTGTCTATGCCGGTAATTCTATCCAGATGAGCTACTCTCAGTGCCCGGGCACATATACTGAGCCTTTAGGTTATTTCAGGCATAAAAAAACCTAGCAGAAGCTAGGTTTTTTTAAATCTACCTAAGTAGAAATGTGGTGGGCGCGGCAGGAGTCGAACCTGCGACCGAAAGGGATTCAGTTTCGTAGCCAACTTTCTATGTAGGTAAGCCTATCCAGTTGAGTTACTTATCTCGCATACCTTAATTAATTTATAGATATCTAAAACGAAAAAAGCCCCACCTCTTAGGTGGGGCTTTCGATGTGGTGGGCGCGGCAGGAGTCGAACCTGCGACCGCCTGGTTCGTAGCCAGGTACTCTATCCAGCTGAGCTACGCGCCCAAAGTATAAAATTTTATCCAGCTTTAACAATAGCTGCCTTCATTATTTAACCACTTAAAGAAAGTGGTGGGCGTGGCAGGAGTCGAACCTGCGACCGCCTGGTTCGTAGCCAGGTACTCTATCCAGCTGAGCTACACGCCCTCAATAAAGTTATTTTTTATATCGTCACTTAATCGATAATACGAACGTTCTTCGTAGCCATAAAAATATACAATCTATCCAGATGCTCTAAACGTCCTCATAAACTATTTTTATATCTTAGTCTAAAGATAGCGAACTTGCGTTCTACACAACCATTATTCTTTATAAGAAAAATGGCGGAGAGCGAGAGATTCGAACTCTCGAACGGATTTAAAGCCGTTACTCCCTTAGCAGGGGAGCGCCTTCGGCCACTCGGCCAGCTCTCCATTAGTTGCAAATAATAAGGTATTCTAAAAAAATTTTATTAAACCTTACAAGAGCAGTTCTTCATTATTTAATCACTTGAAGAAAGTGGTGGGCGAAGTAGCAATTGAACCCTTTGCTTGAACAGCGCTTGGTTCGTATTTCTACGAAACATCCATCTTCGTTATTTAATCACTTGAAGAAAGTGCTTGGCGAAGTAGCAATTGAACCCTTTGCTTGAACAGCGCTTGGTTCGTAACTCTACGAAACATCCAACTTCATTATTTAATCACTTGAAGAAAGTGGTGGGCGAAGTAGCAATTGAACCCTTTGCTTGAACAGCGCTTGGTTCGTATTTCTACGAAACATCCATCTTCGTTATTTAATCACTTGAAGAAAGTGGTGGGCGCGGCAGGAGTCGAACCTGCGACCGCCTGGTTCGTAGCCAGGTACTCTATCCAGCTGAGCTACGCGCCCTCATCTAAGTTATTTTTTATATCGTTACTAATCGATAGTCAAACATTGCTTGTAGCATTAATATCTCTTTATCCAGCCTTAATAACTGCCTTTCATTATTTAGTCACTTGAAGTAAGTGCGAACTAAGTAATATTTGAATCTGCTGCTCATAATGACTCAGTGGTTATCAACTATCTTTATTCTAAAGCCTGAAGTGTACCTAATAGATCAAGTAACATCAGCCTCTACCCTTAGAACGAAAAAAGCCCCACCTACTAAGGTGGGGCTTTTAATGTGGTGGGCGTGGCAGGAGTCGAACCTGCGACCGCCTGGTTCGTAGCCAGGTACTCTATCCAGCTGAGCTACACGCCCAAAGTATAAGATTTTATCCAGCTTTAACAATAGCTGCCTTCATTATTTAACCACTTGAAGAAAGTGGTGGGCGTGGCAGGAGTCGAACCTGCGACCGCCTGGTTCGTAGCCAGGTACTCTATCCAGCTGAGCTACACGCCCTCATGAACTATTTTTTATATCTTAGTCTAAAGATAGCGAACTTGCGTTCTACACAACCATTATTCTTTATAAGAAAAATGGCGGAGAGCGAGAGATTCGAACTCTCGAACGGATTTAAAGCCGTTACTCCCTTAGCAGGGGAGCGCCTTCGGCCACTCGGCCAGCTCTCCATTTTACTTCTTTATTGTTGAGTACTAATGCGTATTAAAATACACCTTAGATAAGAACCCTCAATCCGGCTAAAACCAGATACTCCCTTAACAGGTGAGCGTCTTATACCACTTGGCTACCTCTCCAATGGGTGCGAATAATAAGGGATTCTAAAAATAAGTCAAACAATTTTTAGTATTTATTTAGTATAATCTTCTGTTTGCTGACAATTCAGCCAAATATGTTGTTTTTTAATCACAAAGTAAACGCTACACATAAAAAAACACCGCCTAAGCGGTGTTTCTTAGCCGTTATATAAAGTTTTAAATAACACTTTATATCACGCTATTGTTCAGGCTCTCTATGTATCAGCTTAATGATAAGCGTATTATTAGACTTTATTACCTGAAACTTCACTATCGCCTTTTTCAGCTTGAATACGCATGTAAATCTCTTCACGATGTACTGAGATTTCTTTTGGCGCATTAACACCTATTCTTACCTGATTTCCTTTAACGCCTAAAACAGTAACGGTAACTTCGTCACCAATCATTAATGTTTCACCTACGCGTCTTGTCAATATAAGCATATTTTCTTCCTTATCCTTTAAAGTGAGATCACTAAATAAATATATATAAGCTAGTAATATATTAGCATTAGCTACTTTTCAATCCATTCACTATAACTAATAGTCAACTTTCTATGAAAAGTCATTAATTCATTCAAAACACCATATCCGATGGCAGTTATCAATGAAGCTTCGATTATGAGTAATAAAGTTGCTATTACTCGTTTAAACGGTCATATTTTAGCAATATTTCCATATCATTGAATAGCTTTATAGCCTATTTTTACCAGCAAACCTGTGATCATTTGCAATGTTTTGTGTGTTTTATGTAGATAATAACAAAGTATCAACAATTAGCTGTAAAGCTTACAGGTTTATAACAATACTTTAGAACGAAAAAAGGAAGCATATTGCTTCCTTTTTAAAATTTATACCCTATGTCAAATAAAGGGACATATAGGTAGTTATTGTGCTGTTCAGAATGTATTTAAGCCAACTTTTCTGACAACCACGCTGAGACACTTTCAAGTGCTTCACTAATATTTTCAGGCTGTGTGCCACCTGCTTGCGCCATATCCGGACGCCCGCCGCCTTTACCACCGACTTGTTGAGCTACCATATTAACAAGCTCACCTGCTTTCACACGCCCTACTAAGTCTTTAGTTACACCAGCAATCAAACCTACTTTAGGGCCATTAGCGGTTGCTAGCATAATAACGCCTGATTGCATTTTGTTTTTAAGTTCATCAACCATGCCGCGAAGAGCTTTACTTTCTACGCCACCTAAATCTGCAATAAGTACTTTAACGCCATTAATTTCAATGGTGTTATTAACTAAATCAGATCCTGCTTGCGCGGCAAGCTCCTGCTTTAGTTGTCCAATTTCTTTTTCCAGCTGCTTAGAACGACTAACAAGTTGCTCAACTTTGCTGCTTGCATTCGTTACATCACTCTTAACCAGTGCTGCAATTGCTGTAAGGGAACTAGTTTGCTGATTAATAAAATCTAGTGCGCCAGTAGCGGTAACAGCTTCTATACGACGAACGCCGGCAGCGATACCAGATTCAGAAACTATTTTTAATAAACCAATATCACCTGTACGGTCAACATGTACGCCACCACAAAGCTCTATTGAAAAATCACCAAGGGTTACGACACGCACTTCATCATCATATTTCTCACCAAATAGTGCCATAGCACCTTTTTCTTTAGCTTCTTCAATATACATCGACTCAGTTTGTTTTGAATGGTTTCGACGGATTTCATCATTAACCATTTGCTCAACAGCATATAATTCTTTTGCCGTTACACCTTCAAAATGAGAGAAATCAAAGCGTAATTTATCACTATCACATAATGAACCTTTCTGAGTAACATGTTCACCCAGTACTTTGCGTAAAGCAGCATGCAATAAATGCGTTGCAGTATGGTTTTTAATAATTGCAGCTCTGCGCTCAACATTAATTTCAGCTTTTACTCGACGGTTTAAGCCAACATCAGTACGCGCGATACCTCTATGAGCAAAAGCGTTACCTAATTTAATGGTATCTGTTACTTCAAATACTCCACCATCGAGATGCAGTAAGCCACTATCACCTACTTGACCGCCTGACTCTGCATAAAATGGCGTATGATCCAATATCACAATGCCCTGTTCACCTGAGTTTAGTTGACTTATTGGGTCTTGATCTTGGCTGTTAAAGAGCTCAACAACAGTTGCAGAATATGAATCATTGTCGTAGCCTTTAAAAGCTGTTTTTTGGTCAGATTTAAGTTGTTGGTTATAATCGGTACCAAATTGACTTGCTTGCTGGGCACGTTCACGTTGCTGCTTCATTGCAGCATCAAAGCCATCTTTATCAATTTTCAAATGACGTTCACGAGCTATATCAGCAGTTAAATCGGCAGGAAACCCATAAGTATCGTATAGCTTAAATACATCATCACCTTTTATAATATCACCAGAAAGGTTAGCTAATATATCTTCAAGTAAAATCATACCGCGGTCTAAAGTACGGCCAAATTGCTCTTCTTCAATGCGTAATAGTTTTTCTATAATAGCTTGTTGCTGAAGTAACTCAGGGTAAGCTTCACCCATTTGAGCAATTAATGAAGCTACAAGTTTATGAAAGAAATGTCCTGTCGCTTCTAGTTTATGACCATGACGAATAGCACGACGAATAATGCGGCGAAGTACATAACCTCGACCTTCATTTGACGGTACAACCCCATCAACAATTAAAAAACTACATGAGCGAATATGGTCACTGATGACGCGTAGAGATTTATGCTCAAGGTCACTACAATCAAGTAATGCAGCAGTATCTTTAATTAATGCTTGGAAAATATCAATTTCATAATTGCTATGTACGTTTTGCATAATCGCAGAAATACGTTCTAAGCCCATACCAGTATCAATTGATGGGTTAGGTAACGGCTCCATACTACCGTCACTTTGACGGTTAAATTGCATAAAGACTATGTTCCATATCTCTATAAAACGGTCACCGTCTTCATCCGGCGATCCAGGAGGTCCACCGAAGATGTCTTCCCCGTGATCATAGAATATTTCAGAACAAGGTCCACATGGCCCTGTATCTCCCATTGACCAGAAATTATCGGATTCATATTTTTTATTAGCTGATTTATCACCAATACGAATTATTTTATCTTCCGGTACACCGATTTCATCTCTCCAGTAAGAGAAAGCTTCCTCATCGGTATCATAGATAGTAACCAATAATTTTTCTTTTGGTATGCCTAACTCGACAGTTAAAAACTCCCAAGCATAACTAATTGCATCATTTTTAAAATAATCACCAAAGCTAAAGTTACCCATCATTTCAAAAAATGTGTGATGACGTGCAGTGTAGCCAACATTTTCTAAATCGTTATGCTTTCCACCGGCTCGTACACAACGTTGTGCAGAGGTTGCTCGTGTATAACTACGCTTTTCAGCACCTAAAAAAACATCTTTAAAAGGAACCATGCCAGCATTGGTAAATAATAATGTTGCATCATTACCAGGAACAAGAGAGCTACTTTTAACTATTTGATGTTGTTTGGTGGCAAAAAAATCTAAAAATGCCTGACGGACTTCAGCGGTGCTTTTAATCATGGGATACTCTACAAATCGATTTAGGTCTATTATAATTCTGAGTTCATTCTAATTCTGCAATATACTCCATCACTGAAACAACCGCGTTATTATAAAATGAATCTTCTTAGCTTGTTCTTTTTGTACTGCTTTTGTAACCAAACACGCTATTAATATTATTATCAACAGAGTACTTGGCGCTTAAGCGCTTATTATACGCAAGCTCGCCTTGAAGATACCAATCAATTTCACAACTTTCACGCAATTCTTGAATAATTGTTGCGCAGATGCCTGTTTGTTCAAGTTCATTGTTGGTCAAAAAGACCTTTGACTAGGTAATACCAAGTTGATTAAGCTATTTCCCACTCAGCGAGAATTAAAAGGCTGAAAGGTTAGGCATTAATTTATGAGAATGGTTATTCAGGAGAATGTGCTCCTGCATTCTCTAAGAAGCTACATCCGTGTAGCGTCCTTGTCAAAATCAATAACGCTGCATATAAGCCTTTTAAGCTCGCCCTTGGGAGCTTATTGATAAACTGATAACGTCACAAAATTAATTAAATATAGAGTGTCTATGTTTAACAAATTTTGTTTGTTCTAAGCTCAGAGATTTAGCTCTGAGTAGGGGGGATTTAATCAAATTGGTGTAGACTAAAGTGAAAGCTGTAGTTGATTACTTTCACTTGGGGTATCAGCAAACCCTAAGGTTAGACCGACCAAACGTATACCGCGTTTATTTGACCTGTTATAGGCTTTTGATAATAAACTACTGAAAAGTGCCTGCTGGCACTCATTGCTTTGTGTCTCAACGGTTGTTTGATTAAAATCAGAAAACTTAAGTTTTACCCCTTGTTTGATAATCTCTCTATTACTGTGTGGTGCAAGTCGAGTTAATAGCTTTTGATATAACGACTCTATAACAAGCTCACACTCATCTTGTGTGGTAATGTCTTGCATTAACGTTGTTTCTATAGCGAGAGACTTTCGTTGCCTACTTACCTCTAGAGCTCGATTGTCGACACCATGAGATTTTAAGTACAGACTATTCGCGAATTTACCGACAATATTTTGTAATGTTCTGATATCGCTTTGACGGACATCTGCACAAGTTGCATAACCATGTCTATTGAGTTTTTCAAATGTTTTAGGACCAATACCGGGTATTTTTTTCAGTGAAAGCCGTTCGACAAAGTTTGCTACTTTATTAGGAGTAATAACACATTGCCCATTTGGCTTGTTTTCGTCACTAGCAATTTTAGCTAAAAATTTATTGGGTGCAATTCCTGCCGATGCGGTTAAATTTAATTCGTTAAAGATATCGGCCCTGATTTTTTCAGCAATTAGCGTAGCACTGCCCTGGCACATGGTTGCATCTGTAACATCAAGATAAGCCTCATCTAAAGATAATGGTTCAATGAGATCGGTATAGCGCGAAAAAATTTCTCTGATATGTTTAGAGGTTTCTTTATATACCTCCATGCGTCCATGGACAATTTTAAGGTTTGGGCAAAGCTGCTTTGCTTTAATAGCCGGCATAGCAGCACGGACACCAAACTGCCTAGCTAGATAATTACACGTGCATAAAACACTACGCGGACCGTCACCACCAACAGCTAGCGGAATATTTTGATACTCAGGAAAATCTCGCATTTCAACAGCTGCATAATAGCAATCCATATCTATGTGAATTATTTTTTTCTGATTACCCATTTGCGACCCACCAACACACTGTACATAAATACAGTATACTATTTTTATCTAGCTTAGCAAGTAGGTTTATCGCGGTAGTTGCTGTTTAACCTTATCCAATCCTAGGCTAAATTAAGTAGAAGCTAATGTTGGCTCTAAAACATTATATAAAGCATCAATATGGTCATCACGGTCATTTAACGCAGCAATATAATGATAGCTTTCACCGCCAGCTTCTAAGAACACTTCACTATTTTCGTGAATTAACTCTTCAAGTGTTTCTAAACAATCAGCACTAAATGCAGGGCTCATAATCGCAACGTGCTTGATACCTTGCTCTGGCAGTTGTTTAAGTGTGGCATCGGTATAAGGTTTAAGCCACTCAGCTTTACCAAAACGTGATTGAAAGGTCATGATAATCTCATCATCAGTAAACCCTATATCACCTTTTAGTAATATTTTTTTGAGAAGTACCGTTGTTTCATGACAAAAGTCATAATAAGGGTCGCCCCACTTTCGAAATAACTCTGGCATGCCGTGGTATGAAAGTACTAAGCGTTCTGGCTTACCATGCTTTGCCACATGTTCTTTTACTGTGTCAGCTAACGCTTGGATATATAGTGGATTGTTATGATAGGTATTTAAGAAGTGTATCGAGGGTACATAACGCCATTTTTGTAGTTCTTTACTAACCGCATCAAACGTTGACGCTGTGGTTGGCCCTGCAAATTGCGGATATAACGGCAAAACAGCTATTTTATCTACACCTAGTTGCTGAAATTTTTGTAAAACACTAGCAATTGATGGGTTTCCATAACGCATGGCAAAATCTACAGTGACGTTATCGCCATGTTGAGATTTAATTTTTTCTGCCAACTTTAATTTTTGTGCAGCGGTAATACTTAACAAAGGGGCACCGTCATCTTGCCAAATAGTTTGGTACAACTTGGCTGACTTTGCCGGTCTAATACGTAAAATAATACCGTGTAAAATTAAAAGCCAAATTAAGCGTGGGATTTCAACTACGCGCCTATCAGATAAAAATTCTCGCAAATATCGGCGTACGGCACTCGTTGTAGCTTCATCAGGTGAACCTAGATTAGTTATTAACACAGCAGTTGATGGGATTTTATTATCATCAACCTTGCTATCACTCTCTTTTATACGCGCACTAAAACGAGATTTCATTTGGTTTTTCTTCTTATTAGACTTACTGAGCAACCTTGATTTGATTACCCAGTAAGAGATAGTAACTTACCTAGTCAAACAATTATTCAACTAACGTATTAACGATCAGTTCAAGAGTTTCGCTGCGATTAACATCAACACCTAGAGCCTCTGCTTTAAAGTCCCCAGGCTTAATACCTACTCCACCTTGCATTGAAACAATGGCATATACATGCGCTTTTTCAACGCTACCTAAGTTATTCGTGGGACTCATCGCTTGGCTATTATTTAAAACAATAACAGTCGGTAAATCACTGATTTTCATTTTAACAGCTGCCAGTGGCATACGTTGACCATTAGTCGGTACGGCATAAATGAAAACAACTCGGTCTTCACCCTTTGCTAGCTGCTCAGTAAGTTCATCAGACAGGCTTACACTGACTTTTAATTGCGGTCCTGCAATTGATTGTGCCTCGTCTGTGGGGTTTGATGTTGAGCTACCTCCCATACTGCTTGCGGATTTAGCTGAAGCGTTACCGAGTCGATTATTCGCTTCGGCAACTGCTTCTTTTAGCGCGGCAATATTAACGCCTTGACTACTTGAATTAATAACACGTTGCCAGTAAGCAATTGCTTCTTGATAGTTTTCACCAATGAAGTTATGCATTCCTAATAAAATATTAGTTGATGGATCGTTAATATCTAGGGCTAATGCTTTATCAATGTACTTTTGCACTTGTTCACTAATTTTTTGGTTATTTTTATAATAAAGAGCCTGTGCTATAGCGCCTAATACATCAGCATGTTCCCCTTCAATGTTAATTACTTGGGTAAATGCAGCAACCGCTTCATCAAAACCGCCTAGCGCAACATAAGTTTGCCCTAAGTTATACCAAGCTTCACTATCTTTAGGGTTAGATTCAATATGTTTTTGCAGCTTTTCGATATGCGCTATTGCTTCATTTTCACGCTGCTCTAGCATTTTCTCTTGTGACATAGTTTGCTGTTGACCATGCCCAGTAGGTAACTCAGTGATCAGTTTATAACTGCCTTGCTTGTCATAAAGTGCGACAGTGAAAATGATAATAAATACACTTAACCCTAGTGGCCAGAAAGGTGAATATGACTTAGCATTAGTCGCAACTTTTACATCTTTTGACGTACTTTCTATATCTTGCAATAAAGTATTATCAAGTTCCGCTAATAGATATTGATAGTTTTCCTCATCAATACCACCCTCACCGTAATCTTTTTCTATCTCTTTTTTATGTTCATGATACAGACGGACATTGGTTTCATCACGCAAACTACTATCAACAAGAACCTCTTCTGTCTTCTGTTTGAAGAAAGGTCGCCATACCATCAATAATAATAAAATTAAAAATATAAGGCTTATTACTAAAAATTCCATAATGTTATCTACTACTTCTTTTAATTTATTGAGTGGTTACTTATCTTTGGTTAGGCTGTTGAGCTTATCTTGTTGCTCTTTCGATAAAACCAAGTCTTCTTTAGGCACTGGTTTTCTGCGAACAATGACAATAACGATAATAATTCCGAACAAAATAAGGACTGCTGGACCAAACCACAAAACATAAGTTAATTCCGACACTCTTGGGCGATATAAAACAAACTCACCATAACGGTCGACCATAAAATTAACAATTTCAATATCCGCTTTACCTTGTTGCAATAACTCGTATAATTCTCGACGCAAATCAGCAGCTATGGGGGAGTTAGAGTCAGCTAAGTTTTGGTTTTGGCATTTAGGACATCGTAATTCTTTACTTAACGCTTGAAAGCGAATTTTAGTCACTTCATCCTGAAACTCGTAGGTATCAACTGGACTCGCTTTTACCTGATTAGTACTAAACGCAAACACCAACGTGAGTATAAGTATGCTGATTAAACGCATGTTATTTCCCCTGCTTTTTTTCTTCAATTAGCTGAGCAATTAATGGCTCAAATTCACGTCGCCATACTCGTGTATCAATAGCACCGGCAAAACGCTTACGAATAATACCATGATGATCAATGACAAATGTTTCTGGCGCACCATAAACACCAAGATCAAGACCTAAGGTGCCTTCATCATCAAAAATAGAAAAAACATAAGGATCTTCATAGTGTTGAAGCCATTTCTGCGCTGCAACACGCTCATCTTTATAATTCAAACCATAGAGTTTAACTTTAGTATCTTTAGCTACATCAACGAGATACGGGTGTTCATACTTACAAGTAGGACACCAAGTAGCCCAAACATTAATTAACACAATATCACCGAGTAAATCAGCCTGAGTGACAATTTTATCGCTATTATTTAATGTTTTAAGCTCAAAATCTGGCATAGTTTTACCAACTAGTGCTGATGGCATATCTTGTGGGTTAAGTGATAACCCACGATATAATACAACACCCAGAGCAATAACTAATATCAATGGTAGAAAGCGAATTAGCTTACCCATTATTACGCCTCCGAAACTTTAGTAGCGAGTGTGTCTGTCAAAGAGTCAGCAACAACAGGTGTACTTACCACTACCGGCTTTTTACGGCGATAGCGTTTATCGAGCATAGACAGAAGACCACCTAGCCCCATAAAGATTGCTCCTAACCAAATCCAACGAACAAATGGCTTATAATGAACACGTATTGCCCAAGCACCATCAGGTAACGGATCACCTAAAGCAACATAGACGTCACGGAACAAACCAGGATCAATGCCGGCTTCAGTCATTCCCATGGTTTGTACGCGATAAGTTCGACGTTCCGGCTTCAATAATGAAACAAAGTCACTTTCGCCTGAGCCATTCACTTTATAAATATTGATTTGTCCCTGCTCAGCACTATAGTTTGGCCCTTCGACATGTTTAATGCCTTTGAACTCAATTTCATAACCTGACACAGTCACTCTTTCATTGAGTGCCATTTTTACATTGGTTTCACTTTCATACATTGAAACAATAGTTACACCAACAATAGTGATCGCGATACCTGCATGGGCTGTCGCCATACCTATATGACTTGTCGTTAATTTCCCTACCGTTTGAAAGTGGCCTTTAATTTCTTTAACAACAACTAAGAAGACCCAAGTAGCCAAGGTGATGCCCATGGCAACTAAAATATTAAACTCGCCGCCGTAAACAACTGGAAATAATAGACCAAAAGCGATACTAAATACTGATGAACTTAACAGTCTTTTACGTAACTCGCCTTGTTTGGCTTTTTTCCAACGAATTAGAGGACCTATACCCATTATGATGAATAGAATACTCATGATAGGAACAAAAACGGCATTAAAATATGGCGGGCCTACAGATATTTTTCCGTAACCTAGCGCATCAACTAATAATGGATATAAGGTACCTAAAAGTACCGTTACCGTCGCAACAACCAATATTACATTACACAGTAATAACGCTGTTTCACGTGAGTAAAAGGCGAAACGGGAAAAACTCGCCACTGTATTTGCTCTAAATGCATACAGGGTTAATGACCCACCCATCGCAATGGCTAAAATCACTAAGATAAAAATACCGCGAGAAGGATCTGCTGCAAAAGAGTGAACTGAAGTAATCACTCCTGAGCGCACTAAAAATGTGCCTAATAAACTTAGGCCAAAAGCAAATATTGCCAGTAATATAGTCCAGTTTCTAAAGGTGCCACGTTTTTCTGTTACCGCTAAAGAATGAATTAACGCAGTACCAATAAGCCAAGGCATAAATGATGCATTTTCAACAGGATCCCAGAACCACCAACCACCCCAGCCAAGTTCATAATAAGCCCACCAACTACCTAGCGCGATACCCACTGTTAAAAACATCCATGCTCCTACCGTCCAAGGACGAGACCAACGAGCCCATGCGGCATCCATTTTACCCGCCATTAAAGCAGCAACAGCAAATGCAAACGCAACTGCAAAACCAACATAACCAAGATATAACAATGGCGGATGAATAATTAAGCCAACATCTTGTAATAATGGATTTAAATCACGACCTTCCATTGGCACATTCGGCCATAAGCGTTCAAATGGGTTAGAAGTTAATAAGGTGAAAGCGATAAACCCGATAGCAATCATGCCCATGACGGCTAACACACGTGCAATAAACTCTTCTTCAATGTCTTGTGAAAAACGCGCAACAGCGGCTGTCCATGCTGTTAATGAGAACACCCACAATAATAATGAGCCCTCATGTCCGCCCCAAACAGCACTTATTTTAAAGTAATACGGTAAATGCGTATTAGAGTGACTGGCGATATATTTAATGGAAAAATCATCAACGACAAAACTGTAAGCAAGGATGATAAAACTGATACCGGTGAAGAAAAACATACCGTAAGCAAGTGGTCTAGCATAGGTCATGAGTTTCTTTAATGAACTCTGCTCTGGACTATGAACGCCTATTAAGGGAATCAAACTTAAGCAAATAGCAAATGCTAAAGCAATAATAAGGGCTAAGTGACCGAGCTCAGGTATAAGCTCAGGCATTTGTGTCGCTACCAGTTCTGGTATCATTGGGTTCTCCGCTCTACTTCAAAAAACATTTAACCTTTAGTGATTGTTATCAAGACTAATGAGGTTAAAAATTATCGCGCCATACTAACATTTTATAAGGTTAAATATTAATGTAAATTAACTGCTCAAGTTGTTTCATAATGTTACAAGTTTCTTGGGCTATGTTAATCTCGGCTGTGTTAATATTTGGCTATGGTATTATATCATCCAAAGTGATTATACGATCCATATCAAGAATCACTCGACAAACTTACGCTAGAATTCACTCTGCTAGCTTGATATATAGTTTTTATAAAACGTAGATAAAAAATAAGTGAAGACATTGTACCAAAAAACCTCAACACCTTTAATCAGTGCAGTAAACCTAACCTGTATTCGAGAAGAACGTTTATTATTTGACGAATTATCACTGGAAATTTATCCCGGAGATATAGTGCAAGTTGAAGGTCCTAACGGCTCAGGAAAAACCAGTTTATTACGTATTTTATCAGGACTATCTCAACCATATGATGGTCAAATATTATATAAGAACGAGATAATGAGTCTCTGTCGAGAAGAGTTTCATCAAAACCTGCTGTATTTCGGCCATTTATCTGGTGTAAAAGGTGAAATGACTGCAGAAGAAAATCTTGATTTTAATTTAGCGTTACACGGTAATAAACCTCAAGAAAGCTTAGCTTATCTAGCCAAGGTAAACCTTGCGGGTTTTGAAGACAGTTTAGCGTCTCATTTAAGCGCTGGTCAACATAGACGTATTGCTTTAGCGCGTCTATACCAAAGTAATGCGCCTATTTGGATTTTAGATGAGCCTTTTACTGCCATAGATAAACAAGGTGTTGCTGGTTTAGAACAATTGTTTTCTGCACATGCAAAGCGCGGGGGCTGTGTTATTTTAACCACACATCAAGATTTAATTAGCATTAAGCCCGCACAAGTAAAAAAAATCACCTTAGATTATAGCTTCTTATGATATTGTTTTTGATTCATATTCAAGCCTTTTTGTAGCGTTTAGAGAAAGTAACCTAATGACCTTAAAAGTCCAGTCAACTCAAGAGACTGAAAACTTAACAGCTATTATCGACAATTCCGTTATAGAGAATACTGTAAAGTCATCACAGCAGTTATCTTATCGCCATGCATTCATGTTGGTCTTAAAACGCGATTTGACCATTGCCATGCGCCATAAAGATGACATCATAAATCCGTTATTGTTTTTTGTTATTGTGGTAACGCTTTTCCCTTTAGGCATTGGTCCAGAAGCACAAACGTTAAGTCGTATAGCGCCAGGAATTATTTGGGTAGCCGCCCTACTTGCTACGTTATTATCATTAGACCGCTTATTTAAATCGGATCATCTCGATGGGTCACTAGAGCAAATGTTACTTAGTCCACATCCTATTTTTGTATTAGTGTTAGCCAAAATATTTGCACATTGGTTAATAACAGGATTACCGCTTATCTTAATAGCACCACTGTTAGCGGTGTTATTACATTTAGATGAAAACAGTTATACCGCTTTATTACTTACCTTATTACTCGGTACGCCAGTACTTAGTTTGCTTGGTGCGGTGGGCGTTGCGCTTACCGTTGGCATCAAAAAAGGTGGCGTATTACTCAGTTTACTTGTTTTACCTCTTTATATTCCGGTTTTAATTTTTGCCACCAGCGCGATAGATACTGCCGCGCTTGGTTTACCTTACAGCGGCCAACTTGCTATAATCGCCGCATTATTCTTTGGATCTTTAACGCTAGCTCCTTTTGCTGTTGGCGCTGCCCTAAAAGTGAGTACCAACTGATGTGGAAATGGTTACACCCTTATGCAAACCCAGAAGTGTCGTATCACTTTACCAATAAATTATTACCTTGGTTAACTGCGCTAGCGGCAATATTTTTAAGTATTGGTTTAGTTTGGGCATTATTATTTGCTCCTGCTGATTATCAGCAAGGACACAGCTTTCGTATTTTCTATATTCATGTACCTGCGGCATCTTTATCTATGGGAATTTATGTCTCCATGGCAATAGCTGCATTTAGCAGCTTAGTATGGCAATTAAAACTTGCTGATGCGTCTGCCGCTGCAATGGCTCCCGTTGGCGCAGCGTTTACTGCCATAGCATTAATAACAGGTGCTGCTTGGGGTAAACCAATGTGGGGAACCTGGTGGATTTGGGATGCCCGTTTAACATCTGAACTTATCTTATTATTTTTGTATCTCGGGGTTATAGCGCTACATAACGCGTTTGAAGATAAAAACTTGGCTGGTAAAGCGGCTGGAATACTTACGCTAGTAGGTGTAATTAACATTCCAATTATTAAATACTCGGTAGAGTGGTGGAATACCCTTCATCAAGGCTCTACGGTAAGTAAATTAGGCAAGCCATCCATGTCACTTGATATGTTATGGCCATTTATATTTTGTTTTATCGGCTTTGCATTATTAGTCGGTGTGATTATATGTCTACGTTTTCGTAATGAAATTTTAGCACGCAATAGCATTCGTCCTTGGGTGCGTGAATTAGTACAAAATAATACAACTAGTAACACATAAAAATGGCAAAGTAGTAGGAGAGCACTCAATGCAATTTAATAGTTTTAGCGATTTCATCAATATGGGCGGTTATGGCTTTTATGTCTGGCTTTCTTTTGGTGCTGCAGCTTTGATACTTACCCTTTTATTGATCAGCTCTAAAGCGGGTCATCAGAAAATAATCACGCAAATAGCGAAGCGTAAGCAACGAGAAGATAAACTTCGCCAAGCTAAAAACATTAGAAAACAGCAAAATGAACAACACAATACAGAATTAAACAAGGTAATTGAATAATGAATCCACGCCGTAAAAAACGTCTTGCTATTGTTGGCTCTATTCTAATTGGTATAGGAGCGGTATCTGGACTTGTTTTATATGCCTTAAGTCAAAATATTGATTTATTTTTTACCCCATCAGAGATCACCCAAGGTAAAAAAGAGACGGGTTTAATGCCAAGTATTGGTCAACGTATTCGTATCGGTGGTTTAGTGGTTCCTGGCTCCGTAAGTCGCGATCCTGAAAGCCTTAAAGTATCATTTAAGCTTAGCGATATGACCATGCCTATCGTTTTCAAAGATAGTGATCCTATGGTTACTGTGTATTATGAAGGAATTTTACCGGATCTATTTCGTGAAGGACAAGGTATTGTCGCTAATGGTACTTTGGCTGAGCATCCGCCAACTGGGTTAAGCATTGAAGCGAGTGAAGTCCTTGCCAAGCATGATGAAAACTATATGCCCGCTGAGCTGGCTGAAGCTGCTGGTCAGAAACATGACAAAGCTACTTACAGTGAAAAACAACTAGAAAGTAAAAAATCTAACAGCTATTAATTTCATAACAATCGGATTAATAAACTAGTCTGCTTTCTGTTTTATAGACACAAAAAAGGTGACATTATAGTCACCTTTTTTTATGTTCGTTGTAGCCATTTTATTTAGCTATAACCATCTTAATGCCAGTACTCTTCAACAAGCCTATCGCCTACGCTGTTGATAATATTAATTTCGCCGTCACACACTGCCACTATGGTTTTCCCACGTTTAAAGTCTTGTGGAATGATCATATCGCCATAGGCATTTAAATTAAAAACCTGTGTTTTTCTATACATAGCTAAGTCATTATCACAGCAATAGATGATGGTAACTTTCCTTTTAGCTTCACTCATAATTAAATCCTTTTAAGTAGTTATATACCAAGTTTATTATTTTTATAAACTCAAGCTAAGATCACTCTTATTTCTAACCCTACATAAGTGGTCAGACCTTAAGCAGTGTTCTAATCTTAGCGTGGTTCGACCAGCAGGTCAATACCTGGTACAACCAGTTAACGATGTTTTAAACAATAATTAATAATATATTATTGCTTTATTTTAACACACCATTAAGTTACTGAATTTAAACAATAAAAAAAACCTCAGAGAGCACATGTAAAATATGACTCACTAAGGTTTTTTTATTTTTATGTTTAAAACGCTACGTTAATTAACGCTAAAACATGACTAAATAGCTATATAAGTATTATATCTATTTCCAAGATTTCATTTTACAGCCTTTAACAGCGTAGAATAAAATAAATAAATAACAAGGTAACATCACAACATAACCACTTTGAAGATCTATTGCTTGTCCACTGGACCCACTTGCTAAACTCCAGAATAATGGTCCAAATGCACCACCCGAAATACCCATAACTAAAAGAGCTGAACCTACACTGGTTAATTTACCTACGCCAGAAAGCGCTAATGGGAAAATAGCTGGCCATACAATGGCATTTGCAAGACCTAAGAAAGCAATTAAAATAAGTGTATCTGGTAATTGAGCACCACCAAGGATAAACGATAACGAGTTAGCGATGGCGAATGAATTGTTATCACCGAAAATAACACCACAGCTTAGTGCTAAACCTAAAACGGCTGATACCATTAGTGCTTTTTGTTGTGAGATAAAACGTGGAATAAGCGCGATACCTAGAATGTAACCTAGAACCATACAACCCATAGTATAAGACGTCATGACGCTGTAACTTTCTACCCCGAGAGCTAAGGCAAACGCACCAATAGTATCACCAGCGATAACTTCTACTGCAACATATAAAAATAAAGCAACAACACCTAATGCTAAGTTAGGGTGAGAAAGTGCTTCTTTCAATTGACCTTTATGCTCGGCTTCACCTTCCTCTTCTTCGCTAGCTAACTCAGGTAAAGGAGACTTTTTAACTGCAAAGCCAAGAATACCAATAAATAATGCCATACCTAAATAAGGTAGAATCAATTTGTCTGCCATTGCGTCAATTTGAATTTGACTTAATTCAGTACCAACAGTACCACTAAAACCACTTAATATTAATGCGGTAAAAACGATTGGTGCTACAACACCTGCACCTTTATTTAAGATACCCATAATTGAAATACGTGCAGCAGCTGATTCTTCAGGGCCAATACGAACCACATAAGGGTTAACTGCTGTTTGTAACAAAGTTTGCCCTGCTCCCATCACTAACTGAGCCAGTAAGAATAGAGGAAAGATCTGTGTTTTAGCCGCAGGGATAAATAGTAAACCTGCTACCATCATGGTTCCCATGCCCAATGCCATACCATTTTTGTAGCCTACTTTGCGAATAATGGCCGCTGAAGGTAAGGCAGTAAAAGTAACCGCAATATAAAATGAGAATAATATCAGTGAGGCTTGAAACGGTGTTAATTGCAATATTTGTTGCAGATATGGCATTAAAGAGCCATTTAACCAAGTAGCAAAACCTAGGATGAAAAATAGCCCGGCGACTATTACCATCGGTAGTGCATTACTCTGTTTTTTATTTTCTTTTTCTTGCGTGAGTGACATTTCCATAACTTCCTCGTTAACTTGCATTATTGTTATAATTATTGCGTAAATTGAATGACTACTAAATTTTACTAAATAATAGCTAAATTAGTTATTAAACTTTCTTACCTGAAATCCAAGTTTCTTTCACTGATAGGTCGTCATTTAATACCACCATATCGGCTTGATATCCTTGTTTTAATTCACCGCGAATAACGGCTTGATCCTGATATAAATATTGTGCGGGATACAAACTACCCATGCGCAATGCTTCGTCTAAAGGCATGCCTAAACCTTTATGAGTATTTTTAACGGCACTTGCCATATCCAACGATGAACCTGCAAGCTCACCTGTTGTAGAGGTAAGTTTGCCATTATCAACGTAAACAGTGCGGTCATATAAAGCGAACTCAGTTTGATCTGTGCCAACTGGCGGCATTGCGTCAGTGACCAAAAATATTTTGCCTTGTGGTTTAGCTTGTATTGCCAATTTACAACTCGCGTTATCGACATGGAAACCATCAACTATCAAACCACAACTGGTGTGATTATTTAAAAGTGCAGCACCAACCACACCTGGCTCACGACCTTGTAATGGCGACATCGCATTAAATAAGTGAGTAAAACCACTGGCTCCAGCATCAATCGCTTTTTGGGCTGTTTGATAATCGGCATTAGTGTGACCTAGACAAACTTTAATACCTAATTCAACCATACGTTTTATTTCTTCAGGGCTCACTGTTTCTGGTGCAAGTGTCACGATGACTTGGCCTATGTCTTGACGTGAAAGAACCCGCCACTCATCATCTGAAATAGCACGGATATAATCAGCACAATGAGTACCTTTTTTATCAACAGATAAATGAGGTCCTTCAAAGTGAACACCAACAATACCAGGAACGCCTTCAGATATAGCTTGGGCAATAGCGTCTGCAGCTTGCTGCATTATTTCAAATTTATCGGTAATCAAGGTTGGCATCATCGCTGTAGTACCAAATCGAGCATGAGCAGCCATAATAGTTTTTAAATTATCAACCGATGGAGTGTCATTAAATAAAGCACCACCGCCGCCATTAACTTGTAAATCGATAAAACCAGGAACAACTAAGCCTGTCGCGATAACATCAACATTATTGGTATCTTGGTCAATAGCAGTAATTTTACCGTCGACTATGGTCAACACTAGATCATCGAAGAAAGCTTGTCCGTCAAAGAGTCGTTGAGCATGAAAACGTGTTTGTGTCATTTTTTGTCCTAGATTATCAAATTCAAGTAAAAAACTATCTTATATAGTAATTACGCGGACCGCTTTACAGTCTGCTTTTCTTGTTGTTGTCTGGCGTAAATTACAGAGCCAACTTCAGGTGCATGTAATGGCTCTTCTAGATTTGTTCTGATCTCCTCAGCTAACCAAGACTTTAATCTCGGTGTTAAACCACCTAACATAGAGAGTCGAGGAGGATTTTTTGTCGTTAAAGTACGGGCAATACTATTAATATATTCTGCGCCTTCATCAACAATAGCTAGGGCAACTTTATCACCCTGCTCTGCGGCATCAAATACTAGATTGGCTTGCTGCGCATAGAATGTTGCTTTTTGACTAGCTACGGCTTCAACAAGATCAGTATCGTCGTTACAGTTAAGTTTTTTTAGTAATACATCAGACATCAAGGTTGGTTGAACTAAACCATCAAGAGATAATAAAACCTGTTTAACACCTTGTAAACCAAACCAAGCACCACTGCCTTTATCACCATGAGGAAATCCATGTGCTCCAACAATAGTGTGCTGTTCATCAACACAAGAAAAACCACATGATCCAGTACCACTGATAATAACAGCACCATCGCTGCCATCATGAGCACCAAGGCAGGCGATTAATAAATCAGTAGCTAAATGGATTGTTTTAAAGGGATGCTTCCAAGCTGCCATTTGATCAAATAACACGGGAAGGTTTACGCCAGCAAGACCTACGCCTGCCACAAGCTCACTCAGTTCAATATGTGCTAAACCGGCATCTTCTAGCGCTAATTTAGCAGATTCAGTGATTGAGTTAGTTGCTTGCTCAAAACCATGCAATGGATTTCCTGGACCTGAAATACCTGTACCAAGTATGTCATTATCTTTATTCATAACAATGGCTTTACACTTACTACCACCACCATCAATACCTAAAAATAATTCTTTGTTTTTGCCACTACTTGTCAGCATACCAACCCCATGTTAACTGTCATTTATTAATTTTTTGATTTTTTCATCTTAGCTAGAAATGACAGCGTTGTCATTTCTTTTTTTGGATAAAATATCAGCTTTTATTACAAGTGTAACTAAATGTAAAGTAACCAACTGATAACATTGAATAAAAACCAGCCGGTTAATTTTTAACTTATTATTTTACTTGTGTGATGCGGCTTGCTCTTAAACCATCAGTACTGCGACTTCTAACCGATACTTCACCTGAAACTGCAATAGGTGCTTGATAAGTAAGCCAGTCTCCGTTTTCAACACGATATTCAATAGCTAAACCAGGAAAAGCGATATTTGCATGTAATTTACCGGCTTTGATAACAGCACCTACGGTAGGCAGGCGATAATCAACATGTGCCAACTCAAGTTTAGCGAACTCTTTGTGTCCTAAAGTACTCGCAAATAAAGACCACTGGCTATCACGCATTACTTCTAATTCATTAGTAAAAGTATTGCTCTGTGATGAATACTTTGCACCTTTATAATTATAAGGTACTGCCCAGTCAGCTTTATGCCATGCACGCTCTGCAAGGGCTAACAAACGAGGAAACACTTTATGCTCTACCATGTCATCAGTACGGACATTTTCACTCCATAATTGACCTTGAATGCCTAAAAACTTTTGACCTGGTGCTAATGGCGTTTTGGTATCATCGGCAACATAAGCATTGTCTTGTCTATCTAACCAAAATTCAGCATGAACAGGTAAATTATCCGGCATAAACTGGAATACTTTTTCTGTATTGGTATGACGTGAAGCCCAATAATAACCATGTTCTTTAGGATCTGCTTCATGTGGAAAATCAAAATACAATACATCTGGACTAGAGAGAACAACTTGCCAATCTCTGTTCGCTAATTGATGAACTTTATCGTGCCCGCCCCAAAATAATGCATCCCAAGCATTTGCTTGAACAATAGCAGGCATATTCTCCTTACGAGTATGCTCCATACCATCACTCCAACCTGCTGTTTCAATATCAAGTTCAGATAAAATTCCTGCCACACGTTCAATGAAATAAGCACCTAACTCACTCATTTTGGTAACGCCCTTGTCATTATTAGCAACAAAAGCTTTACAAGCAGGAGACTCTAACCAAGCACCTGCCGTTTCATCTGCGCCAATATGATAACGAGTAAGGGGTTGACCTGCGTCAGCATGAATTTTCTTCACTTGCGTCATAACTTCGACAACAAAATCATAAGACGATTCTAAACACGCATTGATGGTATTATCACTATAAAATTGCACTGACGAATATTGAGTTTTATCTTCAAAATCTTCTAACAAAAACTGTGTCGCTTTTGCTTCATCCTCTAATGCCATGAATTTTTTGTAACGTGCGGTCATCGCTTTGATTGATGCACGAGAATGACCAGGCATATCAAGTGATGGGATCACTTGTATATGACGTGCCGTTGCTGCTTGCAAGATTTCTTTATAATCACTGACGCTGTAATAGCCGCTCACTGATGATTTTTCATCAACACCTGCGCCTAATTGAGAAATTAAGCAGTTCTCTTCTGTCACATCAAAGCAGCGTTTTGCGCCAATGTCAGTAAGTTCAGGTAAGCTCGGGATTTCTAGACGCCAGCCTTCATCATCTCCAAGGTGCAAATGTAATTTATTAAGTTTATATGCCGCCATTTGATCAAGCAGTTTTAAAATAAATGCTTTAGAGTGAAAATTACGGGCAACATCAACTAACATACCTCTAAAAGCGAAGTGTGGTTCATCATTAACCGTTAACATGGGTATACGCGATTCACCAACAGTCAATAAACTTGCTAATGATTGCAAGCCATTAAAAACACCATTACCGTCAACACCGACAATAACAATTTCTTTTGCCGTTACCGTTAAGCTATAACTGCCAATAACTTTATCACCATTATTTATAACGCTTAAACGTAATGGAATACCTGTAGCGCTCTGAATAACGCCTAATTCACCTAAACGTGACAGGGCCGCATCAACCTCTTCGTGTTTAACATTGCCTAGTGAAACAGCAATACCTTGGCTAATATCAGCAAAGCCACTGTTAGCATCGATACTAACTGATTTAGGCGTAGGAATAATCGCCTGTAAAACAGATAACTCATCTTCAACAAGCACTGAATTACGTTGATAGAGTTTTTCACTCGTTAGCCATTGAGTTTTATCGTCTGCGCTACGTTTAAACTGGGTGCTGATATCGGTAAACGTTTCTGCATGTGGAACGATTTCTAAACCTGTGTCTTTATCAATGAAAGGTTTAGTACTCTCAATAACTCGCGCTTCAAGCCCTGGCGCACTAACAATATAGTTAGGCATAACATCTGACTCAGCTAAAGACCAAAACATGGCGCGAAAGTTTAACGTTTTTTGTTCCCCAGCGGAAAAACCAGAGAAGGTATCTTTTAAGCTGATTTGATGTAAATCACCATTAAGGTGCTTTATGCTAAAGGTATCGCTTTCAAAAGATTGAATAGGCGCAATTTGGCTAAAATGGATAGTCCAATCTTTCGCTGCAATGGCTTGTTTCGCGGTAAACGTTAGCTCTACTTCAAAACAAGCGCCATCTGCTACCTTACTGTCACATTTATCCGTTGGTATATTTGTAACCACTCGATAGTTTACATCTAAATTCTGAGCAATCTTATCTATGTCATTTTGCGTTACAGAGTATATCGCCTGTAAATTGATTTTCTCGCCAGTATCAACCGCTGGCTTAGGGGCTTGTTCACAACCGAGTAAAGATAAGCTGGCGGCAATAGTAAGTGCCAACATTTTTTTATTCATCTTGTTTATGTACATGTTAAAGGACCTTATACAGCTTTAAATGATAAAGACTGCTCTTCTTTAGATGTTATTGTTAGACTAACTATCCTCAATTTTGACAGCGCTGTCAAAATTAAATACACAAAACAACTATCCAGTAACAAAATTACACATAGTTATGGTTTCGCTTGCCCTAATTATGATAGGTTTTGTGGTTAAAAATAATATACAGTTCAAGGAATATTATGATATTTTTCGTTAGTTCTAAAAGTAATAACTTGCTTCAGCATCCTTTCACCTAACTAAGTAAGAGCAGCACAACTTGATGAAAATACTTACCCTCACCTTAGATCCACACGCTTCAACCGTTGACATTAGCCTTGAAGATGCGCTTGCTAAGCTTAAAGAAGCAATAAACAAACAACAGGCAACCAATGCAGAGCACTTAGCCGAACAAATAATTGCTCAAGTTCCAACGTCGACCCCGGCTTACCACCTACTTTACACAATATTATCTTTTCAGCAGAAATATTCGAAATTAGCTCAATATGCACAACGCTTAATACATCTAATGCCTAACGACTCGTTAAGTCACTTTAATCTATCAAGTGCCTTACGCTTTATGCGTCAACCCAATGAAGCATTATTATCTATAGAGCAAGCTGTTAAACTCGCCCCAAACAACATATCGTGGCGCAATAGTTTAGGCATCATGTATAAAGAATCAGGAAAGTTTATTAAGGCGCAACAATGTTTTGAAAGATGCATTGAGCAGCAAAGTGACTTTTCTCCCCCTTATTGGCTACGCAGTGATATTACGCCGAAAATGCCTGAACATTATGTGGAGAATCTAAAACAGATAATTGAATTAAACGATGCCGTTAAAAACAGAAACCAAGTTGTCCATGCCGCTTATGCATTATTTAAACATTACCAATCAGAAAACAACTATTCGACTGCGTTTCAATACCTTACGCTAGGAGCGTCCACTCAAAGAAAGGGCTTCAATTACCATCATCAAAAAGAACTTGATGAGCACAAAGCGATTGAAAAAGTTTTTGATAGTACCTTATGTGCTAAAGCTCAAGACAAAAACATGACTTTATCACAAGGTGATTGCCCCATTTTCATTTGTGGGCTACCACGTTCAGGTACAACATTAGCTGAACAAATCATCTCTGCTCATTCATTGGTTGCTGCCGGGGATGAACTGTTTGAACTTGCACAAGCGACACAAAATATTCTTCAAGTAGTAAAACCAAAAAAACAATTCCCTATGTGGGCTGATGAGTTATCTAGCGATCAATGGGGTGATATTGGTGAGACATATCTAAGACTTACCCAACACATAAATACAGCAAGATACTTCACCGATAAAATGCCACTGAATTACAAAGCCATTGGTTTGATTCATAAAGCACTTCCTCAAGCTAAAATAGTCTATTGTCTACGTCCTCCTATGGATTTATTACTGGGTGCTTATCAACAAATTTTAAGTACTGGTAACCAATACAGTTATGACCTTGATGAGTTAACAGACATGATAATAGCTCAACATCAATTAATGAAACATTGGATAACTGTGTTGCCTGGTAAAATATTTACTCTAGATTATAAAATGTTAGTAAGTGATCAGGAGAAAACGACCACCAAACTGTTAAACTTTTTAGCATTAGATATGCAGCAAGACTGTATAGACTTTCATAAAAACAAACGAACGGTTCACACCGTTAGCAATACTCAAATACGCAAACCTATTTTTAAGTCATCAATAAATTCTTGGCATAAATACCGCGAGCAATTAACACCTTATGCCGTGAAAATGAAAAAAGCAGGTTTAACGCTTTAGGGGCTGTTGTTCTTTCAGGGTTAAAATTCATTCATTTTAAAACGGCTTTAATCGCGGCGCGAGTTTTGTAGCATAGTTATTCTATGTAAAAAACGAGCAACAATGACTAAAGCCGTTTTAAAAGAACCCAAAGGGCAGCGTTTGTTTGAAATGTATACTGCGTTATCACACATTCATGTAGCCTGCTACACTTCACGTACTCTGCCTTGCCTACATATCAAACAAACTGCTGTAAAGGTAATCTCGAAAGTTCAACAGCCCCTGTATTAAACCTGCTTTAATTACTTCTAGCATAATGCTGGAGATGACTTTATATTTTTTGTAAGCCGTGTTGATAAATTTTATCAATTAAGTCACGATGTTTAGGAAGCTTATTCAAAGCAAATTTTGTTTGATTTTGGATAGCGGCAAACTCTTCATTAGCTCGACTATCTTTAGCAAGCCGATGTTGGAAGTTATCCAAGTTAGTCTCGAAGTCCATTCCATAAAGTATATATTGATAATTTTCTAGATTAAAAATATCAAATTTACTCGCAAAATCATAAGCACTAGGTGGTTGATGTTTCCATCTAGCTAACCGCTCCTTCAGTGAATCAGGAATACTGTCACTTGCTCGATTATCTAACCAAAAATCACTATCATCTCGCTTGGATAAGCAATAATGGGCTTTGACAAAGTCGATAACATTATCCCAGCTAGTAGTGACTCGCTCATTAAATTGTTTCGCTATTAATGGCATATCTAGCTTACTACTAGGAAACTGCTCTGCTAACATTTTTGCCGTGGCATCAAATACTAGCAAACCAGTCGCTTCAAGTGGTTCAACAAAACCTTGTGATAAGCCTAACGCTACACAGTTTTTGTGCCAAAACTTCTCTCTGTAACCAATTTTCATAGGTATTAGTCGACTATCAACATTGTCAGCCATAGGACCAATATAAGCTCTTAAATCCTGCTCTGCTTGCTCATGGCTGGTGTATCGAGATGAATATACATGACCAATACCACGACGCTCTTTCAATCCTATATCCCAAACCCAACCTGAAGTAAGAGCCGTTGATATAGTATGTGATGCTATCGGGTCATCGGCTTTCTCGTAGGGCACTTGAATAGCTACGGCATGATCCACGAAAAGCGTATCACTTTTATCTTTAAAGGCTACTTTAAGCTTTTCACCTAACAACAGTGATTTAAAACCAGTGCAATCAACAAAAAAATCACCGCTAATAGTTTGACCATCCTTTGTTATCAAGGATTTTATTTCACCATTGTCATGTTGAGTAATATCAAGTACATCAGCTTGAATATGATTAACACCTAATTTTTTAACGGCGTTTTTCGCCAATAATGCCGAAAATTTATTGGCATCAAGATGGTAACCATATGATGCTGCACCTTGGAACTCAGGCGTGGTGATCATTTTAGGCGCTAAGCCGGCATCACACATTTGGCCTTGAATTGATAAAGCATTAACATAACTCATACCAGTATTTTTTATATTCTTTAACCAGTAAGCAGTTAAGTCGACATTACTGGTTTGTGGATAATCAAAAATATGGTGGTAATAATTGGGTTTACCTGCAATAGGGTTTGTAGTCCAATCTACGAACTTAATGCCCTGTTTAAAGGTCGCATCACATTCTAAGATAAACTCTGTTTCACTAATACCAAGATGCTGTAACGATTGACGCATCATAGGCACAGTACCCTCTCCAACACCAATTGCAGGTATATTCGCAGATTCAACCAAGGTTATTTCTACACTACCTTGATTTGGAGTAATCAAATTTTTAGCTAAGTGATTGGCCGCTAACCATCCCGCAGTACCACCACCAACAATCACTATTTTTTTAATCGCATGTTCATTTGACATGACAGATGCTCCAATAAAAATTATGCTTCCGGCGATTTATGCAGGTTTTTTAAGTAATCACGATGTGGCATAACCATATTGCTAACTTGCTTGACGCGGTTACTAAACTCATCATACATTTTCTTATTTTCTTCGCTATCGGCAGATAAATGTAGCTTAGGATAATGATTCATACCGTATAAAACTGCGCGGTAATTTTCATCAGAAAACATAGTAATATAATTACCCGCTAAGTCCATATATTCGCAGATTTTATGTTGCCAAGTTGCTAATTTTTCTTCTAAACCATCACAGTATTTCGCGGTCTTATGAACTTCACGCCAAAAGTCAGTATCGTCTCGGTCAGTTAAACAATAATGTAAAACAATAAATTGCTTCAAATCTTGATAGGTACCATTCATAATTTTATTATATGAATCTCGTACTGATTGATCGGTATTCTTACCTGTTAAGTGAGTTCCTAATAATCTAGCACTGGCATTGATTAAGTGTAAGCCGGTAGATTCAAGAGGTTCAATAAACCCTCCAGATAAGCCAATAGCGAGACAATTACCAACCCAAAACTCTTTTAAACAACCAATATTCATATCAAGATGCACAGTGCGAAGTACTTCTTTATCACGCCCTTTTCCTTCATTGAGGTGATCAAGTAACTCGTTTTCAGCTTCTTCTTTACTGATACGATTACCATCATAAACATAACCAGTGCCACGGCGGTTAGCTAAATCAATTTGCCAAACCCAGCCATTACTTAATGCGGTTGCTTCGGTATATGGTTTCGGCTCTTGTTCGCCATCATAAGCAAGTTGTACAGCAACGGCTTTATTACAAGGCAACGCATCTTCAAAAGATTGCCAGTTAGTTTCTCTGTCTTTAACCTGATTTATTAACAGCCCTTTGAAACCAGTACAATCTATAAATAAATCAGCGCTAAAACTGCCTTTATCCGTATGAACTGCAACAATATTATCACCTTCGACATCAACAGTATCTACCGATGCTTTTACGTGTATTATGCCTGCCTCAACACCTTTTTTAGCCATAAAAGCGGCCATTTTTATTGCATCAAGATGATATCCATAAGGAACAACACCTTCATAACCACGTGAATTCGCATTTTTAGGTGATAAACCTTCTTTGATTAGATGTGATGAGATAGAAATGGCTTCATCATAACGCTCTTTTTCAAAACCTTTATCAAGAATCCAGGCAGAAGATATATCAATCACCCGACCGATATTCTGCTGTTCGAATGAATGGAAATACTCATGGGTTGAACCGTCTTGATTTGGTTTCATCCAGTTACGAAACATTATGCCTGTTTTCAACGTGGCATTTGTCGCTTGCAACAGCTCCTTTTCATCTAAGCCCATGGCGGCAAAGTAGCTGCGAATATTATGTACGGTTGCTTCGCCAACACCAACAGTGGGAATATTAGGACTCTCAATCAGGGTGATAGCAACATTAGCTTGGCTATGATTATAGAGCTTATTTAAATAAAGAGCAGTCATCCAGCCTGATGACCCACCGCCAACTATTGCAATAGATTTCACTTGTTCATTTACCATGTATCCTCCCACTATTTAGAGTTTTATTATTTTTCGCTTTTTAATTTAGCTAAACTACTTAGCTGATGCAAAGAGCTTAAATGATTATAAATAGGCGCTAAATAACCTCTTTGACGTAGGATAAGGAAATCTTTATCAGATAAAGTACTTAGCGCTTTTTCATCAACTAAATACACCCCATTAATGCCGATGTTCTCGCCATTTAGTTTCATAGATAAATTTTGCTCACTTAAGAGAGACTTTTCGACTAAAAAGTCGATAAACGCTTTAGTCGTTTGACTGTTTTCGTAATATTGTCCTAATGCATTTTTACGCTTTTCCATATACTCGGTTTCATTACCTTCATCATCAAAAAGTGCATCGCCTTCTTCATTTGAAACAAGATGACTATCTTCTTTAATGACTACTTGTAATTGATTTTCATCATTTTGTGTTGGTACTAAGGCAAATGGGTGATGGGTAATAAGCGCAGGGAGATAGCTTGATAACCACTTATCTTTACTGTAGAAAAGATTTTCGTTGGTCGTTAGACCCAGTAAAGCAACCGATTGAAACTCACCTGTTTGTGCATTTTTAACAAATACGATTGGCATTTCGCCACTAGCACGTGAAAACTCATGAATTATCAGTGGTACTACTTGCTGTCCTTTAGCATGTTGATAGTCCCGAGTAGATTTAATTTTTACTTGGCTATGATTGGCATAATTAATTGCTTGGATCGCTGAAGTCATTTTGAATATCCTTGAGATTTATTTTTTATATTTAGTTAAGAGTTATACGGGGAAGTGCTGATATTTTCCAGCCTTTTTTAAGCTATCCGCCTTTATTTTAAGCAAAAAAAAAGGAGAGTCAGACTCCCCTTTTTTCATCAAGTTTTAAACGATTAGCTTAGAATCTGATGCTTACGCCTGCACTGAAACGAGTTGCCATTTCATAAGCGTATAGTGGGAAACCATTTGTAAAACCACTAGCGTTACTTTGCTGAACGTTATTACCATCTTGGATAGATGATTCGCCAGTCAAGTTAACAACGTCAAATTTAAAGTCAACATGGTCGTTCATGTGGTAAACAGCACCTAAATCTACTGAACCGAAACCATCGTGTAAACGGTTACCGTATGAACCTTCTTCACGAAGCATGTATTCAGAACGGTAGTTATAAGATACACGTACTGAGAAGTTATCGTCTTCATAGAAACCTGAAGCATTTACTACATGGTCAGAACTATCACTTAAGAACGGGTTTTGATCGCTAAATGTATCATCATCAGTACTTGTATCAGTATAAGTATAGTTAGCCATCAAACCAAAACCGTTATCAAAATCTTGTTGGTATTGTAATTCAAGACCTAACACTTCACCGTCTTTAGCATTTTCTTTTTCTTGCACAGTCCAACCAGCTTCAACTTCACCAGGGTTCATTTCACCACCGAAGTCAATCTCAGCTGAAGTTGCATGGTATTCGTTAATGCTAATAAAGTTAGAAACTTTCTTATAGAATACTGTAGCACCTAATAAAGAACTGTCATTGAAGTACCATTCAATACCTGTTTCAAATTGATCTGCTAAGAACGGTTCTAAGTTAACGTTACCAACGATCCAGAACTGGTTATCGTCTAGGTCGTCATTAGCACCAACAGCGCTTGGGTTAACATACATATCATTATACTGTGGACGAGCCATAGTACGTGCTGCAGCTAAACGAATGATAACATCATCTGATAAGTTATAAGCTAAGTTAGCGCTTGGTAATATTTCTGAATAGTCACCATCAGTAGATTGTTTAATACCACTTTCATAATAAGTTGAAGTCGCATCAGTCATTACATAACGTACACCGAAGTTACCACGAATAGAGCCGGTGTTGTAGTTAGCCATAACGTAGACTGCAGTATTGGTTTCATCAATTTCACTGTAAGAGCCAGTTTCTTCTGTTTCACCAACAATACTACCTTTAGCCCATGCTTTAAGTGCGTCAGGGCTGAACTTTTGGATTTGGTAATCACCGTGACCAACATCCATAGTACCTTCACTTAAACCAGACGTTGAAATTCTACTATCAAAGCCATCAGCTTGATCGAAGAAGAATTGGCGAGAAGTGGTATTATGATCACCGTAACGGAAACCTGTTTTAACACTTGTAATAAAGTCGCCATCTAATTCGTATTCAAAATCAGCTTGTAAATATTGCTCTTCATCAGTTTTTGGTGTTTTATTAAAAGCAGAGCCGGTACCCATTTCTAAAGAACCTGGATCATAGTCAGCCATTGATTGACCATCAATACCGTTTGGTAAAGACCAAGTTTGCTCACCACCAGTGAAATCATAACCACCACCAACGATAGGCGTATTCACACCATCATTAACAACCATTTCAAAATCAGTACCACCAGTAGACGTTGTACTACCTACTTGTACTTCTAACGTAAAAGAATCACCTTCATACGTTGCTTGTAAATCGATAAGGTCTGAGTTCATCGTTGCTTCACGAGGACGCGCTTGGTAATAAGCAGTAGCTAATTGACCTTTAACTGCAACACCACGATTATCAGCACTACAATCACCACCTAAACATTGCTCAGGAGTATTACCTGACCAAGAGTGATCGCCCTGTGTTAACCATAACGCGTAGTTAGTGTTATCTGCTTCCATTTTCATGTCCATCGCATTTAATACGAAAGATAAGTTATCAGTTGGAGCATACTCTAAAGCAACTGTTAATGCTTGACGCTTACGGTCTTGTTCAAAAGCAACCGGACCTGCACCCCATTCCCAGAAAGCTTCGTTACCTTGGCGTTGTAATTGACGCTCTTGCATAACAGCAGAAACCATTACACCGAAATCTTCATTTTCATTTTTCCAGCTGTACATGCCAGAAAGTTGAGGATCTGTTGATTCTGAATCATCAGAATACTGAGCTTCAAGTCCAACAAATGCTGTATTCGCATCCATATCTAATGGAGTACGTGTATTAACGATAACAGTACCACCAACACCACCTTCAATGATGTCTGCTTGAGAAGTTTTATATACTTCTAAGTCACCAACAATTTCAGAAGGAAGTAATTCATAGTTAAAGCTACGTTTTGCTGGTTCAAGTACAAACCAACCAGTAGATGCAACGTTTTGGCCATTTAAAGTCGTTTTAGTAAATTCTGCACCAGCGCCACGAATTGAAACTGAAGAACCTTCACCAAATTGACGTTGAATTGTAACACCAGGAATACGTGCTAATGACTCAGCAACGTTTTTATCTGGAAACTTACCAATATCTTCAGAGCTGATTACATCAACAACCCCATCGGCAAAGCGTTTTGCGTTTACGTTAGCTTTTAAGCTACCGCGTAAACCTGTTACTTGAATTACTTCTACATCGTCTTTTTTAACTGCTGCTTCTTCGGCCGCCATAGCTTGTGATGATACACCAGCTAGGATCATAGCAATTGAGCTTGCTAACACGCCTTTTTTAAATGTTTTAGTTGACATCGACTTTCCCTTACACACGTTTTGTTTTTTAGAATGTTTTTATTTTTGCTTTAATTTTTTATTTAGTTTTACGACAGCGCTGTCAATATTTAATGACAACGCTGTCATAAGACGTAATAAACCATACCGTTTATTGTTACGTTTGACCAGAATAAATTAACCAATAATTGCATTCTGGTTACAAAAAAACACAAACACATTGAATTAAAAGGATTTTTAACTTATATTTTTTTGTTACTGAATTGATAACTATCTAAATAGTTACCAATTTAGTATAAAAAAAACACGTAAAAAAACACTTAGTGATTTTTTATTCTAGATAAAGGAATAAAAATTCACTAAGTGTAAGAGATAAACTCAATATTTATTTGCTGGGGATATTTGATTTGTGAATAAAAAAAAGCTAATGCCTAAATAAATAGACATTAGCTTTTAGTAAATCTGCTTTCTTTTGCTCAGTTTTTCTTTTAGCGATACTTAGATTAGTTAACCTACTACTGCTTTATCATCAATATTATTTTGCTGATTGATAAAAGTTCAATAAGCTTGAAGTTGAACAATCATGTTGTTTAGAGATGTTATCTGTCTCTAACTCTGTTTGAATTTCAGCAGCAAGACCTTTACCAAGCTCAACACCCCATTGATCAAATGAACATATCTGCAAGATAATGCCTTGAACAAATATTTTATGTTCATAAGCTGCAATTAAACTACCAAGGTTTCTTGGATTAATACATTTTAATAAAATAGTGTTAGTTGGTCTGTTACCTTTATGTACTTTGTGCGGTGCAACTTTGTCGATATAATCTGCAGTGCGACCTTTAGCTTTTAAATCTGCACGTACTTGTTCTTCATTAACACCAGCCATTAATGCCTGTGTTTGCGCAAAGAAGTTTGCCATCAATGTTTCATGGTGCCCTTTTACCGGTGTTACACTTTTAACTGAGCCAATAAAATCAGCTGGTACAACATTATTACTTTGATGTAAGTATTGGTAGAAAGCATGTTGACCATTGATGCCTAACTCGCCCCAAATAGAAGGCACTGTAGCATAGTCAATTTCATCTCCATCCCAGCTAACCGACTTACCGTTACTTTCCATTTCGGCTTGCTGTAAGTATGCCGTTAACATATGTAAGGTCTGATCGTACGGTAAAATAGCTTGGGACTGTGAGCCAAGGAAAGTGGTGTTCCAAACACTAATCAATGCCAAAATTGCTGGAAAATTTTCTTTTAGTGGCGCATTGATAAAATGCTGATCCATATCATGAGCACCACTAAGCAGCTCTTTAAACTTATCAAAACCTAAATCAAGTGCTATCGCTAGACCAATAGCTGACCATAAAGAAAAACGACCACCAACCCAATCCCACATATCGAAGATGTTTTTCTCTTCAATACCAAAACTCATGGCATTTTCTTTATTTGCTGTGACGGCTACAAAGTGCTTAGCAACAGAGTTCTCATCAAAAGATGCACTCGTTAACCAATTAATAGCAGTACGGGCGTTTGTCATGGTTTCTGTAGTAGTAAAGGTTTTACTTGAAACGATAAATAATACTTTTTCAGGCTCTAATGGACGGAGTACGTCGGCAATTTGCGCACCATCTACGTTAGATACGTAATGAACATTAACACTACCATCGCTATATTGCTTTAAAGCTTCCGTTACCATTTGTGGACCAAGATTAGAGCCACCAACACCAATATTAACTATATCGGTAATACGTTTACCCGAGTAACCTAACCAGTGTCCTTGGCGAACTTTATCGACAAAAACTTCCATATCAGCTAGTTGGCTTTGTACGTGGTCTGTAACATTTTCACCATCAATAATAAGCGGTTCATCACTTTGACGACGTAAGGCAGTATGTAATACTGCGCGATCTTCCGTCTTATTGATTTTTTCACCAGCAAACATCTTAGTTCGCCAATCACAAACTTGTGTCTCTTCAGCCAAATCTAGCAATGCGTCTAATGTTTCACTGTCTATTAAGTTTTTAGAGTAATCAAGTAGCATATTTGGCAACTCAATAGAGAACTTATTGAAACGTTCGCTATCTTGTGCAAACAAGGTGTTCATGTGCTGAGATTTTTTATCTTGGGCAAGTAACTGAAGTTTCTTCCAGCTAGCTAGTGTTTGACGAGATGACATACTAATTCCTATAAGATGGTTTAGACACATTATCAACTCTATCATGGCAGTTAAGTTGAGTATTTGCTCGATTTAACAACTATGACATGTGATATTTTAATGGTACCCTATAAAAAAATGACAGCGCTGTCAATTATTAATACTCTAAAGAATACTGTAAAATCCTGTAGATTACTACAGCGTGGCTATGCAATAATTACGACCACTGGGGTACTCAGTGAGTTTATAAAAATAAGAACAAGGTTATCTGCAGATGAAAGCAACTATAAATGACGTCGCAAAACAAGCTGGCGTATCAATAAAAACGGTATCTCGTGTCATTAACAATGAGACTTCTGTGCGTCAGTTAACGAGAGATAAGGTACAACAGGCAGTTGATGAACTAAATTATCAACCGAATTTATCCGCACGTAACTTAGCCGGTGCCAAGTCATTTTCTGTTGCTTATATTTACGATAACCCAAATGCTTATTACATCATTGATATGCAAGAAGGCATATTGTCTGCATGTAAGCAGCAAGGCTTTGAATTATTAATTCATCCTTGTGATGCAAAAAATAAAAGCATCACCGAAGAGGTTGTTAACATGGTTAAGCATGCACGCATTGCCGGCTTAATTTTAACCCCTCCTTTGTCAGAAATGCCTGAATTTGTTAAAACATTAGTCGACCTTGATGTTAAAGTTGTTCGAATTATGTCAGGTGACGTTGCACCAGATGATCTTAGCCCATGCGTTATGGTAAACGATAGAGATGCTGCACAAACTATCACCCAACACCTCATCGACTTAGGTCATAAAGATATTGCTTTTATAGCGGGTGACGCGGAACATATGTCAACTATTGAACGTTATAAAGGCTACAGAAGAGCATTAAAAGCAAGCGACATTGATTTTGATAAAACACTCGTTATTGAGGGAGACTATTCTTTTGATTCCGGTGTAAGTGGTGCAAAGCAGTTAATGTCTTGCGAAAATAACAAGACTCGCCCAACAGCCATTTTCTCTTGTAACGATGAAATTGCAGCTGGGGCATTATTTGCGGCACGACTGATGAATATATCTATACCCGAGCAACTATCCATTGTCGGCTTTGAAAACAGTCCATTTTCGCGTCAAACGTGGCCAAAGCTAACTACTGCGGACCAGCCAAATAATCAAATTGCCGAAGATGCAGCAAATTTACTTATCAGCCAAGTTCGTAAACAAAAGAATCAAACGACCATTAGCCAGTATGTACCAAAACTTATCATTAGAGACTCAACAGCTAAGTGCTAGTTTAGGTTTAGCTAATATAAAGTTACATTTATAAAAATATGAATCACACTCTTATAGTGTGATTTTTTTTGAGAAATTTTAATAGGAACAAGAATAAAGACTTTGAGGGCAAGTATTTCAATTGTTATTTGATGTTAAAGCTATCATCAATTTTTTTCATTCTAGCTAAATGATTTAAATGTGCTTTTCGTGCTGCAAAAATAAAAATACTAACGATAGCGGTTATTGACAGTGCGAGTACAGTAGGTTCTTGCGAAAGCGTTCTGCTAAGCCATTCCATGGTTTAATTTCCTTTATAAATGTACTAAATCGTCAAAAATTAGCTTGCACTTTTTAGTGCTAGTGAGCCAGAAAAACACCATACTGGCTAATAATGTCGCATATTTTAGATTATTTAGTACACGTGTTCAAGTCTTAGAATATTTAAATATACTTTAAGCATTATTCCTCAAAGTATGTCCCCCAACCATCATAGTCAACACCACATTTTTTTGCCAGTTCAAACATGGCTTTAGTTTCTTTTTTGATTAGATCTACATCCAACATTTGTTCAGTTGCAATATCAAAAGCAAATACTTTATCACCATTTTCTAATTCAGCCTCTTCAGGCTCTTCAACTTCAAGTCCTAACTTAAAAGCCGCGATAGCAGCCTTTTCAAGTAAATCAAAGTCACTACTAGCAAAGTGATGTTCAATCGTATGATAAACTTCTTCATTAGTACCGTCTTCAAGCAACTCCGAAATTAACATTTCAGTATGGCTAAACCATTGTTGTAATTCTTCATCAATCATTTTTATTACCTATATCTGTTTATAAACAACGGGGTTATTTGTTATGGTAAGCCGCGGCTTCAATCGATAACTGTTCTATTTTATTATACATTAAAGTATAAGTTTCATTTACTACCGCGCGTAACTTCTCTCGGCTTCCATCATCAAGTTCAATGGGGTCTAAGAACTCAATGATGATTTTTCCATTATCCCAACGGTTCAAATTAATTGTCCCGACTTGATTACTGGCACAAATAGGCACAATAGGTACGCCAGCTTGAATAGCAGTACGAAAAGCGCCGGTTTTCAATGGTAATAAACCTTTGCCTCTACTGCGAGTACCTTCTGGAAACATCCATACAGAAAGCTTATCTTTTTTAATTTTATCAGCCGTTAAATCAATGGTATTTATTGCTTTGTTGGTATTTTTTCGATCAATTAAGATATTACCGGTTAACCAATACATTTGCCCAAAAAAAGGAATCCATTTTAAACTTTTTTTACCTACGCTAACGGTACCCGGCAAGACAGCATTCGCATGAGTAAAAAGATCATAACTATTCTGATGATTAGCCGCCCAGACTGCAGGACCCATATTTTTAACCGATTCAGGGATTCTCACTTCTACTTCTACACCTAGAAGTGTCGGTATTTTTCCAAGAAATCGTGAGGTGTGATAAACATTATTACGGTGAAAAGGGCGTAATAAGCAATAAATAATTGAGATAGTACAAATGATGACCAAGGCTAAGGTCATTAAAATAACGCGTATTACTGCTAGCAAAGAAAGCTCCAGCATAGATAGCTAAAAAAGATTATGGGCGAGTATACAGAAAAAACAAATAATAAGGTAAAGCTATTATCCATTTATATTAGAAAGAGGCTAAGATGCCACCGTTGTTCAAATTAAACGGAAGTTTTTTAAAACCTCCGTTTAATTTTTAACTGAGCATGAAAGTTTAAGAGCCAATATTGTTAAACATGTACCCTTGCCCCCAAACGGTTTCTATTTGATTCTTCTTCATACCTGCTACAGTCAGTTTTTCACGTAATTGTGACATTCTGACATCAAGCGTACGTTCTACTCCATTATATACACGTCTAAGCAAGGTACTATAAAGTTGATCTCGAGATAAAATTCGCCCTTGATGCTCTATTAAAGATTTTAATAAATTAAATTCAAAGGTTGTTAACTTTACCCCTTCACCGTTAATAAAACACTTTTGAGATTTAGGCTGTAAGCAAACATCACCAATTGTTAAACTAGCTAACTCAACGGGGTTCACTTTATTGCTTTGACGACGAAATAAAGCTTCAATACGCATCATTAATATTCGACTATCGATGGGCTTAATCAAATAATCATCAGCACCAAGATTGAATGCATCAAATTGCTCTTGCTCACTATTTTTACTCGATACTATGACTAATAGACCATCAAATAAGGCCCGAAGATCACTTATTATCAACAACTGAGAGCTATCAGAAAAACCAACATCTAACACTATCATATTTGGACGATGGTCTACTAAATAGCTTTTCAATTTCTGACTAAGGGCTTCATCTGTACATACTTTTATCGTTTGGTAACTAGATTTTTTATCCTTATCTGCAAAGGCCTTACTTAAGTAGTTATCATTTTCAATCAGCAATAATTTTTTCGGTAACTCATTATTTAGGTTAGTTTCAGGTGGTTGTGTATTATCAACAAGCTCTATACTTGGTGTCATGACAGACTCCTTAAAATTAAACGACTTTGATTCGATAAGTAAATTATAAAAGCAAAGCCTTAAAGAGACTGTAAGGTGTTGTAATAAAACTGTAACAGCTTGCACCTTTGTTGGTACATGTTATTTTACAAAGGGTTATATTCAAAGAAGAGTAATTCATGAGGCTTTATTTGTAGCAAAACCTGCTGTTTTATTGTCAGAGCAACATTACTATATAGGCTTATTTTGTTAAATACTAATGTGCTATCGGTAGAGGGTGTGTCGATACTACGTAGGTAATAATGATAGCCCTGCTCAGTAACACTAATATATTCAACTTGTGCATTTGCTTTATTTTTATCATCTATTGTTACTGATAAGGTAAGTTGCTGTGGTTTTACTAACAAATATAATAAGCGTGTTTTTTCACCCTTTATCAACTCAGTTTCAAGTTCGCCTAATAAACTATGTGCACCAGTTGAATTCACTTGGCAAGGTAACCAACTACCAAGCTGTAAAAAATCTGCAACCTGATAGCTATTAGGTTGCCTACAAATAATACTCGGGGCATCTATTTGTAATAACCGACCTTGCGCCATTACCGCCATTTTATCTGCAAAAGTAAACACTTCATCTTTGTTGTGGGTTACAAAAATAGCAGTCATTTTAAACTGTTTTAATAACAACCTTATCTCGACCATTAACTCATTTCTGAGGCGAGCATCAATATTTGAAAAAGGCTCATCAAGTAGCAATAGTTTAGGTTTTGGTGCCAAAGCTCTCGCTATTGCCACACGTTGCTGTTGACCGCCCGAAAGCTGGTGGATATAACTTTCACCTAAGTCGTTTAATTTTAATATTGTCAGTAAGTGATTTATTTGTTCGACTTGCTCTGTTTTACTTAACTTTGCGATACCAAAAGCAATATTTTCTTTTACTGTTAAATGAGGAAATAAGGCATAGTCTTGGAAAATCATCCCCACTTGTCGTTTTTCGGCCGGTAGACAATTTTCACCATCACTTAGTAAATGGCCATCAATTGCTATTTGACCTTCACTAGGTTTATTAAAACCAGCAATAGCATTTAGCAAGGTGGTTTTTCCGCAGCCACTAGCGCCTACGAGTCCTAAAATATCACCTTCATTAAGTGTTAAATCCAACTCAGATAAAACCAATTTATCTTGTAATTTCACCGAAAGTTGTTGAATCGTTAATAACACCGTCATACTTTTTCCTTGCTCTTATTCAATAACACAATAGGTAATAAACCAAACAACACAATAAGGATTGCCCCTAAAGCACCTTGCTCTAACATTTCATCTGAAATAAGCTGATAAATTTGGCTACTTAGCGTTTCAAAATTAAATGGCCGTAGTAATAATACCGCAGGTAACTCTTTCATTGCCTCAACAAAGACTAATAACCAAGCCACAAAGATTGCTGGTGTTAAAATAGGTAGATGTACCTTAGTTAAACTGCCTTTTAAATTAACTCCTAATGATGCTGGTGCATAATCAAGAGATTGTGGGATTTGCTTTATACCACTAATAATAGTGCCATTGGCGATAGCGGAAAAACGCACTACTAGTGCAAAAATAATAGCGAAAAGTGAGCCTGATAATATGAGTCCTGGCGCAGTAAAACCCAAAACCTCAACAGCGCCATTTAGCCAATGGTCAATAGGTCCCAAAGTTGATAACATTGCCATAGCAAGGACAGTGCCCGGTACGGCATAACCAAAACCTGAAATTTGCTGTGGCAGCTGACGATATTTGTCACTGTGCAAACGCTGATATAAGCCTAATGATAAAGCAATCAATACAGCAACCGTTGCCGCAATAACTGAAATCTTTAATGAATTGACGCCGGTAGACATTAACACCGATAACTGCGCTATATCGCTGTATTCTATCGCCATAACAATTAATAACGTTAACGGCAGTAAAAAGCCAAAAATGACCAGTGCCCAGCAAAAAGTGCTAGCAATAATTTGCTGGCCAACAGACAGCTTAATAAGATCTCTATTCAAATTTGGACGAGCGCTTTGATGACGTAGCCCTGCCCTACTTTTTTGCTCTGCTAACACCACAAACAGTACTAATAACATCAGTACACTTGCTAAGGCATTCGCTGCGCCTAAATCACCATAACCAAGCCAAGTATCATAAATAGCAGTGGTAAGGGTATTAACCGAGAAATATTGCACGGTAGCAAAATCAGCTAAGGTCTCCATCAACACCAAGCTCGCTGCAACCGCAATAGCAGGCCTTGCCAAAGGTAACGCAATTTTAAAGAAACTTTGTTTAGCGGTTAAGCCAAGTAATCTACTTGCTCGAATTAGGTTTTGATCTTGCTGTTCAAAAGCGCCACGAGTCAGCATGTAAATATAGGGGAATAACACTAACGCCAACATTAAAGCAGCGCCAGGTAAGGTACGAATATCAAAAAACCAGTAATCACTTGGCGATTGCCAATCAAACCAAGCTCTAAGGCTTCGCTGGACCGGGCCGGCGTAATCAAATAAATCAGTGTAGAGATAAGCCACTAAATAAGCGGGCATTGCTAGAGGTAGCAGTAATAACCAGCGTAATTGCTTTTTGAAAACGATATTCGTTTGGGTAATGATAGCGGCGCTAAACACGCCAAATATTAATGCTAACAACACCACCCAAAAGGCGAGTAATAAAGTATTTTCAAGGTAACTTGGTAGCACTGTTTGCCATAAATGAGCAAACAGCTGCGTAGAAGCACTTACGCCACCGACTAGCATAACCAGCACAGGTACCATAAGTACCAGTGCGATTAAGTAACTAGATAACTTCCATGTTTTACTGTTATTCAGTGCTATCACAAATCAAACTGTGCTTGATCTAATAACTTTAATGCTACTTTACGATTTTTAGCAATATCTTCTAGCGGTAAAGTATCGGCTTTATAACTTCCCCATGAAGCAACGAGTGTAGATACTTCAACACCTGCTCTAACTGGGTATTCCATATTCGTTTCTGCGTATAACTGTTGCGCAGGCTCAGACACTAAAAACTCCATTAACGCTTGGGCGTTTTTTGCATTAGGGGCATATTTAGCCATGGCAACACCTGAAATATTAATATGAGCACCACGATTTTTTTGGTTCGGGAAGTTTATGTAAACTTCATCAGCCCAAACTTTCTGTTTTTCATCTTTTAGCATTTTACCGAAATAGTAACTATTCCCTAGAGAAACGTCACATAACTTCTGGTGAATAGCTTGCACTTGACCACGGTCACTGCCCTGCGGCTTACGTGCTAAATTATTTTTAACTTTCTTCAGCCAATCTAAAGTATAAGCTTCACCGTGTTCACTGATCATTGAAGCAACTAACGCTACGGTATAAGGATGTTTTCCGCTACGAGTACAAACACGCCCTTTATATTTCTCATCAGCTAAATCCTCATAGTTTAAATCGATTTTTCCTAAACGTTTCGCTGAATAGATATTACGAACTCGGGTAGTTAACGCAAACCAAGTATTATCTTTTGCTTGATATTGCTTAGGGATCGCGTTACTTAAAATAGAAGAATTAACCGGTTGAACTAAGTCTTTATCACGTAATTCAATCAAACGGCTTATATCGGTAGTTAATAAAATATCTGCAGGACTATATTTACCTTCACGGTCTAAACGTTCAGCCATGCCTTTTTTAGCGAAAACCACATTAACTTTAATGCCTGTTTGCTCAGTAAACTTATCAAACAAAGGTGCAACAAGAAAAGGCTGTCGGTAAGAGTAAACGTTAACTTCGTCGTTAGCATTTGCGGTAAAACTAGCAGTGAAACTAGCGGTAAAAAATAATGCAAAAAATGAACTAATAAACAATTTCTTCAACATAAACAGTGTCTCGATAAAATAGTGTGAGCGAATTGTACAAGCACAGCAATAGCTGTCAAGGTATTTGAGAATAACTCTCATTAAGACTTGTGACAGATAATGACTTTTAACTTAAACCTACAGTACCACTTATCAATAACCAACAAGCAAAAAATAGTTTAAGTTTCGTCGCCGATAAATGTGTGACTAGCGTTTTAGCAAAAATCCCCCCCAATACAGCCCCTGGTCCGGCAAACAAAACAACTTGCCAATAAATATCGCTATTAACTTGTGTGATTGCAGCCCAAACACTTATCGCTGAAACTATTACAGCGGCTCCTACTGCCATGCTTATATCAAAGTGACGTAACAGCAGGTAAATAACTAATAACTCTCCAACACCAACACTTAACCAAGCGGTAACAGCACCACCAAAAAAACCAATAAGTACCAAAGCAATGTAATCAACATAATATAGCTGGCTACGCTCCCGCTGAGGTTGCAGCAAATAAATAGTCAATATGATGAAGAGTCCAAGCAGTAAGGAAAATCCGCTAAAACTGATGTGTAAAGAAGCGGGGGGAGCCACCTGGTAGAAGAATACCGTATTGAGACCGATTATCGACGCGACAGAGGCAACACAAATAATACGTTTAAATCCTTGCCATAAGCGTAAATCTGTTTTTTCAGTTTTATAATGATGCCACCAGGTAACGGCCCCCGCTGACATACCAAAACATTGGATAGCAAAGCTTGTAGCAACCGACTGTTGCTCAGTAAAGTTAAGCTGAGTGAACATCGGAATAAACACCACACCGCCGCCAGCTCCGGTAGAGTTAGCAAAAATGGCGCCTAAGCTACCTAAAAAAGTAAAAAGAATATAATCAGTGAGTTCAATAAACGTATGGTTAGAGTTTAAAAGTAAGCCTATCCACAATACTAGAAATAGCACAATAAACTTAGGGTTTGATAACCGCATAAATGCTTCTTTAGCCATAAGTATATACTCTATAGCCTAGCTAAGTGGTAACCGTCGTTTTATTCATAATAAAAGCGATTGCTTCCTCTGATAAACACGCTTTAGAAATATAACTCTTACTCGCAATATCTTTACCCATTGCTGTTTTACCTAAGCTAAAGTAAATCACAATACCTAAAGCTGTTTCTTTAATTGTAGTGACCTCAGTCCATAAAATTCGGTTATTGATATGAAATGATTCTGTGAGTATTCCTCTTTCATCAATCGTTAGTTTTACCTCACTGTTAGAGGCTTTACTGAGCATCTGCCTAATCACCCACCAAGGTTTATGATAATAAACACTAACAGTTTCAAGAATACCTAAGGCAATAACAAACCAAGCTGCATAGGGGTTAACGGGGGTAGCAAACAAAATAATCAAACCAAACACAGTTAAAATATTCGCTTTAAAGTAGGTTTTCTTATCATGTTTTAACGTACTAGATTCCCCATAACATTCTGTATAATGGGCTTTATCTAAAGTAAATCTGGTGGTAAATGAGCTTGATTGAGACGTTGGGGATTGGGTCATTGTAGATTCAGGCACAAGCGTGCATTAACAAATAAAATTATTGATAGTTTATCAGAAGACATGCTAAAACGAGTAATTAATTGTATCCGTATTAACAAACAACCGATTCGTACTCTGTTTTGGCTAAAAGCAGTAACTATTATTGAGTTAACTGTATTTAATCATGGTTAAGCACATATTAAGATGATCAATAAAGGCACATAGTTGCTGGAAATCTTTCGTCTCTATTTTCTGCTTTGATTCAAATAATTGCAAACACATCAAACCTATCGCTTTATCCCCTATTTTCACTGGTACAAAAGCGATAGCGCCCTCTCCTATCACCTCACTTAGCTCTAGGGTGATTAAATCTCGCCAGCGAGTTTCTTGGTGGTTATTGATCAATGCTGCAGTATCTGTACTAAGTACTTTAGCAATAACATTGTCACTATGTTTTATGTCAATAACAATTTTTATAGCTTCCTCTTGAGCATTTTTATCAAATACCAACCTTGACTTAACTCTCACCCGATCATCGACTAACATTAAAAAAGCGCTACGGTCAAAAGTAAATACATTGGCAATATTTACCAAGGCTAACTTCAAGTATTCATTAAAATCCTTACTGCTTTGCATCAACTTAGTAAGTCTCATAAAACCATCCAATAAGGCCTTATCTCTACTCACCGTTTCTTTATTACTAAATGACTCCCCTAAAGATTTAAAATCTTCTGCTTTAGGTAAACACTTAATACGCTCTATTAATATTTCAGCACCATAAGAAGAGAGTAATTTTTGAGCCAACTCACGGGTATGGTTAATCCTAGCCGTTAACTGCTTCACAGAAACACCTACAATTTTGGCTATATCTTCAAGTAAGCGATAATAGTCATCTTCACAACCTTCAGGGGTCGCAATAATTGCACTGAGTTTGTCGGCATAATAAATAACTTTGACTTCATTAGTACGTGTGGTGGGTTGATCCAGAGCCTTAAGTAATAAATCACTCAAGTTCCAAGTGCCCGCCAAGCCCTTGCTTAATTCATTAAAATTTGTACCCAGTTCTTGCTGGCAATATTGGTCAAAATCCCGTGTAGATTCAGCCTCATAATTTGCTAGCTTTTTAGCTACATCACCACCACTACTCCAAAAAGCGGTTTCTCCTATTCTATATAACATAGCCGCGAGGTAAACTTCCTCTTGTACTTCTTCACTATATTTAGGCACCATCATCTTAGCCAGCATGCCAGCATAGAATGAGTTAGCCATTAACTGAGTCAAATGTTCATAAACATTAATATCAAGCGTGTTAGAAGCTAATAAACTGGAGACTAACTTAGACGTTAAACAAATATTTTTAACCGTTTTAATACCAAGTACTACGGTAGCTCTAGAAACAGTGGTTACTTTATTGATACTAATGTGCTGAATATTATTAGCGACTTTAAGTAAGCATGAGGACAGACCTTGATCATGCAAGATCGTTTCACTTAACTTGGGTAACGATGACTTATCATCGTTAGAAAATTTATCTAACATTTTAGCTGTTGAAGTAATAGCGGGTAACTCGCTATTAGCGATAAGATCAATCCATTGCTCTGTGGTTCGTAAACCTTTATTACTCATGACAATTTCTCAATGATTATCTTTAGTAAAGTATAGCTAACATAATGCACTCAATAAGCAGTTATGTCTAAATTTTAGCAAAAGAAATACCTACAGCTCTATGCCTATTAATAGCTATAACACTTATTAGGTGATGTTATTTAAGCCCTTATCCAATTGATTTACGCCCTATAAAGCCCTGCTCTTACGATCGAAAATAATATATAGCTAAACAAAGAGAACTATTAACAAACAGCATTAACAATTGACAGCGCTGTCATTTTTTAATAATGTAAGGGGATATCTATACTAGTGTAAAGTTTATCGCTTGAAAGAAATATAAGCGTACCGTGATGCTTTATTAATTTAATTTTCCTAAGGAAAAAACATGCAAGTTATTATTTTTGATGATGCACAGCAAGTTGCCGAAAGTGCAGCAGAATGGGTTGCAGAATTAGTCAATAAGAAATCAAACCCTGTTTTAGGTTTGGCAACAGGCAGTACGCCTATTAGTCTTTATAAAGAGTTGGTTAATAAGCACAAAGCAGGCGAGCTTAGTTTCAGTAATACCACTAGCTTTAATTTAGATGAATATTTAGGTATTGATGAAAAAAATGAACAAAGTTACCGTCACTTCATGAATGTAAACTTGTTCAATCATGTTGATATTGATAAATCTAAGACTTTCGTACCTACCTGTAACCAAGGTGAAAACCCAAGAGAACAAGGTTTAGCGTACGAAGATAAAATTGCTCAAGCCGGCGGTGTCGATTTACAAATTTTAGGCATTGGTGCCAATGGCCATATTGGTTTTAATGAGCCGACTTCAAGCTTAGCTTCTCGTACTCGAATTAAAACGCTTACTCAGCAAACCCTTGACGATAATAGTCGTTTATTTGCTGCTGATGAGTTTCAACCAACACTAGCGATGACCATGGGTATTGCTACTATTCTAGATGCTAGATATGTGTTACTGATGGCAACAGGTAAAAACAAAGCAAAAGCAGTAAAAGATATGGTTACCGGTGCGTTATCAGCAGTATGCCCAGCATCATCTTTACAGCTTCACGAAAATGCCATTATATTACTTGATAAAGAAGCGGCAAGTGAGTTGGAAGACCAAGAATATTACCTTTGGGCTGACCAACAAAATTGTAAAATAAATCAAGATTTTGGTCTTTACCATAATTACTAAAAAATAATGGCTAAATCATAACTAGTGAAATAAAACTATCAATGTAAAAGCATTCACTTGTATACATGTTAGGAAAGGTAGCTATTAATTAGATACAAAAAAGGCACAAGTTAATAGATTAACTTGTGCCTTTTTTCTTATTTTCTTATTTTCTTATTTTCAAAAATACGGCTATTACTCTGCCATTTTCAATAATTCAGGTAAAAAATTCTCACTCTCTTTCGCCAATTCACATTGCTGCTGTAAGATATCTTGGAGAATCTCTTTCGTTGTTAACGGGTTTGCTAATACCACTCTAAAGACAATAACTTTTTCACCACCATATCGACTTACTTCTATGCGAGTACGTGAAACAAAAGAGCGACCATCTTCACGTTGTCTCTTTTGAATAAACTTAGTCAACTTACCGAGTAGTAAATTCACCGAGATATTGGCTTCATTATCATTTTTTCCTAATAACGTTTGCACTGATTTAGGCGCATAACGATACGTTAATAGACACAATTCAGGTCGGGTTATTAACTCAAAGTCTTCATGTTGATTAATCAGGCCTGCAAAGTACTCTGCCTTTTCAATGGCCTGATTAATCAGCATTTCATAACCTGGTCGGCTAATGATATGCAAACTTGCATACACCAACATAGCCATACCAGGGCGAGAGCCTTCTAGGGTGTGACTACCTAAATCTTTCGAGCCTTTACGTAATATATATTCCGCATGATGCTCAATCGCACTCACAGAGGCAGGGTCTTTAAAAATAACTAAACCAGCCCCCATAGGCACATACATTTGTTTATGTGCGTCTATGGTCACTGAGTCGGCTTGCTCGATACCTTTAAGCAAAGCACGGTATTTATTGGATAATAATGTTGCTCCCCCCCAAGCAGCATCAACATGAAAATGACACTCATTTTGCTGAGCGATCACTGCCATTTTATCAAGGGGATCTATATTACCCGTTTCTGTGGTGCCGGCCACGCCAACAATTGCGAGTACTTTGACATTTTGTGCAGCTAATTGCTGACATTTTTCAGCCAGCTTTTGACAATCTATTTTGTTATGTTCATCGGTAGGAATAGCAATAACATTTTCTTGTCCTATACCGAGAATATCTGCCGATTTTTTCAATGAATAATGACCACGGTCAGACACTAAAATAGCTAAATCTTGGTAGCCATAGTGTTTCATAGCACGGTGTAAGCCTTCTCTAGCTACGCCTCTAAAATCACCATCAGCTTTAAGTAGCTTATTTCGAGCGACCCATAACGCAGTGATGTTAGCCACAGTACCACCAGAACAAAAAGCACCAAGTGAATGCTGAGCACTATGCATCCAACTTTGATAAAAATCATCATTCTGTTGATATACTAAATTATGCATCATACCTAAAACTTGACGCTCTAATGGCGTGAAAGCTTTTGACGTTTCAACTTTAACTAAGTTTTGATTTAAACCAACCATCAATTTAGACAGCGGTAAAATAAAGGATGGTAGCGCTGAGGTCATATGACCTATAAAGCTGGGGCTTGAAGTATGTACCGATTGCGCGACCAATTTATCAAGCAAGTGATGCATATGATCTGAGACAAATTCAGGCTGCTCTGGGATATGAGGATTAATAAAATCTTGCTCAATATCAGTTAAAGCATTTTTACTGGCAACAATATGGTTGTTCAAAAAACCAACCAAGTTTTGTGACATTTCGGCTTCAAGACGTCCCAAAGTAGAATCAGGGGCTTCAGCTATGGTAAAAATTCGATGTAAAGACTCTTGCGTTGCATCTGCAATGCGCTTAGTTGCTCTCATAGTTATTCACTTTTACGGCCTGTGCTTTAGATTATAGAAGTTTTCTTTACAACTTTTACTTAAGAGTTTTATAAAAAAAAACAGCAAGCTTTACGTTATTATGGTTCGCACTTTAATAAAAAACTGAGCAAAAGTCTCCTATTTTTAGTATTTTCGTCGCATTTGAGTATAATAGCGACAAACTAATTCACGTCAAATTAACATGGATATTGTTTACTACTTATGAACAAGACTCTCAATAAAAACAGCATGGGCATTTTCTACAAGATAATAACCATTCCACTCTTAACGTTATCAACGCAATGTTTTGCCGATGATTATTATATCGGTATGGATTATTTGACCACTGATATTGAATTGTCTAGTGAAAACGCCAAACCAAGTGCAATAGCGTTACGTGCCGGTGTTAGTAACAATAACATGGCTTTTGAAGCACAGTACTTGAGAGGTAATGACGATGATATTTACCGCATGACGTTCGATTTAGAACAAAGCGTTGCGCTTTATTTTGTTATGCAATCAGACATTCGAGATGGTTTTGGTATGGATGTCTCTGTCGGTTATGCCATGACCGACATGACAGTGTCAGGCCCAGAAGAAACTTATAACGGCGAAGACCATTATAATGGCTTTTCATGGGGAGTATCGATGCACCAAAAAATCCCTTATTTTGAACAAGCTAGCATTAGATTGGGTTATCAATCACTTTACAAAGACAGCGATATTGAAATAACGAATATTTCCCTTGGTTTCACCTATAACTTTTAAGCAATATTTTTAAGACATACTTTCAAATTTTTACTTAAAAACACTTTATATTGGCAACTCTTATGAATTCATTACCTAATCTCTCGAAAATAACACTCCTAGGCTTAGCGATAACGAGCAGCTTTCTTACTGGCTGTGATTCTGATAATAACTCTGAGGAGTTAGCTAGAGCCGTTGAATTAGAAAAGTTGCGTGCTAATGGCACCATAATAGAAGAATTTGAAATAACAAATGGGCAAATGCGTTTAGAAGCAGGCGAAACCCATCAACTCATAGCGATAGGACTTGATAGCAAGGGGGACACAAGAGACGTAACAGCAGAATTAACCGCTTGGTCTTCAAGCGATACATCCATTGCCACAGTTAATAGTAATGGACTAGTCACTGGTGTACAAAATTCAGATGTTGATCAAGGCAAAGTGACAATTACAGGTACAACAATCAATGATATTTCGGGTGAAGGTGAAATGTCTATAAGTGATGTTGGCGTTAGCTCAATCACCTTAAAGCAAACTTCCCCTAAAACAGGACATATTCATACCTGTATTGATGCGAGCATTAGCGGCGATGTTCGTTATGAAGATGATTATCTTTCTCTCAATACAATAAAAGATATGACTTTTACCCTTGATGATCAAACCACTGCAGCTATTGATAAAAATGGTGTGTTATATACATCAGCTGAGGGCATAGAAAATACCACGATTACCTCATCAATAGGTGCTATTAACGCACAATTAACTGTTACGGCCGATCCTAAAGATTTAGATACCATTAATATTTTGCTGGCAGATGAGATCACAACGACCATTACATTAAATATGGGTGATCGCGTCAAGGTCAATGCTCAAGCAAAACTTATTGAAACCGTATCAACTGAAGTTTTTGATATAGACCCAAGTATCGAATGGCAACAACAAGATACTGGTTTAACAGGTCTCACCAATACTGGCGTAAATAAAGGCACAATATTAGCACTTAAACCAGGAATTACTCAGCTATTAGGTGTTTGTGGTGGTAAAGATACCAAAGTAATATTAACGGTGGAAGGTGATGCTAAGCTTACCGGTACACAAATTAATGAGGGTGAAGAGACCATTACACTCAAACCATTAGCGTCAACTGAGTTAACCTTAACAGCAAATTATGATGCTGCACCTACCAATGTTAACGTATCGGAGTTTGCTAACTGGGAGGTTATTGGTAACGATATAGTCACACTTGAATTAATATCATCAGGTCTTAGTAGTGCACACTATAAAATAACCAGTACTTCAGCCAGTGAAGGCTCTATTGTATTATCGGTAAACTATGATGGTATTGTAAATATCGTAAAAATCAACATAGAAAAATAAGTTACCACTAACCTCAATGTAGTAGAGTTAATAATTTGAGGAAATAAGGGATGCCACTGCGCATCCCTTATTTCATTAAAAGATCATAGCACTAAAAATCATTCAAGTTAGTTACCTAAATTTTTCGTTTTTCTCATAGACCCTTTACCGTAGTTTTCAACATCAGCCTTTCACTTATGCTTGATAACCTAAGCTCGCCAGCTTTTCTCGAATAGCTTGGTATCTTTGCTGCTCACATGAACCAAAACCTGGTATTTGTCTGACTTTGTTTCGACCAAACAAAGGCACTGTCATGCCTGCAAAAAAACGACAATAACTTTCTAGCGATAGCGGTTGATTTATTTTACCTGACAGTCGCTCAGCTAAATCGCTCATGCCCTGCTTTAAACTATCGTCACTTGGCCAAGGCACATTAACTTGAGAGTGCTGCAAGTGTGCAACTTGTCCACGACAAACACTACAGTGGCCACATTGCTGCGAGGTGTTAGGGTTATCAAAACTATTGTCGTCAAAGTATCGCGATAAATTAGCACTTAAACAGCTATCTAATTGAAAAAATCGCACGAGTGAAGCGATACGCTTTATTTCTTTTTCTTCTTTATCAATAAAATAATCAAAGAGCGACTGACTTAACCTAGGGTCAGCAAGTTCATGAAGGTTAACATTAAAAACTTCAGTCATGCCCTTAGTTTCCAGCACAATTAATTGTTGCTCTTCTAGGTATTCAAGCGCAGCAATAACGCGATTACGTTCAATACTTTTATCTTGCAAAAGTGTATCGAAATTTAAACTGCCCCATACTTTCTTAAAGTCTGTCGCATTGAATATGCGCTGTAGAAAATCCTGACGTTGATCATTAAAACTATTAAGAATTTCACCTTTGGGTTTTAACAACTTAATTTTGAAATCAGCAAAATAGGCATAAAGAGGCTCAATAACACCACATAGTTCTAACTGTACTAATAAGGTTTTTAAAGGTAATTGCTTAATATTGGCGGCATTAGACAATTGCAGTATTTGTAACTCCCACTTGCCTTTCTCTTGGCCATCATATCCGCCAGGATAAGCACTGGTCATCGTATCTTTCTTAATAGAGTTAATCACCATTTCAATACCTGTTAATTCTGGGGTATCACCATAAACAAAGTTTTCAACCGTATTAAGACCATCAAGGTTTGCTAAGGTAAAACAGTAAGAAGGCATGCCATCTCGCCCTGCTCTACCTATTTCTTGACTATAGTTTTCAATAGATTTAGGTAAGTCGTAATGAATAACAAAACGTATATCACTTTTATCTATGCCCATACCAAAAGCAATCGTTGCAACAATAACTTGGATTTTACCTGTCATAAAGTCCTGCTGAATTTGACTGCGGGTATCACTGTCAAAACCGGCATGATAAGCACAAGCATTGATACCTTGCTGCTGCATATTTTGCGCAACCTTTTCTGCCGTGTGTTGCAAAGTCACATAAACGATTCCCGAACCTTGTTGCTGATGAATAGTTTGCGCTAACAAAGCATTTTTTTGAGATTCAACAACAGGTACCACACTTAAATCGAGATTAGCGCGATAGAAACCAGTTTGTACAATATGCTGTGCTTGAATGTGAAATTTCGCCGCCATGTCCATTTTAACTTTTCGGGTAGCCGTGGCAGTAAGTAATAGTACTAAAGGAATGTTTAACGCTTGGCAGTAACTAGGTAGCTTCAAATAGTCTGGTCTAAAGTTATGGCCCCATTCAGAAATACAGTGTGCCTCATCAACCACTAACATAGACACAGGTACCGATTGAATAAACTGTCTGAACCTTTCGTTTTTAAATCGCTCAACCGACACCATCAATATTTTAATTTCGCCACTGCGCACGCCTGCCATTACAGTTTGTGCTTCATCGCCTTTTAAAGTTGAGTCGATACTTGCTGCCTTAATACCTTTACTTGCAAGAAAAGCTAATTGATCTTTCATCAAGGCTAACAACGGCGATACAACTAAAGTGACGTGCGGTAATTGCAACGCGGTTAGTTGATAACAAAGTGACTTACCTGAACCGGTTGGAAAAATAGATAAACTCGACTGACCATTAAGTAATTGGGTGATTGTTTGCTCTTGTCCTTGGCGGAAACCATCAAAACCAAAAGTTTGCTTGAGTAAGCTTGCTAATTGAGAGTTTTGAGCAATAGCTCGAGGATTTTTATCGAAAGGTTGGGAGGTTGTCATGAGTATTTCACATTAATAATGAACAAGTATTTATCTGCATATCATACCTTGCCTAAAGGAAAAATACTTAGCTTCCCCTCAATTTAGGTTTTTATGTCGATTCAAAGGCAAATAATGTCAGTTCGAAGAAAGTACACCGACAAGCCTCTGCTAATTCGCTAAATTTAGCCCATCAACACACAAGTGTCGTAAGAAAAAACCACAAGATAAAGGAAGACATTATGATCCAAACAATCGCAAAAATAGCAGGTACTATCATTTGTATGATATCGATATTAACTTACGCTTTTGGTGCCAATATAGTGCCAATGAATACCCTGTTCATCGGTTATTTTTTAGTTAATATCGCTTTATTAACGATACAAGTTTCATTACATGGCTTCAGTAGTTTCAATAACTCAAAGGAGTGGAACTCATGAGCAAGTTAACACTGACAATGAAAAGCGTATTTGCAGCTCTTACCATGGTAAGCAGCATAAATGCACAAGCCATAGATTTACGTATAGACAATGTGCGCCTGTATCAAGCAGAACAAAGCACTTTTGGCCAACCAAGTACCTTGTATATTGACGAAGGTAAGATTATTGAAGTAGCTAGCATAAAAACAAAAATAAAATCAGCCGACGCTGTTGTTGATGCTAAAAACAGTTTCGCCCTGCCTGGGTTAATTGATTTACATGTGCATTTAGGAGCATCTGGCAGTAATTACGGAAAAGAGTTTCAATATTTACCCGTAGACGCGCATTTTAATTCAAATCTTTATCTAGGCGTGACCAGTATTGTCGACTTGTTTTCATTTGATAATACTCTCAACGAGGCAAAAAATTTAGCTAGTCAAAAGACCTCACCAAACCTATTTTATGCAGGTGTATTATTTACCAATCCGGGCGGTCATGGTACACAATTTGGTGGCAGCGCACTGGAAGTAACCAGTGATGAGGCTATAGAAGGCTTATGGCAACAACATATGGCGCGAAAGCCTCATCTAACCAAAGCGGTTATTGAAACCTTTGGCGGCCATGGGGATTCATTAACCGATAGTCAATTAGCAGAGATTGGTAAACGCTCAAAAGCAGCGGGACTACCTTATTTTGTCCACGTATCTACCCTAGCTGATGGTAAAAGAGCAATTAAAGCAGGTGCGACAGCGTTAGCTCACGGTATAAATACTGAGGCGGTCGATGATGAATTTATCGCGCTTATGGTTAAACATGATGTCGCTTACATACCTACGTTAGCGGTATATCAAAATCACAGCGCAGAGCATGAACACCAAGAAATTAGTCGTAACACAACCTTGTTAGCGACAGTACCAGATAAATTACAGCACTGCTTATTTGATAAAGTGCCTCAGCCCTCAAAGTGGAAAGATATTGCTTGGCAAAAAAGACAGTTGGCCTACCAAAACCTTAAGCTTATTGCTCAAGCGGGTATTACCGTTGGCACTGGCTCAGATGCTGGTAACCCTTATACTCTACATGGCAGCGGTCTGCATAATGAATTACAAGCGTTAACTCAATCCGGGTTAACAAATGCTCAAGTGATTAATGCGGCAACTATAGATGCGGCAAAAATAATTAATGCACCAGAGCTAGGCCAATTGAAAAAGGGATTTCAAGCAAGTTTTATTTTATTAGCGAATAACCCACTCAACGACATCAGCCAAATAAGCAATATCCAAGCGGTGTATAAGTCAGGTAAAAAAGTCGATAGAGAAAATCTGGTTACTCTGAACAAAAAGATAACCATGCTTGGTGAAAAGTGTAACTCCGCGACAGCTATTGCTAGCTCTGCTAAAAAAAACATTGATAATTTTAAAGATGAAATTAAATGGCAAGCGATCAGCGATACCATGATGGGTGGAAAATCGACATCAACATTAGCCCAGCAAGGTAATATACTGTCAGTAGATACCCTTTTAGGTAAACCTGGTGGTTTTGGTGCATGGGCAGGTATGCAAGTTATGTTTGATTCGCCTGTTGATGCCTCTCAATTTAAAGGGGTTAAAATAACCTACCAAGGCTCTAACGTTCCGTTTGGAATTTCTGTTTATCATAGTGAGATACAAGACTGGGATCATTTTTCCACCACCCTACAACCAAGTGATACTTGGACAACTGTAGAAGTCCCCTTTGCTCAGTTAAAACAATTTGGCTTTGGCAGTCAGAAAGACTGGTCAGCAAAGAGCTTAGTTGGTTTGAGTTTAGTATGGCGCACTATGCCGGAGCAACAATTAGCTAGTAATAAAAACACCTTAAAAATAAGTAACATAAGCTATTTTTAATTTGTTAAGCTAATAATTGTTTTTAAGTGTAGGCAAAGGTATCTAAATTAATTTTGTAGATATCTTTATCATTTCTTACTCAGTTTTTATCAATAACGATTTATCATTAAATAAAATAGAGCACTTCATGTTACGTCACCCTTTTTTTAAATACAGTTTTTTTATCTTACTCCTTGTTGACCTTATGTTTACTGCTGGATTAATATTTTTTGGTGTTGCATCTATTTCACTTAATTCGTTACTCGCCACTAGCATATGGTTTGTTAGTTTTTATTGGCTGCCGGTTTGGTTTGCTGCTTATATAATACTAACACTTCGTAATAGAGGATTTGAAAATACTATTGTTGAATGGATTATTACCGTTTGTTTTATGACTCTTGGGTTAAGCGCAACAGACCAGTTACTCGGGTTGGCTTTTCAAAGTAATAATAGCATGGGAGCTTTTGTTTTCTGGGGAGGTATTTCCTGGGGTACACCTATCTATTTTATTACTCGGTTTATTGAAAGCAGAGGGAAAATATCACAAGAACAACAAGCGAGAAAACAGGCACAACTTCAAACGTTAAGGTATCAATTAAATCCTCATTTCATGTTCAATAGCTTAAATACTATTTCAGCTTACATACATTCTAACCCTGATTTAGCTGATGAAGTTCTACATGAATTGGCAGATATCCTTCGTTACTCCTTAGATACAGGCGAACAAAACAGTGTCTCTTTACAACAAGAAATAGCAATAATGGACAAATACTTAAATATTGAAAAGGCGCGCTTTGGGGACCGACTTAACGTTAAATTTGATATTCCAACACCATTACTCAATACACAAGTACCGCCACTTATTTTACAACCCATTATTGAAAATGCTATTAAACATAATGCTAAACAAACAGCGCTGACAATCAGCATTAAGATAAAAAAAATAGAAAAAACTTTAGTGATATCAATCAGTGATAATGGCTCAGGTTTCAGTGATGAGGTTCTAGCAAAAGGCTATGGCCTAGGTATTGGTATGAAGAACTTACAACAGCGAATGTTACAACTGCCAAAAGGAAAGGTTATGTTATCAAATGGTACTGGTGAAAACTCTGGCGCAACAATTATTATGGAGTTCGCCGTATGAGTGATAATGACATGGCATTATTACCGACAAAAATTCGCGTCATATTTGCTGATGATGAAAAACCTGCCCGAGATAAACTTGCTCATCAATTAAGTCTTATAACTGACATTGAAGTGGTTGGTTATGCCACAACAGGCAAAGAGGCAGTAGCGTTAATTAATTTGGAAGAGCCAGACTTAGTTTTATTAGATATTCAAATGCCTGAAATTAGCGGTATGGAACTATTAAGCTTACTTAATTACAAACCGCTGATCATTTTTACCACTGCTTATGATCAATATGCCATTCAAGCATTTGAACAATCCTCTACTGATTATTTATTAAAACCTTTCCCGCTGGGTCGGTTAAAAGATGCCATAGATAAAGCCAAGAATCAGCTATTAAGTACTTTACAAGTCGAGAAGCAACTATTAACTAAGCAAAATAAAAGTTCTGACAATACTGACGTTAAATCGACAAGGAACTTACAGCGTTTAGTGAGTAAACAGGGAGAACGTATGATAATACTTAAACCCGCTGACATCCTTTTCATTAAATCCGCTCAAGGAAATTGCTTAGCTTGGGACGGTGAGTCAAACCATTATTTGTCAGAAAAGCTTGATGACTTAGAGCAAGGCTTGTCGCAATCGGCGTTTGTTCGTATTCATCGTAGTTATTTAATTAATATCGATAAAGTAAAGGAAATACAGCGCTGGTTTAATGGTAAGTTGATGGTAATAATGAATGATCAAGCTAAAACAGAGCTTAGCACCAGTCGTGCTGGTGCTGATAAGTTAAAGCAACTATTGGGTATATAACAACTTAAGTACCACAAAAAGTATGGTAGTTTTCATCTCCATCATTAGGAGCATCTTGGTAGCCTTCAGTATTAGCGAGTTGAGTATAAGGCTGCTTTAACACCGCCAAAAAATCATCTAAGTCTGATAAGTCGCCCTTTTCTTGATAAGCAGTTTGGCTTGAAGCTAATATCGCTTCAACATGATGATTTCTTGGAATAACTAATGGGTTGTTTTTACGCATTAATTGAAAAGCACCATCTTTATCTGCCGATATACGTTGCTGCCATTGTTCAAACCAACTGCCAAGATTTGCTTTAAGCTCATGATGGTTTTCATCATCTATAGCGGCATTAGTCAGTTTTACAAACGTTTGAGTATAATCGAGCTTTTCAGCTTCAAGTAATTCAATCAGATCGGTTATAAGGTCATCATCATGTTCAATCAACACCTCAATACCAATTTTATTGGCCATCATGATGAAGTAACTTCGCATTAAGTTTTGATGAAACTTAGCTAATAATGGCTCTATTTTTTCAATGGCTTGCTCTTGGTCATCACTAAGTAATGGCAATAGAGTCTCTGCTAAACGCGTCATATTCCACTGCATAATGGTCATTTGTTCGCCATAAGCATATCGAGCATTTTTATCTATAGAGCTAAAAACGGTATCTCTATGATAGTCATTCATCATGGCACATGGACCAAAATCAATCGTTTCACCTGATATAGCAGTATTATCCGTATTCATCACACCATGAATAAAGCCAACACGTAGCCAAGCTAGTACTAACGGAATTTGTTTTGCTAATACCGCGTCAAAAAATGATAGCACTTGTGAGCTGCGATCCTGTTCGTTAGCATCACCATCAATAATTGCTACCTCGGGAAAATGTCGCTGACAAGAGAAATCTACAAGCGCTTTCATCGACTGATAGTCTTTTCTCGCCGCAAAATATTGAAAGGTACCAACACGAATATGACTCGATGCTACCCGAGTGACTACTGCGCCTGGGTAAGGTCGTTCTCGATACACAGACTCACCTGTCGCCACTACCGACAAACAACGCGTTGTAGGTACACCTAAGGCGTACATAGCCTCACTCATGATAAATTCACGCAGTGCTGGACCTAACGCACATCTGCCATCACCACTTCGAGAGAAGTGACTAGTGCCAGAGCCTTTTAACTGAATATCTTTTACTTGCCCTGCATTATCAATTATCTCACCAAGTAAATGAGCGCGACCATCACCCAGCTGCGGATTAAAATGACCAAATTGATGACCAGAGTAGGCTTGGGACAGCGGCTGACTGCCTTCAAGTAATTTATTACCGGAGAAATATTGCGCTAATAATTCACTGTCTTTCTGAGGTGAAAAATTAATGGCTAAGCTATTAGCAAGCTTTTCATTCCACAGTAATAAAACTGGTTCACCTACGGGGGTAGGAATTCCTTGTTGGTAAAAAGATTCGCCCAACTGATGATAATGATTGCTAAGTTTCAAAGAACAGACTCCATTAATAAAATTGTTTTTCTATACGATGACAAAAACCGACTAAATTATCATAGTTTTTAGCTTTATCATTTAATTTGTTAGGACATTGTGCAGTGATAAACTGACACAAAAATGCATATGCAGTCGCATCAAACGTGCAAGGGCTAGCCCCAAAAAAGTAATCTTGTTCACCTAGTATATCAGCTAAGGCTTTAAAGCTTTGATCGGCGATTTCAGTTACTTCATCATAACTATGCCTGCCCATACCTTGAGCATATAAACTCTTTTTCACTGTGCGACGATATAATGAAGGAACAATAACTCTTAGCCAAATAGGCATCTTACTAAAAAAGGCTGTATTTACTATTGGCCATGTCTCTTCTAGATTCCATCGACAATATAATAAACACCAATAAAGGTTTTCATCTAGTGATTTGGTCATCAGGTATGCATGTGCTGTTTGTTCTTCACTCAAGTGAGTATCTAGTTTTAATTCATGCTTTTTCGTCAAATAGTCGATAATTACTTGAGAGTCAGAAATCAAGGTTGTTTGATTGTCAACTTCAATAGATATGTACGGTAGTTTGCCTTTTGGTGCTTTTTTCATGTTTCTCATGCCTGAAATATTCTTATATTCAAGTCCTGATAATTTGAGAAAAACATCGGTTTTCACCACAAAAGGACTGGCATCCATAAGACCTAAATTTGGGCCGAAACCGTGTAAATTGATCATTCAGTATCCCTTTTTGATAAAATAAAAAATGTATTTAGCTATATTTCGCAGGCAGCTACGGGCTCAACGATACCTTTCTCTCTAGAAAGATAACATTCATCTAATAAAGAGCAATAACAGATTTCTACCTTTAGATTTCTCCGCGCTTTATTTAGTTTTGACCATAAAGCTTCACTTAATTCACCTTTATAGAGTTTATAAAATTCAATTTTATCTTGTGCAGGTACAACAACACTATTGGTTGACGAAGTAACATAACCTCCGTTAGATAGGTCCGTGCTCTTTTTCGGATGTGTATTCAACTCCTTCAACTCTTCAAAGCAACAATCTCTTAAAAAATCAAAAAAGTTTGGTGAAGATTTATCATTAAATTGATAGGTCACTGTTTTAATAATTGCAGGGCCGACGCCACCATTGGTTAAACTAAAGGTGATCACAGGTTCATTGGTTTTTGCATCCACATTACCGGTACTGTATTGCACTAGGGGTAAAGTCATTGCTTTTACTTGCTTTTCTGCGGCACTCGCTTGTAAATAGGTTGCATAAAAAGACGCGACAGAAATGAGCACAGCACATAGGGCCAGTGTTAAATTAAGTTTTTGTTCAGTAAAGCCTGTTGAAGACATTTGATTCCTTGAAGTCTCTGATTGCACATTACACTATATTAAAAGTGAACAGTTTTATGCCAAATGGATTGTCGATAATATACGTTGTTATCACTTTGTCAGTCAAAGTTTAGGTAATAGTTAACATAAAGTATTTTAAGTACAAAGAAATGTGGCAGGGAGGAAAATAGCTTCGCTTTACAGGTAATAAAACGAAGTATCAATTTAATCAGTATTTATATTTCAGCAGCAACAACCGAAATTTCAACGAGTAAAACTTCTCTCGCCATTTTCGCAGCAACACAAGCTCGAGCTGGAGCAAAACCTTCTGGTACCCAAGCATCCCATACTGCATTCATTTCAGCGAAGTAACTCATATCCTTAACGTAGATAGTCGCTGACAAGATGTGTTCTCTATCACTACCAGCTTGCGTTAAAAGTGCATCTACTTTATCCAGCATGGTTTGTGTTTGCTCAGTAATGTCTTTAGTGGCGTCAGCCGCTACTTGACCACATAGGTAAATAGTACCGTTGTGTTTAACGATTCGACTCATTCTTTGTTTAGTTTCTAATCTTTCAATTGTCATACTGATCTCTTAATTTCATTAGTTAGCTCGACATTCCAGCTCAAGTTTTCCTATTTTACCCAAAAAAAAGCCCTGCGGATCAGCTGGGCTTTAAATAATTTATTTTTTAGCTTATTAAAGCTATTTCGGCTTATTTGATAAACTTACGACGACCAGCTAAACCAACTAACATCAAACCAAATAAAGCAATTGAGCTAGGCTCTGGTACGTCAGTAGGCGTAGTATCATGGCCTACACCTCCAACATTGGCTAAGTTTTCGCCTGAAATGTCAAAAGCATAAAACGAGCTTCTGCCATCAAAGTTTGTTTTTCCCGACGAAGTCCAGTTACCGGTAATCAAGTCACCTGATTGATAATCACTGTTATACTGAGTTAATACTGCCGTATATGAACCAATAGTTAATGTATTAGAAATAATAGCATCCCAAGAACTTCCACCAATACCTGATGACACACTTGAAGCATCATCATCCGAATCTATCAGTTGCCCTGCATTATTAAAAAGTGCTAATTGTGTATCAAAACCACCATCAGCAATTTGCAGACCAGCTGCATTTATTCCGCCTGCAAAACTCCACGTAGTTAGATCTACAAGTGTATTATTTTGTGTAACATCAAAAGTGATGTAGTACCGTGCATCATCATGATCTAAATTACCAGTAAACGATTCCGTAACTAAGGTTGCATTTGCACTTACACTAAACGCTAAAGCTACAGCGCAGCTTAAAATTTTTTTCATTCTTAATAGTTCCTTTATAAATGTGTAATCCATTTGTCGCCATCCGTTAAGCAAAAAACAGGCCGTTAAGAATAAAACAACTACAAATCAATAGGATATGTAGTTAATGAAATTATTAATAGAATAAATAATATACTATGTAAAAAAAACAGACACTTAAAAGAGCGGTCTACTGACGAACTATTTTTTATTTAATTCAATAAATTATAAAGCTATATCCTAATACCCATATAAAAAAACCCCAATGCTTTACAGCATTGGGGTTTTAATAATATTCACTGGTTGTGCTTTAATTGTAAGCGTAGATAGAACATTCAAATTAAAGGCGAAAGTACGGGAGCCTATGACTATAGGTGAGTACTTCCAACGCCGAAGTTGGTTGTTATAACAAGCTTACAAAAAAGCTACTCCCATTCAATTGTCGCAGGTGGCTTGCCACTGATATCGTAAACTACACGTGAAATACCTTCAATTTCGTTAATAATACGGTTAGAAACTAACCCTAAGAAATCGTATGGTAAGTGTGACCAGCGTGCAGTCATGAAATCAATTGTTTCTACACAACGTAAAGATACAACCCAATCGTATTTACGGGCATCACCCATAACGCCTACCGATTTAACGGGTAAGAATACGGTAAATGCTTGGCTAACTTTAGTGTATAAATCATGCTTGTGAAGCTCTTCAATGAAAATAGCATCGGCACGACGTAATAAGTCAGCATATTCTTTTTTCACTTCACCTAAAATACGAACACCTAAACCAGGTCCAGGGAACGGGTGACGATAAAGCATATCGTAAGGTAAACCTAGCTCTAGACCAATTTTACGTACTTCATCTTTAAACAATTCACGTAATGGCTCTACTAAACCTAACTTCATATAATCTGGTAAACCACCAACGTTATGATGAGATTTGATTACATGTGCTTTACCAGTAGCTGAAGCTGCTGATTCAATCACATCAGGGTAAATTGTACCTTGTGCTAACCATTTAGCATTTTCTAATTTGTTAGACTCTTCTTCAAAAACATCAATAAATACATTACCGATAATTTTACGTTTCGCTTCTGGCTCACTTGTCCCGGCTAAACGATCAAGGAAACGTTCCTCTGCATCGATCTTAATGATATTTAAACCGAAATGATCACCAAACATGTCCATAACTTGCTGACCTTCGTCTAAACGAAGTAAACCATTATCAACAAATACACACGTTAGCTTATCGCCAATAGCTCGTTGTAATAACATCGCAACAACCGATGAATCAACACCACCTGAAAGGCCAAGAATAACTTCATCGTCACCTATTTGCTCTTTCATTTTAGCAACAGCATCATCAATGATTGATGCTGAAGTCCATAATTTTTCACACTGACAAATTTCAACAACAAAGTTTTCTAAAATACGTAAACCTTGTTTAGTGTGTGTTACTTCTGGATGGAATTGCACGCCGTAGAAATTCTTTTCTTCGTTCGCCATCGCACCAAATGCACAACTTGGCGTTTGAGCAATAGTTACAAAACCTTCAGGAATAGCAGAAACTTTATCGCCATGACTCATCCAAACGTCAAGTAGCGCATTACCGTTATCACCAATGCTGTCTTCAACGTTGTTAAATAAAGCTGACTTTGCAATTAGCTCAACCGCAGCATAACCAAATTCTTTATGGCTCGAACTTTCAACGCCGCCGCCAAGTTGCTCGGCCATTGTCTGCATACCGTAGCAGATACCTAGTACAGGAACGCCAGCGTTATAAACATATTCAGGTGCGCGAGGAGAGTTAGCTTCTGTTACTGACTCTGGACCACCAGCAAGGATAATACCCGTTGGATTAAAGCCTTTAATTTGCTCTTCAGTTACGTCCCACGACCAAAGTTCACAGTAAACACCAATTTCACGTACGCGACGTGCAATAAGTTGAGTGTACTGAGAACCAAAATCTAATATTAGTATGCGGTGATCATGAATGTTTTTACTCATGGTTGTTTTCCTACCTTTGGCGGCTCGTCATGAACAAACTTTATACTGCATTGTTTTCGTAATTAAACAAATTCATTTATAAACATAAACTCATTTATTTAATCACTCAAACGCTTTGCCTAAAGCTCGTTCATTTAGAGCTGATATATTAAGTAAAAAGCTGAGTATCTCTTTTTAGATATACTCAGCCTATTTGAGTTTTTTTTCTTTTAATCATTAGTTATAAAAACTAGACTCCCGACAAAACACTTCGGGAATGACGATTAATTTTAGATTCCAACAAGCATTGAGATTTTTGATTGGAATTCAAGGCGGAAGCACGGAGTTGACGCTAGTCAATGAGTACTTCCAACGCTGAAGTCAGATTAAAAGGCCAATGACTACCAGATTTACCCCATTCTATAGTTGGGGGCTTCTTTTGTTATTGTTACGTCATGAACGTGTGACTCACCCATACCTGCTGAAGTTATTTTCATAAACTCAGGCTTAGTACGCATTTCTTCAATCGTTGCACATCCAGTCAACCCCATAGATGAGCGTATGCCACCCATTTGCTGATGAATAATAGCCGCTACAGGGCCTTTATATGCAACACGACCTTCAATGCCTTCAGGTACTAGCTTATCGGCTTCGCCATCAGTTTTTTGGAAGTATCGATCACTTGAGCCATCTTTTTGCGCCATAGCACCTAAAGAGCCCATACCACGGTAAGATTTATAGTAACGACCTTGGTATAGTTCTACTTCACCTGGTGACTCTTCAGTACCGGCTAACATGCTGCCAACCATAACGCAGTGCGCGCCAGCAACAAGCGCTTTAGCAATATCGCCAGAGAAGCGGATACCGCCATCAGCGATAACTGGAATACCAGTACCTTTTAAACCTTCAACAGCATTTGAAATAGCAGTTAACTGTGGTACACCAACACCTGTAACAATACGCGTAGTACAAATTGAACCAGGGCCGATACCTACTTTAACAGCATCAACACCAGCATCAGCCATTGCTTTAGCACCAGCAGCTGTTGCTACGTTACCGGCAATGATTTGCAGGTCTTGGTATTTATCACGTGTTTCTTTAACGCGATCAAGCACACCTTGAGAGTGGCCATGAGACGTATCAATTAATAAAACATCAACACCTGCAGCAACTAAAGCGTCAATACGCTCATCAGTACCAGCACCAACACCAACAGCAGCACCAACACGCAAACGACCTAATTCGTCTTTACAGGCATCAGGTTTGTTTTCAGCTTTTTGGTAATCTTTCGCGGTAATTAGACCAACAAGTTTAAATGCATCGTCAACCACTAGAATTTTTTCAATGCGATTTTCATGCATTAAACCTAAAATTTCTTCGCGAGCAGCGCCTTCTTTTACCGTTACTAAATTTTCTTTCGCGGTCATTAATGATGAAACAGATTTAGTTAAATCAGTCTCAAAACGTAAATCACGACCCGTAATGATACCAACTAAGTTGTTCTTATCATCAACCACTGGGAAGCCTGAAAAGCCAACATCGTCAGCTTTGTGCATCACTTGTTCAATGGTGAAGTCACTACTTACAGTAATAGGATCAGAAACAATACCACTTTCATATTTCTTCACTTGAGAAACATTCTGTGCTTGTTCAGCAATGGTCATATTTTTATGAATAAAACCTAAACCACCTTCTTGCGCCAACGTAATAGCTAGACGCGCTTCTGTCACTGTGTCCATAGACGCAGAAATCATAGGTACATTTAAATTAATTTTACGGGTTAATTTAGTTTTTAAATCAGCCGTGTGTGGGAGTACTTTTGAATGAGCAGGTACAAGTAATACGTCATCAAAAGTTAAAGCTTCTTGGGCAATTCTTAGCATCGCAACATCTCTCTAAAAAGGTTGGTTAGGGAGTGAATATTGCGGCAGAATTTTAACCGTTTTCTTGTTTTAGGTAAACCTATTTCTACAAACTTTTATCAACTCTATACAAATCAACGCAAAAACAGTGCCGAAATAATTTTTTTAGATGAAAAAATATTAAAATAATGCACTAACAGGTGATTACTGACAGTTATGTCAACTAACTTGCACCGTTACTAAAGGCCAATAAATTGAGTAAAGATAACTATTCACTATAAAAATAGACCGATAATAATATAAATTATCAGATCGGATTATTACCATAGAATTGATATACTCATTCGCTATCAGCTTAAACAAAATACTATTATCTCCGCATTATGAGCCAACAGCATATATTACAAATAAGTGAATTAACGCGAAAAGTACGCTTCATTTTAGAAAGCGAACTAAATACTGTCTGGTTAACGGGGGAAATATCTAATTTTATTGCTGCGAGCTCTGGTCATTGGTACTTGTCATTAAAAGATGCAAAATCACAAGTTAAATGTGCCATGTTTAAAGGCAGTAATAGGCGCGTACGATTAAGTACTGGTGGCTCTCCCTCTAATGGTCAACAAGTATTGGTTCGAGCAAAAGTTTCCCTTTATGAGCCTCGAGGTGATTTTCAATTAATCATTGAACATATGGAAGATGCCGGCACGGGTATGCTTCGTCAGCAATACGAGCAGCTTAAAAACAGCTTAAACGCTAAAGGACTCTTTGATTTAGCCAATAAGAAACCTCTACCTGAACACATTAGCTGTGTTGGTATAGTAACTTCTCCTACTGGTGCTGCTGTTAAAGATATTTTATCAGTACTTAAACGGCGTAACCCCAATATAAAAGCAATTATCTACCCAGCGCTTGTTCAAGGGGAATATGCAAAGGGTGATATTTGTCATGCTATTGAAGCTGCCAACATCCGTAAAGAATGTGATGTATTAATTATTGGGCGAGGTGGTGGTTCATTAGAAGATTTATGGCCCTTTAATGAAGAAAGTGTAGTTCATGCTATTCACCAAAGTGTATTACCTATCATTAGCGCCGTTGGGCATGAGATTGATACTACGTTAAGTGATTATGTCGCCGATTTACGTGCTCCAACCCCGTCCGCAGCGGCCGAGTTAGTCTCGAGTGATAGTAGTGAGTTACTAAATCAAGTATTGATGCTTAAACAACGTTTAATAAAAGCCCATCAAGGGAAGTTAGCTTCTTTAACGAGTAAACAAGACTATTTTCAGCACCGCTTGTCGCAAGTTCACCCTGAACAGCAATTACAATTGCAGCAGCAAAAAGCTGACGAATTAGGTCTACGTTTAAAACAAGCGATAAAACGTAGTATGTTGCATATAAAGAGTGAACCCTCCCAGCTTAATCAAAGGCTATTACAACAATCACCGATAAAAAACATTCAATTACAACAACAGCACATAAGCCAAAGTGAGCATAGGATCATACAAGCGATGCAAAATTCGTTACAACATAAAAGTGAAAGTTTTGTGCACGTAATTGAACAATTACAACTTGTTAGCCCCTTAGCGACCATTGCAAGAGGCTATTGTGTTACCCGTAATAATAAAAACGAAGTAGTCACTAAGATTTCACAGCTGTCTACTGACGAAGAAATCAGCCTACAACTTAGCGATGGGCGCATAAATGCTAGGGTGATATAACACCAATTAAATTAACTTATTGCCCACTTGCATTAGTTAAACGTCTATAGGGCAAAGTGGTGCGGGTTAAAAGACGCCATGCCAGCCTTTCTTTTAATCCCAATTACAAGCTATTGTTCAATAAATCGCCTCACCCTGATTTATTTCCCCCTCACACATAACAAAGCCACAAGCTTAAGATTATTTCTATAACACCTCTATGCAAAAACAAAAAAACACCACCGTTAATATAAAGTATCTAGTGTCCATTTTTTTTACAACAATAATTTAACAAAGCTTAAGCGGCAGATTAACTAACGATAAAACAACAAGATACATAATCGGCACGATAAGTGCTTAACATGTGAATCAATAGTTAATATAAAGCGCTGTCAATTAGTTATCCAGATAAAAATCATAGCGTATTTACCAAAAATTATACTGTAATTCATTAAGAATTACTTTTATAAAAACAAAGGACGAACAATGAAAAAATTATTAGTTGCCGGTGCATTATTACTAGCCAGTTCACAAGCATTTTCTGAAATAATAACATATAAAGAAACAGCCTCTTTTGGTACTCAAGGCTCTTTTACTCACGTAACAATAGGTGAAGGTCTTAACGAAACATTAACTATTAACGCATTTGATGCTGCATTAGGTCGTTTAACGGGTGTTTCGATTGATGTTTTTAGTCAAATAGACACTAAAGGTAATTCTCAAAATATTAGTAACGGAGCAGCAGTAAGTACATTCAGACTTACTCTTGACGAAGATTGGGCTGTTTCTTCTTCTGTTTTTGATCATACTTTTGAACCAGCACGTAGAATATTTAAAGTTGAGGAAAATAATCATTTAGCTGGTACAACTTTTGATTATGGACATTTAAGCTCATATAAAACAGGTTCTTTTGACGCATCTGATTTATCTGCCTTTACTTCAAATATCGATTTCAACTTTGTTGTTGACGCATTTGGTGGATTCTCTAACACCGCTTCTGTCGCTGACGCAGAATTTGTTAATACGAGTTTTTCTGCTGCTTGGGGTCAAGTTGAAGTCAGTTATACCTACGACAATACACCTCCAAATGAAGTGCCAGAGCCTACTTCTATCGCTCTTTTAGGTTTAGCGCTTGCTGGTTTTGCAGTTAGACGTAAAGCGAAAAAATCTGCTTAATTAATGCAATAAATACGATTGAAAAGCACCATTCAATGGTGCTTTTTTTTACTTTAAAAATACAATCTCATCTTTTCCGACCTCACTGAAACTTAGTACGAATAAGCCTACTCAGTGAAGCTTGCTGCTATCAAAGTCACTTCAAAACACTTAGATGCTTAGATATAAAGATAATTAACTGTTATGATTTCATTAGATATTTCCTAGTACAGCTTAATTATGCGTTTTAATTACCGAATTGTTTTTATTATCACTACCCTAGTTTTTACCTTGTCTGCCAGCTTAACGGTAATTAACTATTTAACCTCGATGGAAACAACTCGTGAGCAATTAAAAAATAGTGCCCTTCCGCTCACTATAGATAATATATACACTGAAATTCAGAAAAATATAATCGAGCCTAACCTTATTGCGTCGATGATGGCGCACGATACCTTTTTGATCGACTGGCTATCACATGAAGAAGATGACGTGCAACAAATTGTACGTTACTTAGAAACGATTCAAAATAAATACCAAATGTTCACCGCATTTTTAGTGTCTGAAAAAAGTAAAAGCTACTACACAGCCAAAGGAATGTTAGATACCATTGATAAAAACATTCCTAATAACCAATGGTATTTTGACTTTCAAAAAGATGCTGAGTTAAACGAAATCAACATTGATTATAATACCCATATGGGTACCGAACTTATCATGTTTATCAACCATAAAATCCTTGATAGTGATTATCATATGATAGGGGCTACGGGGATTGGGCTAAAAACCTCTTATATCAATGATATGCTTAAGATATTTAGGCAACGCTATCAATTTTCAGTTTATTTTATCGACGTTGATGGCAAAGTAGTGATTGCTGAACAAAATGTTAATAAGTTGCACCAACTTAGCGACATCCCTGAATTAGCAAGTCAACTGCCTGATATCATAGGCAAGGGCAGTCAGGTTTTTGATTACAACCAGGCTGGTGAGGCTTATTTACTCAATAGAAAGTATATTCCAGAATTAGATTTGTACCTTATCGTTGAGGCCAAAGTAAATAACTTCACTCAGACAGCGAAAGAAACCTTTTACCTTAATATTTTTATCTCTGTTGTTATCACCGTACTTATCAGTATTATTATTGTTCTGTATGTTAGGAAAATTCATTTAGAGCTCGACAATCTTGCCAGTAATGACGAGCTTACTGACTTACCTAACAGGCGTAGTTTTCATGAGCAACTAGCAGAGTTTTTATTACTCAAGGAACGTCATAACAACACCTTGTCGATTTTATTTATTGATATTGATAACTTCAAAAACGTTAATGATACTAAAGGGCATGATGTAGGTGACAAAGTACTACAAGCGTTAGCTGAAATCTTAAAGAATAATGTCCGGAAAAGTGATTTTGTCGCACGTTGGGGAGGGGAAGAGTTTATCGTATTATTAATTGATTCTGATATTAATCAAGCACAAGTCATTGCGGAACAATTACGCTCAAACGTTGCCAATAGCACTAATATATTAAACTTTAACCAGAAACAAGTTACCATCAGCTTAGGGGTAACTGAGGTGACTAATGTGGATACTATCGAGACTGTATTAAAACGTGCTGATGATGCGCTATACAAAGCAAAATCAAAAGGAAAAAACTGCATAGTGTCAGGTTAATGCTTGATAGAGTAACTCTATTACCTGTTCTTTACCCACCTTATTGAATTTAACACCAAAAGATATACCATCAACTTGCTGCTTAATATTACAAACGGTAGCATTGAATTTTATATTATTTTCTCCTGCACTCCTTTCCACAACAATTTCAATGATTTTATTTTCAGCCAATACGAGTTTCTCACCGTTGATAATATCAAGTTGACCTCCATCGACAGAGAGGTTGGTCATAGTAGTTTGCCAGTAAACATCATCTATTTTAACTTTGGCTTCGATTTGAGTATCAATACGAACAGAAGAACGTAACTGCTGTAATGTAACTTTACGCGGAATATCTAACACCATAATTCGAGAAGGTATTTGCAAGGTTTGCCTAACGCTACTAATAAAAGCAACTGCTGCACCGTCTCTACCTTCAATAAGACCACGAACAGTGATGACAGTTCCTTGACCTATGTATTGAGAAAAATTCCCCAGTTTTGACGCTTCAGGAAACTCGATTAATACATATTTTTTAGGTAAGTAACCAATAAAATAGGTATTAAACTTTCTTTTTTGTCCGGCGGGTGTGGAAATATCAATTGTGATCGGTGCACCTGCTTTTAGAAAAGCGAGGTTACGCGCAGAAGGTTTAGTTGGATCAATTAAGATTGCTTGTTCAGCCATATTTTTCAACTATCTATCATAGGAAGATAAAATGTGGAGCGTATTTATACCTTATTAAAATAAGCTATAAAAAGCAAATTGCTAGCGGTAGCTAGCAATTTGTAATAGGTATTAGTCTTTTTTATAACCCTGTGTAGCTCGAGCAATTTTCTTCTGTTCGGTATAATTTAATTTTTTCTTACCTGCGAATGGATTCAAGGTATCTTTAAATTGAATACGAATAGGAGTTCCCATCATTTTTAATGATTTACGATAGTAGTTCATTAAATAACGTTTATAAGACATAGGCAATTTCTTCGCTGAATTACCATGAATTATAATGATAGGCGGGTTATAACCGCCTGCATGGGCATATTTCAGCTTAATACGTCGACCTTGATGTAAAGGCGGTTGATGATCAAAAACTGCCATATCAAGTATTTTAGTAACCATAGCGGTTGAAATACGTTTAGTAGCTGAAACAAAAGCTTCTTCAACAGATTCGTATAAATGTCCAACCCCGGTACCATGTAAAGCAGAAATAAAGTGTATACGGGCAAAGTCAATAAAGCCTAAACGCCTATCTAGTTCAGTTTTAATACGGTCTTTTTCATGATCTTCTAAGCCATCCCACTTATTGACGGCTAAAACAAGTGATCGTCCAGCTTCAAGAATAAAGCCTAACAAGCTTAAATCCTGATCACTAATGCCCTCTTGAGCGTCAATAATAAGAAGACAAACGTTAGCATCTTCAATCGCACGTAAGGTTTTAATAACAGAGTACTTTTCTACAACATCAGTTACGTTTTTACGGCGACGAATACCTGCAGTATCAATTAAAGTATACTCACGACCATTACGTTCCATTGGAATATAAACGCTATCACGGGTGGTACCTGGCATATCGTAAACAACGACACGTTCTTCACCTAAGATTCGATTTGTTAACGTTGACTTGCCTACGTTAGGGCGTCCTATAATTGCTAACTTAATCTTGTCGTTTTCTTGTGGTTCACCTTCTAATTTTTTAGCAAGCTCCTCTTCAGTAAGCTCCTCTTCAAAATCATCAGAAAATTCATCATTCTCCTCGCCTTCAACTTTAGGCTTAACAGGGTTAGCCAAAGCTTCAATATGAGGAGTTAAGGCAAGAGTTAATAGTTGTGTTACACCGCGACCATGTGCAGCTGCAATTTGGTGAACATGCTCGCCTAGACCTAGCGAGTAAAATTCTGCAACCGCTGAATCGCCATGAATGCCATCAATTTTGTTGGCAACCACGAATATTTTTTTATTTTGTTTACGTAAGTGATCGGCAATACCATGGTCTGCCGCGGTCAAACCATCACGAGCATCAACTAAAAATAATACTGCATCCGCCTCTTCTATAGCCATCAACGACTGTTCAGCCATTAGTACATCAATACCTTTTTCATCACCATTAATACCACCGGTATCAATAACAATAAAAGGATGTTCTTCTACTTCAGCTTGACCATACTGACGATCGCGAGTTAAACCAGGGTAATCAGCGACAAGAGCATCTCGACTACGGGTTAAACGGTTAAATAACGTTGATTTTCCGACATTAGGACGGCCAACAAGAGCAACTACAGGAAGCATGAGCACCTCAAAATTAAAACTATGCAAGCGAGTAATGCACAGTCTTTCAAACAAATATAAAAACTAAATATCAAAGGTAAAAACAAAACTCTTAACGTGGTTAGCTAAGCTAGTATTACTCAAAATGATATTGCTAAAAACAAGTAACGGCTCCTAATGCAATTTGCATTGGAGCCGTTATTAACTTTAGTTGATCTTTATTAAAAACAATCAACTAAAAAAATCAACTAAAAACAGGACTGCTTATTGTGCAGCACTGATAATTTTTGGTGTGATAATAACTTGTAAGTCACCATCACGTGATTGGCTATACATTACATCATCAACAACGGTTGGCGTTGAGTGTATACCACTACTATCTACTTCATGACGAGAGACTATCTCGCCAGTGTCTTGATCTAACCAATGTAAGTAACCTTCAAAATCGCCGACAACAATATATTTATCAACAACAGCTGGGCCAGTGACACTACGGTTTGTTAACTCTAAATTGCTCCAGCGTTCAATACCGTTAATACGATTAAGTGCATAGATATGGCCACTGGTATTGGTAATAAAAATATCATTACGATGAACTGCAATTTGTCTATATGATGAGTATTGACGTTTCCAGGCAATACTGCCTGACTTTAATTCAATGGCAACTAAGTTACCACGTGCAGAAATAGCATAGACTTTATCACCAAAAACTACTGGCGCGGCATCAACATCGATAACGCGTTGCAATTCGGTTGAACCCGTTGCTTCACCTACTTCAGTTGTCCAACCAGCCTGACCTTTTTCAAGAATGTAAACGCCTAACTCACCTTTACCTGAGCCAACAAGTACACCACCTGATGCAATAACAGGCGTGCTAATACCTCGTAATGTCAATGCAGGAACATCTTGCTCGACTTTCCACAATTCATCACCGGTATTCGCATCAAAACCTTTAAGTATGCCTGAAGCGGAATTGACGACTAAAATACCAGAGTCAATCGCAGGTGGCGTAATAACTTCACCTTTTATTTTACTCTGCCAAACTAGCTCACCGGTTTCCGCATCAAGAGCAAAAACATCACCATTTTCAGTGCCGATAAATATTTTATTCAGACCTGCCGTTGGGCCGCCTGCAACTAAAGCTGATACGCGGCTATCCCAGAAACTACGTTCATCCTTAATATCACTTAAATCAGCTTGCCAAACTTCTTTTCCACTCTCTTTTTCAAAAGCAATAACATCGCCCATGCGGCTAGCACTATAAACTTTATTGTAAGCAACAATAGGCTTTATCCGTGAAAAATAATCACTAACACCATTACCTACACTACGGTCCCATAATACTTCAACATCAAAAGCATTATCTAACTCTGTGAGCTCAGCAACTTTAGTACTAGGGTCTTCATCATCATTTGATGAACAAGCAAGTAAGCTTGACGACAATAAGGCGATAGCTAATACTTTTTTAGTACTAAGACCTTTAAAAAACTTTTTATCAAAACAACGCATACTTTGCCTTCTTAACAGGAGTAAATGATTAGGCTAAATAACCAATAAATTACTTAACTACTGGCTCAGTAACTACGGGAGCTGCTGCAACTTTATCAGCGACTAACTCTTTAGTAATAGGTAAGGTCGTTACTTGTGCTAAATCATCTAATTTAATTTGTAAGCTTGGGCTGGTAGCAATGCCATCAGCAGCAATAGCGGCTTGATATGCATTGCGAGCAAGGTCGTTTTTACCTTGTTGTAAGTAAGCATCACCTTTAATCTCTTCAATAGCGGCAGTAAATGATTCTGGTAAATCATTATTTAACGTCACTAAGGCATCTGAGTATTGTTCAAGTTGCACTTGCACACGTGCTAAACGTAAACTTGCAATCGCTTTAATACCGTCAGTTGGTGCTGAGTTAATTGCCGTAGTTAAATGTTTTTGAACTTGTGGCCAGTCTTTGTGTGAAGCGGCTTCTTTTGCTAAAGCGAGTGCAGTTAAAGAAACATAGCTATTATCGCCATTTTCACTAATAAACTTCTCACCATTTTCAGTAAAAGCTTTAGCATCTTTAGTACTTTGCTCGATAAGTGCTTGATAACTATCCGAGACAGCTAGTTCTTGTTCAAACTTATCATCTTGGTAAAGATTAAAGCCGATAAAACCTGCCAAACCTAAGGCAATACCAGCAATAATAGTGTTACCATTTTGTGCCCAGTAACCTTTAATCGCTTCTACTTGTTGTTCTTCCGTTTGATAAATTTCCACTACATCACCTTGGCTTACAGCCTTTAAATTAATTCAGATAACAAACTTGAAATTTGGTTAAATTCCATGCTTTCCTGTTCTTTTTGTCCGCGTAAGTATTTCACCATTACTTTCTCTTGAGCAATTTCATCATCACCTAAGATTAACGCGATTTGAGCACCTGACTTATCAGCGCGCTTTAATTGTTTTTTCATATTTCCGCCACCACAGTGACACTGTAATCGAATATCAGGTACTAGATCGCGCCACTGTTCAGCTAATTTATTAGCCGAAATCTGAGCATCATCACCTAAGATCACCACATAGGCATCAACCTGAGGTCGAATATTCTTTACTTGCTCTAATTCAGTTAACATTAAAATTAAACGTTCGATGCCTAAAGCAAAACCAAATGCAGGCGTTGCTTTACCACCGAGTTGCTCAACTAAACCGTCGTAACGACCGCCAGCACAAATAGTGCCTTGTGCGCCTAATGTATCGGTCACCCATTCAAATACGGTACGATTATAGTAATCTAAACCTCGTACTAAGCGGTTGTTTAATACGTACTTAACTCCCGCAGCATCTAATCGAGTACATAAGGTATCAAAATGCGTTTTGGTTTCTTCTCCAAAATGATCTGACAATTTAGGTGCATTATTCAATGCTTCTTGTACTTGAGGATTTTTACTATCCAACACACGTAGCGGATTGGTATGCATACGTCGTTTAGAGTCTTCATCGAGTAACTCTTCATGCTCAGTTAAATAAGCAATTAAAGCTTCGCGATAATTAGCACGCTCTTCGTTAGATCCTAATGAATTCAACTCTAGTGTGACAAACTCATTGATGCCAAGTTCCCGCCATAAACGCGCAGTAAGCAAAATAATTTCAGCGTCTATATCAGGAGTAGCTATACCAAAGGCCTCTAGACCAAATTGGTGGAATTGGCGATAACGACCTTTTTGTGGTCTTTCATGGCGAAACATAGGTCCCATATACCAAAAGCGTTGCTCTTGGTTATACAATAAACCATGCTGAACACCGGCACGCACACAACTCGCGGTGCCTTCAGGTCGTAATGTTAAGCTATCGCCATTTAAATCATCAAAAGTGTACATTTCTTTTTCAACAATATCGGTTACTTCACCAATACCGCGTTTAAATACAGCTGTTGACTCAACAATCGGCATGCGAATTTCAGCAAAACCATAATTGCTAGCAACGCGCCTAAGCACTGCTTCAACCATTTGCCAAATATTAGTTTCATTTGGAAGGCAATCGTTCATACCACGAATTGCTTGTAGAGCCTTTTGTTTAGCCACTGAGGGATCTCTCTTTTTTATTCTTTAAAAAGGCTGACAAGGTCGCTTTCATAAGCATTACCTTTCAGCGCTAACTATTGTGTTAAATTTGCGCAGCGCGCAGTATACCTAATAATTGGGCTTGAATAAACCATAGTGAATTAAGTCCGTCTTGGTCTAACTCTTAAACGGGCTAAACGTTAGCCTTTAATATCAAAACATACCGTTATGATTCACTGCAAACCTTATACTTAATCTTTTGTTTTAAACTCTATTTTATTTTTTTCATCAAGACGTTCACTCATGGCGTGTGCCTTTGCGCGAATACGTTTTTCTAGTTGGTCAACAAGATCATTGTTATCAAAACGTTCTTTTTGACGAATACCATCTAAGTAATAGCCACTTTTTTTACTACTACCTGTTAAACCAAGATCAGAGATCATAGCCTCACCAGGCCCATTAACAATACAACCGATAATGGATACATCCATCGGTGTCATAATATCTTCAATGCGTTGCTCTAAAGCATTGACTGTAGAAACAACATCAAACTCTTGTCTAGAACAACTTGGACAAGCAATAAGGTTAATTCCACGACTACGTAATTTAAGTGATTTTAAAATATCAAAACCGACTTTAATTTCTTCAATGGGATCTGCCGCTAAAGAGATACGTAAAGTATCACCAATACCTTGTGCAAGTAATAAACCTAAACCTACAGATGATTTAACTGAGCCAGAACGTAAACCGCCAGCTTCGGTAATTCCTAAATGTAATGGGTTATCGATTTGTTTAGCTAATAATTTATATGACTCTACTGCCAAAAAAACATCAGACGCTTTAACGCTCACTTTAAATTGATCGAAGTTCAACCGATCGAGAATATCTACATGTCGCATAGCCGACTCTAAAAGCGCTTCAGGTGTCGGTTCAGTAAATTTTTCTTGGATATCTTTTTCTAATGAACCGCCATTAACACCAATGCGAATCGGGATATTATTATCACGAGCACTTTCAACTACACTGCGAATACGGTTTTCATTACCAATATTACCTGGATTAATACGCAGACAATCTGCGCCATATTCTGCAACTTTTAGTGCAATACGATAATCAAAGTGAATATCCGTTACTAATGGCACATTTACTTGTTTTTTTATTTCCCGAAATGCTTCAGCTGCATCCATAGTTGGCACACTAACACGCACTATATCGGCGCCGACCGCTTCAAGCGCTTTGATTTGTGCGACTGTAGCTGCTACATCGGTGGTCAATGTATTTGTCATTGATTGCACAGTGATTGGTGCATCGCCGCCAACAGGTACATTACCGACCATAATTTGACGGGAGACTCGGCGTATAATTGGAGATTCTTTAAACATAATTTTTCTTTATCTTTTTACTTATATTAAGTAATCGTTGACTAAGGCTATGCCTGCAAGTAACTACTCGACAATAGGTAAGTTAAATTTAGCAATATTACCTACACTAAAAATCGACATATCTACAGGTTGATCATTAAAAACAATACTGGTTAACTCCGGCTTTCCAACCGTAATACGTAGTGGTGCTTCGCCCTGAATCGTCATTACGTAACCTGATTTTTTCACGCCCCAAGCAATTCTCTCACCTGTAGCGTCGAAAATATTCACCCAGCAATCACCCTTAAATGTAAACACAGCGGTACTCATTAGAGCTTCAACAGGTTGGGAAAGTTCATTGATTAAGGTCTTTTCTGATGGAGCAATATTACTAGTGGTATTGTTAGTAACATCATCCGTAACTTGTTCAGCAGGTATAGATAACTCAGCTTTGGCTTCACTTGTATTTTCAGGTATTTGAACACTCTTATCAGCTAACACTTGCTCTTTACTTAAAGGGATAGACTCAAGACTATTCACAACGACTTCATCGTCAGCCTTGTTAAGCTCAATTTCAGTGCTTGGAGTTACCTCCGATAATTCACCCGTTTGTTGTTTGCTTTCTTGCAACCACCACATAATAGTCAAGCCAATTAGCACTGCTACTATAAGATAACTCAGCCACATAACGCGACTATGCTCTGCTTGTTTAAACGTTTCTTTAGAAAAGCTCAACATTTCACTTCGTTGAGTAGTTGCAGCATTCAGTGCATCATAACTTGCCAAAACATCTTCTACTTCAACACCAACTAATTTAGCATAATTGGCAAGGTAACCTCGATTAAAAGTAACGGGCATCAATGGGTCAAAAATATCGTCTTCAATATTTATCACAATACCGACTTTAAAGTTTAATTTACTGGCGATATGATCTTGTGATAGTGATAGCTTTTTACGTGCGTCACGCAACATAGTACCTGGGCTCACCATTTCCATATCTTCACTTAGTTCGGTTATTTCATCGGTGATACTATTTGCTTCTTCTTTACCTACTTGATTAGCAGGTGATACTTCATTATTCATTAATATTTTTCACTGTTTGAGGATCAACTACATAGAGCTTATCGCCTATGCGGATTTTGTTTTTTTCGGAGATATTATTCCACTGACGTAATGCATTTAGTTTGACATTATATTTCATCGAAATACTGTACAAATTCTCACCCGGAGTTACGGTATGTAAAACCTCTTGGGCATTATCCGTTTCAGCATTTTTACTTACTTCTTTAACTGCTACAGATTCTGTTTCAATTTTTTCAGGTAATGGCTCAGGCAATGCCTCAGGTAAAGGTACATCGCGGATCGCGGGTACCGGTTGCGTTGATGTCGGCTCAACGGTACTTGAAACAGACTGTTCGTATACTGATTTTTCATTGATAACAGTAGTGACTTTTGCAGTAGGTTTATGCATTAGCGTAGTCTCTTCTAATTTTGCAACCACTGAGTCATTTTTCGGAATACTCGTTAAACTTTTACTTCCTACCACAACAGCAGCCGGTAAGGACGTTGCTGTCACACTAGTTTTTATCGGAGAAGCTGTCGTTTTAGTACTATAGGTAAAAGGTGTGTTCGCAGCTTTTTTCGGTGAAAGTTTTACTACACGCTTATTACTTGATGGCGACAGTATATTATTTTTTTCCCTTTGAGTGCGCTGGTATTTCTTGGCTAATTCATCAGCTTCAATAAACTCTAACCCATTGAGTAAATATTGCTTACCTTCCCACGAATTAGGATACATTTTCACTAGCATATTACCGTAATTACTTGCAGTACGACGTTGACCTAACTTCCTATAAATTTTATAAGCTAACGCTAAAGAATCTGCAGTAAAACGTTGAGTGTTTCGTTCAAATTTTTGTAAAAAGCGTTTACTTTCTTTGTAATCACCCATGACATATTGTAAACGCACCATTTGTAATAACGTTGTAGTTCTATTTGGACTATGAAATACAGCTTTGTTCAAATACATTTCAGCTTTTTCATATTCATCACTTTGTAGATAACATGATGCGAGGTTTTCATAACTTTGCGAGACTAATAAATAGCTAGGTACTGCAATCGCTTTTAAAAACTGAACCTCTGCTGCTTCAATTTGGCCTTGTCGACATAAAAATACACCATAGTTATTTAAGGTGTCAGCACTATCGGCTTTAATAGTTAAGGCTTGTTCGAATGACTCAATAGCAAGCTTATTTTCACCTACTGTTTCATAATAATGAGCAAAAGCAGTATGTACTTGAACTAAGCCCGGTGAGAATTTCTTGGCTTTTTCAAGATTAAGCTTTGCTTGAGACATGTTACCCATTCGTAAATACCCTAAGCCTAATGAAATACGGGTTGCCGCCATTTCATCACGATTCGCTTGGTTTTTTACAATGGGTTCATTATTTTCAAAGCTTTGGGTAACGCAGCCACTTAACATTGTTAGAGAAACCGCAATTAGAAGTATTGGACGAATATTTTTAGCCATAGCTTTAATCATAATATGCAATGCGTTAACCGCCTCTAATTGTTATACCCGTTTCATGAACTAGGTGATCATTTCAAATAAGCTAAATAGCCAATAACACCGCACTTTAAATATCAAAGAGCAGTGATTACATATCAACCATATTACTTTGAAATATTTCCACTAAAATCAGCAAAGTAACTACTAGACTACTTTGATAGAGATAGTGTCAGCTTTAGGTTGATCTTTCAATGAACTTATTTCAGCATTCTTAGCCGCACTAAAAGCGCTACGCTTCGTTCTATCAAAAACATCGCCAGCCAACTGCCCGCAAGCAGCATCAATGTCATCACCACGTGTACGCCTAGTAATTACCGTTAAGCCATAACTTTGTAATACTTTATCAAAACGATCGATACGAGAATTACTTGAACGCTTGTAAGGAGAGCCTGGATAAGGGTTAAAAGGAATTAGATTAATTTTACTTGGTAACCCTTTTAACACGTGCGCTAACTCATGTGCTTGGTCAGTACTATCATTGACGTGATCAAGCATCACGTATTCAATCGTTGCTTGCTTATTCGCTTTTGAGCCATCGATATAACGACCTGCTGCAGCAATAAAGTCTTCTAATGGATATTTTTTATTAATAGGTACTAATTCATCACGCAACTTATTATTCGGTGCATGGATAGAAATAGCTAACGCACAGTCTATTTTTGCTTTAAGCATATCTAATGCTGGTACAACACCCGATGTGCTTACCGTTACTCGTCGCTTAGATAGACCGTAACCTAAATCGTTTAGCATGGTATCAAGTGCTGGAATTAAGTTTTTCATATTCAATAATGGTTCACCCATACCCATCATTACAATATTAGTAATCGGTCGAGTACCAGCGATACGGGTAGCACCAATATCATTAGCGACACGCCATACTTGACCAATAATTTCAGACATAGACAAATTGCGGTTGAAGCCTTGTTGTGCTGTGGCACAAAAGGTACATTCTAATGCGCAGCCAACCTGGGATGAAACACACAAGGTTGCACGGTCATTTTCAGGGATCCAGACAGTTTCTACTTCTTGTCCACCTTCAAGTCTTAAGGCGTATTTAATAGTTCCGTCTTCTGACACTTGTTTTTCAGAAATTTCTGGCGCTGATATCACACAATTACGTTGTAATTTTTCGCGTAATTTTTTATTGATATTGGTCATTTGCTCAAAGTCACTGTAACCAAAGTGATAAATCCACTTCATGATTTGATCAGCTCTAAAAGGTTTTTCACCAATAGATTCTAAGTATTCACGCATACCATTATGATCAAAATTAAGTAGGTTTACTTTACTGTTTACTTCACTCATACAACAAACTCTCAATAACAAATATCAAACTACTGGTCGAAGCAGCCTAAAAAAACAAGGTGCATATTGTACGCTTTTCAAGCAACAATCGCAATTTTACTAGATTATCTTAAGAGGATTTATGATCCACTAAAAATAACAAAAGGATTTTACCGAAATCAGTAAAATCCTTTCAAATTAATTTATCTTTTAATCAAAGCAAACAAAATGAGTTCTAGGAGCTTGCACGGAGTTGACGTTAGTCAATGAGTACAGCCGACAACGAAGTCATGAGCTTTGCGAAGATTAAATAGAAATTAACGAGTACGTGGACAAATTTCTTCATCTGAGAAGAAGTAAGCAATTTCACGTGCTGCTGATTCTAAAGCATCAGAACCGTGAGCAGCATTTTCATCAATGCTATCAGCAAGATCAGCACGGATAGTACCAGCAAGAGCTTCAGCAGGGTTAGTAGCACCCATGATTTCACGGTTTTTAAGAACAGCGTTTTCGCCTTCTAAAACTTGAACCATTACCGGACCTGAAGTCATGAATGAAACTAAAGCACCAAAGAAAGGACGTTCGCTATGTTCAGCGTAGAAACCTTCAGCTTTTTCTTGGCTTAAGTGGATCATTTTAGAAGCAACGATTTTTAAACCAGCAGTTTCAAAACGGTTGTAGATTTGGCCGATAAAGTTTTTAGCAACTGCGTCTGGTTTTACGATAGAAAAAGTACGTTCGATAGCCATGATAAGCCCTTTTAAATTGATTGAAGTTAAGTTAAAAATATATATATATTAATTTTTATATAGCCATTTATTAAAATGACTATAATTTTGGGCGCATTATAGACGAAAGTACGACAAAAAACTAATGAAATCGCGTTTAAGCAATAATACTAGTTTGGTAATCGACTCTCAAATAAAGGTGGTTTTGTTAGAAATATCCCTAAACGCTTGTTCGACGATATTGACGGTAAACAGGTTTCCAAAAGTTTCGCTCTATTTTCGCAAGTAACTCTTCATCACTCATGGGTAGTGCTAAGTTTTCTCTAAAAGCCACCTGCGCGATAGCAAAAGCAATATCTTTACTTAATTGTGCAATGGCCGTCAGTGGGGGTAGTAGTTCATTCGACTCATTATTAGCTAAAGGAGATGCTGCCGCTAACGTTTCACTCGCTACTTGTAACATATCATCAGTAATTCGACTGATATTTGCAGCAACCACACCTAAGCCAATACCAGGGAAGATATAACTATTATTACACTGGGCAATTGGATAGGTTTTCCCTTCGTATTCAATTGGCTCAAACGGACTTCCTGTTGCAATAATTACTTGACCTTTGGTCCAATTAATTACTTGGCTAGGTGTTGCTTCAACTTGGCGAGAAGGATTACTTAATGGGAAAATAATCGGCATGTCACAATGAGACTTCATCGCGGTTATCACTTGCTCTGTAAATAATCCAGCTTGACCCGAAACACCAATGAGGATATCAGGCTTAGCACCATGCATTACCTCCACAAGTGAAGCGAACTCTCCAGCAATATCCCAAGAGGCTATAGATTCACTACTTTGAACTAGTTTCTGTTGGAAGTCGCGTAGACCTTCCATGCCCTGTGTTAACAAACCAAACCTATCTACCATAAATACTTGGCCACGGGCTTCTTGGGCAGAAAGACCTTCGCTCATCATTTGGCTTACAATTTGTTCTGCAATACCACAACCAGCTGATCCAGCACCAACAAAAGCAACATTCTGCTCGGACAACTTAGCTCCCTTACTACGACAAGCAGCTAGTAAAGTACCAACAGTAACCGACGCGGTTCCTTGAATATCATCATTGAAACAGCAAATTCTATCTTTATAACGCTGTAATAAAGGCATTGCATTGGGTTGAGCGAAATCTTCAAACTGCAATAAGACATGAGGCCAGCGACGTTTAACTGCGCTAACAAATAACTCGACAAATTCATCATATGAGTCTTGATCGATACGCTTATGTCGTGCTCCCATATACATAGGGTCGTCTAATAACTTCTGATTATTAGTGCCAACATCGAGCATTACTGGCAAGGTATGCGCTGGGCTAATACCACCACAAGCGGTGTAAAGAGACAACTTACCAATTGGAATGCCCATACCACCAATTCCTTGATCGCCTAAACCCAAAATGCGCTCGCCATCTGTAACCACAATCACTTTTACTTTGTTTTTAGTGGCGTTACGCAACATATCATCAATATTAAACCTATCTTCATAAGAAATGAATAAACCACGTGAACTACGGTAAATATCAGAAAATTGCTCACAAGCATCACCGACCGTAGGGGTATAAATAATTGGCATCATTTCAGCAAGATGATTTTGTACTAATTTAAAAAACAAAGTTTCATTGTTATCATGAATAGCACGTAAGTAAATATGCTTATTGATATTTGTTTGAAAGCAGCTGTACTGACGATATGCTCGTTCAGCTTGTTCATCAATAGTTTCAAAACGCGGCGGTAAAAGACCGGTTAAATTGAAACTACCACGCTCTTCTTTACTAAAAGCACTACCTTTATTTAGTAGAGGAGTTTCTAATAGCGAAGGGCCTGCATAAGGAATATAAAGTGGGCGTTTAGATTGGGGCATTTGACTGGCTGCTTATATGTTTGGTGAATAGTAACTATCTACTTTATTAATGTTGGAAAGTATAGATGATATTGACCCTACTGCAAAGCAAGAGAATGATTGAATTTGTTAAAAATGTTAAGGATTTACAATAATCGATTTTCAATCGATTTGAAAAAGATATTTCGATTCTACCATGTGAAATAAAAGTACATATTTCACCTCAAATAAAGTTTATTCAAACTAAATAATTTCACACTTTTACGGTTCAAGTAATAAAGCTTAACTAGTCGACTTCTGCCATCCAAGCTAATTGAATAGCTTCTAAAACGCGCTCTCCACAATGTTTGGGATCATCATCAAATCGCTCTAAATCAAGTACCCATTGTCTTAAATCAGTGAAATGAAGTTTAAAGGGGTCAACCTCCGGGTGTTGTTCAATTAAGTCCAAAGCAATCTCTTGTGAATCACTCCAAAATAGTCCTTTTGACATAATATTGTACCTTTGATGGGATAAGTGACTTTAGCCTGTTTATTATTAGGTATCAGCAAATGGTAATTTGATTATGCAAAAGCGACCAGACACTAAAATAACAGTTGAAAGAAAAAGAAATCTACAACTAACATTAGTATAAACCAAATGAATAGCAACCTAGCTTTTCGACAAAAAGGGCATTCGGTATACCACCATTTATTAAATTTACTCTTCATTTTTCATCCACAAAAAACACCTTGTACTTATACTCATGTTACCTCGAAATACTCGTTTCAGCGAGAATTAAAAGGCTTAGAGGCAAGGCGTTGATTGAAGAGAATGGTTGTTCTCTTGTCGAAATCAATAACGCGGCATATAAGCCTTCTAAACTCGCCCAGGGGGGCGCCTGAGAAAATCATGCTCGTCGTTGCGTATGTAATTAAGGGGACAACCATTAATAAAATACGCGCATTGTTCATAACTCGCTCAGGCGTCCTGAAACAGGCATTTTGAAGTATCATGAGTATATTTTAACGTATTTCGCGATAGATACTATACCAGTAACCTATCCTTATTAACTCCAAGTAGACCCCTACAAAAAGACAAAAATTAGAAATTTACTGCTAACATACGACAATATAGTAGTTTTTAATTCCGATGATAACCAAGAAGGCTGTAAAATGGATTCCTTTGATAAACACATTTTAAGTATATTACAAAAAGATTGTACGCTATCAACCAGTGACATCGCAGAGCGAGTTGGCCTGTCTACGACCCCTTGTTGGAGAAGAATTCAGGCTATGGAAAAATCAGGCGTTATTAAAGGTCGTGTTGCGCTTGCTGATCCAGAAAAATTAAACGTGGGTTTATCTATTTTTGTCATGGTAAAAACCAATCAGCATAACCCTGATTGGTTAGCAACCTTTGCTAAAGTGGCAGACGACTTTCCTGAGATAGTAGAGTTCTATCGCATGAGTGGAGATGTAGATTATTTAATGCGTGTGGTTGTACCTGACATGAAAGCTTACGATCGATTTTATAAAGATCTTATCACCCGTGTAGACTTTTCTGACATTAGTTCTAGCTTTGCCATGGAAGAAATTAAATATACCACCGCCCTACCCGTTGACTACATTTAGCATAAATTAAATCACCAACCACTGACCGTTTTATTGTTTTTTTGCATAAAAATTCATATAAACGGTTAGTTAATTTACTTCACAACTTTTAAAAAACGCCCATCACCTAGATTTAACTCGTAAAAACAAAAATAAAAAACAACATAAAATTCACTTTAAAACAACAAGATAACAACACCACGATAATATTTCACAACTTTTCACACCAATTCAAGACTCTTCAAACCGCTTAGTTTTAGATGAATGCCGTTGCGCTAATGTTAACTGCCAAGTATTAATTTATTCAGTTTGGAATTAGCTAGTGTTGATGCTTTTACCAGCAAGACAACACTAAGAATACAAAACAAACGGCCTATTGGTAAGAGTTACCTTACTAAATACACCACTGTTTTACTGCAACAAATAAGTTCGCAAGGAATGTCTTTATTTATGTAACTCCATAGATAGATAACTTCTTTAAATCATCAAGAACATAAAAAATATAATAAGTGGAATACAATATGAAGCACTACAAATTTAACAAGGTGAACAACGCAGTAAAATCAGCGCTTATGCTAGGTTTACTTGCTAGCCCTACTATGACTTTTGCTGAAGAAGCCACAGCAGCACAAGCTAAAACAGAAGAAGTGGAAGTAATACAAGTACGCGGTATTCGCGGCAGTGTCGTGCAATCTTTAAATACCAAACGTTATGCCAACTCAGTAGTAGATGCGGTAACAGCTGAAGATATTGGTAAATTCCCTGATCAGAACGTGGCCGAGTCACTACAACGCATCACTGGTGTATCAATTACCCGTAGTTTTGGTGAAGGTGAACGTGTAAGCATTCGTGGCACTACAGAGAGCCAAAATAGAACATTACTTAATGGCCAAGCAGTCGGCTCGGCTGACTGGTGGACAAACTCAGCCGCAAGTCGTGGCTTTAACTACACCATGTTGCCATCTGAAATAGTTTCAGGCTTGGAGGTTTATAAAACCCCCGAAGCTGATATTGACGAAGGTTCAATTGGCGGTACTGTTATTGTGAGAACGCGCAAACCACTTGATTTAGAAGCAAACAAATTTGCTGGCTCTGTATTAGCTCAATATTCAGAAGTTTCTGGTGAAACAGACCCACAACTTTCCGCGTTATACAGTTGGAAAAATGAAGATGAAACATTTGGTGCTTTAATATCTTTAGTACGCCAAGAGCGTAACTTACGCCGCGATGGTATTGAGGCATGGAGTTGGACCGACCGTGATATTACTATGGCAGATGGCACAGTGCATAAAGATGTATATAGCCCTGGTGGCGGTGGCTCGGCAATGTTTAGCCAAGAACGTATTCGTACCGGTGGCAATCTTACCTTGCAATATCGACCAACAGATAATACAGAAATGACTTTCAATGCATTAAGTAGCACCATGGAAATGGATAACGAGAACCAAAACTTTTTATGGTTGGCTGGTTATGGTGGCTCAGAATACACTGACATTACTATTATTGAGCACAACCAAGTAGGAGCTATGGCTGTTGGCGGAACATTCGGATTATCACCCGATGGCAACAATATTCTTGATGAAACGAAAGTGCGTAACTCAAAATTAGAAACAAGCTCATATGATTTAAAAGTAGATCATGAAGGAGATGTTTGGACCTCAAGTATTCACTTTGGTTACACCGAAGGTAGTGGCGGCTCGGAAGCAGATAGAAGTGTTGGTTGGGGCGGAAACTATGTACACAGTTATGATGCCTCAGATGCAAGAGATGTTAAAACTAGCTATGGCGCAGATCCTGCTGATGGCAGCAAATGGGGATTAGATTTTTTACGCTACGACAGTAACGATGCCCAAGATGATGAAAGTTATGTGCAAGTAGATTTTGGTCGAGACATCGATTTAGGTGTATTTAGCGCGATTAAATTTGGTGCTAAATATCGTGACCACTCGCGTTTTAACACCAAGCATACAACTGATGCACGAGAAGATTTAAATTGGAGCTTGGCTGATTACTCACTAGTTATGCCTTCAGACTTTTTATCAGGTCAAGGCTCTGCTGGTACCTTAAAAAATTACGCAATAACGGATTCAAATAAAATTCGTAGTGAAGGTGATGCCTTAGGTTGGGATTATCGATTACTTAAAGCCAGTACTTTTGATATCAGTGAAAAGATTTCTGCTGCCTATATTAAAGCGGACATTGATGCCGAAGGTTTACGCGGTAACGTGGGTGTACGTATAGTTTATACCGACCAAAGTTCGGCAGCTTATGTTGGCGCTACTGGTAGTGAAATTTGGACTGATGAGTCAACAAGTTACTTTGATATTTTACCTAGCTTAAACCTTGCGGTTGATTTACAAGAAGACTTGTTACTACGTATGAGTGCAGCACGAGTAATGTCTCGTCCTGATTACGCTAAAATGACCTCTTCAACCTCTTATAATAAAGAAACCCAAACCGGTACTGGTGGTAATCCAGAGATTGACCCGTATCGTGCAACCCAGTTTGATTTAGGTCTAGAGTGGTACTTTAGTGATGCCGGTATTGTTTCAGCTGTACTTTTCTTAAAAGACATTCAATCATTTATCGATACACAATCATCACTAGAAACGCATGAAGGGGTAGAGATTTTAATTAACCGACCAGTCAACGGTAAAGGTGGCACAATTCAAGGTTTAGAATTTGGCTACCAGCAAGAAATATATGAAGGTTATGGTGTATCGGCAAACTACACCTTTGTTGATGGTCAAGCGAAAGATAGTGAAGGCAATGATGTCACTATCCCTGGTAACTCTGATCATACTGTTAATTTAAGCACTTATTTTGAAACAGACACTTTCAGTGGTCGTATTTCATATAATTACCGTACTGGTTATGACACAGGTGAAGGCTGGCCAGGATATGTTGATGATTACGGTCAAGTTGATGCAAACTTTTCTTATAACTTAAATGAAAACATTACTTTTACCCTTGAAGGCATTAACTTAACAGATGAGAAAACATTTAGTTATCAAGAGAAAGGTGTTGAACAAGCACTAACAGGTTATTACGCCGATGGTCGTAGATTGGTTGCTGGTGTTCGTTTTAACTTCTAAGCAAGAATAACAAAACCAGTTTGTCGCTAGTAGGCTACTTTTTGCTAGCGACATTTCATAGCCAAGTAACTTTTCAAATACTGACTAAGTTAAGCACTAAAGTGGAAATTAAGGTTATTTGGCTATGACCAAGACAAGGGTTTCCCTTACACACACTCTTGGTTTTTTCGCGAGTTTTAGCCGTTAGGTTAAAACTCGTTTTTTTTATTTAAAGCTTAAAAAAGTAGAGCAATCAACATATAAACACAGTAGAATAAATTTATCCCTTTCATTGCTAAAGATATTGTTGATATTGAGTTTGTGCATGCACTTCCCCCCTCTTTTTATACTTATTTTCAGTAAACGTCTGAATAACTTCAGCAGACTTTAACAATGAAATTATTTACTTATTCCCTACTGCTTTTTTCTCTGGCTTTTAGCTTGCCAAGCAAGGCCGACATGCTTTCGGCTACGCTCGATTACAATACAGGAAAATACCAACAAGCCTTTGATGAATTTCAGCGGCTGTCAAAATTAGGCCATAAAGATGCCATTTATAATATTGGCGTAATGTACCTCTATGGCCAAGGGGTAAGTAAGAGTTTAATTGATGCACATTCATGGTTTTCATTAGCCGCCGACTATGGTTTAGATGAAGCTCGATCCGCTGCCAGATTAATAGAACAAGAATTATCCGATAAAGAGGATTCTCAATTACTTGAACTGCGTTTAAATAAACTCAACCAAACTTTTGGCTTTGAACATTATAAAAATACTTTATTGCCGGTTTTTAACGACAAGCAATATCAGTTAACCGCTAATATTCCGCCCCTTAGAATCCACAAGGTTGATGCTAAATATCCAAAAGAAGCCTACGAAAAAGGCATTGAAGGCTGGGTTTGGTTAGAGTTTGACGTAGATGAATCTGGCGCGGTTAAAGATGTTGATATTATCGATGCATTTCCAAATAAAACCTTTAATCGCTCGATTTATAACGCCGTTCGTCGTTGGCGCTACGAGCCATTGATGATTTCAGGGCAAGCGAAAAATTATTCTAGTCGATCATTACTTTATCATTTCACTACTTTTAAAGGTAAACGCTACCAAGCAAGCTTTAGTCAACAAAAGAAAAGTTATCAAAAGAAAATTAATCAACTTATTGAAGGTGCTGAGCAAGGTAATGCTTTGGTTCAATATTATATCGCTAATTGGTTAGTAGCCGATGAACATAATGCTACTCGCCTATTACGCTCTCATTGGCAACAACCAACAGCTGGCTCAGATTTATTACTTGCTTCAGCGATAAATGGCTATCCAAATTCTCAATACCGATTAGGCAGTAACTTATTACGTGGTGAATATACCCAGGCTGATAGACAAAAGGGTTTGAATTGGCTATTAAACGCTGCTCAATCTGGTTTTTCTTATGCCCAATATAGGCTAGGGCGTGAATTATTAGATAAACAAACCCTTAAATATGATGCCGATAAAGCTAAACGTTGGTTACAAAGTGCTGCCGAGCAAGGTCATTTTAGAGCGTTACGAGATCTCATTACCATTGAGCTAGCAGCAAAAGATTATAACAATGCGGCTTTATACCTCAAACTTGCTCTCAAGCTAGATGATGACCACCCTGATTTATTATTAGCGCAAGCAAAAATATTACAACAACAAAAGCAATATACACAAAGTAAGAAAAAAGCAGCTGAGGCATTAAAACAAGCAAAATCACGTCAGTGGTATTTGTCAGATATTACTAGCTTTATTAATAAAGCAAAGCTAATGAATCAAAGCAATCCTTAACTGACTCAATAAGTTCTATTTAATCACCAGTACTGAAAATTTAAAGATTAAAGATGGGAAACCGATGTTAAATATTTAAGATAGGATATTTATCAGAGCCTGTTGCTTCCTATTCATTTCCCAAGCTATTCTTTCGCTTTTCGTTGTAACAATATATCTGTTTCAAATCCTTCTACTTTTGAAAACACTAATTGCTTGCCGTCATTAGATGCACTGATATTAAGCATTAAGTTTATGTCTTGCTCATGTTGACCTATATTTGCAATATGCACATGATCTTGCTCTGAAAATTTGTATAAATACAAACCTAACTGGTGCCCCTGCTTAATAACATAATATATGCCTAAGTCAAAAATATGTGGCCGATATAATAATAACGATGGCGCTAGATTATCAACGGGTAATTGCTCTGTAGCGTGAGTACTTAAAAATAACTCTACGTGTGAAATATAATGATGGTATGAAGGATTTAGCTTCTTCATTTCTTCTACCGATAATACTTTATTAGTTTGCAACTCTTGCAAGTTACTATCTTGGTCTGTTGTCTGACTCACCACCAGCTTATCTTCATTGAGCAGTTTTGTACTGGCAAGTTGCAAGTCGTATTGCCACAACTGCTTACTGTCTTCGTTTGTGGCACTAAAAACTATAAACTTACCATCAGTAGACCAATTGACTTCATCAATATTGTTATAATCAAAAATAATAGCCACTAAATGTTTACTGTAAATATTGATCAAATGAAGATTTTTACGGCTATCTCCTAACAGAAGGTTTTCACCATTGGGTGACCATAATAAATAGGTAGGATGAATATTCTCAGGTAAATTAGCTAATAAGTTAGCGGCTTTTTTATCTTTATTTTTTAACCAAATTTCAATATGTTTGAGGCCATCAGTTGAGCGTCTTTGATAGGAAATAAAAGCAGTTTGACGACCGTCTTTCGATAGAGTAGGTAATACATCGGTACGTGCTGACGAAGAGAGCTGTTTAGCTACTACTTCTTGATGATTATTCAGCGATTTTAGCTGTAAGTCATACAAGTTCACATTCACTAAACCTTCAGCATGCGCTAATTGTTTAGTTAGCGGATTTACGTCAATATCGGGAATAAAGCCGATAGGTAAATGCACCACTTCACTACTACCATCAAGTGACATTAGCCGTAAACTTTCATTACCTAACCAAAAACTTTGCCCACTTTCATGCCACTTCAGCCCCCAATACTCTTGCTCTCTACTTTCAATAATATGAAGCTCTGAACTGGTCAGATCCATATGCTGTAAAGTATAACCTTGCGAACTTTGCTCGACAAAAAGCAGTTCATTAGTCGCTTTGTCTATATCCATCAATATCGGATGAATACTCTGTATATTCTCTTGTTCAATCAGGCTTGGGTAACCTTCTGTCGCTAAGGTCAATTTAGTTAAAATAGGTGTGTTATTTTGCCAACCTTGTAAATACAAAGTGTTATTAGTTAACCAATGCATTTTTTGACGACTAAAACCAACCTGACAATCACTCAAATGAAAATCTGGACTCAAACGCCAAGTTTCAATCGGATTAACAACCGACATTACCCGAATTTCACAACTGATAGGATCATGTCGATAATAAATTAACCATTTACCGTCGGGTGACCACTCGGGAGCCTCTTCACTATAACCTGTACTTTTAATAACATGAACCGCTTGAGTTTGGGCATCAAACACCGCCATATCCATTTGGTCACGATTATGACTGCTTTGGCTAAATGCTAAATAACGACCTTTAGGTGAGTAACGTAGAAAGTTTTCTGGCCCAGGTGTTGACGTTAACCGAGACTCATAGCTGTACTCTGGTACTTGTAAACTCGGCTTTGCTAATTCAATAATGCCTATGGTAATACTAATACCTAATATAACACTGGCAATCGCAACTAGGCTGAGATTAAATTTATTCTTCTTAAATTGTTCAACATGTTCAGATGGCGGCTCAGGAAAAACCAACTCAGCAATAAGTTGGTAACCGACTCTAGGAACAGTTTTAATAAAACGTGGGGTTTCTTTATCATCGTGCAGAGATTTACGTAATTGAGTGACAGCTTGAGAAACAGAGTTATCACTAACTATTGTATCATTCCACAACGCATCCATAATTTGATTACGTGAGACTGCCTGACCATAATTCTCAATCAATAACTTTAGTAAATTCAGCTGCCTAGCTTCAATGTCATGCCATTGTTGGTTAATGCACAGTTTAAGTGCGATAAAATCGACTTCAACCTCATTAACTTTAACTTTTTCTAATTGGCTTTGTGGCATGAATTTATTACAAATTTTAGGGCGAATTATTGGTTAATCGGCGTAACAAAGGGTATTATTCTTAAGCACTATTCTATGCTGCACAGGCATCTATATCAATTGAAAGTTAAAGGCTTCGGAATATAATAAAAATGAGAAATTCAACGGCTTTAGGCATAACTTGCTCGCTATTTTTTAGTCTTAATTCTTTGTCAGTTTTAGCTGCAGAAAAAGAAGACTCTGAACAAGCCATTCAATTAGATTCCTTAGAGAAAATCCAAATACGTGGCATCCGCGGTAGCATAGTTAAATCCATTGAAACTAAGCGTTATAGTAATGCCATTGTTGATGCGATTACCGCTGAAGATATTGGTAAATTTCCCGATAAAAATGTCGCCGAATCCCTGCAAAGAATAACCGGTGTATCACTTACCCGAGTACAAGGGGAAGGTGAGCGAGTTGGTGTACGAGGTACAGCCCCAAGCCAAAATAGAACCTATATCAACGGCCAAAATATTGCTTCTGCAGATTGGTGGATTTCATCACAACCCAACCGTGGCTTTAACTACACCCTACTGCCCGCTGAAATAGTTAGCTCTCTAGAAGTACAGAAATCACCTGAAGCCGATCATGACGAAGGCTCTTTAGGTGGTTCAATTAACATTAAAACTCATACGCCATTAGAGACTCCTGACAATCGATTTATTGGCACTGCACAAATGCAATACAGTGAAGTATCAGGAGAGAGCGACCAGCAACTATCGTTATTTTTAAACCAAATAAATGATGCTAAAGACTTTGGCTTTTTAGTCTCTTTGACACGTCACGAACGAAGTCTTAGGCGTGACGGTTTAGAGTCTTGGGGCTGGGCTGAAAGAAATTTTGATCAAGATGTCCAAGGCAACTTAACCGCGACTAAAAATCCAACCGCTGATTTAACCAATATCTGGTCCCCTGGTGGTGGTGGCTCAGCCGTATTTGAACAACAACGAGAATTAACTAGCGCTATGGTTACCGCGCAATATCAGCCCAATCAAGATTGGAATATCGAATTAAATACCTTGTACTCTGTATTAAATGCCGATAATTCTAACCAGAATTTTTTATGGCAACCTAGCTCGGTTTACGACCGAGGTGGTCATATTTCTGAGCACACGATTATTGATAATACGCTAGTACAAGCAACGTATAGCCAGGTGCCAGAGACCAATACTGAAGGTGTTCCTTTTAATACGTCAATGGAAGCCATTTGGCGACAATCAAAAATCACTACCAGCTTAGTACACCTAATTGTTGAACATGATTTTGACTACTGGCGTGCTCAATACCAAATAGGCATAACCCAAGCAGAAGGTGGTACTAGTAAAGATTCAACTTCACAATGGTCTGCCAATACTGAATATTCCGTAGATTTACAGCAAAATAAAGACATTATAGCCAACTACCAAGTTGACCCAAATGATGCCAGTGCTTGGCATGTTAGTGAAGTGCGTGAAGACTCACAAGAATCAACAGACAGTGAGTTTTTTGTTCAAGCAGACTTTGAACACCAACTTGACCGACCTTTTATACAATCAATAAAGTTTGGCGGTAAATACAAACAACACCAAAGAGATTTTTATCGATTACGTTCTAAAAATGGTGGCTACACTGGTATGGCCGGTGATCTAGGCTGGACATTAGCAGACTATGCTGCCCCCTTCCCTTCACATTATCTTGATGGAATTGGTTCAAACCAAACGTTAAAAAACTATGCTTTTGCCGATATAAGTTCTCTCGAACAAAGTTATCAAACCTTAAATTTTGTACAAGGTGAAGAAAAACCGAGTACCTTTGATATTACCGAAAGTACCTTTGCTGCCTACGGTAAAATTAACTTTTCTGGCGAATATTACCGAGGAAACCTAGGTATTCGAGTCGTTCATACTCTACAAGATGCTTCTGCCTTTCAAAAAGTAGAAGAAGTTGAAACTATCTATAATGATTACCAGTGGTATGACACAGATAAAAGTTATACAGATATTTTACCTAGCATCAATATTGTAATGGATTTTAGTGAAGATGTACTCTTTCGTGTTGCGGCTTCAAAAGTCATGTCCCGTGCTGAATACCATCACTTAATGCCATCCACTAATTATAATGTTACTCAGCGTCAAGGCGCTGGTGGTAATCCAGAGTTAGAGCCTTTTAGAGCAACCAACTTTGATCTAGGAGTAGAATGGTATATTGACGAGGCAGCACTTTTTTCTGTGGCTGCATTTCATAAGGATATTCAATCATTTATCGATATTAAACGTTACCAAGAAATCTATGAAGGTAAAAGCATGATCATAAACCGCCCTGTAAATGGCAGCGGCGGTAGTATTTATGGCTTGGAATTAAACCTACAACAAGAGCTGTTTTACGGTTTCGGTCTTATCGCTAACTACACCTTGGTTGAAGGTGAAAGAAAAGACACCTTAACGGGTGAGAATATCAATATTCCAGGTAATTCAAAACACAGTACCAACTTAACCACCTACTATGAAAATGATTGGTTAAGTACGCGTTTGTCATATAACTTTAGAACGGAGTTTGCTACTGGCGTTGGTGAAGAAATCACCGATGATTATGGTCAATGGGATATCAACGTATCATTTAGCGTAACTGACTATTTATCATTGGTTTTTGAAGGCATTAACCTAACGGATGAGATTATTTATACCTATGAGCGCAATGAATATGCACCCATTGGTATTTATAAAAATGGTCGACGTTATTATGCCGGCCTAAGAGTTGGCTTCTAGCTTATAGATACTAGAACTTAGCTAAAATTGTGCAGAAACGCTTAGGTAATAGCTATCCGCATCCCAGTCTCTTTGGTTTTTATCGTTCGATATTCCGTTATAACCAGCTTGTACTGAGTAGTTACTGTTAATAAAGTAACTAGCACCGACACTATAGGAATCATTATCACTATAAGTAACTGATACCGATGTTTGATCGTCATAGTAATAACTTGCATTTACCCCCCAGTAATCATCAGCCAAAAAGTTATCGCTATTATCAAGGGTATAATGACCGCCAATCACTAAATAACTCTGCTCAGCAAAGCCAAAAAAGTACCGACTAGAAAGATTATGAATATCAAAGTCTTCATCTACATCATAGCTAAAACCAACGTAGTCTGTATCGGCAAGTTGTAGGTTATAACTAGCACTATAACTAAAGAAGTCATCGCCATCACCGCCATCATCGTAGTTTGCACGAATAACTAAATCATCGGACACTAAATACCCTAAAGTAGCAGTATAACGATTACCGCTGTTGTCATATGAGAATTCATTAATTTTACCATCTGATTGATGGTGGCTATAACTTGCACCAATAATGACGTTATGGGTTATCCACTCTCCACCTAGACTAACGTTATTAGAGTTGGAGTCAGAACTAGCGTTCAAATAATCGCTGGATGTTGCTTTGGTACTTTGACGGCTAATTGAGGCAGAAACATTACTACTGGTATTGATGTAGTCAAATTCCTTTAATGGCCCTAAGGTCTGTCTTTCGTCAAAAAAGTATTGGCTAGACAAAAACAGTACATTGGTATCACTTTTACTATGAAAATTATTTTGCGGCATGTTAAATGAATAACTTGTATTGGAGTAGCCTAGCCCTGAAAAAGATTGGTAGCTTTGAGCCATTGCCCCGTTACTTAAAATTAAAGCCGCTATGCCTGAGAGTTTTGAGAGCTTTGAGAGTTTCAAAGTGTAAAATCCTTTAATAGTTATATCCATATGAAAAACGAAATGAATATGACAGTTAATAAACCCTCCGTCTACAGATAGACTCATTATCTTACACTTTTGCAACAAAATGCACACGACTCGTGCACATTTAGGAAATAGCCGTTGCTCTAGTCATTCAAATTTAAAGACACGCTCAACACCTTTAAAAAGGACTAACTCAATCAATGCTTGTCTAGGTATAATAAGGAATTATCACTTACTATTCTCTTCATATTCTTTGGTGGACTTTTCATGAGCACAATAAAATTTTCAAGCACAGAAACAGAACAACTCGTTATTAAGATTCAGGGGTATTTTGCTAAAGAGCTCGACCAAGACCTTGGTCAATTTGATGCGGAATTTTTACTCGACTTTTTTTCAAAAGAAGTAGGTGCTTACTTTTATAATCGTGGCTTATTTGATGCACAAACAGTTATCGCTGCCAAATTAGAAAATATTGGAGAAATGGTTCATGAAGGTATTAGTGAAATAGAAAAGCCCATTACTTAATACTCGGCTCTAAAAACACCGTTAAGAGACTCTCTTAACGGTGTTTCATTTAATATAGCCCAGTGTTTATTCGGCTAATTGTCATAGATGAAGTTGAACATTAATTTTCGTTAAGGTCGATAAATTCAATCTCTTCAGCGACTAATGCGCCATCGGTATTTATTTTGCCTTCTACTTCAATTAAAGCATGCTTAACTAAGTCACTGGCACTGCCATTTTCAAAGTCAGTTTGCCTATTAGTAATAACTTGATGACCATTTACTGTAAAATTAACAATACTAGTAAACGTATCGACAATACCTAATAATTCAACCTCATCATCTTTTTCTTTACCGTCAATCTCAATATCTAGCGCTAACCAACCTTTTACTGTAGATGTTACCTCTACTTCGACTTCATCACCTTTGACCACAGATAAGAAAAAGTCATCTTGATTTAACGACTGCCCTTGTGCATTTTCATATTGAGTGTCTCCATTGGTTAACACGGTAATGCCTTTGACTGACAACCTTACGTTTTCAGTATCAATATCATCAACTAAGCCATTAATGTCATAGGAGTCGAGTTCACTCGCGCCTGTTTCTTCACGTTCGATTTTACGGCTTATTAACTTTCCGTTAAATTCATAAGCGCCAATATTTAATCTGTCACCTATAGCAATATCAGAGAAATTGAAATAACGTAAATCTTGCGCAGAGTCATCTTTATATTGGGTATAATCATCTACGGTAAACTCTTGACCAAAAATAGTGAAACTATCATAAGATGTTGACTCAACAATGCCCTCTAGACTAACTTCATTCGCTAGTTCAATACGAATGTTATTAATAGGATAGATAGGAGCTCCAGACTCTTGTTCAATGACAGTGGCAACTAAGCTGACTTGACTCCCAATGTTAAGGACCTCATTACTACCTTGGGTAAATTCAGAGCTATCAGTCAACGCATATTTTCGGCCACCTAACTTTATTATTGCCGTGCCACCTTCTTTATCAATATCCTCAACAACACCTGCAACTTCTAACGTACCATCAATAAATAAAACTAAGCCTTGTACAGTAACTTCATCGGCAACAAATTCATTATTTATAGGAGGAAACTTGCTTTTTATCTGTACGATAGAGCCTGAATTCAATAAACCGGTAATATTTGCATCAGCATAGTCTACGAATAACTGACCTATAGTGAAGGTTTTGTTTACCTTATTGATATTGCTTATAGTACCTGTTAGCTGTTGTTCGGTTTGCAGCTCTTTCATTTCTAAGTAACGAACCACAAAGTTACCGTATTCATTTTCAAAGGCACTAAGCTCAACAAAGGTGCCTACAGTTAATTCACTAAAGAGTATATTGTCAAGATTTGTCGCTTCGTTAAGCAAGTAAGTTTGCCCTAAAATAGTTAGTGAATTTGCGGCTAGATCAATAACATCAATAGCGCCAATAGCATCGGCAATGTATGTTACTTCAAGTGCGTTAGGCTCATCAGTAGATAATTTTTGTGCCTCAATGACAACCTTCATACCCACTTTCAGCGTCGCTTCATCACTCTTCCTACCATTACGGGTAATGTCACTATCTTTAGTGATATAACGAACGCCATTAACATAAACACTGCCAAAACCACTGATCACACCTGAGCTGGTTACATGCTTTACCGGCTCTTCATCGTCTGAGCCACAACCGACTAAAACTAAGCTTGCTATAACCATAGCTGCTATTGATTCATATAAATGACGCATAACTACAATCCCATTAGATAATTTCCGCAAGTCTAACACTGGCTACTTTAGTTTTTACGCTACAACTTTGTTGTTTTTTGTTATTGTATGTAAGGTCAAAAAAAGACATAAAAAAACTCGCCGAAGCGAGTTTTTTTTATGTCGTAATAGCTAAGTACTATTGCTCCTAACTGTTAAAACTTATTTTGTAGTTTTAACAGGAAAACCTCGATCACGCATTAACGCTTCAACTTTTGCATCTCTTCCTCTAAAGGCGCGGTAAGCTTCACTTGGATCAACGGCATTACGCACACTAAATAGATGCTCTACCAGTTTATCCGCAACATCTTTATCGTAAAAACCACCAGGTGCTTGTGCAAAGGCTTCAGCTGCATCAGACGTTAGAACTTCTGCCCACATGTAACCATAATAGCTAGAAGCATAACCTTCACTACTAAAGATATGACCAAACTGCGGACTACGATGACGCATCACAATTTGTTTAGGCATCTTAAGCGCACCTAAGGTTTCACGCTCAAACTTATCAGCGTCAATCCCAGTAGGATCAACCGTATGGAATTTCATATCCACTAAGGCTGATGCTAAATATTCAGTAGTTTTAAAACCTGAATTAAAGGTTGCTGCTTCTTTGATTTTAGCTACAAGTGATTTTGGCATTGGCTTACCTGTTTTATAATGCACTAGGTAATTATCAATCACTTCATCTGTAGACAACCAACGCTCTAATAATTGTGATTGAAATTCAGTGTAATCACGTACACCTGAGTTCAATGTTGGGTACTCAACTTTAGACGCTAAAAAGTGTAAAGCATGGCCAAATTCATGGAAATATGTTTCCGCATCCGACCACGAAATTAAGGTAGGTTGCCCTGCTACACCTTTTGAGAAGTTCGAATTGTTAGAAGATAAGACATTTTTCTTACCTTGGAAAGTAGTGTGAGCACGATACGTAGTTGCCCATGCACCTGAACGTTTACCTTTACGAGCAAATGGGTCTAAGTACCATAAACCGATATGTTCACCTGAGGTTTTATCTTTGACTTCCCAAACACGAACATCCTCATGAAATACCGGTACAGATCCATCAGTCACTTCCACAAAGTTAAAGTTGAATAAACGCCCAGCCACATAAAACATAGCCTCACGTAAATTATTCAATTGTAAATATTGTTTAACTTCATCAGAGTCTAAGTCGTACTTATCTTTACGTACTTTCTCAGCGTAGAAACGGTAATCCCATGCTTGTACTTCCTCAATGCCATCTTGTTTTTTACCAATAGCTAGCATGTCAGCAACTTCTTCATCAACACGAGCAATGGCTGCTGGCCAAACTGATTCCATCAAGGCAATAGCATTTTCAGGGGATTTAGCCATACGGTCTTCTAAGCGCCACGAGGCATAGTTTTTATAACCTAATAAACCAACACGTTCATGACGTAATTGTAATATTTCAGCTATGATAGCGTTATTATCAAATTGATCGCCATTATCACCACGGCTGTAGTAAGTATTCCAAACCTGCTTACGTAATTCTCGCTCTGTTGAGTAAGTTAAAAACGGGTCCATTGACGAGCGAGTATTGGTGATAGCGTATTGACCTTGATGATCACGCTCTTCTGCTGCGGCTGCAGCAACATTAACAACTGACTCAGGTAAACCACCTAATTGAGATTTATCTAAATACAGTACATAACCTTCTTCATCAGCAAGGATGTTATTACCAAACTTAGTTTGAAGCGTTGATAGCGTTAAGTTTATTTCTGCGTAACGTTTTTTATCTGCTGGGTTTAACGTTGCACCATTGCGGGCAAAGCTATTGTAGGTCAATAATACTAAGCGTCGATTTGCAGGGCTCATCGCCTTAGTTGCATCACTGTGATAAACAGCTGAAATACGCTGGAAAAGTTTCTCATTCTGATTTGTTTTTGAATAAAATGCTGACAATTTTGGCGCAATTTCACTTTGTAGCGCTCTAAATTCTGGACTCGATTTATTCGAGCGCCAAATCCCGTAATAAGAGAAAAGTCGATTTAATTCTGCCCCTGTTTTTTCCATCGCAACAATAGTGTTATCAAACGTTGGCGCTACCTTGTTATTAGCAATAAGTGCTACTTCTACCAAGTTGTTAGCCATCGCTTCTTCCATTGCAGGGACTAAGCCACTAAGTGTTACTTGATCAAAAGCCGGCACGCCTTCAAATGGGCCTTGCCATTTAGCTAAAAGAAGTGCTTTTGACTCCGCTACGGTTTGCACGCTGGCAGTAGCTTCATTTACTGTATTAGCAGCAGGCTGCACAGTAGTCGTTTCAGTTGCTGTTGAGCAACCCATCAAAATACTTGAAACTAAAAATGCTTTGATAAACTGAGCTTTCATTGAATATTCTCTTTTTATGTAATTGCTCTTAGTTTAACAAGCATCAACTAGAGGGGATATATTAGGAACTACCGTCTATCGCAGTATCAGTGCTGTTAACCTTATTTCTCCGATAAGTAGATACAAATTACACAATAAAAAAGGCCGACTACCGAAGTAGCCAGCCCAAAGGGGAGTAGATTATAACAAGTCAGTTGAGCCAGTCCTTAGGAAAGACAATGATGGCCTCCACCAATCAATATATACTTTGAAAAGTAGAGGGCATTAATGAATTATTACAAGTTGGGAGCTCCCCTAAAACTGGTCGTTAACTCGCTATGGCAGCTTTGGAAAGAAAATCAACAAGCTCTTGCTCTGTTAACAAAGCATCAGCATTTCTATCAATTTTTTTGAAAGATTTGACTAACCATTCATTTTTGCCAGCAAGCACTTCTTTTTCGCTTAATTTGCCATCTTTATTAATATCTAACGAAGTAAAATTAAACTTTTCAGTATTAAATATTTCCGCTTCGCTGACGGTGTCAGCAGTTAAAAGATCTGCTTTTTTTGTACTATTTATATCTGTGTTATGAGCAAATGCTTTTTCAGTATTAATTAAAAAAGACCCCATAGTCACGGCGATTACAAAAGCGGTTACTTGCGTTAAACTGATAGATTTCATTAGATTCTTCTCTTAAAATATTGGCGTTTAATTTTTGTGGGTTAAATTCATTATCGATAAAGGGAGTGCACACAACATGCCACAAAACATAACAACCTGATTTAAAACACTTAAAATAATTTAAAACCAAAATATAGCCATTACACACTAGAAAAACCAGCCAAACTGTCGCCAAATAACAACAGATTAAAATACCCTCCTGATTTACACGAATAAAAAACTTAAGGAGTAACATTAAAACACACAAATACAATGACTTATTAAAAAAACATCAACATACAAAGGGCGTCTCAATTTTGAGACACCCTTGTTTTTACTTTGTTATTGTCATACAAAGGACACCTACTTTCATTTAGAACGCTAGCGTTCAGGCTAAATTTCCATGACTTTTTTTGATAAATCACATAAAGGTAAAGTAAATTTACGCCAACTAACAGCTGCACTTTTTAGCCAGTCAGCTATTAACACTACCTCCCTGAGCAAACTCACCTCAATCGGTTTCATCTTGGTTGCTTTGCCTTTAGTCACGGCCTTGCTGTTAAGTGCTAATAAGGTCAGTCAATTAGCCAAGCAAAGTACCAACGCCATTTATCATGTTGCCCAACTCACCCAGAACAACAATAAACTTGATGACACAATTGCTAAGATGGAGCGTTCAGCGAGCCAATATTCAGTCCTAAAAGACAATGAATTACTTAGCCGATTTAGTCGTCAGCAAGAAGTATTAGCTGATGTTATTCGCAATACTGTTGAGCAACAACAAGATGAAATACTAATAACGTTATTAGATTCATTGCTGCTGGATAGCAAAAGAATAAAAGCCTTATTGTTGGGCGAAGCAATAAACAGCCTCTCATTGAAAGAAATTCAAGATGAGTTTAAGCATTTACACACCATCAACGAAAGGCTTGGTAAGCAGAGCAATATTGTTGTCAATCAGCAGATATTAGATATCCACCAGACCACTGAAAGTATTAGTAAAAGCATCCTTGAAGGTTTATATATCATCCCTATCACCTTAATAATAGCCGCTCTATTTATCATTCTAATCACCAATCCACTAAGACGGCTAACTGATAAAATTAAAGTGTTAGAGCAAGGAAGTTTTGAGCAAAAAATCCACTTACATGGCCCTGTCGAAGTAAGAGAGATTGCTGATGCTTTAGAAAACATGCGCTTGCGTTTACATAGCCTCGAACTGCAAAAATCGAGTTTCATTCGCCATATTTCTCATGAACTAAAAACGCCTTTAGCCGCAATTCGAGAAGGCACTGAGTTGATTTACGACAATAGCGTCGGGCCATTGAATAGTGAGCAAAAAGAAATTTGCGATATTATTCGGTCAAGTGTTAATCGTTTACAACGCCTAATCGAAGACTTACTTGATTTTAATATTGTGCTCGATTCAACAAGTTTACATAGCTTGGAAACAGTTAACTTAGCAATTATTATCGCTGACGCCTGTAATGTTCGAAAACTCGATATCAAATCAAAAAACATCACGCTTTTGTGCGATAACAAGCCACTTCATATCTACAGCAATAGTAAACAGCTTAGTGTTATTTTAGATAATGTATTGTCGAATGCGATCAAGTATTCGCCAATAAATGGTAATATCCAAATAAACTACTTGGCTAGTAAGCAGTCCTTAATACTTACAATTATTGATCAAGGTCCGGGAATAGACGCCGCACACAGTAATAAAGTTTTTGACGCTTTTTATCAAGGTAAACTTCCCGAAAATAGCCACATAAAAGGCAGCGGCTTAGGGCTCACCATAGTTAAAGAGCTATTACTGCGTCTTAATGGCAACATCCGTATTACTCAGGCAACAACATCAAACGATAGTGTTAATCAAGGCGCGCGCGTCACCATCACCTTACCTAACTCCCAAGTAGAAAATAAAGTATGAAAAATAATACCTTTAACTTTTATGTTGTCAGAACATGGCTCACTCCAGCTTTTATTGTTCGAGTACAAAAGCAGCTGTCGATACTTTGCATTGTTTACCTAGCTATTTTAACGAGTGCCTGTCAAATGACCGCACCTACAGTGAATGATTCAAAAAGTTATAGCTTGTATTACTTAGGGTTAAAAAACTCAACCCCCGAAGAGATTTTGACAAAAGAAAAGTCCCTAAAAATCCTTTTAAAAAATAAAGTTCGTGATGATGATGTGTTTATCCAAGGCAAACTAATTTTAATTTACAGCTTATCTAACTCCAGCCTGCACAACCCTTATAAAGCCAAGCGATTACTCAATGAGTACTTACTCGCCGGAGATAACATAACTAAAGAGAACTTTGCTTTTATTATGATGTTAAGAGATCAATTAAACAGCCAATTGCATTTACTTGCTAGTCAGAAAGCGAGTAGCGAAATCTGTGAAAAAGACTCTGATGAGCACCACCTGCTTATTGAGAAATTACAGCAACAATTGAAATTATTGAAACAAATTGATCGAAATATTAATGAGCGTGGCTAAACATTAGTCACATAGCCCAAAAGAGAATTAGTTATGAGCCATAAAAGCCTTTCAGCAACAAGCGCAGCCAAAATTCTAATAGTAGATGACGACCCTAGTTTGTTACGTTTACTTAGTATTCGACTTCGCGCAGCAGGTTATGAGGTTGAATCAGCCGCCAATGCTAAAATTGCCCTAGGAACTTTACAGCACTTCATTCCACAAGTTGTTATTAGCGACCTACGGATGGAAGGCATGGATGGCATGGCCTTATTCGAACAGATCAGAGTACAGCACCCCAATATCCCGGTGGTCATCATGACGGCCCATGGCACCATACCTGATGCTATTAACGCGACAAAACAAGGAGTGTTTAGCTTCTTAACTAAGCCTTTTGAAAGCCAAGAATTACTCAACACGGTAGAACAAGCAATACGCTTGCAACCATCGAGTAGTGAACAAACCAATGAATCTGAGCTGTGGCGTAATAATATTATTAGTCGTAGCACAGTGATGACATCATTATTGCAACAAGCCAAGCAAGTCGCTAATAGTGATTTCAGTGTGCTTATTCACAGCCAAAGCGGTACGGGTAAAGAGTTATTAGCCAAAGCAATTCATCAAGCAAGCAACAGAAAAGACAAGGTTTTTACAGCTATTAATTGTGCAGCAATCCCTGAACAGTTACTTGAATCAGAGCTATTTGGCCATACCAAAGGCGCATTTACTGGCGCAGAGCGTAATCACCAAGGTTTATTTCAAGCAACAGATGGGGGCACGTTATTTTTAGATGAAATTGGCGATATGCCACTCAGTTTTCAAGTAAAAATGTTACGTGTACTTCAAGAGCGAGAAGTTCGGCCAGTAGGCAGTACTCAAGCGATTAAAGTCGATGTACGCATCATTTCTGCAACCCATGTGAATTTAACCAACGCAATTAAAGCGAATACTTTCAGAGAAGATTTATATTATCGGCTCAATGTAGTTGAGCTAGAGCTACCTCCCCTAGTACAACGACGCGAAGATATTCCATTATTAGTGCAATACTTTTTGAATCAAGCTGTTGCCCGCTCAAATATGCCAATAAAAAGTATCTGTCAAGAAGCTATGGAATTACTTATCAGTGCTCCTTGGCCAGGTAATATCAGGCAGTTGCAAAATGTGGTAGAACAAAGTGTGGCGCTCTCGAGCGAAAATGTCATCAGTGCAATATTGGTTAAAAATGCCCTACGCGATGATTCAACAAAGTTTCCTTCTTTTCAGCAAGCTCGAGATCACTTTGAGCGCGATTACTTAGCTAAATTGTTAAAAATTACTGCCGGCAATGTCTCACAAGCAGCACGCATTGCACAACGTAATCGCACCGAGTTTTATAAACTATTAAATCGTCATCACTTAGTCGCTGAGTCATATAGAGATACATAGTTAAATTAAATCTAATTTTATATCAATAGTTTATTAAAATATTGATATAAAAAAGGAAGTCACATAACTATGTAACTTCCTTTGCTTTCACTTAATTAGCACGTAGAACTTAATTAAAATTTAATGACTAATGAAAGTGAATGCTTTGGTAGCAGCCCCTAATTAAGTTTAAAATCTACTTTTTTCACTTTAATGTTTACGCCAGCATCAGTTAATTCTTGGTAAAAATCACCTTCTTGGCAATAGCTAACCTGTCGACAAACAATGACGTACTTAAGTACACCTGCTTTATTACTTTGCAGTGCTGCTTGTTTAAACCAATACATAGCTTGGCTAAGGTCCTTATCAATGTATTCACCATTTAAATACATTTGGGCTAAGCTTATTTGCCCCTCTGCAAAGCCTAACTGAGATGAACGACTAAAGTACTCAAACGCCTGCTGTAAGTTGTTCTCTAAATAGCTAGATTTTTTAAAGCTTAGCCCTGCAAGGTTTTCTCGTTTCCCCGGAATATACAATGCTGAACGCTGTTTAGGCTCAGGATCATTAATGTAATTCCCGTAAAGCATATTGTGGTCTGGCCGTTTAATCATATAAATGGCGCTAGCGTCATACATTACTTTTAACTGAGAAAGCTTTAAGTCATAGCGCTTGGATTCAAAATACTCTTTGTACCTTAATTGTCCGTAACGAATGCTATCTTTCAACGCTTGTTGACGCAGATAAAAGACATTGCCATAAAGCAAAGTAACTATGTCACCTGTAATATCAACGACCTTGGCAAGACGATATTTTTCATTAGGTCGAAGGTTTTCATTAAGCAGACGAAAATCTAAAAAATAAATATCATCAACTTTAGGGCTGGTTAGGTAAGTTAAGCTATTATCATCTTCTTGTTGAGATTGACTCGATTTTTTATAAATAAACAAGCATAAAAAAAATAAAGCTATGATTTTAAGTATGTTAGCCACAGTAAAGCTGCCATTAAACCTTAAAGCAGTTTTCCCTATTTTTATTGCTGCCTTCATAGCCTTGTCAATTCCACTTTGTTTCTTGATGTTATCCATTCATCGCCCTTAGTTTATCAGCGTTAATTTATCTGTTTTAACTTACCTATTTTAAAGTAATCTAGCCTGTAACCAAGCTGAAATATCAGCGAGTTGCTCTGGTAATACCGAATGCTCCATTGGGTAACTCTGCCAAGTAACTTGATAGTTAGCCGCGGTTAGTAATGTATTGGCCATTTTACCTGCACTGATGGGGACAACCTCATCTCGCTCACCATGGTTTTGTAAGATAGGTGTCGCGACATTAGCACTGTGACATTGCTCTGGTAATTTATCTGCTGTGGGTAAATAGCAAGATAACGCCAAGATCCCCGCTAAGCTTTGTTCAAACCGTAAGCCAGTAAATAAACTCAAGACACCGCCTTGACTAAAGCCAGCTAAAACAATATTTTTTGCTGCAATACCTGAATCAATTTGCTCTTGAATTAAGGCTTGTACAAGGATTTCTGAGGCTAATACACCGTCCATATCGGCGCGGTTATGTAAATCCATACTTTTAATGTCATACCAAGAGCGCATAACATAACCTTGGTTAATCGTTACCGCCTGCTCTGGTGCATGGGGGAAAATAAAGCGTATACCATGATTTTCAGGTAAAGATAATACCGGTACGATAGGCGCAAAACCAGCACCCGAGTCTCCCAGACCATGTAACCAAATAACACAAGACGTTGCTGTATCTTTAGGTTCTACTGTAATTCGTTCAAGTGGTGTTGTTGACATAAAATTCAATGATTTATTCATAAATAAAAAGATGACATATCATAACAATCGTTAATGCCTATGGCAAAAACGTAACTCTAAAATTATGTTTAAAGTAACTGTCCTACATTACTTTGAAAGTAATCTAAAAATGTCCGCGTTTTACTGGCGACATTACGGCTTTGATAAAGCACACTTAAACGCTGGGCGACACTTTCATTGCTGAGCGATAATCGTTGTAGTGATTGATTTATTGTCACATTTTTTCTCATAACATAATCAGGTAATTTACACAGGCCAAGACCTTGCTCTGCCGCCTGTAAACGCATTTCAGGACTAGAAAGTACCACTTTACCACCAACATTAACCTGCTCAATTTTATCGCCATTACGAAAATGCCAAGGCAGATTTTCTTCTTCCAATATGCAGTCAAATTGGCTCAGTTGTTCTGGTTTAATTAATGTTTCTTGCAGCAGTTCACTTTCAGCCTTAGACGACATAGTTGGTGACAAATAAATAGATTGTGGAAAGCTTAATAATTCTTTAGCAATCCAGTTTGTTGCTGGCAACGTTTGTTCGTGCAAAACAAAACAAAGGTCAAACTTGGGATCAAATTCAGGAACCGAGCCAGAGTAATGTTGGCAATGTAACTTAATTTTAGGATAGCGCCTTAAAAAATCGCTAATTAAGGTACTGATAATTTGATTAAAAAATTCTAAAGGTAATAATATTTTCAACTTACCTTGCGGCTGGTTCAATAATGAAGAAAGCTCTTCTTCTACTTTAGTTAACGCGTCTATATGCTCTTTACTCGCACAAAAAAGTAAACGGCCACTCTCTGTCAGCTCTTGTTTTCGAGTAGTGCGCAACAGCAGTTCACAGCCTAGCTTTCTTTCTAACGAAACTAAACGTCGACTTAATTTTGATTTGGCTATACCTAACTCTTTGGCCGCTAAAGTAAAGGAGCCTGCTTCAACTAAGCAAACAAATAAGTGCAAATCATCTAAATTACTCAACTTCATATTTCCTCTTACTTTTTAACGCTACCAAGCACTGTTGCACTTTTAGAACAATGAATTCCATTAAACACATCTAATAAAGTAATTGCAACCTAAGTACACTGCAATGACTTATTAAGAGTTAAACAAAAATCACATAATGGGGTACATCATGAGCACAGACGTTTTAACAAAAGTTGAAGAAGTTTTAGCTGAGAATTTTTCACAAGAAGTAGAAAAAGCTAAAGGAAAAGTATTAATCGATTTTTATGCCCCTTGGTGTGCGCCATGTAAAATGCTTGCGCCAGTAGTTGAGCAAATAGCTCAAGAACATGATGATATTAAAGTCATAAAAATCAATGCGGATAATAGTCAGGAGTTAATGGCTAAATTTGGTATTCGAGGTATTCCAACATTACTCTTAATGAACAATGGGGAGCTTGTAGCAACACAAGTCGGAGCAGCTTCTGTTAGCCAAGTAAAAAAATTCGTACAGCAATAACAAACGTTAAGGTAATGGACTCAGCTTTCAATAGCTGAAGTCCAATGCTTTATATTTTTCCCTTGTATCTACACATTACTCACTATTTATTGATCTACTTCGGGCATCACTAGTCACTATTCATTACAATCGTTTATAAGGATCGCTCTTAACAATATTGTCGTAATCACCTTAGATGTATACAAGGCACACAAATTATGAAAATTACCGACTTAGCAACAGAACAAAAAATCCCACCACTATTGCGCTTAGGCTTTCGCCCATTTTTCCTTAGTGGTGCAATATTTAGCGTTTTTGCCATTACACTTTGGCTATTAATGTATAAGGGAACAATTAACTTATCTCCACTAGGTGGTGGTTACTGGTGGCATATACATGAAATGATTTTTGGCTTTGGTGGCGCCATTATTGCCGGATTTTTATTAACCGCAGTACAAAACTGGACCGGCGCACGAGGTGCTCAAGGCATAACACTACTTGCTTTATTTCTACTCTGGTTAGCGGGTCGAATTTTTCTAGTAATACCCGAATTACTTGGCTCAACCATCGTCAGTCTAATTGACTTACTTTTCCTTCCAACGGTCGCCTATATTTTAGCGAAACCTATTATTGCGATAAAACAATACCGTAACTTATTTTTTGTACCACTGTTAGTCTTGTTCACTCTCGCTAATTTAGAAATGCACTTAGCCATACACTATCCTACAACGTTTAATAGCGTATATTCTGGTTATGCTGGCGTTATGCTAGTAACGTTTTTAATGTCGGTAATGGCTGGCCGCGTAGCTCCTATGTTTACTGCTAATGGCACAAAAACACCGAAAACAACACCAATTCCTTGGTTAGATAAAGCTGCCAATGGCAGCATCGCCATTGCCATGTTCAGTTTATTATTACAGCCCGTGGTTGGTTTTTCAGCGAATTTTTTTGGGGTATTACTTATCATTGCCAGCGTGTTTCAAACAATGCGTTGGTTAAGATGGCGACCTTGGATCACCTTAAAGGTTCCTCTTTTATGGTCTATTCACGGCGCGATGAAGTTTATCTGCTTTGGTTTATTTGTCCTAGGTGCAAGTTATTTAATACCCGAAGTACCCAGTAATCATGCCTGGCATTTACTGACTATTGGTGGCATCGGTGGTTTAATTTTAGCGATGACTTCTCGTGTTTCTTTAGGCCATACTGGACGCCCGCTAACGCCACCAAAATCGATGACTATTGCCTATGTATTAATAAACTTAGCTGCACTTGTCCGTACTTTCGGCCCTTGGGCTCTACCTGAGAAAGCCTTATTATTTATTGATATCAGCGGTGGCTTTTGGATATTAGCTTTTGCCATCTTTATTATTGGTTACGGCCCTATGCTAATCAGCGCAAGAAAAGATGGTCGACCTGGGTAAGGTCATTTACACTAACGCATTAATATAGTCGTTATCTATTTTGATTTAGCTAAGTAGCTCTATAGAACTACTTAGCTTATTTTTATACGACTACGACAAAACAATTGAGTAAATAACATGCGTGCCGTATTTTTAGATAAAAACACCTTCAGTTCTGCCATTGAGTTTTCGGCTATTGAAAAACAGGTCAGTCAGTTAACCTGTTATGAGAAAACTCTCCCCACTGAGATAACACAGCGCTGCCTTGGTGCCGATATTATTATAACTAACAAAGTACAGTTAACCGCTGAGGTTTTAGCGACCCTGCCTAAGGTAAAACTCATTTGTATCAGTGCCACGGGTTATAACAATGTTGATATTGAAGCAGCTAAACATTTAAATATAGCGGTAACAAATGTCAGCGGTTATGCCGGACAATCAGTAGCACAATATGTATTTGCTCAATTACTCGAGTATTATCAACAAACCAACCATCAAAATAGCAATACTGAACAAGGTTTATGGTCAAGTAGCGATGCTTTTTGTTACCACGGTAATAACATTAGTGAACTGGCAGGTAAAACGCTTGGTATAGTTGGTTACGGTAGTTTAGGAAAAGCCGTTGCAGGAATTGCAAAGGCCTTTAATATGAAAGTACTTATTAGTGAGCGACCTAAAGCTAAGGTAACGAGAGTAGATAGGCTTACTTTTGGACAAGTCATAGAGCAAGCTGACATTATTAGCTTACATTGCCCACAAAAAGCTGAAACAGAAAAGCTAATCAATGCTGATGTTTTATCAAGTATGAAAAATACCGCAGTACTAATCAACACTGCTCGAGGGGCATTGATTGACGAGATAGCTTTATTACATTCGTTAAAAAATAAAGATATTGCTTACGCCATTTTAGATGTGTTGACACAAGAACCACCACCTCCTAACCACCCGTTACTTAAGAATAAATTAGAAAATTTAAAAATTACCGCACACATCGCTTGGGCAAGTGTTGAAGCCCAACAGCGTTTGATTGATTTATTGAGCCAGAATATTGTTGCCTTTAAGCAAGGTGAGAGGTTAAACCGTTTGGCCTAAGCTAACTTGGTTCATTGAAATATAGAATAACTATGTTTAACACATTTTGTTTGCTCTAAGCTCGCTACTGAAGCTCTAAGTTGGTCAATTAATTAATCTGTTTGGTATTAGCTAAAGCTTTGCTATCTTAGTATTAGGATAACCAATTATTTGCGTAAGTAATCATATGACACCTAACAAAGACAGCATTGAGTATTCACCTTTATCTGCAAAGTATTTTCTACAAGTTATTACTCTCGCAAACCATGTTCATGGAGAGGGCTATTTAGATAATAAAAAGCTAATTGAATGGACCAATAAAGGCATAGTTAACGATATAAACTGTAGTTTTGTTGCTTTACTCAACGAGCAGGTAATTGGTTTTCGTAGTACTTATTCAGCCAATAAATGGAAAATAGATCAATGGTGTACGCCAGAGTTATGGCAGGTAGACAGTCAACAATGTTGTTATTTCAAATGTAATACCGTCGATGAAAAATACCGCGGTTTGGGTATCGGTAAAAAACTATTACAACTGGCCATTAAAGCAGCTCAGCTACAAGGTGCTCAAGCTGGTATAAGTCATTTATGGAAACAAAGTCCTAAAAATAGTGCCATATTATATTTCAGTAAATGCGGAGGGATATTAGTAAAATCTCACCCTGGCAAGTGGAATGAAGATAGTAAACAGGGTTATAACTGTATTTTATGTGGTCACGATTGCCACTGTGAAGCGGCTGAAATGATTATTCATTTTGAGAGTTAATACTTCTAAGTATCACAGAGAGTAAATATCTAAATATTCTCAGTTTCACTATTGAGCTGGTCTTTTATGTGTTGAAAGATATCTTCATCAAATAACCCTAAACCTTTTCGAGTAAGAATAAAAGATGATGCACTACCTACCTCATGAGCGATGAGATCTTCATGACGTAAAAAAGCTAACGTACCTATATGAGCGGCACGTTTGTCAGTTTCAGAGTTTGGAAACACATCATTAAAACCTATTTCTGTTGGCGTAGGAAAATTCTGCGCTAATAGTTTAAGTACGATAACTGACGACTCATCGAATTGTGAAAAATTGACACTCATTATATTTCCCAGTAACTGCAATACATCTACTATAGAATATAGCAGACTGAAATCAATTATAAAGTTGTTAAGTACTCACTGTAGCTAACATTTTTATTCTCGTACATTATGCTCAACTAATTTGTTGTCTTTTGTATAGCCAGCAGGGTCAAATATATTACTGCCATTCCCCTTCTTCTACCAAAACATGACAACACTATATTCGACAAGTTTCAGGTTAAATTGCCAACACCCCTTAAAAAGTATAGGTAGTCATTAATTACTTTTGTTAGAAACCTCTGCCGGTAATTGCCAATCAATTTGATTAATATGATGCTTCGCTAACCAAGTATTTGCTTGAGAGAAATGCTGACAACCAAAAAAACCGCGATATGCTGAGAGAGGTGATGGATGAGGACCAGATAAAACAAGATGTTTATCTTGGTTTATCTTTTTCCCTTTTTTCTGGGCATGTGCTCCCCATAAGATAAACACGCAGCCATTATTCTGCTCATTTAATGTATTAATAACTTGCTCGGTAAATAGCTCCCAGCCCAGTTTTGCATGAGAATGAGCATTACCTTGCTGCACAGTTAACACGGTATTTAGCAACAGAACACCTTGCTCTGCCCAATGCGTTAAACAGCCATGTTTAGGGGCTTTAAAGCCCTTGATATCCGTTGACAGTTCTTTATACATATTCACCAGTGATGGAGGTACTTTTATACCATCTTGTACTGAAAAGGCTAAACCATGTGCTTGATCTTTTCCGTGATAAGGATCCTGGCCAAGAATGACAATTTTTACATCAGCTAAATCAACGTGATTGAAGGCATTGAAAACATCATCTGCTGCTGGATAAATTGAAATGTCAGTCGCTCGTTGTTTAGCAACTTCTTTAACTAAATTTTTAAAGTAGCTTTGTTTAGCTTCACCGCTAATTAACTGTTGCCATTGTGGTTTGATCATATTTATATCCAAAGTTTTATAGCCGTTAAGACTAAAAAAGCCATCACCAAAGTGATAGCTTTTATATTTACCTGAGATTTTACCTTAATATTTTACTTTAAGTAATGCCGTTAAGCATTGTTAACAGAGTTATTAAGGCTTTCCTCATATTAACTTAAAAGGTAGCTACGTAAATCACTGAAATCAGTAGTGAGATCTTGCGATAATATAGGTTCGCCAGCGCAATCAGCTAACTCTTTAGGTAAACCAATAGGTTGACCAAGAATACTTTCAACAACTTCTTTAAACTTAGCTGGATGAGCTGTACCTAAAAACACACCAAACTCCCCTTCTGTTGCGCTATATTGCAATGCTTTATAGGCTACAGCAGCATGAGGTTCACTAATATAACCTAATTTACTTAGTTGAATAACCGTTGATTGGGTTTGTTCTTCATCGATAGATACTGAGCTGACACAACCTTGCTCAACAATACCACTTTTCAACATATGCTCGACGCGTGGCCAGTTATTTGGGTTACTTACGTCCATAGCATTTGAAATAGTCGCTACTGTTTTATTCGGTGTCCACTCACCTGTTTCTAAGTAACGTGGCACGGTATCGTTAGCATTAGTCGCGGCAATAAAACGTTTAATAGGTAAGCCCATCGCTTTAGCAAATAAACCTGCTGTAAGGTTACCAAAATTACCACTTGGAATAGAGAATACTATACTGCTTAAATCACTTTTTGCTCTTGAAAGCTGTGCTACTGCTTCGAAATAGTAACAAACCTGAGCCAATAATCTGCTGATATTAATAGAATTTGCCGAGTTCAAGCCGATAGTATTTGCTAATTCTTTATCATCAAACGACTGCTTAACCAGTGCCTGACAATCATCGAAATCACCATCAACGGCTAATGTTTCAATATTACCGCCTAGGGTGGTAAACATTTTTTCTTGCAATAAACTAATCTTGCCTTTTGGATACATGATTACAACACGAATGTTATCAATACCATGGAATGCATGAGCAACAGCTGCTCCGGTATCACCTGAAGTCGCGGTTAGAATAGTTAAAGGTTTAGTTTCACCTGTTGCTTTCGCGTCTTTAGCAACAAAAGCTTGTAAACATTTAGCCATAAAACGAGCACCAAAATCTTTAAACGCTAACGTTGGCCCGTGAAATAACTCTAAAATTGCGCGATCTGGACTTATCGGTTGTAATAAGGCCGGAAAATTAAACGCATCAGTAACTATGTCAGTTAATTCACTTTTCGTTAAGTCACCTTCAACAAAAGGTTGAAGTATTTTGACGCTACGCTCTACCAAAGGCAGTGCTAGTAATTCTTCAATGTTATCTAATTTAGGCATTGAGCTCGGAAAAAATAAGCCCTGACTTTTACCTAAGCCTTGTTTTACTGCTTGTGAGAAAGATACCTGCTCGTCATTTTCTTTTAAATTATAATATTTCACTGTCTTTCCTAATAATCTGTTTACTAAATGGTTTAGCCATCGTGATCATATTTGACCAATGCAAATCGCTATAAATTAAATTTCTGTTGCGCCAACTTTGTCTACTTTACACACATGAACAAAGCCTAGTGCGGTTTGTAAGTAGTTATCTTGTAACCATAAAGCGTATTGTTCTGCCTGCTGTTCGTTATCACAAACACAGAATAGTGTCGGTCCTGAACCTGAAATACCTACCGCTAACGCGCCTTGTGCAGTCAAGTAATCACGCGACTCTTGATATCTCGGCAACAAGTTAGTTCGATACGGTTCAGCAATAACATCAGTTAGTACTGAGAATGCTTGTCCCTTATCTTGACGATGACAAGCATCAACAAATGTTGCTAAGTTTTGACCATAATGAATAACATCACTACGGCTATAACTTGTTGGTAAAACATCCCGAGCAGCTTTAGTCGATACTTCAATACCTGGGTATGCCATTACATAATAACAATCATCAAAACTTGGTAAAATGCGCGAGATCACATTTTCATCCGGCACCATTAATTGCAAGCCACCTAAGTAGCAGGGAGCTACATTATCATAATGTAAACTACCACTAATTTGGGCTTCCATTTGCCCTGTCATTTTTAATAAAACATTTTCAGAGAAACTAAAATCATGAAATTTAGCGTAAAAGGCATTCAATCCCGCTAATGCGGCAACAACAGAGCAAGCACTTGAGCCTAAGCCACTGCCAACAGGCATTTTTTTATCCAAGCTAAGGGTAACAAAAACCGGAACTCTGTCTGCACTGTGTAATTGCTCATTAAACAATAATAAGCATGACCAAACAATATTGTCTTCTTTATTACTCGGTAATTTATCGGCAAAGTTACCGGTAACCGTTAAACTATTTTCATTTGATGTGGTTGCACTAACGGTAACAACATCACCTAATAAAGTGCCATCTATTGGCTTAACTGCTAGCCCCAACACATCAAAACCAACACTGACATTGCCAATGGATGCCGGTGCAAAGACTGAAACACTGTTATTAATATTACTGACTGACATTAGTGCTGTTGCTCCCACGCTAAGGTTCTTAATAAGTCACCGAAGACACCTGCAGCTGTAACCGCTGCACCAGCACCGTAACCGCGTAAAACAAACGGTAATGGTTGGTAATAACGACTATGAATAGCCAAGGCGTTTTCACCATCTTTAATGCTGTATAATGGATGGTCTGCTCCAACTGACTCAATTGAAACCTGACATTTTCCGTCAACAATATTACCAATGTACCGCAGTACTTTGCCTTCTAATTTAGCACTTGCTACGCGCTCAGCAAAATCACTATCAAGCTTAGTTAGGTTATTCATAAACTGACTAACATCGCCACTGGCATCAAAATCACTCGGTAATACTGATTCAATATTGATATCAGATAATTCTAATTGCATACCTGCTTCACGCGCCATAATTAATAGTTTACGGGCAACATCCATACCACTTAGATCATCGCGAGGGTCTGGCTCGGTAAAACCGTTTTCTTTGGCAATTGCGGTAGCCTCTGATAACGACATACCCTCTTCTAATTTACCAAACATATAAGATAAAGAACCAGATAATACCCCTTCAAAACGCTGTAACTCATCACCCGCTTTAATTAAACTCTGTAAGGTATCAATAACCGGTAAGCCAGCACCTACTGTTGTTTCATATAAGAAACGACGATTGGTTTTCTGTGCCGTACTACGTAATTCTTGATAATATTCCCAAGAATCTGTATTAGCCTTTTTATTTGGTGTAACAATATGAAAACCTTCAGCTAAATAATCTACATAACTCATAGCTAATGCTTCATTTGATGTTGAATCAACAAACACTGGGTTAATTAAATGATTATCACGAACAAACCCTTTAAGGTTATCTACATTAACGGGCAAGGCATTAGTAGCATTGGCAACAACGTCTTGCCAGTTATTTAAATCAATACCTTCTTTGTCAAATACCATGCCTTTAGAGTTGGCAATACCGTAGACTTTCAAAACAATATTTTGCTTTTTCAAACTCGCTTGCTGACGAGATATCTGTGCGATTAACTCACTACCAACAACGCCACATCCTACTAAGAAAACATCAATAGTTGGTTTATGAGAAAAGAAATTTTGATGGCTAACTTTCATCGCATCCATACATTTTCGTTGTTCAACTACAACTGAGATACTACGTTCAGAAGAGTCCTGAGCAATAGCAACTACGTTAACCCTAGCTTGAGCTAATGAACTAAAGAATTTAGCGGCTACGCCACGTTGATGATGCATACCATCACCAACAAGTGAGACAATTGATAACTCCCCCTTTAACGATAAAGGTTCAAGTAAGCCGTTTAAAAGCTCTAATTCAAATTCATCTTGTAAACTTTGTTTCGCACGTTCAGCGTCACTTGAATAAATACAAAAGCTAATGCAATACTCACTCGAAGACTGGCTAATAAGTATCAAAGAGATGTTTTCTCTACTCATGGTTGCAAAGACGCGACTTGCCATACCGACCATACCTTTCATGCCTGGTCCTGACACATTTACCATGGTTAAGTCATCAAGATTTGAGATAGCTTTAACCCGTTTTTGTTGGTCATTTTCACTAGAAATCAAGGTACCTGGCGCACTTGGATTACTAGTATTTTTAATTAGACAGTTGATATGATATTGAGCGATTGGCCCTATTGTTTTTGGATGCAACACACTAGCGCCAAAATAAGAGAGTTCCATTGCTTCTTGATAAGATAAACAGTCAAGTAATTTAGCCTCTTTAATATATCGAGGATCAGCATTGTAAACGCCATCTACATCGGTCCATATCTCACAACACTCAGCTTCTGCACAGACAGCTAATACTGCCGCAGAATAATCAGAGCCATTACGTCCTAACGTAGTTACTTGTGGCATATCACTATTATTATCGGCATTAACACCAATAAAACCTGGCATTAACGATACTTGACTTAATTTATTGTATTCAAGCGCGAACTTTTCTTTTGATAGTACTAGATCGGCTACCGCATTAAGTGAAGAGTTGTTTGTGTATAAAAATTTCTCAGGTGCTAATAATGAGACTTGTAAGCCATAAGCTTGTAATACCGCATCAAGTATTGCCACACTTAAACGCTCACCTGTACTGATGATTCGCGCTCGAATATGATCTGGGCAATAGGTTAATAAAGTTACCCCTTGCATATAACGTTGCAGCTGATGCTCATAATTAGTTAATGCTTGTTCACAGTGTTGATGATTAAAGTTGCTAATACTTGCTGATAAATCATCAATGATAGTCGTTATTGCGCGTTTGAAGTGGCCTAAATCTGTTACTAACTTTGCTTCATCGCTAATATTTTCAGCCATAGCGACTAAATGATTAGTAACACCTTGTGGTGCAGATACAACAACAGCAATTTTTGAAGACTCACTTTTGTCTTTGATAATATCGGCAACTTGACGAAAACGCTCAGCTGAAGCTAATGAAGAGCCACCAAATTTAAGTACACGCATGTTTTTTCCTTCCTAAAGAATAATGAATAAAAAATCTATTTTTATGCAGAACTTATTTAAGTCCTTACATGTCATTAGAGTTAATACTCTTCATTGTAAGCATAAAAAAGCCCGTAACCTTTTCAGGTCACGGGCTTCGATAAAATTTTTACTTTTTACACGTTAGCCAGCGACCGCCATCCCAATTCGGGTGGTGGTGGTAATAAGAATAATGTGGCTGTTGTTTATTTTCATAAGCCTAAAATGCCTTAAGTCATGATAAGTGTCAATCTTTAATGACAAATAAAAACAAATAAAAAGTTATAGTTTATGCATAAAAACTTGAATAAAGGAAAAAAACTGGTAAAGACTTGCTAGATCATCGTGTATTAATCGATGGCCATAATTGTAGGGGAGTCGGCACAGCAGACTTGGTTTCGCCCCTGGCCTTTTGCTTGATATAAAGCACTGTCTGATTGAGTAATTAGCGCTTCATAATTAGATTCTTCAGCGCTAAGCTGCGCAACACCTAAGCTTACAGTAACCTTTATATCATGAGTTTTATACGTTAAGGACTTTGTAGCTATGCTGTTACAAATACGCTGTGCAAGTTCCATTGCACCTTTTAGAGCTGTTTCAGGTAATATAATAGCAAACTCTTCGCCGCCGTAGCGACCGAATATATCTTCAACTCTTAATAAAGAACTTATTAAGGCACTTACTTCAATTAGCACCATGTCACCACATTGATGACCATAATTATCATTGAGTAACTTAAAGTAATCTAAATCGAGCATTATAAGCGACAATTTTTTATCATGTCGTTGTGCTTTCGCATATTCTTGCTCTAATGATTCTTGCCAATGTCTACGATTATATATTTGTGTTAAACCATCTATACGGCTTATTTTCGCAAGCTCATCTAAGGTTTTTTGTAATTGAGTTTGGTAATGGCAAACATCTGTAACATCTTCAATTAAGATACAAATATTTTTAACTGTGCCATCAGTTTCAATAGGTAAAAAGGTACAGTTTTGTGCCATAAATTCGCTATCAGTAGTGATAGGACGAGTATGAGGTAGTTCAAATAGATGATGTCTTTGTTGCCAAGAACAAAAGCTTGGGGTATTTAATTGTAAAACTGAATCAAGTTTTCGAGATAACCAACGCTCAGGTAATTCAGGAAAGGCAATAAAGATAGATTGATCAAGAATATTGGTGGCTATTTTATCGGTATGCACTTGCAAAAATCGATTCCACATTACAATATTATATTCAGCATCTAAGACTAAAATGCCAGTGTTCAATTGATTCGCTATTTGGTTATTTACTTGTGTCAGATTTTTCTCACTTAAAGCCGAAGTATTTTTATTTTCTAGTGAAATAAGCGCATTTATATCAAGCATTAAAATTCAGCCAATATCCGGTCAAGTACATTTTTTATATTAATAATTGCTGTCTCAGGGATCAGCAATACCATATTACAATTAAAAGAGTAGTCAGTAACTTGATAATTAATATTCACTTTTAACGCTAAATCCCAACTAAATGGCATTTGTTGTAAATGCTCAGATAAATTGTCTTTTACATTAGGTAATAATTTAGGCGCATTATAAGACATTTGATTATCTATTTGTCGAGCAAAAACATTTAAAAAAGTAGTCGTTAAAATAGAGCTAATATCAATTAATTGTTCATCTTGCGATAACTCATCAGGTTCATATCCTAATAAATCGGCAATACGTCCTGAATCTTCTTCTTGATACACTAACAGTGCTTCACCGCGAATACCTTCATAACCAAAAAAACCTTGACTAACAACCGCCATAGTATTTTTTTGCTGACTCAAAGTTTGCATTAACTCTTTTGCATCAACACTCTCAATACTAGGCACCTTTAGGTAGACAAAAGTATTGAGATAGCGAGCAAGTTGATCACTCGCTTGCCCCATAGCAATGTTAATCAACTCTTGCAAACAGTCTTGTTGGTCTTCAGTTAAGTAAAACTCATTCATAATAAGTTATGCTGCTGTAAGTTATTAAGTAAAACATCCTGTTTGACAGGCTTACGTATAAACTCTTTAGCGCCGAGTGCTTTTACTTTAGATTGCATTTCAGGTTGAATATCAGCTGAAATAACAAAGACATTACAGGTGATATTTAATTTTTTAATACCTTGTAAAACACCAATGCCGTCAATACCAGGCATAGTTAGATCAAGAAAAAGTATTTCAATCTCATTATTTCTTAAAATAGTTAAGGCTTCTGCTCCATTAGTTGCAGTTTGAACATTGCCTTGCCATTCTTCAGGAAGACTTCTAAGTACTTGCTTCCTAGCCATATTGGAATCATCACAAATAAGCACCGATGGGCTCATAGGAGGGGTAACCTTGTTTTATTATTCTATTGACAATAATTTACCCTAAATAAAAGCAATTGTTAATCACCAATTGCTTTTATTTAACACTATTTTGAAGATATTTTTGTGTTCATGAAGAACTGAAATGAAATTACGTGAAAAATCGGTACTTTTCAGGTAACTGGCAAGCTAAAAGACCAAGGAAATTGTATTCTAGTAATTGGTGCTCAACTCGACTTAAATTAGCCCCCAAGAACAAATGAAGCACAAGCAAGAGATAGAACTGCAGAGCAGGTATAAACAACTGAAATCTGAATACTATGTAAATTAATTTTCATTACGATGCCTTATCACGTTAAATAAAAACAAAAGATAGTTAATGACAGTAATTATAATGTATGGGAATAAAAAAAAGTGTAGTTAACGGTTAGTGCTTTGTCTAATTTTGTGATAAAGATCATTGATCTTTTTATGTTTTGTTACCTTCTTTTGTATTTATACCAACAGCACTAATTAATTAATCAACTTAGAGTTCTAGTAGCGAGCTTATAACAAGAAAAATTTGTTAAACATAGTTATTCTATATTTCATTAATTTTGTGACGTTATTAGTTTGCTAATAAACTCCCGAGGGCGAGTTTAAAAGGCTTATATCCGGCGTTATTAATATTGACAAGGGAATAACCATTCTCTTCAATCAATACCTTGCCTCTAAACCTTTTAATTCTCGTTAAGTGGTCAATTATTTAATGCACTTGGTATTATCTCAGATTTTTCCAATGTAATTGTGATTGATGGCTTTTAAGCCATTCTTTAGCTGTTTGGTAATTTGGACAGTATTGTTCAACAAGTTTCCAAAAACATTTAGAATGGTTTAAGTGTTTTAGATGGCATAACTCGTGAATAATTACATAATCAATTACAAATATTGGCGTCATTATTAGAAGGTAATTAAAGCTTACCTCGCCTCTATTATTACAACTCCCCCAACGTGCGCTATATTGACGGACAATCACTTTTGTCGGAACTAAGGATGTTTGGGTGCTAAGAAATTCAAGACGCTCAATGAATAATTGCTCTGCCTGTTGCTTAAAATAAATTTCCAGTAATTTTTTAACCCGTTTAGCTTTAGCAAGTGGATTTTCCAACCGCGCACTTACTTTATCACTGATAACCACATTGAGTTGCCTTAAAGACGGCTTATAGTCACTAAATAGTTCAACTTCGCTTATTAAGGGGCTATCAATAAATACATTAGATTGTTTTGCTGAATAGATATTCAAGGTGAGGTGCTCACCTAAAAACAATAAACTTGATTCTTGAGTGAAGTCACAAAAATCAGGCTGATCTTGTTGTTCAGTTAACTTAGTGCGTAACCAAGCGGTCTTCTCTTGAATAAAAGTATCAATAAAAGCAGATGATACATAGTGAGGTGCTCTCACAGTCACATGACCATGTCGAACTTGTAAGGAAAGTGTTTTCCTACGCTTACTGCGAATAAGTTGATATTCAAGCATAAGAAATTATCACAACACATTATACCCGTTATTAATAAAAATAGATGTTTAGATTACTTGAGCTACTTCAACTTAATGCGTGGAATTGAAGCAAAGATCATTACGATTATAAGTCATCCGACCGGTAAAGTTATGCTACTTTAGCTTTACTTTTTTTAGCTTTACTCGCAGGCTTTTTTTCGTCCTTGTCAACAACTTCAATGAGAGAAACTTCAACTGTTTTTTCCACTGACTTTTTAGTTGTGATTTTTGGCGCCTTTTTAGCGAGTAAGGCGACAAGTACCTCTTCTCTATGCTGTGCTAGAAAAATACTCAACTCTTCATTGGCATTATCACTTAATTCTACCGACGATTGAGAGAACATCTGGCTTAAGTTATCGGCCATATCCAACATTTTGTCATATTCATCAGCTGATTTCTTATCCATAAATGTTTTCGCCTCTACCCCGTTTCTAATTACTACAAACCGACTTTCAACTGCCATTAGTTTCCCCACCTTTACCTATTGAGCTTATTAAAGGCTCAAAACACTGTAAAAAATAATAATACCTAAGTATCAAATTAACTTTTACCCAAATTATATTAGTCACAATAGCATAACCAAAACAAAAACTGTATATAAAACCAGTTACCGTAGTAATTTCAGACGATATATAGCGATATAAATTTAAAAAAAACTGGCAATCATCGCAAGTTTAATCACTTCTACACCAACTTTCGTATGTCAAAATATCACCAAATGTAAATGTTAATGTCAGCGTTAAACAAAGTTTACTGCTGAATAAACAGACAATCAATAACTTAGAAAGTATACACCTTTAAAATACCGGATTTTTGCTTACATCCTCCAGGTAAATGGTTACAACTTTTAACTAAAAAGAGTCCACTATTATGATGTGCCTTGCATAACGAGGTCGTAAAAAACACTAACGATATACAATAACACTCTGGAGAATTACCATGACTACTTTCAAAAAAACATTACTTGCACTTGCCGCTTCTTTACCTGTATTAGCAATGAGTTTACCAAGCCAGGCAGCAATGTCGCCTTATATGGAAAAAGCCCTAATAGATGTTTGTAAAGCCGCTAAAAGTAATAGTCTAATTAAGCTTAATGGCACAACTAAATCATACCGTTTGAAAACTAAAACCGTCGCGTTAAAACTAATGTGTAATGGTGAAGATGTTATCAGCTTTGCAGAAAGCAATGGCGCTGACAAAACGGCAGCAAAATTACAGAGAAGTATCGGTAATGTAAACATCATTGATGTTGCGGCAATGTCAAAAGTAAAAGTAACTTTTTAATATGTCGGCTAAATAAGAACGCTCAACAGGATATTCTTGAACGTTCATATTTACCGGAATTATGCTAAATGAAAAGACTGCCAAAAAAATGGTATATCTTACTGAAATATAGTTGTCAGTAGATCTAAACAGGACAAAAACTATTTACATCAATTTGACTGCACAACCTACTCGCCAAAAACCTTTTCAAACCAAGATCTACGGTCTTCTTTCTCTTGTAAGCACTGAGTAGAAGTCACTATTGAGTCTCGTACAGCAGGATAGATTACTGTGTTAGCGCACTCTGGTGTTACGGCATTCCCCGTCTTTTTCTCAAAAATAATCTGCTCTATCCCCTCTGGTTGCACGACTACTTTATTTACAACCCCCTGTTTTTTCATGAAACTAGCGAATAAAGGTAAGGCGCCACTACTTCCCGTTAGACCGGTTGGCTTATTATTATCTTTTCCTAACCAAGTAGTTACTAGATGCTTATTGTCATAACCAATAAACCAACTATCTCTTAAAGCATTACTTGTGCCCGTTTTACCTGCTATTTTTTTATTATTCAAGCGCCAAGTAAGTGATCGAGCGGTGCCAACTTTAGTCACCTGCTCTAGAGCATAATCCAGCAAGTAGGCGGCATTATTTGATAAACGTTGTTCACTGGATTTATCTTTACCCCAAAGCGTTTCATTTTCTGAAGAAAGTATTTTAGTGATGGTATGGCTCTTTTGGTAAGAACCTTTATTAGCAATTGTTAAATATAATTGATTAATTTCCAATGGCGACATATTAATTGCACCGAGTAAAACTGACGGACGCATCTTGAGTTTGCCCTGATACCCTAGTGCTTTAATAACATCTGCTACGCTATCTAAGCCTAAAGACATACCAAGATTAATGGTTGGTATATTTAAGGAATAAACTAAAGCTTCTATTAACGAAACCTGCCCTCGATGTTTTCCATCATAGTTTTTTGGTTGCCATTTTTTACCAGTACCGTTTTTTAAAGTAATCGCTTTGTCATCTAAAATGGTGGCAAAATTATATTCTTGATAACGCTCAAGTGCTGCAACATAAATTGCAGGTTTAATTAATGAGCCAATATGGCGTTTCGCATTAAGTGCACGATTAAAACCAGCATAACCACTTTCTCTACCACCAACCAGCGCTCTAATTTCACCTGTAGAAATATCAGTAACGACCATCGCAGCTTCTAAATTTTTCTGTTGGTATTTACTTTCAAGTAAAGGCAACTGTTGAGCAACACTTTGCTCTAATAGCTGCTGGCTCCGATGTGAAAATCCAGTGAAAACTTTAATACCTGATTTTTGGGTAAAGCTTGATAAGTGTTGGTTCAGCTCCGCATTAACGAGCTGTAAATAAGCGGGGTAATTTTTTTTAGCTAACCGCCTATTTGGCCTAATAGATAACGCTGACTCAGCCGCTTGTTCAAAATCAACCAGTGATAATAAATGTTGCTCAAACATAAGCCTAAGAATTAGATCTCGGCGTTCTATCGCGCGTTCAGGATGACGCCAAGGGTCATAATAACTGGGCCCTTTAACTTGGGCTATTAGTAAAGCCATTTGGCCATGACTTAATTCACTGATATTTCTTCCAAAATAAAACTGCGCGGCCAGACCAAAACCATACACGCCATTAGCATAGTTCTGTCCCAAATAAACTTCATTAATATATGCCTCAAGTAACTGATCTTTGCTGTATCTTAATTCCAATATCACAGACATTAACGCTTCTTTAATTTTTCTTGAGAGTGTCCGTTCACGATTAAGGAACATATTTTTTGCAAGCTGTTGTGTTAAGGTACTACCACCTTGAACCGTGCGTCCTGCACGAATATTTTTAAATAAAGCTCTGAAAATACCAAGAGGAGAAACGCCATGGTGATGATAAAAATCACGGTCTTCAATTAACAATAATGTATCAATCAATTGGCTAGGAAGCTTTTCTAAGGACACAAGTATGCGGTCTTCCTTATTATCAGGAACTAAACGCGCTAATAATTGTGGTTCAAGCATTAATGTGGCAACAATTTGACCATCAATACTCAGCGACGTCACAATACCATTAACAACTTCAATGCTTAGTTGTTGAGCAGTACTCGAGCCATTAGCAAAATCAAAAGCACGTTGGAAAATATTCAAACGCGCTGTCGATTGAGAATATTGCCCTGCTCGGGTGATAAATTTTACTTTCTGATAACCATTAACTTTTAGAGACTGGGCTATTTCTTCTAAAATCTCCTGTTCACCTACCTGTAATGTTTTTATTTGACCATAAACTTGAACAGGTACGTGCCAACGCTGGCCTTCAAATTTTTCTCTTACCTTGGCATCAAGGTAAATAGAATATATTCCTAATGTAAATAGACTAGCAATAATGAGTTTGCCGAAGGTTATTAATATTCGATGCAAAATAGAATTTTTTTTACTCGCTGAGGCACTAGTTTTTTTTACTTTTTTTATCGACATAATTTTTAATATACTTTGGGAACTGTTGAGCATTACTCATTATTTTTTACTACTGAATGCTTATTTTACTGCGGCGTAAAGACAACTACTCTTTTATATGTCGCTTAGTTTTATTAGTTGCTTTGGCATTAACGGGATCATCTGGCCAATAATGCCTAGGATAGCGACTTTTCATATCTTTTTGCACTGCTTGATAACTTCCAGACCAAAATTTAACTAAGTCTTGTGTCACTTGAATAGGTCTTTGTGCAGGAGAAAGTAACTCTAACAATAAAGGAATACTCGGATTTTGCTTACTTATACCAACAATTGCACCAACGCTGGGTGTTATGGTCAGGCCATATAATTCTTGCATTGGTAAGGAGACTTTTGGTGATTCATCTAGAGAATAACTAATTGGGCAATTTCTGCCTGTTGGTCCAATATAAACGGTAGGTGCAGCTTGGTTTAATATTTTTTGTTTTTGATAACTCAGCAAAGACAATAACATCTGTGATAAATCTAACTTGTCGAGCTGGGCTTTATTTTTTACCTTGCCAACAAATGGAGCAAACCAAGTTTTGAGATTAGACAACAGTAGGGCGTCATCGATAACCGCTAAATTGTACTCAGGGAAGTACTTATTCAGCCATTGCCAACGCGCTTTAAGTGCTAAATCATTGGCCTGCCAAGATAAAAAACTCAAACCTTTTTTTTCCACCAGCTCACACCACATAATACTTATAGTTTCTTCAGTGACCTCTTTTTTTAATGGTTGTTCCGATAAAACAATTGCCCCAAGTGATGTTTGTCTTTTAGCTATTATTCTTCCGCTTTTATTATCAAAACTGGCGATGTCTTGCTGCTTTATTTGTGGAGAAAAAGTATTGGTAATTTCTTCCAAGCTAATTTGACTCGCTAATCTGACGTTTAACTGACTTCCTTGTAGACTGGTTTGAGCGATAACAATAAAATCTTCTCCTGCTAAAGCATCTTGCTCATTAACGGATACTCCTTTGCCATTGACGCAAATAAAATCACCATGATTTATTCGGGCCTTAGCAACACGTTCCGGGTAAGCATAAGCAAGTAATAAACCTGTTTTCGTTAAATCCAAAGATTGTACGCTAAAACGCAATTGTACATTTTGAGCCAGTCGGTTTGCTTGTTGTATAATTCGCGCTAATATTGGATCATTATTGTTTTTATGCTGAATCAGTAATTGCAATCGATGAATGAGATCACAATCATATCTCGCCTGCTCCCCTTTTAAAACATCGCGTTCTTCCAGTAAAGAAGCAATTAAACAAGCCAATAATGTTAAACTCCTCCCCTGAGATTGCGCCATTAATATCATATGAGAAAAACGTGGGTGGCAAGGTAACTTAGACGCTTTTTCGCCGTGTTTTGTCAGTAAAAATTTATCGTCAACAATAGTTAGACTTTGTAATTCTTGCCATGCTTGCTGTTCTTTAACTTTACTGGGTAATTCCAATAACGGTAATTCAGCTAAGGCAGAAACTCCCCATCGAGCGGCTTCAATGAGTGTCGGCAGTATATCAGCTTGTTGAATATCATTAACGCTATGCAGAGGCCTACGTTCAAAGTCATCTTTAGGGTATAAGCGAATACAGTGTCCTGGCATGAGTCGTCCTGCTCGTCCAGCCCTTTGAACTGCTGAAGCTTTGGATATTTGCTTTTGCATAAGCTTATTCATCAAACTAGCACTATCAAAAACAGCAACTTTTTCAAGTCCACAATCAATAACAAGGTCAATACCGTCAATAGTTAGTGACGTTTCAGCTATATTAGTCGCCAAAACAATTTTCCTATGACCATTTACGCAAGGTGCTATAGCTTGTTGCTGCTCCTTTAGACTTAGCTCTCCAAATAATGGGCAAACTTTGACACCTTCCGTTTGCTGAGCGATTAATCTATCAAGTAGAAAACGAATATCGGCGCTACCAGGCAAAAAAACTAAGATTGAGCCCTGATGATGTAACATTTTATCTTTTACCACCGCCAAGGCATGATCACGCCAACGTTGATGGGCTCTGGGTGCTTGATAACTGATTTCAACGGGGTAACTTCGCCCCTCACTATTTAACAAGTGAGCATCAGGTAAGGCTTGGCATAAATACTCAATATCTAACGTTGCAGACATCAACAGTATTTTTAAATCATCTCGTAACTCTGTCTGCACTTCACGGGTAAGAGCAAAAGCTAAATCGCCTTGTAAACTTCGCTCATGAAATTCATCAAAAACTACTAATGCGGTACCTAATAACTCCGCATCTTTTTGAATAATCTGCGTTAAAATGCCTTCAGTAATCACTTCAAGGCGTGTATTCGATGATGTCTTGGTATCATTGCGTAATCGATAACCAACGGTTTCCCCTACCTTTTCATGCAACTGTTTTGCTAAAAATGTTGCAATATTTTTAACGGCTAAACGCCTAGGTTGCAGCAAGTATATTTTTTTATTCGCCAAACTTGGCAAACTTAAGAGCCATAAAGGTAAACACGTTGATTTACCCGCTCCAGGGGGAGCCGATAATATAAGAGTATTTCGCTCTTCAAGCGCAGTGCAAAATTGTTGTTTAATTGCTTCTATAGGTAAAGAAGGTGTTACGGCCATTGATAAAATAAAATTATAAGTAAAATGGATCTCATCATAACAATTATTACTTGTTGGGCATATTCCAAAACAGATGAATGTATTGATCATATTCAAATAAGCTAAACAGCCGGCTTTATATTAGATTCAATCTCATTAGCAGCCTACTGTTCAAGCACCTGAAGCAAGTTTATTAAATGACAATATGCATAACTCGATAAACAATTGATTTTGTCTATAATTAATCCAACTGCCAATAATAGCTCTTTAGGTATTTATAAATGAAAAAATCTCTCGATAACACAGTTGAGTTTTGTTTCTTAGCTGAGCCAACAGATGTTAACTTTGGCGGTAAGGTTCACGGAGGTATGGTGATGAAGTGGATTGACCAAGCGTCTTATGCTTGTGCGGCAAAATGGAGCAAGCGTTACAGTGTAACTATTTCTGCCAATGGTATCCGCTTTATTCGTCCTATATTAGTAGGTCAAATGATTACTGTAACGGCTCAGATAGTACACACTGGTCGCAGTAGTATGCACATCTATGTGGTAGTACGAGCTTGCGATCCTAAAGAACATAGTTATGTCGTGACTAACCGCTGCTTTATCACGTTTATGGCAACTGATGAAAGTGGTTACCCTGTAAAAGTCACTAAGTATGAGCCCCAAAGTGAAGAAGAAATAAAGTTAGAGCAAGTGGCAATGCATGCAAAAGAATTTGCTATAAAGTTAGACCAAGATTTTGAACAACAGCTTGGTTGGAAGTAAAAACAGAGTAATAACAGGCACTCCCACAGCAGTTGATATAAATCATTTAAAAAGTATAAGTATCCCAGCCAAAAACTTGCAAAAAAATGTATATGCATACTTGGTAAGTTCTGAAAATACTGCTATTACTAAATGTTCCCCCTTTAATTAAATAGAGATAATTAGAGATAATCAAAGAGGAACAATCATGCAATATCCTGCACATGGACGTTATGCTATTGAGCAAGAAAATAATATTTTATTAGTTGATGCACAAGGGCCATTTAATGAAATTACCATGGAAAAATATCACCAAGATATAAAGCAATTGATTGAAAAAATGAATGGTCAACCCTGGGGTTCATTGATCACCTTTCGTGGCAATAGTATTTTTACTCCTGATGCAGAACAGCAACTAAGAGAAACAACACAGTATCGACAAAAAAGAGGTATGATCGCCATTGCGGTTGTTATTTTAAACAGTGCCTATGCTGATATACAACAAATGCAATTACAACGCATCTATCATGACTGTCAAATAGAGTTCCATGTTTTCAGTGATAGTAACAGCGCAACCGATTGGCTTAATGGCTTTATTGAACAAGAAAATATATTAAAAAATAAACGCCGAAACACTGCATTAGTTAATTAAAGTGATCTGCTCAGTAATAAATTACGCTATGATGAGAAAAATATAGTTAGCTAATTTTAAAATGATACTTCAATTACAATCCGCCAAATTAATTAAGCGTTATAAACGTTTTCTAGCCGATATTAAACTTAATAACGGTGAAGAAACAACTATCCATTGTGCTAACACGGGTGCAATGAAAGGTTGTGCAGAGCCTGATGATACCGTTTGGTACAGTACCTCAACCAACCCTAAACGAAAATATCCATTTAGCTGGGAAATCACGCAAACACAAGCTAAACACTTTATCTGTGTAAATACATTACGGGCCAATCAGTTAGTTGAAGATGCATTAAATAAAGGCTTGATCGGTGAATTAGCTAACTTCACTAAATTAAAACGAGAAGTTAAATATGGCAATGAGAATAGTCGCGTTGATTTTTTAGCAACTTATGACCATGCCCCTGACACATATATTGAAGTTAAATCAGTCACATTATTAGACAGCGACCATGGCTATTTCCCTGACGCTGTTACTACTCGCGGACAAAAGCATTTACGTGAATTGATAGAAATGGTTGAACTCGGACATAGAGCGGTTTTATTTTTTGCTGTATTACATAGCGGCATTAATGATATTTCTGCCGCAAGTCATATTGACCCAACATATGCAAGCTTACTCAAAGAAGCTCGCATTGCAGGTGTTGAGATAATAGCCTATAAAGCGAATTTTTCGCTCAATCTCGGTCAGTTAGATTTTAATGTATGTGAAAAAATTCCTTTTATTGAACGATAAAGATTGACTAAACCTAGTAAAACTTGCTAAAAAAGCTTGCTCAAAATTTTTAAAGAATAGAATAAAAGTTATCACCACAATTAACTAGTTGATAATATTGAAAAAAATATTTATTTTAGCTAATCTGTTGATTTTTATCATGTGCGACACAATATAGTCCTGCATCATCGGGTCATATATAACATATTGGCACTTACAACAAAGGCACTCTATCACGAAAAACGTGATATATTATTGAATTGCCTTGGTCTATGTAGCATTGGGAGAATTAAGCATGCCAACAACTAAACACAAGCCACTAGGTATCCTTGCCTTAGCAGGCGTTGCGCCATATCAAGAAAAAGCTGGCGAAGAGTACATGGAAGAACCTCAGCAAGAGCATTTTAAGAAAATTTTAGATGCTTGGCGTTTACAGTTACGTGAAGAAGTTGATCGTACCGTATCGCATATGCAGGATGAAGCAGCAAACTTTCCAGATCCTGTGGATAGAGCAGCTCAAGAAGAAGAATTTAGTCTTGAATTACGTACACGAGACCGTGAGCGTAAACTGATCAAGAAAATTGAAAAAACTCTACAGTTAATCGAAGATGATGATTTTGGTTTTTGTAAATCTTGCGGTATAGAAATTGGTATTCGTCGTTTAGAAGCCCGTCCTACTGCAGATCTTTGTATTGAATGTAAAACGTTAGCTGAAATTAAAGAACGCCAAATGGCTGGCTAACTTCTAGCTAACATTAGTCAGTTCTTTACATGCAAAACTTGCATATCAAGCGACCACAGGAGCCTAAAAAGGCTTCTCAATATCGTGGTCGCTTTGCTCCATCCCCTTCTGGTTTACTCCATTTTGGTTCACTTATCGCTGCTTTGGCGAGCTTTCTTGATGCAAAATCGTTCGTTAATACCCGTGATGAACAAGGTAAGTGGCTGATTCGCATTGAAGATATAGACCCACCTCGCGAGCAAAAAGGCGCTAGTAGCGCAATATTAACATCGCTCGAAGCTTATGGCTTACATTGGGATGAAACTGAGCTATATCAAAGTGATCAATCTCAATACTACCGTGACATTCTATCTAATTTAGCACAACAAGAACTTAGCTATTTTTGCCAATGTACTCGGGCACAAATTAAAGTAATAGGTGGCATATATCAAGGTCATTGCCGTCAAGTTAATCATACTCCCCAAAACAGCGCGGTAAGGCTTGTTAACCAATACGGTTTACATCAATTTGATGACATTTTTCAAGGCAGTGTCGCTTGTGATCCGGCATTAGCGAATGAAGACTTTATCGTTCACCGAAAAGACGGTTTATTCGCCTATCAGCTTGCCGTAGTCGCTGATGATATTGCGCAGGGCATTACTCATATCGTTCGTGGTTGTGATTTACTCGAACCAACAGCTAGACAGCTAACTCTTTTTCAAACATTAAACGATAGTTTTTTAAAATGTAAGACACCACTATTTGGTCATATCCCCTTAGCAATTACGAGTGATGGTTATAAACTTAGCAAGCAAAACAAAGCACCAGCTATTGATAACGATAGACCACAGCCAGCGCTTATTGCCGCACTACAATTTTTAGGTCAATCACCGATACCTGAATTAGCAAGCGCTAGCGTTGAAGAGATAATTCAATGGGCTATTAATCATTGGCATCGTAGCCTTGTACCTAATGCCGTTGAAATAAATATTGATTAAGCTAAGTATTATAACTACCCCATCGATTAAATCACTTAGTCTTAAATAATTAGCAGTGCACTACTTAAAAAACATTTAATAAAGGAAATATTATGTCTACTAACACACATAAAACTATTGTAATTACTGGCGCCAATCGTGGTATCGGTTATGCCATGGCTAGCATTTTTCAAAAGCGTGGCGACACCGTTTATGCACTTTGTCGTCAAAGTTCTAAGGATTTAGATGCCCTTGGTGTAAATGTGGTTGAACAAATAGATGTCGCGACACAAGCAGGTATCGATAAAGCCGTATCAGCACTGAGTGGTATTACCATTGATTTATTAATCAACAATGCTGGTATTTTACGTAACGAGCAATTGAGTGATTTAAACCAAGAAACTATTCTTGAGCAATTTAATGTTAATGCTGTAGCACCTTTATTTTTAAGCCATGCGTTACTCGACAACTTATCGTCAGGTAGCAAGATTGGCTTGATCACTTCAAGAATGGGCTCAGTTACAGATAATACTTCTGGTGGTCGATATGGCTACCGAATGTCAAAAGCTGCACTGAATATCGCGGCGGTATCATTGGCAAGAGACCTTAGTGATGAAAATATATCTGTTGGCATTTATCACCCAGGTTATGTGCAAACAGAGATGGTAAATAGTGACGGAATCTTAAGTAATGGTGACATCAGCGCCACCGAAGCGGCAGCGCGACTAATCAGCCTAATGGATAACTTAACCATGGCCGACTCCGGTGTATTTAAGCATTCAAATGGCGAAACATTGCCTTGGTAGTCAATTAAAATGGACATAATGGTTTTTTCCTAAAATGACTCAATCATTATGCCTACTGAATTAGTTAGGGGGAGAAAAGTGAACCTAGACTCTCACACAGTTTTATTCGCTGTTTTTTCATGCTAATTATCTCGTCTGTTATTCTCTTTTGCCCTGCACTGTTATATCATTGCGGCACTATTTTATGTCTGTCTTAAAGGTCTGTGACTATCAAAAGCGTTATTAATTTATGCAAACGAGTTTTCTCCAAAAAAGTGAGTAAAACTATCGCTGAAACGACCCCTAAAAAAAATACAAAGAAGAGCACCAGTAACAAAAAAAAGGTTTCTACTGCATCTTTTGATAATCCACTGGTTTTCTCACGAGACCAGCATCCCGTTTCACGTAAATTACTCAGCCCAAATGCACTTAAAGTATTATACCGTTTAAATAAAGGCGGCTTTGATGCTTACCTAGTTGGTGGTGGCGTTCGTGATATTTTACTAGGCTTCGAACCTAAAGATTTTGATATTGCAACAAATGCAACACCAGATGAAATTAAAGCTTTATTTAGAAATTGCCGCTTGATCGGTCGACGTTTTCGTTTAGCACATATTGTTTTTGGTCGTGAAATAATCGAAGTTGCTACTTTCAGAGGTCATCATGACAATGCAACTGACCAAGAGAAAAGCTGTAAGAAAACATCTAAGCAAAGCGAAGACGGTATGTTATTGCGTGACAATATTTACGGCAGTATAGATGAAGATGCCGAGCGCAGAGATTTTACTATCAACGCACTCTATTATTCAGCTAAAGACTTTAAAGTCTATGATTTTGCTAATGGCGTTCAAGATGTAAACGATAAAGTCATCCGTTTAATTGGTGATCCTGAAACACGATACCGTGAAGATCCGGTAAGAATGTTACGCGCGATTCGTTTTGCTACTAAGCTCGATATGAAAATAAGTGATGCGACTAAAGCGCCTATCAAAGAACTTTCTTCATTAATGGCTAATATTCCAGCGGCTCGCTTGTTTGAAGAATTCTTAAAAATGTTCATTTCAGGTAAGGCTGTCGCGAATTTTGAGCAACTGCGTAACTATAACCTCTTTGGCTATTTTTTCCCTGCCGTAGATCAGGCCCTTAATGATAATTCAGACGAACAACGCTTTTTGCTCGACTTTATTATGCTGTCGATGGAAAACACTGACAAACGTATAAACAATGACCAAAGAGTAACACCAGCATTTTTATTTGCGGCTATGCTTTGGTATCCATTACAAAAACATATACAGCAAATTAAAGTGACGACCCAACTTACGCCGCAAGATATCTTTTTTGCTGCTCTTAATGAAATAATGCCTGAGCAGCAACGCAGTATTGCTATTCCTAAGCGTTTTCAAGCTGTCATTAAAGATATCTGGATACTGCAAGATAAGTTAAACCGCCGCGAAGGTAAACGTGCTTTTAAAACGTTCGAACATCCTAAGTTTAGAGCCGGTTATGACTTCTTGTTATTACGTGCACAAATTGAAGGTTCTGATGAACTTAAAGAACTGGCGCACTGGTGGACAGACTTTCAGGAGGTTTCGAATGAGGCTCGTCTTCAAATGATCAAAGGCGTAAAATTGCCACAAGGGTCAAAGCGACGTACGCCAAAAAAACGTCGTAAAGCAGCTCCAAAACCAACTGAATCATAACGGTAAGCCGATGCAAAAAAAAATAACGGCTTACATCGGCTTAGGTAGTAATTTATCTGATCCAAAGAAGCAAGTTAACTCGGCAGCTAACGAAATAGCTAATATTTCAGCCAGTCAGGTTATTGCGTTATCACCACTGTATTTGAGCAAACCTATGGGTCCTCAAGATCAAGATGATTACATCAATGCCGTAGTTGCTCTAGAAACCCGTTTGTCTGCACTTGAATTGTTAGACGCTTTACAAGCAATAGAAAGTGCAGCGGGTCGTGTGCGAAAAGATAATCGCTGGGGCGCACGAATTCTCGATTGTGATATTTTATTATATGGTAATGAAACCATTGAAAATGAGCGCTTAACCGTGCCTCACTACGGTATGAAAGTCCGAGAGTTTGTTCTACTTCCGTTAGCCGATATTGCGCCTAATTTACTTTTACCAGATGGTACATCAGTCAACTTACTTGCTAATGAAATCAGCAGTAATGGTATTATAAAATTACCACTATCAAAATAATAAATATTAAAACCCCCACCCTAACACTATAATAAACAATTAGAACTACAGCTAAATTAACCTATTCGGAAAAGTCATGGCTAAAATCACTACCGCAAGCTTGCTTAACATGAAACAGCAAGGCGAAAAAATATCAACCATTACCGCCTACGATGCCAGCTTCGCAAAACTATTTGACCAAGCAGGCATACACGCCATACTTATTGGCGACTCTTTAGGTATGGTATTACAAGGGGAAGACAGCACACTCCCTGTCACTATCGAAGATATGGCTTATCATACCCGCTGCGTTAAACGTGGTGTTGAAGAGACCCTTATTATCGCCGATATGCCTTTTATGAGTTATGCCACTCAAGAGCAAGCTTTAGTTAACGCTGCACTACTAATGCAAGCAGGTGCAAGTATGGTGAAAATGGAAGGTGGTGCTTGGCTTAATGACACCATCTCAGCGTTAGTAGAGCGTGGTATTCCTGTATGCGCCCACTTAGGTTTAACACCTCAATCAGTCAATATTTTTGGCGGTTTTAAAGTACAGGGGCGTGAAGGTGACAAAGCCGAACAAATGATTGCAGATGCGAAAGCCCTCGAAGCGGCCGGTGCTCAATTATTAGTACTTGAATGTATTCCTGCAATTTTAGGTGAAGCTATCACTAAAGCACTTACTATTCCAACTATTGGTATAGGAGCTGGAAAGGATACCGATGGACAGATTTTGGTTATGCACGACGCCTTAGGTATTGCCTGTAATTATATGCCTAAGTTTTCACGTAACTTCTTAAAAGACACTGGCGATATTAAAAAAGCTGTTGAGCTTTATATCAGTGAAGTCAGTGAAGGAAACTTTCCCGGCGACGAGCATATATTTAAGTAATATCTAATAGCCAAAGAATAAACAATTATAAAAAATAACAACAAGATAAATTTATGAAAACAGTCAGTCAAATTAGTGAATTACGTGCACAAGTAAAAGCGTGGCGTCAGCAAGGTTTAACCGTTGCTTTTGTACCTACTATGGGTAACTTACATGCTGGTCATATTTCGCTAGTGGATGAAGCACACAAACATGCAGATAAAATAGTTGCCAGTATATTTGTTAACCCTATGCAATTTGGTGTCAATGAAGACATTGATAACTATCCGCGTACCATGAGTGACGACCAGCAAAAATTATCTGCTGCAGGCACTGATTTACTCTTTACACCAACACCTGACATTATTTACCCAAAAGGTCTCTCTAAACAAAGTTTTGTTGAAGTACCCAATGTCTCTGATGGATATTGCGGGGAAAGTCGCCCAGGTCACTTTCGCGGTGTTGCTACGGTAGTCTGTAAATTATTTAACCTTGTACAACCAGACGTGGCTTGTTTTGGTTTAAAAGATTATCAGCAAGTACAAGTGATCCAAACGATGGTTGAAGACTTGTCGATGCCAATTACTATCGTACCAGTAGCAACTAGCAGAGAAGAAAGTGGCTTAGCACTAAGTTCTCGAAATGGTTATTTAACTGCAGACGAGAAAGTGGCTGCACCTGTTTTACAACAAAACCTGCAATGGCTTGGAGAACAAATTAGTCTAGGTTTTGCTAAAGGTGACAGTATTGATTTTATTGGTTTAGCCAAACAAGCAGCAAAAGCAATTAATCATGCGGGTTTACACACTGACTACCTCCATGTTTGTCATGCAAAAACATTACAACCTGCCAGCGAAGATGATACCCAATTAGTTATTTTAGCGGCAGCACATTGCGGTAAAGCGCGCTTAATTGACAACTTGCAAGTAAACCTAGCTTAACCGAACTTTATTGATATACCTGGCGTTATTGCCTGTCGCCAGGTAAATTAATAATATGGCCTTGTTATACCCTCCTCATCAGCCAGCTCTTATTGAGTTGTAGCAGTATTCTTTTCGTGTGAGCTAGTTTTCTCTCACGCTGAATTAGCAGATGGATGTTATCTACACAACGAATATCACCAGCTAAAATTTAGATACTCCTACATAGCTTTTATTTCTTCTTTATCAAAAATAGACCTTAATTTATCAAGCCCAATGATAATCCAAATAGTCATAACAAAGGGCGCTGTTAATGCAGGAATGGTTACCTCTTCAAAAGCTCTGGTAATCAAAACAGAAAGTAAAATAGCAAATAGGGTAAACCAATATTTGTTTGGGTAGCGAACGATGAGTGTGATAGCAACAAGGCAAGCATTAAAGCCATAAAGACCCATGATTGCTTTGTCTTGAGAAAAACCTAACCAGATAGCTATAACAAAGCCAATAAATGATGCCATTAATGCCCATACCGCTGCTTTAGTTGAACTAAATAATAAAGCGCAACAAAACACTGCACCTGAAAGCCAGCTATCTTGTAGCATAACTTGTCCTACCCCACGAAAGACGCCCTCTAATGCATCAACGAGTGACAAGGTAATCGGTGCAACAATGCTCTCAATATTTACAGACTCTGTTTGACTCTCTAGGCTTGGAATTACTAATCCTAAGTAATCAATTATCAACACTATTATCCATGTTGAAAGAATAAAAGGCGTAGTTAAAGCAGGCATAGATGGCATTTTAGTTATCATTAATTGCATGAACAGTGCCGATAATACACCACCAAAAATAGCGACAATATAAGCTAAAAAGGTAACTGGTAATAGGGTGAATATAGAGATACCAACCAATGCGGCACTAAAGCTGTAAATGCCTTTATTGATTGCCCCAGGGTCATAGCGAAATAATTTAGCGATAACTAAACTAGATGAAATGGACAGTAAGCACCCTAGCAACATAGCCACTGAATTTATGCCAATACCAATTAAGAATAAAAGACCCGTAATAGCGTTTGCTTGCAACATGATTTGAGCTGAGCTGCTTAAAATACTTTTAGCAAAATGCTCAAAGGGATAATTCATGAATATTTATTAACCTATGCGATACTACCGACTCTGACAATGAATCTAGTAATTGAACCTGAAATGAGGGGGGAATGAGCTAACATGAGTAATATTCTAACCACTACACGTTTGCAGTGGCTAGTAATTAAAACGCTTAAAGCTAGTTACTACTGATATACTTTAATGTAGTTATAACTTGTTCAACCGAGGTAGCCCAAGCTTGTGCTGTGGCATCAACCTCTTTTAACGGATGAATTAATTCTTCACTATGTAATGTTATATAGGGCTTATTAAGTGCTGCGCAATAACCAGCATCAAAAGCAGCATTCCATTGTTTGTATTTATCCCCAAAACGAATAATAGCAACATCACATCGCTCAATAAGTGTTTTAGTTCTCATTGCATTCACTTTTGCCGATTTGTTATCACGCCAAAACTGTTCTGTTTCAGTGCCAAGGTGATCACCAGCACTATCACTCGTTTCGTGATGGGTAACCGCAGAAGAAAAGATAATATTTAAATCACTGTCTTGGCAACCTTGAATAATTTTTTCACGCCAATCGGTATGAATTTCACCGGAAAGATATACTGTTAATTTCATTGTTAAGTCCCCTATTTACATTTAGCTGAAGCCATATTCAGCGAAAGTTATATTCATCCATAGTACATGAATTGTCATTGTTCAATGTATCAATATAATGAAATGACATTCCACAATGTGGGATAAAGACCGGATTAAAACGAGATCTGAAAGTAAGTAGGCTAAAAGGCGCATGATATATAAAAGCATCATAAATAATAAAGCCCTCCCGTTAAAAAATGATCATAGAAGAGCTTTAGCCGCTTCAATTAACAATTGTAGTTTAGTTAATTTTCTCTCCCTTGCCATGCTCGACGATGTCTTCAATAGTAGCTTCTTCTACTAAACTATCTTTTTCAGGCTTAGTTTGTGGAAGAACAGCATTGAGTAAGATGGCAACTAAGCCGCATAAACTAATGCCCGTTAAACTAAAGTCATCATTGCCGATGGCCATGCCACCGATACCAAATACTAGCGTGGTTGAGACGATTACCAGATTACGCTGCTCACCAAGATCGACTTGTGATTTGATTAGAATATTCATACCTACTCCAGCAATAGAGCCAAAAAGCAGAATCAATATCCCCCCCATTACTGGCGAAGGAATAGTTTGTAGTGCAAGTCCAAATTTAGCGACAAATGCAAGACCAATAGCAAAAGCAGCAGCCCAAAGCATAATGCGAGGATTAAACATTTTTGTCAGCATTACTGCCCCGGTAACTTCAGAGTAGGTGGTATTTGGCGGTCCACCGAATAACGATGCTAAAGAAGTCGCTAAACCATCACCTAAAAGTGTGCGATGTAGTCCTGGATTTTTAGTGTAATCTTTCCCTGTTACGCTACCAATCGCCATAATATCACCGACGTGCTCAATTGCTGGTGCGATAGCGATAGGTAACATGAAAAGAATAGCGGCTAAATTAAACTCAGGTGTTACGAAATTAGGAATTGCAAACCACTCACTCGTTGCTATTGCTTCGGTACTTACCATACCCATTACTGAAGCCATGGTATAACCAACAACTACCCCTGCCATAATTGGAATTAAGCGAAAGATACCTTTACCTAACGTTGCCACGAGTAAAGTAGTGATTAAAGCTGACATAGAAACGATTAAAGAATCGGCATAAGGGAACAGCTCTGCAGCACCATCACCTGTTTTACCCATAGCCATATTCACTGCAATGGGCGCGAGACTCAATCCGATCACCATAATAATTGGACCAGTTACCACAGGAGGCATTAGCTTATGTAAAAAGCCAGCGCCACGCACTGCAACAGCACTAGCTATCAGGACATAAACTAAACCTGTAACGAATAAAGACCCCATCGCTGCCGCAACACCCCAAGTTTGTACTGAATAAGCTATTGGGGCAATAAAGACAAAAGAAGAAGCCAAAAATAATGGCACCTGCTGTTTGGTGATAAATTGAAACAAAATAGTACCAATACCTGCAGTAAATAATGCGACACTTGGGTCTAACCCGGTAATTAATGGCATTAAAACAAGTGCGCCAAAAGCGACAAACAACATTTGCAACCCTGCCAGAGCATTACGCCAAGTAGGTTGATTGAAACTGCTTTTATTTACTGAGGGTTGTGACATAAAAGATCCTATTAAATGGCTTTATTGATAACGAGTTAGTATTTAACTTCAAGAGTCTTTTATTTGGTACCAAATATTTTATCACCCGCATCACCAAGACCAGGGATTATATAACCATTTTCATTTAAGTGGTCATCAATTGATGCGGTATAGATATCTACATCAGGATGCGCAGCTTGCACTTTTTCAATACCTTCAGGTGCAGCAACTAATATCAAAGCACGAATGTCCGTACAGCCTGCTTTTTTCAGTATGTCGATGGTTGCGTTCATTGAGCCACCTGTTGCTAACATAGGATCAATTATCAACGCCATACGCTGCTCAATATCACCCGTTAATTTTTCAAAATAAGTCACAGGCTCTAGTGTTTCTTCATCTCGATAAAGACCGACAACACTTATTTTTGCACTAGGCATTAACTCTAAAACACCATCTAGCATACCAATGCCTGCACGTAGAATAGGCACTACGGTCGCTTTTTTACCAACAAGGCGTTTACCGGTAAGTTCACCATCCCAGCCCTGCATTTGAAAGTCTTCTAATTCAAGGTCTTTGGTTGCTTCATAGGTCAATAAACTACCTACCTCAGCAGATAATTGACGAAAGTCGCGAGTGCTCATATCTTTGGCACGCATTAGACTGATTTTATGTTGTACTAGAGGGTGTTTAATTTCGAAAACTGACATATTTTTGATCCGATGAAGTGAGTTCATTCATTCTCACATAAATTGGCAGGATGTTAGAGCAATTTTATTTCTATTTGTATTCTGGGTTAGTAAGATCAACAAACACAATAAAAATCCCTCCCAAATTGAGAAAACAATTCATGAGAAAATAGTATTAATTAAACTATCACTAGCGCTTATTTAACCTTTAACAAACGCTAGTTAAGGGGCTCATAATATTAAAAATCAGATCTAATCAGTATCAATATTAAGTAAGTTTGCTGGCGCAAATTGATCCGTTAATACCGGACTATCGTCAGACCAATTTTGATGGATTGCGGTTGATTTCATATTTTGATAAAGCTCTTTTGCATCAACACCAATGGCAAGTAACTCAATAGATAACTTAGTGATATTACCATTATGATTTACCGGCACTTGTGCGCTATTAACATTTTCATCTAGACCATTTTTACCGGCCAATATAATTCGATTATTATTATCTTTATTGCTCACTTGATAAAAGTCACCAAAAACGGCTTTGTAGGTTGCTGATTCATAGCCATATAACTTACTGGAAGAAAAAGTATTCGCCGTTAATATGCCTTTATTGGACAGTAGGCTTTTGGTTTCCTCTAGAAACTCTTTAGTCATTAAGTGCTCAGGAATGTAATCGCCATTGAACGCATCAAGTATAATCCAGTCGTATTCTTGTTTCTTTAACACCGCCCTTTTGACAAAAACTCTTCCGTCTTGGCTATAGGTTTTTATTTTCTCATTCTCCAAAAAACCAAAGTATTGCCTAGCGACTTTAATAACACTGTGATCTATTTCAACATTATCAATATAACTGTTTGGTAATAATTGATGTAGGGTGTTCGACATTGTTCCACCGCCTAGACCAATAATCAAAATACGCTTAGGGTCTGGGTTAACTAATAAACCTGTTAACAATTGCTTAGTATAATTAAATACTAATTGTTGCGGTTGGCTTTTCAGCAGGCAGCTTTGACGCGTTTTAGTACTTTTAACATTAAATTTCAAACAACGTAAATCGCCCTTATCTTCGACTAAAATATTTCGATATAACGAACGTTCACTATGGATAACTTCTGCCATAACATTATTTATGCTACAAAAAATCAAAACAAAACAGGCAATTTTGATTGATATACTTGCTAAATTAGGCATGACTAATATCTCCTTGAGGTTTGGCTTTGTCGAAACTGGCATTCATTTTTGCCACTGCAATTGTTGTAAGACCTAACAGACTGAGTACCAAACTGACACTCATTACAATGGTATTTATATCGAACCACAAAACGAGATAGAAAGAGGTAATGATGGTGCCTATTGCACTGCCTAATGTAGAAACAAAATATAACTTCCCGGCAACTTGACCACTCTCATTTGAATTTTTCACCAGTAATCTAACTGAATAGGGAGACAGCATACCTAAGATAATGGTTGGGATAAAAAAGAGTGCTGTAGAGGCTAACAGTGAACCATAACGAGAATCTTCTACCGCTATAAAAATGCTTTCCATCAACCATTCACTTGAAGTAACTATGGGCAATAAAGTTAGACCCGCAATGATAAAGATAGCTCCATAACGATTAAGTGAAGCTGCATGGGTAGAAAACTTACCACCCAATAAATACCCAAAGGATAAACTGAGCATAAAAACAGTAATAATACTGCCCCAGATATGGACACTACTACCAAAAAATGGTGCAAGGATCCGACCTGCCAAAAGCTCAATGCACATAATAGAAAAGCCACTGGTAAAGGCAAGGAAGTAAATATAAAGATTACTAAAATTAATAGGTTTATTTGATGTTTGCATGACTGTTCTGATTATTATTAGAATTTATACAAACACTGTAAATTATTTATCTATCTTTGGGTAGTAAACCACCACTAAATCAATTTAATTAACATTATTCTTTATCGAGATAATTAAGTCTTGTTTGCAAGAAAGAACAATTAACACGCATTATTTTTATTGCTCGGCCTTAGACAAAGTGTCTATTAAAACGATGATTAAACAAGAATTAATGATAATTATAGATTTTTTGTGCAATAAAATAACACGTTATAGAAAATAGAAAAATAGCATGAAAAATTCAGGTCAGACCTCTAACTAATATTTACAAGCCGCTTGACAACGCTGTCATTTAGGTTAAATATCGAACTTGGTTGTTACATAAATGTAAATTAAACAGTTAAAAATCCACAATAATAATAGGCTGACTGATGAATACTAAAAACTTGATTACACCAACCATAGTGGCCGCACTATGCACTTCACTATCGATAAATGCTACACAGCCCCAGGTAGATCCCGACAACCCGAGTGGCTATATACTTTCTCAAGCAGACATTCTGGCGACAGAAAAAGCAAAAACATTAAACCCAATGTATGAAACATGGTCTAGCGCATTAAGAACTCAAAGTAATACAATTGTTAATGCTATTACACCTCACTCAGCGAGCAATCCTGAAAATGTAAAACGAGCTGAAAGAGTATTTGGCGAGCATGAGTGGAATTTTTTAACTGCAATGGCTGCACCTGAATACACCTATACTCGATTCCTCAAGGCTATTGGAAAGTTCCCTGCTTTTTGTGGTGACTACACAGATAGCCGCGATGCCGATGCTATCTGTCAAAAATCGATTGTTACCGCTTTTGCGCATTTCTCTCAAGAAACAGGCGGCCATATATCTCCTGATAACATTTCAGATAATCCTGCACAGCTAGAAGAATGGCAGCAAGCCTTAGTACATGTGCGTGAAATGGGCTGGTCTGAAGGCGAAAAAGGTTATACCACAGGATGTGGTCAAGATGATTGGCAAAATAGACGCTGGCCATGTGCGCCAAATCAAGGCTACTTTGGCCGAGGTGCAAAACAGTTATCTTATCACTTTAACTACGGCGCTTTTTCAGAAGTAATGTTTGATGGCGACGCAACAGTTTTACTTAATGACCCTGCGCAGGTTGCCGACTCTTGGTTAAACCTAGCTTCTGCTATATGGTTCTTTTTAACTCCTCAAGCCCCTAAACCCGCAATGCTGCATGTTATTGACCGAACATGGCAACCCTCTGCTACCGAATTAGCTGCAGGCATAGGTTATGGCTTTGGTACTACCATCAATATTATTAATGGTGGCATAGAGTGTGGCGCGCAAAACAGAGACAAAGGTCAGCCTGTTAACCGCATAAGTTATTGGGTAGGTTTATCTGATCACTATCAAATTATTCGCCAGTCAGATGAAGAGAATACTTGTTGGCAACAAACGCCTTTCGGTAGCTTGAATTTGAGCAAAGCAGAAGATGTACTCTACACGAATTGGGAAGGTGACTGGCAATATTACGCTGATCGCCCCGGTGGTTTCTCATTTGAATGTAAATTAGTCGGTTATCAAACGGCGTATTCTGCGCTGGTTAAAGGTGACTATAAAAAGTGTGTGACAAACTTCTATGAGTCTCATGTGAACTGGCCAACTGTACGTATAGTTGATCAACTAACGGACCCAGTTGAACCGCCAGTAAATGATAGCGAATGGAGCGTTAGCAAAGTATACCTAGCCAATACGGTAGTTACTCATTTAAAACAGCAATATAAAGCTAAGTGGTGGACACAAGGTGACATGCCTTCCGAAGGTGGACCATGGGCGCTAGTTTCAGCGACTCCTCCTACATTGCCACCAACGACTCCACCAACTGAACCTGTACCTCCGACTGAGCCTCCAACGACTCCACCAACCGAACCTGTGCCGCCAACTGAGCCAGTTCCTCCGGTAGAGCCACCAACTGAGCCACCATCAGGCATTGCACAGTGGGATATTGACACTGTTTATCAAGCCGGTGAGCAAGCAAGCTACAACGGTATCGTTTATACAGCTAAATGGTGGACCAAAGGGAATAAACCTGACAGCAGTAATGAGTGGAAAATTTAAAGCGGATAGTCTTTAGAGAATAGAAGTCTCATTTAACCCAAATCAGGATAACCAATTAAGCCTTTATTGTAATGATAAGGGCTTTATTTTTAGCCAGTGCTAAAGGAGAGTATCTAATGGTAATTTATTTTAGAATTTATATCCGAAGTGATAGCAGGGTGCTATAGATAAATTTTACTGATTGAAGTCTAATGTCTTGAATCGGCCTTGATAGGTCAATGAAAATGGTGGGCCTTCGCAGACTTGAACTGCGGACCTGCCGATTATGAGTCGGATGCTCTAACCAACTGAGCTAAAGGCCCATTTTCACATTTTGGCCTGCTTTATTAATGCAATCAATTGAATGAACTAACAAAGCGGGTGCAGTATAAGCATTTTTTATTTTGTTGTCACCTAATGAACTTTAAAAAATCATTATTTTTTCACTGACTGCTCGATTATCAAACAAACAGAGCAGATTGCCAACTAAAACCTGTAGGTGATACCGGCACTTACTTCACTTTGAAACCAAATATCACTAGAAATATATATCGCACAAGTTTCAACTTCACAGAATATTGCACTATCAGAGTTAAAAAATGTTCCATATATACGGCTATCTAATCTTAGGCTAACTCTTTCACTCAATTCAATTTTAGCCGCTAAGCCAATATTTACCGAAAAACGTGTTTCATTACTCAGTTGATCATCACTAGGATCAAGGTGGGTTAAACCAAAACCACCTGTCATATACAAAGGAATAGGCCCCTCAGAAAGAGGTACATTACCGCCTAGGTGAGCATAGGTAATACCAAGACTAGTATTACTGGCTGAAAAGTCATCCGATTGAGAAAAATTGGTATTGTAATGGCTTATTAAGAACTCACCTTGGCGCTTGCGATCAAAAGACCAAGCAGTTAACAATCCATAACTTGTATCTTCACTTAACTCTATTCGATTGTGTACTTTATCTTTAGTCGTATCAAAATCACCACCAAAGCGATAACCAATCAAAGGGGTTATTTCAACGTTCAGTGCTTGTTTTGCCATAGAAGGCATTGATGCGATAGTAAGAGCACAAGCGAGAGCGTGTATAACGCGCATAAATTTTCCTTATCTGAAAAGTAAAAAGAGTAAGCTAGGTTACTAACTTACTCTTTTTTATGTCTATTTAAAATAGAATTTAAAGTACTATTTTAAGTTTTAGCTTTTATTCACCATCTAAGAAGCTTTTAAGCTGCTCTGAACGAGATGGGTGACGTAACTTACGTAAAGCTTTTGCTTCAATTTGACGGATACGTTCACGCGTTACATCAAACTGCTTACCAACCTCTTCAAGCGTATGGTCAGTATTCATATCAATACCAAAACGCATTCTAAGTACTTTCGCTTCACGAGCAGTTAAACCAGCAAGTACTTCATGAGTAGCACCTTTAAGGTTTTCTGACGTGGCTGAATCAACAGGAAGCTCACCACTACCATCTTCAATAAAATCACCTAAGTGTGAATCTTCATCATCACCGATTGGCGTTTCCATTGAAATAGGTTCTTTCGCTATTTTCAATACTTTACGAATTTTATCTTCAGGCATTACCATACGCTCAGCTAATTCTTCTGGCGTAGGCTCACGTCCCATTTCTTGCAACATTTGACGAGAAACACGGTTTAATTTGTTAATCGTTTCAATCATATGCACAGGAATACGAATGGTTCTTGCTTGGTCAGCAATTGAACGGGTAATTGCTTGACGAATCCACCACGTTGCATAAGTTGAGAATTTATAACCACGACGGTATTCAAACTTATCAACGGCCTTCATCAAGCCAATGTTACCTTCTTGGATTAAATCTAAGAATTGTAAGCCACGGTTTGTGTATTTTTTTGCAATTGAGATAACTAAACGTAAGTTTGCCTCAACCATTTCTTTCTTTGCACGACGCGCTTTTGCTTCACCAATAGACATACGACGGTTAATGTCTTTAATACCGTGAATATTTAGGTGCGTTTCTTCTTCAATTTGGTTCAGTTTATAGATACAACGTTCAACATCATGTTCAACATCACCCAATTTCACTGAATACGGCTTACCTGCAGATTTTTCAGCTTCAAACCATTCTTTTGACGTTTCATTACCAGGGAATATTTTAATAAACGTTGTTTTAGGCATGCTTGCGCCTACAACACAGTGCTTCATGATCAAACGTTCTTGAACACGTAATCTGTCCATCATGCTACGCATGTTTTTAACTAACTTATCAAATAATTTAGGAATTAAACGGAATTCTTTGAAAACTTCAGCAACAGCATCAATAGCTTCTTGAGCGTCTTTATGACCTCGGCCTTTACTTTTAACTATCTCTGTAGCATTTTCATGAACTTCGCGTAACAAAGTGAATTTTTCACGCGCTAACTCAGGACAAGGACCTGTATCTTCTTCTTCCTCATCTTCCTCTTCATCGCCTTCTTTCTTTTCACTGTCTTCATCAGCCAGTTCATCTTTAGATAGCTCACTACCAACATGCGTTGCTGCTGCTGGCACATCTTCTTCTTCAGCGTCTGGGTCTAAAAAGCCAGTAATGATATCAGTTAAGCGTAATTCTTCCGCTTCAAAGTTATCCCACATTTCTAATAAGAAGTTTATCGCTGGTGGATACTCAGAAACACTACGCTGTACTTCTTTAATGCCTTCTTCTATACGCTTGGCAATGACGATTTCGCCTTTACGCGTAAGTAGTTCAACAGTACCCATTTCACGCATATACATACGTACGGGATCGGTCGTACGACCAATTTCACTCT
>Ga0209292_1000066_pt1 | contig 159495 bp, 142 predicted proteins | sample GOMGulsemesocosm_2_FD_184634 | JGI IMG/M metagenome (GOLD analysis project Ga0209292, IMG submission 184634) | Methane-oxidizing microbial communities from mesocosms in the Gulf of Mexico - GOM9C Gulf of Mexico (SPAdes) (version 2) | ecosystem: Environmental > Aquatic > Marine > Cold seeps...
GGGCCAACGGGGTGGTTTGTATTGCTGCCGGTCGCACGCAGCTCAGTATTGGCGGCGGCTGTGGAACTCGCTGCGCTCAAACAGTCCTCGCCTAAAAACGCCGCCAACACTGAGCCGCTAAAAGCGCGCCCTGATTGGCTGCAACACAAACCACCCCGCCGGCCCTAGAATCGCTGAAGCCGAATGAATGGGTATTTAAACTTTAGAGCTCAATTCTAGACGCTACGGCAATGCAGGTTTAGATCTGGGGACTGTTTTCCAGACTCTGTTGGTTCGTCAGGCTCACCATGAGCGGCACAAAAAAGATTCGAAGTGAAACTCCATAATCCGCTCCTCCTGAGCTTGTCGAAGGACGTGTCTGGAAAATAAAACCCCAGAGCTAAGCCGAAAAGAATCCAGGCGTTTCATGCTCAGTGCTAATAATCCGGGTCGACGGGGTGGTTTGTTGGTAGTTCTTACTTTAAAACCGCACCTATTTTCCTTATTATGTACCGACTAGTTTCAGGCTAAATCCTATGTACGAAGTTCAGCGCCACCAATACCTCAGTGCCATGGGCATAGATAGCTATATGCCGCGCTTGCTGCTGCCTAACGGGCCTGAAGTGTTTGAGTGCGAATGGCCGCCACAGCTATTGGAGCAGGCGGCTGCCAATACCGCAGAGCCAGGACTTAGCCCTGAGCATAGCCCTGAGCATAGTCTTGAACATAGTCTTGAACATAGTCCTGAACTTAGGCCGGGGCTTAGCTCCGCGCCAGAGATGATGGCAAATACCGGGGCGGTGGAGCAATCCATGCCCCAGTTTCAGCCGACAGCTACCAACTCAGTTCCCGCAATACCAATTTCTGCCAATGCCGACAAGGCCGCCAATGCTTTGTTAGCGGAGCTGGGCAGCGATAAGCCGGCAAAATTATCGGCGGCTAAAACCAGCGCAGAAAAAATCAGCCAGGCAGTAGAAGAAGCCCAGACCGATACCCAGGTGGCCAAGGCAGTGAGTTTTACCCTAAGCATCTGGCGCTTGGATAAAATATTGGTGGTGGATACCCGCGATAGCAGCAAAGCATTGCCAACCGAGAAACTATTGCTAAGCATGTTGCGGGCGCTGGATATTCCTCTAGGCAACCTGCCCAAGGCACAGATTTTGGGCTGGCCGATGTTAGAGGGTGGCATTGCCGATGAGTCCGCCGAGGCAGCCAGGGATATGTTGTCGGCGTTTTTTGATACCGGCACGGTTGAGCACGACACCTGGCTGTTAATGGGAGAGGCGGCAAAAATTGCTCTGCCCGAAGCTATGCAGGCCACGGCCGCTGGTGTTTTATTGGACGCCGGTGATTTAGACAGCCGCTTCCACAGCAAAGATGATTTAAAAGTCGCTATCCTGCCCAGTTTGGTTGAAATGTTAGAGCAGCCCAAATTAAAAGCCAGTGCCTGGCAAGCGCTGCAGCAGTTGTAATTATCGATGGTTATTGAAGCTGTTAGTGACGCTGATATTGATGCGATTGTCGCCATCGAAAATCTTGCCCATAGCCACCCCTGGCCGCAGCAACAATTTGAGCAAAGGCTGAATAAAGCCAGCCAGTTCTCTTGGTGCGTAAAACATAATGGCGTGCTGCAAGCTTATTGTTTTATCAGCCAGGTACTGGACCAAGCTGAGCTGCTCAATATTGCCGTTGACCCCGCTTGTCAGGGGCAGGGCATAGCGCGGCAATTAATACAGCATTTTTTTGATCAACTGCCCAGGCCGTTAACCGAAGTTTTTTTAGAAGTGCGGGAATCGAATGCAGCGGCGATAGCCCTGTACGATAGCTTGGGTTTCAATGAAATTGGCCGGCGGGAAAATTATTATCCGGCAGCTGGCAAACGCGGCCGTGAAGATGCCTTGCTTATGGCCTACCATTTTATGTAATGGAATACATAGCAAAAACCAACCTGGAAGATACAGTTAAAAATGAAGAATTTAAAAACAATATCGCTAGTGATTTTATTGTCGGTGCTGCACTTTCACGTCAGCAACGCAGCGGCGGGCATTGAAGATGAGGCGGTAAGGTTCGCCAATGCTAATGGTACCGCCATTGCTTATTTAGACCTGGGGCCTAAAACAGCTGAGCCTATTGTTTTAATTATGGGGCTGTCGGCGCAACTAACCGCCTGGGACGACGCCTTTGTACAGCCTTTGTTGGACGCCGGTTATCGGGTGGTTTTATTTGATAACCGCGATGTGGGCCTGTCACAAAAATTTTATCAGCACGGTCAGCCGCTGGTGTGGTGGCATCTATTAAAAAATAGCGTCGGCCTCGATGTGACCGCACCATATACCTTAAATGATATGGCGGCCGATACCATCGGCTTGATGGATGCATTGAGTATTAGCAAGGCGCATATTGTTGGTGCTTCGATGGGCGGCATGATCGCCCAGATTTGTGCCATCGATACGCCTGAGCGGGTCTTGAGCTTGACCTCGATTATGTCGACCACTGGCAACCCAGATTTGCCGGTGCACCCCGAGGTATTACTGGGTAATTATAATAAAAAAGATGATCAAAGCCCTGAGGCGATTATCGAAAACACCACCCAGGTAATACTGGGCTTGAGTGCGCCCGACTACCCAACACCTGAATTGCTTAAAGAGAAAATACGTCGTTCTTATCTACGCAGTTATTACCCACCTGGCGGCAGCCGTCAGTTATTGGCTTCGGCCGCAGCCGCGCCGCGAGATGAGCAGCTAAAGCAACTTAAGCTGCCAACCTTGGTTATGCATGGTGTCCAGGACCCTTTATTTCCCACCGTGCATGCCGAACATCTGGCTAAGTTAGTGCCGGCAGCAGAACTGGAATTGATTGAGGGCATGGGGCATAACTTTGAACCTAAAACCGCTGCTCAAATGGCCCAGCGGTTGCTGCGTTTTGTGCAACGTGGTGACCTGGCCGCCAGCCTCTAACTTCTAATCTTCGAGGGCAACAGCGTATAGAGCTTCAGGTTCAATTCCCGCGCCTAATCATTACCGGTTTTTATCGCCGTTAACGGGGTAGCGAATGGCTTGGCCCGGGTTAACGCCTTTAAGGGCCTTTGATTGTTGCACCACCACCACGCCGTTAACAATTACCCAGGGAATCCCCGTTGACGGCAGACCATTGCTGTCAGCTTTGTAGTCAGCTTTATCGCTTACCGTCTTGGGGTCGAATAAGGTGATATCAGCAATCATGCCTGGCTGGATCCGGCCGCGATATTTCATCGCTGTTATGCCCGCGTCACCTAAATGTTTGGCGCTCCAATAACTGAGCTGTGACAAGGTGTGCATCAGTGGGATATTGTTTTCTCGGGCTAGACGCAAAACTTTCGCTCGAGTTCCGGCTGAGCGAGGGTGACCGCGGTAGGCCGAATAATCAGCCGACCAGGCTAGTAATTGCCCGTTTTCCCCGACACCGGCCATACCATCGCTGGCGACTGTCATGTGCGGCACAGATAACCACTGCGGTAGCCATTGGCTTCTTTTTGGCATGAATACCACTACGGTATGCCCAGGGTTGCGCTGGCATAATTGTTGGTACTCGGTTTGATTTAAAAATTTATTTTGCTGCGGGTCAAACACTGTTTCCTGATAACGGTAGCCAAATTTCTCGCGCCAGGTTTCAGGGCGTAAAAAGTCGGCTGAAATTACTGTGGAGCCAGCTTTGTAAGGGTAGTATTCTGACCACATATTAAACCCTTGGCTGCGGGCGAGTTGCAGTTTTTGTTCAATTTCTTGCCAGCCATAATCGTTGTTGTGAGCGATCAGCAGGGACGCTTTTAGCAGAGCCGCGTTGGTAAAGACTTCATCAAAACCAATCGCCGCTTCGGTTGGCGGCCGACCATTTAGGTGGTAGCGCGTATGCACCGAAGCGAGCCGATCATATTTGGCGGCTATTTTTTGCACCTCAAAAACTTCTTGGCTGGTGGCTCCTTTAGCCACATAGGCCAGGCCAATGCCAACCCCTAATGCACCTTGTTGCAGCTCTCTATCAAGCTGTTGGGTGATTGACTTGAGCTGGGCGGGGCTGCTAATGCTGCTTGCCCAACCGGCGACACCGTCTTTGGCCGCCTGGTTTAGGTAAGCTTTGGCCTTGGGGAAATCTATTGGCTTGTCTAGGTTGACCTCGGGGTCATGTACTTGCATGCGGGCAAAAATATGGCTGGCGGTAACACCGTAATTTATCTGCCAGCGATTTTTGTGCGCGGCGTACCACTGGTCAATATTTGCGGCCCCGGCTTCCAAGTCTAGGCCGGTGGTGACACCATCGCGCAGCGCCATTTTCACCGCAAACGGGTCCATGCCATGTAGGTGGGTATCGATAAATCCAGGCGCGACCACCAAACCATTGGCGTCAATTGTTTTGTCGGCGCTCATGATTTGCGTGCCAATGCTGATAATTTTGCCGTTTTTAATGCCTATGTTGGCGATGCCGTCACGCTGAGTTTCCGGGTCCATGACGCGACCGCCGTTTATTACCAGGTCATACTGGGCTGCTGCCGTGGTCATTGACGTAACGCTGGCTAGGCTGCCGATAAACCAACCTAAACGGTGAAAAATATTTTTTTTAAGCTTCATAATAATGACCTAGCTGGATTGTGTTTTAAGGTGTTGTTGGCGCTGCTTGGCCCATAAACGATAAACCCCTATGCTAAGAATAGGGAGGACATAGACCAGGGCAAAGCCGTATGACATCAACGAATAGCCCTTGCTGATGAGTTCTATTATGCCGAGGCTGCCGAGCATGGCGGCCAGCGAAACAGAAATTAGAGCGATAGCGGCGCGTGCTGTTTTACCCAGTTGCTTGCTGGTTGCGGGGCCAGACGATAAGCGTTCAACAACACTCTGTACTAAGCCAACACCGGTTTCTATTAAGGTGCCGAGTAATGCCAGGATAAATAACAACAGCAACCAATCAGGCCCGTAGTTTTTTATCATCCAGTAATTGGGTAGCGGTTCGCCCAGAACTTGGGCTGAGCCAACGGTATAGCTTAGGTGAAATAATAGCGCCGGTATCAATATGGCCATTGCTGTAATCGCGGCGACGGAAAATGCCTGGGCGCGGGTTTTAATATGGCGGGTAGTGAATAACAAACCCGGGGCAATGGCTAAGTTATACAGGGCATACAAGGCGCCACTAAGCAGCCAGCCGGAATTTATTTGTTGGCTGTTTTGCTGGATAAGAGAAAGTGCATCGGCTTGTTGAATAATAATAACAAAATAGCAAATGAAGACCGCGTACATCAGTATCGACCACAAGGCCAGGGCTCGCTCGACCACTAGGCGGCCAAATAATACAAATACGGTGACCAGCAAGGGCATTGCAACCAGACCAATAAATGGTGAAATTTGAAACCTTTGTTCGAGTATGTCACCCGCGGCGGCGCTGACCACACCCAGTATTAATAAGAATAAGAGCAGGTAAAGCACTTCAAATAGAACCCAGTAGGGACCAATAAGCTGCTTAAAAAAACTGCGGTAGTCATAAACATGGAAAACCCGAGCGAAATCGAAGGTTAGGCCCAGAACTAAGGCAAAGATTATGGCCGATACCAAAATCGCGAGTAAGCCGCCGAGCAGGCCGTACTGAGTAAAAAATTCAACCACTTCACGTCCGGTACCATAGCCGCCACCAATCATGACGGATAGAAATACCGAGGCCGGAATAAAGTATATTTGAATAATCTTACTCATAAGGGTATTCCATTCTGGAGAAGTCTGGCGCTGCCCAGGGCTGTGTCACGATGAAAAATTCCTGGCTCTGGGCTTCTGCTTGATTATTAATTTGCACAGCTAAAAATATTTTTGGCTGTGCAGTTGCTGGCACTGTGCTCGGTTGGCGGATTAAAAGTCATACATGCTGGCTTTGTATAGGGCCATGGTGCGCCGCCAAACCTCACCTACTTTGCCGCTGCCTATGGCTTGGCCGTCGAGTTCAACTACAGGAGCAATATGTCGGCCGGAATTCGTTATCCATACCTCGTCGGCATCAATTACTTCCTGCCAGCTGACAACCCGTTCTTCGACCGGAATGCGGCCATCTTGGCGCAAACATGACAAGGTGATATGGCGGGTGATACCGGCGAGTTTTTGATGATCCAAGGCCGGGGTGATCACGGTGCCATCTTTTACGATAAAGACATTGCTTTGGCTCGCCTCGGTGAGTTCATTGTCGTTATTGTATAAAATTGTTTCGTTGGCACCGGCTGCAAAGCCGCTTTGGAAATGCAGTACATTGCCTAATAGCGCAGTGGACTTGATATTACAGCGGCGCCAGCGAAAATCCTGTTCACTGATGGCTGTTAATCCCGGTTTGTCGTCATAGGTATTGGCGGCGGCTGGTGGCTCTAAGTTGAGCAACATGCAAAATACCGTAGCGTTGCCAGCTTTGGGGAAACCGTGAAAGCGTCGGTCTTCAGCGCCGCGGCTAACATGGAAGTACAAGCCCCAGTCGCCAGGCTCATTTTTAGCCAGCAGGCTACGGGCTATATTGCTCCAAGAGATGTCTGGCAGGGAGTCTTTACTGATGCCAATACCATCTAGGCTTCTTTCCAGTCGCTCCATGTGTAGATCAAAACCGACCATTTTACCCGCATACGAGGGCGTTACTTCATAGATACCATCGCCAAATAGAAAGCCGCGATCTAAAGGTGAGATCTTAGCGTCTTCGATGGGTAGGAACGAGCCGTTTAAAAAAACAATCATTAAGGATCCACTGTCATTCTATTGATTTCCAGGCCAGTGTAACCTGAATTTTCGATATCGAAAACTATATTCGCTTGCGAATAATGTGGGTCGCGCTCGCTTAAGGCCGAATTAGCCCTAATGTCAGGTTTGAATCGGGAGTTGGTTTATTTCGCTGTCACTAGATGATTGCCGCCAGGGAGGGAAGTTACAGCTGGCTGTGTTGAGCCTTGCTCTGGGATAGGATGGCCGCCGAGGCATCCTTATAGCCCTTGAGGGAAAAGCTTATTAATAGTTGGGCGTTGGTCTTGCTGGCGGACAAATAAAAATGCTTCATGCTGCAGTCGAATAAAATACTGTCGCCCTCTTTTAGTACTGCCGGGTCATACAGTTCGGTATGCAATTCAAGTTGGCCGCTTAAAACGTAAATAAATTCTTGTCCGGCGTGGCTGTGCCAATCAGCTTGCGGTTTTAGGGTTCGCGATTTGACCTTTGCCTTCATAAAACACTGCTGCTGGTTGCTGACATCGCTGCAAAGAATTTCATACTCAACATCGCTCGAGTGAAATGCTAGGCCATTGCCGCCAGTGGTGATCGCGCGGCGGCCGGTTGCTTGAGCTTGAGCGTTGGTGAGGTCCGTTACCGGTAAGTGTAAGCCTTCGGCCAGCTTGTTAACGCTGGTGAAGTTTAAATTGGTTAGGCCGTTTTCAACTTTGGACAGGGTGCCGACGGATATTCCAGTGCGTTTGGCAACCTCGGTCAAGGTCCAGTTATGCTCTTGGCGTAAGGCTTTTAAGCGCTGGCCTATGGGGTTGATTACCGCTGGATCGGTTCGCATGGGTCGGTCTTATCGCCTTGAGGTTGGTCGTTGCAACACCGGCTATAGTAAACCGTAACGGCTGCGATTGCTAAGCTGGGGCCGGTAAATGTTGGCAACTTGTTAGCTACAGAGTGATTGCGTGTCGGTTGCGGCATCAGGTAAACATTGCTGGCATCTCCCGTATTGGGTTCGGCTTGTTGCTGGCTAATAAATGGGCTAAGCTATGCGCATCAAAGTCTGTTAGTAAAAGTTACTATCAAGCTATTATTTTAAATTATAAATATAACCTGAGTCTGTAGCTTCAGGGTGGATTCTGTGTCCAAGTGCTTGATTTACGCACAGCGCCGCGATGAAACTACGGATTCAGGTAAAAGCTAAAAAGGTCATCCAAGTGAACGAGTCTATTTTTATTCTGGGCGGAGCCCAAACCGATTTTGCTGAAAACTGGTCGCGCCAGGGTAAAGAAATTAGCCATATGATGCAGGCCGTGGTTGAAGCTGGCTTAGAGCAAGCCCAGCTGGACGCCGAGGTATTAGAATGTGCGCATATTGGTAATTTTGTCGGCGAGCTGTTTTGCAACCAGGGCATGCTGGGTGGGGTGTTGGCCCAAGTCATCCCGGCCTTTGATGGCCTGCCTATTTCACGTCATGAAGCGGCTTGTGCTTCTGGCAGTATGGCAATTTTAGCGGCCATGGCCGATATTGCCTCGGGTCGTTATCGCTCTGCCTGTGTCTTAGGGGTGGAGTATATGCGTAATGTACCCGGCGATAAGGGCGCTGAGTATTTAGGTGCGGCGGCCTGGTCTGGGCATGAGGCCGAGGGCGTCAAATTTATGTGGCCGCATATGTTTAGTGAGCTGACCCAGGAATACGATCGGCGCTACGGTATTGATTATCGTCACTTGGGTGCCATTGCTGAAAATAATTATCGCAACGGCAGTCAGAATCCCAACGCACAATCCCGCAGTTGGAAATTCAGCGCCGGCTCTTTTACCGAAAATGATGAGTTGAACCCAGTAATTTCCGGCCGAACTCGGCGCAATGACTGCGGCCAGATTACCGATGGCGCGGCGGTGGTTTTTTTAGCCAATGAAGAGATGGCCCAGGAATATGCGGATAAACGCGGCATCAAGCTGGAAGATATCCCACGTATAAAAGGTTGGGGCCATACCACCGCAAAAATATCTTACGCGGATAAAATTGCCGATAGCAAAAATCAGGCATTGGTTTTCCCCCATGTACGCGGGGCTATTGATCAGGCGTTTAAGCGCGCCAAGGTCGGCTTAGCTCAGTTGGATGCCATTGAAACCCATGACTGTTTTGCCATGACCGAATATATGGCGATTGATCATTTTGGTATTACCGCGCCGGGCGAGTCTTGGCAGGCGGTTGAGGATGGCAGCATTGAAATGGGCGGCGCTCTGCCGATTAATCCCAGTGGTGGTTTGATTGGTTTGGGGCACCCAGTCGGCGCTACCGGCGTGCGTATGTTGTTAGACGCCTACAAACAAACCAGCCAGCAGGCGCAAGGTTACCAGGTGGCAGGCGCAAGAAATGTGGCCACTTTAAATATTGGTGGCAGCGCCACCACTACCGCTAGTTTTGTGGTGGGGGTTTAGCCAACCCACTGGTACCATAGGCATTGCTGTTTTGGATCTATTATCTGGTGGCGCTATTTATTAGCCTGATCGGAGATAGAGTAAATCTAAGGAGTGTTTATGTTAGTAAAGCTAAAAGGCAACCACGGCGAGATTGGTTTTCAGCACGGCCAGCAGCTGCGTACTGAAATTGAAGCGGTGTTGGATTATTACCTGGCCTTGTTTGCATTACCCAGTGCGCGCTTACAGTCTTTGGCGGCGGAATTTAAACGCGTTATTGGCGAGCAAGCGCCGGTCTATATCGATGAAATTGAAGCTATTGCCGAGGGTGCAGCGGTCGCCCCTTGGCAAATTTACTGCCTTAATGCTCGCTCTGAAATTATTGCTATCGCGGTAAAAGAAAGCCTGGCCAATAAGCTGGGTGAGTGCACCTCCCTGAGTTTTCCCGCCAATAAAATTCTAGGCCAAAACTGGGACTGGTCGCAAACCCTTGAGCCATTAATGCGTGTTTTACAGATTGAATACGACAATGGTCGCTCGCTGTTGACCATGGCCGAGCCGGGGATGCTGGCTAAGACCGGTTTGAATAGTGATGGCTTAGGGGTGTGCTTAAATATTCTGGCCTCACCGTTTAAGGCGGTTGGCTTGCCTATCCACCTTTGCTTGAGAATGGCGTTGGATTGCAGCCGTTATGACGAGGCCAAAGAGAAACTGCTACTGAGTGATCAGGGCAAGGCCAGTCATATCCTCTTGGCCGATGCTGCAGGCAGCGCAGTGGGTATAGAGTTCGATAACTCCGGTCATCATCTACTGCACCCCGACAAAGACTGTATTATTCACTCCAATCATTATTTAGCCTACCCAGACAAAATCACCCAATCGCCCACCACCTTTCCCCGATACCACTACGCCAAGGAAAAAATGGCGGAAGATGGCGTTAAAGATGCAGCTTCTATGAAGGCGTTTTTACTGGATAAAAATGGTGGCGAAGGCTCGCCCTTCCAGCCTTATCATTATTATGAACAGTTCAATCAAAGTGTGAATTTTGGTTTGGTTGGTACGGTGATGACGGTGTTGATGGATTTGGAAAAGCGCAAGATGGAAATAAAAAGAGCCGGTGAAATAGATTTTAAAGAATACTATTTATCGAATTAATCGGGTCAAGATACTAAAATTTCTGGCTTAGCTCAGATAGAGGCTAAGCCAGAAATTTATTGATTTGCTATCACTGCTGTCCCGCTAACTTGTTGAGTTGTTAGTCTTAAACCGCTCTATATACGGGCCGAAGTAGCTTTTATACAAAAACGACATGGATAGGCGTTTTGTATTTAATTGGCGATCCCGTAGATAGAATCTGCGGTGTTTATTCCGGCCTAGCCATGGCGTTTTACTTTCCAGTCACGCCGTAAACCCATCCTTGGGGGCTTCGCTTCGACTTCCTGTCTCAGAGAGCCTGGAAAGCAAAACCCCATGGCTAAGCCTAGACAGTGCTAGCTCATAATCATTAAAGTGAACGGGACAGCACTGCTTAGCTATAATAAAAATCCATCGCCGCAGTTACCGCTGCTCCGCGTTGGTGTTGGGCGCCTTCTGCGGCCAATACATTGTCTAGCGCGCTTAGACACAGCAATACATTTTCCTGGTAGCAGGCTTGCCCCATCAGGCCGATACGCCAAGCTTTACCGGCAAAGGCACCTAGACCGGCACCAATTTCTAGGTCGTATTGAGCCAGTAAGGCACTGCGGACTGTAGCGTCATCAATACCTTCGGGTATTTGCACTAGGTTGAGCTGCGGCAGGCGAATATCTTCGGCCACCAGCATATTTAAGCCCATCGCTTCCAGGCCTTTAACCAGTGCGCGGTGATGGAAGTCGTGGCGCTCAAAGGCCAGGTCTAAGCCTTCTTCTTCCAGCATCACTAAAGATTCGTGCAGCGCATACATAGCATTAACCGGTGCGGTGTGGTGGTAGGCGCGTTTGGTATTAGCGCCCCAATAACCCATTACCAGCTGCATGTCTAAAAACCAGCTTTGTACTTTGTGCTCGCGGTTTTGAATAGCGGCGACCGCCTTGGGGCTAAAGGTAACGGGTGAAATACCGGGTACACAGGATAGACATTTTTGCGTGCCGGAGTAAACCGCATCGGCGCCCCAGCCATCAACGTCTATAGGTATGCCCGCTAGGGAGGTAACACAATCTACAATGCTAAGGGCGTTGTTGTCAGTGGCCAGCGCGCATAAGGCGGCGGCGTCGCTTTCGACTCCGGTTGAGGTCTCGGCATGGACAAAGGCCAGTACTTTAATATCGCTATGTTCAGCAAAAGCAGCTTTTACTTTATCGACGCTAACGGCGGTGCCCCATTCGTCTTCAACCATAATGGCGGTGGCGCCACAGCGTTCAACATTCTCTTTCATACGGCCGCCAAAAACACCGTTTTGGCAAACAATGGCTTTATCGCCGGGGGCCAACAAGTTGACAAAGCAGGCTTCCATACCGGCGGAGCCAGGCGCGGAAATAGGGATGGTCAGCTCGTTCTTGGTATTAAAGGCCATTTGCAGCAGGCCTTTGATCTCGTCCATCAGGCCGATGAACTCAGGGTCCAAATGGCCAATGGTGGGGCGGCCTAGGGCTGCCAATACACGTGGGCTAACATCAGAGGGGCCGGGGCCCATCAGGGTGCGAATAGGGGGGTGGAAGCTTGTCGCCATGGTGATTTCCTTACAATCTATGGGTGCGGCCCTTTTTATCGTTTAGGGCTCGATCAAATATCGGCCGCTAAGGTAGCAGTTTTTACTCTAATTGTTTAGCAGGCTGTTGAAAAACTATCTGCGTGGTCTCTGCGGCGTTAAAAATAGACTCAAAATCACTGCTGTCCCGCTAACTTCTTGAGTTATAGCCCATAAGCCACTGTAGACATGGGTCGATGTAATTTTCACACAAGAGCGACATGAACTGGCTAATTGTATCTTATGGGTTTTCCTAGACGGCGTCTGGGTGTTTAAGCCAGGCTTAACCATGAGGTTTTATTTTCCAGTCACGCCGTAAACCCGTCCCTGGGGGCTTCACGTCGACTCCTGTCTCCTAGAGCCTGGAAAACAAAACCTCATGTTTAAGCCTGGATTGTGCTAGCCTATATTCTTTAAAGTTAACGGGACGGCAGTGACTCAAAATACTCTTTTATTACTCATAAACTCCGTTTTTTCGTCTATTTTTGCCTTACAGAGCTTGCCTCAAAAACGTTTTTCAACAGCCTGTTCGCGCCGAAACTGTCACAATTTTGCGCTGCTCAGCTCGCCGGCGAGGTTTTCTGCCATTTGGGCCGCTAGGGCTGGGCCGGTAAAGCCCTGGGCGATTAAAAAGTGAGCCTTGGCGAAGGCGGCTTCCAGGGTCATATCCCCACCTGCGACTACGCCACATTGGTTGAGTATGTCGCCAGCTTCGTACAGGCCCTGGCTAACCCCGCCATGGGCGCACTGACTAATATTGACCAATATCACACCGGCTTCGGCGGCTGAGCGTAGGGTGGCCATTAATGCCGGGTCTTGGGCGGGCACATTGCCGGCGCCATAGCTCAATAGAATCGCCAGCTTTAATCCAGCTTGGCTGAGGCAAGACGCAACCGCAGCGGAGCTGATGCCGGGGTGGAAATGTACCAGGGCGACGGCCTGGTTTTGAAAGTTTAAACCGACCCGAGTTTGCTGGGCTGATTTAATCGGCTGTTCAAACGGCGGCGCAAGAGGTTTGGCGTTGGCGGCGGCAAAAGCGTTGAAATCTGAGCTGCTCACTTTACTGATACGATTAGCTGGTAGCAGCTGGCCGCCAAAGTATAAAGCGGTACCTATATATCTAGATTGGCAGGCCTTAAGCGCGCCTTTAACATTGTCCAGGGCATCATTGTTGGCTTGGGATAAGGGGATTTGCGAACCGCTAAAGATAATCGTCTTAGCCAAACCGGCGGTAATATACGACAAGGCCGCGGCGGAATAGGCCATGGTGTCGGTGCCATGCAGAATGACAAAGCGTGAATAATGGCGATGGCTGCCCAGGATCGGTTCGGCCAATAAGCGCCAGTGCTCGGGTTGCAAGTTGGAGCTATCGATTAAATTTTCCAGCTGCAGGAAATCAAACTCTAAACTTGAATTGTCTTCGCTTAGGGCCTGGCGTAGGCTGGCTTCTAGTTTTGAGCTGGGGGTAAGGCCAGCGTCGCTGCCGACCATGCCGATGGTGCCGCCTGCGTAGATAATCAGTGTTTTATTCATAGTCGCATCGTTTAAAGTAATAAGGCATTCTAGGGGGCTTAGCTTGGCTTATCAATATGGGATAAAAGTGAGGTAGAGCGTGGACTATCAAACGGTATTGGAATTTTGGTTTGAGCAGTTAAAGCCGGCCCAGTGGTGGCGTAAGGATGAACAACTGGATGTTCAGATTACTGAGCAATTTGCGCCGGTTCACGGTGCTGCTAATCGCGGTGAATTATTTGCTTGGCGGCTCAGTGCCGAAGGACGTTTGGCTGAAATCATCGTGCTTGATCAGTTCTCCCGCAATATGTATCGCAACCAGGGTGAGTCGTTCGCCAGTGATGCATTGGCCTTGGTGTTGGCACAAGAGATGGTGAGTCTGGGCTTGGATGCTGAATTACCGGATAGCCAGCGGGCGTTTGTCTATATGCCGTTTATGCACAGCGAATCGAGCGTGATTCACCAGCAGGCCATGCTGCTATTCGACCGGTTAGAAGATAAAAGAAATTTGCATTTTGAGGTGCGCCATAAAGATATTATCGAGCAATTTGGTCGCTACCCGCACCGTAATAGCATATTAAACCGCCCCTCGACCGAGGCCGAGCTGGAGTTTTTACAGCAGCCGGGGTCGAGTTTTTAATACCGTCAATCCCAGTAAGGCCGGTTCAGTCGCTAGCCCGCCAAGCTTTAAGGCAAAGCCTGGCCGCGGGCGCTGACATAGAGTGCGTACCAATCTTCCCGGTTTAATACTTTCGGCCCCGCTTGAACGCATTGACGAATACGCTGGCTGTTGGTGGTGCCAATAATGGGTTGGATTTGAGCCGGGTGCTGCATCAGCCAGCTGAGAACAATAGCCTCTTTGCTGATGTTGTATTGGTTGCTCAGGGTGGCGACCAAAGTGGCGGTATCTTGGATATGCGCGGCGCTGTTACTAATATCTTTACCGCTAAATAGGCCCCCGCAAAGGCTACCCCAGGCTTGTAGCTGCACATTGTTCTTGCGGCAATATTCTAGTAAGGCTGGGTCAAAATTAACGTCTTTGCCTTGGGGGTTGCCCGCCAGTACTCCTTGCTCGAGCCAATCTAATTGTTGCAAACTCATTTCAAGCTGGTTGGCAATCAGGGGCTGTTCCAGTGCCGATTGCAAATAGTCCATTTGATGGCTGTGCATATTGGATACGCCAAAATGACTTACCTTGCCGGCTGCCTTGAGTGCTTCTAGTGCGCGAGCCACTTCTTCGGCATCCATCAATGGGTCGGGGCGATGCAGCAGCAGTATTTCGATGTGGTCAACATTGAGGCGAGATAAAATACCTTCAACGGATTTTTCAATATAGGACTGCGACATGTCATAGCGACCGGGGCCGTGCTCATCTTCAAATCGAATCGAGCATTTTGATTGCAATATTATCTTCTGCCGCAATTCCGGCCGTTGCTTCAATACCTGGCCAAATACCTGCTCGGCCTTGCCAAAAGTATAGATGTCGGCGTGGTCAAAAACCGTAATTTCACTTTCTAGCGCCGCATCTATTACCGCGTTAGCTTGGCTTAGGTGCTCGGCGGTAACCGCCTGTTTATTCCAGCCGCCACCGAGGCCCATGCAGCCATAAATAAGGGCGCTGTTGTTGCTACAGTGAAATTGTAAAGGCTTGGTCTTCATGTGTTTTCCTGTGGGCTATGCGTGGCTGCAAAAAATAGCTACCGACGAATTTCATAAACTGGCGAATGGCGAGGTTAGCAGCGGGTGGCCAAGTATCGTTTAAGGCTATCCAGTGCGTAATAAGGGAGGGGCTATTGTACTGATATCGATGGGGGGTTAAAGGCCTGATTCGTATGGGTAATTATTTGCAAAAGGCCTGGGCTCTCATGGTATAGGTTTTTCATGCCGTAGTGGAGGCTCAAATTTACCAATTGATTTCGTTAGTGTCGCTGAAATCAATCTCTTACTTTTGCTGATGTCAGTTCCTCGGTCGGTTAATGAAAGCAATAAATCTAAACGCTTAGTGAGAAAGTGGTAATTGTGTGTCTGTGTTTCGTCAATCTAAACCGGGTGAAAGGGATAGTGAGGCGACAAACAATCAACCAACCGTCAAAAAGGTAACTTTTAGTTTTTATTTGTATGTTTACTTACTTCTTTAAGAAACATCTATTCTGTTCAATGCATAAAATTTGGCAATATAGTGTGAGTATTTATTCAGCAAAAGCACATATATATTTTTTCTGAATAAATATTGAGTATCAAAATGTGCAAGTGAAAACATAATAGGCTACCAATAAGACAAAAAAGCAATGCTATATTTCATTTTTAATCCTTAGGTATTAGCAAGTTGGTATGTTAGCTAGTACATACCCCTAAGTTGCGGCTTGAAGCACATTTACTGATAATCAATTTCGCTTTATGTGATGAATCCCAGGGTTTATAGAATCAGGGATTTAATACAATTGTTGTTGTGGTTTTTTAATAAATACTAAGGGCAGTAGAGTGTTGACAACATGAAGTAATGTTATTTAAGGGGCGTGAGGCCCGATTAAGGAGATGTACTGATGGCAAAAGAAGGTACGGTTGCACCGAAAGAAAGAATCAATATCAAATATGTTCCCGCGACAGGGGACCAGCAAGCTGAGGTGGAATTACCACTAAAAGTTATGGTGTTGGGAGACTTTAACGGAGTTCCCGATTCAAGCCCGGTAGAAGAGCGCAAGGCGGTTTCAATCGATAAAAATAATTTCGAATCGGTTATGAAAGAAAGTCAGCTAGCGGTTACATCAAGTGTTGAAAATAAGTTGTCCGATGAAGAGGGTGATGATTTGGCATTTGAGCTTAAGTTTGAATCGATGAAGGACTTTACCCCAGATTCCATCGCCCAGCAGGTTCCGGAAGTTAAGAAGTTAGTAGAGTTGAGGGAAGCGTTAGTCGCCTTAAAGGGCCCCTTGGGTAATATCCCGGCTTTTCGATCGAAGTTACAAGAACTGATTGACACTGAAAATTCTAGGGAAGCTCTGTTGTCAGAGTTGCAGGACTTAGGTAAACAATAATAATTGACGACCTAGGTGTAATGGCCTTGGCCAGAAAATCAGGTTGTAAATTCTTAATAGGGACATGTTAATGGAACAAGCACTCGAAACCCCCCAAAAAACCGGGGCCGGCAATCTGCTGGATGAAATTTTGGCTCAAACCAAAATGACGCCTATCGACGATGGTTATGATATAGCCAAAAAAGGCGTCGCCGCGTTTATTAGTAATATTTTAGAATCTCCGTCTAACGATGAGCCAGTACACAAAGCATTAGTTGACAAAATGTTGGTCGAACTGGATAAAAAAATTAGCGTACAGATGGATGCTATTTTGCACGATGAAGCCGTGCAGAAAATGGAATCGTCTTGGCGTAACTTGAAGTTACTGGTTGATCGAACTGATTTTCGTGAAAACATAAAGCTAGAGCTGCTCAATGTGTCCAAAGAGGAATTATTGGATGACTTTGAATTTGCTCCGGAAACTGTGCAGTCGGGTCTATACAAACATGTGTATTCGTCCGGCTATGGACAGTTTGGCGGCGAGCCGGTAGGCGCTATTGTTGGGGCTTACGCATTTACTCCGTCAACGCCAGATATGAAGTTGCTGCAATATGTTTCGGCAATTGGTGCGATGGCACATGCGCCGTTTTTGTCCTCGGTCGGGCCAGAGTTTTTTGGTATCGATTCATTCGAAGAGCTACCTAATTTAAAAGACGTCAAATCGACCTTTGAAAGCCCTCGTTTTACCAAGTGGCGCGCCTTGCGTGAGTCAGAAGACGCGCGCTACCTAGGCCTTACCGCCCCGAGATTTTTGCTGCGTGTACCTTACGACCCAATAGATAATCCAATCAAGTCGTTTGGTTACCAAGAGGATGTTAGCCAAAACCATGATGATTACCTCTGGGGTAATACCGCATTTGCCTTGGCCTCCAGATTGACCGATAGCTTTGCAAAATTTCGCTGGTGCCCGAATATCATTGGCCCACAAAGTGGGGGCGCGGTAGAAGACCTGCCGGTGCATGTGTATGAGTCCATGGGCGCTTTACAGGCAAAAATTCCAACCGAAGTATTGATTACTGATCGCAAGGAATTTGAACTGGCTGAAGAGGGCTTTATCAGCCTAACTATGCGTAAAGGCAGCGATAATGCCGCGTTTTTCTCGGCCAACTCTGTGCAAAAACCCAAGATTTTTCCCAACACTAAAGAGGGGAAGGAAGCTGAAACCAATTACAAATTGGGCACGCAAATTCCTTATATGATGATCATTAACCGCTTGGCTCATTATATAAAGGTCTTGCAGCGCGAGCAGATAGGAGCCTGGAAGGAGCGTCAGGACCTAGAACGCGAACTTAATACTTGGATTAAACAGTACGTAGCCGATCAGGAAAATCCTCCTGCCGATGTTCGTAGTCGCCGTCCTTTACGTGCAGCCAAGGTTGAAGTTAAAGATGTTGAAGGCGATCCAGGTTGGTATCAAGTATCCATGGCAGTACGGCCGCACTTTAAATATATGGGTGCAAATTTTGAATTGTCATTGGTTGGGCGTTTAGACCAGGAGTAAGTCATTTGTTTTCGAAAGAAGGGAGTCTAGGTGTTAGTTTCTTTGAGCGATTAGGGACCGACATAAAAAATGGCCAGGATGGCCACGATACCATCGCTCATATCGCCGCTTCCATAAAGCGTAATATCACAAGTTTATTGAATACCCGGGCCGGCGAGTCACAAAGTTGTCCAGAGTTGGGCTTGTTTGATTTTAATGATGCAAGTTCCGGTAGTTTTGACTTAAGTACAAAAATCAAAATAGGAGTTGAGCTTGTTATAGAGAAGTTTGAACCCAGATTGTTCGATTTACAAATAACAGCGCTACACGATGAAGCCAGTCCCTTCAATTTAAGGTTTCATATCCAAGGCAGTGTCAGGTTAGAAAACCAACGCCAGAAAATTGAGCTTGATCTAGTATTGGATCGTGATCGCAAGTACAGGATTAGTTAAGGTGTCACAAAATAAGTACTTCCGGGATGAGCTAGAGTTTTTGAAGGAACAGGGTAAGCAATTCTCTGACCTCCATCCGCAGCTGGCAAAATACCTACATGGCAACAATGCAGATCCAGATGTCGAGCGACTACTGGAAGGCTTTGCCTTTTTAACGGGCCGTTTACGAGAAAAAATAGATGATCAGTTTCCTGAGCTGACCCATTCCATGATTAATATGCTGTGGCCGAACTATCTGCGCCCAGTTCCCAGTACCAGTATTGTTCGTTTTAACCCGATTGAGCGTGGCATCAGCAATCGGCAGGTGGTCGACAAGGGTTGTATGCTAAATAGTAATACAGTCGAAGACCAAGTTTGTCAGTTTCAAACTTGCCGTGATATCAATATTTACCCATTAGAAATTTCCGCTGTTAAGGCTCAGCACTCCCAGGAAGCTTCTATAGTTGAAATCTGCATAAAAAATCAAACTGATTTTAGCATAGCGGAGATTGAATTAGGTGATGTTCGTTTTTACCTTGGCGGCCAATCATATAGTGCGCAAATGCTGTACCTATGGCTAAACCACTATTTAGAAAGCATTGAGATTTCAATTGAAGGGAAAAACTATAAATTACCACTTTCAGAGTTTAAGCAAGTAGGCTTCGATAGTGGCGATGGGATATTGCCTTACCCAAAAAATGTATACGAAGGCTATCGCGTGCTACAGGAGTACTTAGTTTTCCCGGAAGCTTTTATGTTTTTTGATATTTGCAATATCTGTAAGTATCTGCCACCAACAGTGTCCGGTGATTTCGACATTCGTTTTCGCTTTTCCAAAACTATATCCGCCGATGTCAATATAAAGAATGATAGTTTTCAGCTTTACTGTGTGCCGGTGCTCAACCTTTTTAAGCATGACGCAGACCCTATTGACCTCAATGGCAAAAAAACAGAATACTCCATAATTCCATCGGGACGAAAGCGTCGACACTTTGAAATATTCAGTGTCGATAATGTTCGTGGTTGGCTGGACTCAGATAGCGGCCGAGTCCGCGGCCAGGAGAGAGTATACGAGGCCTTTGAAAGTTTCCAACACGAAATAGAAAGGGCTAGAAATCGCTTGGCACTCTATTACCGAGTGCGAGTCCGCGAGAGTATGCGGGAGGATGGTTTTGATCATTTTGTGGCTTTTGTTCGCGCTGACGAGGCAGAGTGTTATCAGCATACCGAGGCGGTGTCGTTGAGTCTAAGCTGCACCAATAGGCAGCTGCCGTTGCAACTAGGTAAGGGGGATATCTGTATAGCAACCGACAGCTCGCCCAGTTTTGCGACTTTTGAAAACATCACTGAACCAAGCGCCTCTCTGCGGCCGGTGCTGGATGGCAGTTTGCTATGGACGCTGATTTCAAATTTGTCACTTAACTACTTGTCTCTGCTGTCCAAGGACGCCTTATGCACAATAATAAGGGCTTATGACTTTAAAGCTTTGATAGACCGACAGGCCGAGAAGGTGACGCGAAAACGCCTCGACGGGATATTGAGTATAGAGTCAAAGCCAACACAAAGAATTATAAAGGGCATGCCGGTCAGGGGTTTATATTCAGAAATTGTTTTGGATCAAGAGTATTTTGGCTCAGAGGGGGACTTATATCTTTTTGCTACTGTACTGAGTCAATTCTTTGCACTTTATGTCAGTATTAATTCTTTTCATGAATTGGTAGTGATCAACGCGTTTAATCAGGAAAGGTATACATGGAAGTTGAAAGTTGGCCAGCAACCTCTGATTTAGAATCAGAGCTAGTTGCGCCGATAAACTCGGATAGTATAAAGCAATACAGTTTCTTCCAGTTGGTAGAACTGCTGCATAAAATATCCGGAGATAATCCAGAAGATCAAGATTGGGAGACCGAGGGTAAGCTAACATTTTCAGCCAATGCCAGCTTGGGTTTTCCGCTTAGTGATGTGTCTTCGCTTGAAAAGCACCCAAGCAACAGGCTCAAGTTAGAGACCACATTTTTGGGCTTAAGCGGGGTCCAGTCTCCACTGCCTAGTTATATCCTGGAACAGCTTCTACATGAAGAAAATAGTGTTAAAAAAGATTTTTTAGATTTTTTTAATAACCGGCTAATTGCCTTGTTTTACCGGGTTTGGCGTAAATATCGCTACTATGTCCGTTTTCAAGAAGATGCCGAGGATAGCTTTTCCGCCCGGTTATTTTCTCTTGTTGGCCTGGCAAATAAAGACATACGCGGCGATACCCCGATTAATTGGTGCAAAATGCTGGCCTACTCCGGAATGCTGGCCGGTCGTAGTCGCTCGCCCCAAACCGTTGCTGGAATTATTGCGCACTGTTTTGATTTAGAAAATGTTTCCATCCGGCAATGGCAATTTCGTTATGTTGACATTCCCGATAATCAACTTTTCCAATTAGGGAAAAAGAATTGCCAGCTCGCAGAGGATTCCGTAATTGGCAGCAGGATTGGTGATATCAGTAGCAAATTTGTGGTTTGTATCTCTAATTTGGATCAACAAAGGTTCCAGCAGCTTTTACCCAATGGCGATGAATTTGAACCTTTGTGTAAGGTGATTGAAGTGATATTGAGAGAGCAGATGGCCTATGACTTTGAACTCAGCCATAACATCGACAATGTACCCAGCCTGAGACTGGGTGAGCAACAGGGAGCGGAACTGGGGTGGTCAACATTTTTAGGCAAGCCGCAGAAAAATAAACAACAGGTGTTAATTCAAATAAGGCCCTAAGCAATATGGATAATTCAATAAAGCTCAATGTGATTAACTCGCAGAAATTGGAATCTGGTCTAATGCCATACATTTGCTTCGACCAGCTAGGTGGTGTGATTGGTTGTAATGAACAAGTTGATTGGCATCTTAGGGACCGGCATAAAAAAATTAAGGGTGAACACTGTCGAATATTTTGGTTGGATGATCAATTTTGTCTGGAAGATCTCTGTGACGGAGTCTATATCAATGGTGCATCCAGCGTTATCGGAAAAAATCAGTTTGCGAGCTTGGGCGAAAATGACAAATTTTTTGTCGGTGATTATCAAATACAAGTAAAAATTGGTGGTGAGGAATTACAGCACAGTGGTCCACAAAAACTAGCCGACATGTTTGACAGTGAAGGCTTCGAAGAAATCGGGGCGGCTGTGCTTACAATGCCGCCAGAGCCTGCACCTGACCTGGCGATAGATGACCCTATGGCGGCTTTGGAACTATTGTCGCAGCGTGGCAGCAAATTCGGTCACTCATTAATGCCTGAAGTACAGAGTACTAAAGAAACAACAGGTTTAATACCTGATCAAACAAACCAAGACAGACATGCGCTTACAGTTCAGGCTGACTCTGAATATAGCGAGTCATCAGCCATTTCACTAAAAACAAATCATGTAACGGATACCAATGCTATGGACAATAAGGAACTGGAGTTACTCGAATCCGAATTACAATCAAGTTACCAACCAAACCACGATAATAACGAAACCGACAATGGGCATATAAGTGCCGGGCCATTGTTTCGAGGCTTGGGGGCTCAGGTTGGTAACCTACAAAACAGCCACGAAATGCAGTCCGTGGCGGTGGATATGGGCGCCGCACTTAAAGCGGCAATCAATGGTTTGTTGTCTTTGCACCAGGATGTTAATGACAGTCGATTTGCCTTAATCAACAAAAACCTTCAGCCAATTGAAGATAACCCGCTGCGCTTAGGTCTGGATTACGCCGAGACAGTGAAGACTCTATTTGATCATAATCGTAGCCCGGTACATCTATCGTCTGCTGCAGCTATTGAAGAGAGCTTGCAGTCTGTAAGCCACCATAACGAAGCAGTTAATTGGGCAATTGGAGAAGCTCTCAATTATATTTTGTCAGCTTTCTCTCCGGTGACGTTGTTGAAGCGCTTTAAGCAATATCGGAAGCCCAGCGAAGCGGCATTGGATTCTGGTGACAATTGGGCTTGGTCAATGTACGAAAATTATTATCGTGAATTAACCTCTAGTCGTCAGCAAGGGTTTGAGAAATTGTTTTGGGAGGTTTTTGACCAAGCTTACGACGCCAAACTGCGTGAACTTCAGCGGGGCTTATGATGAGAATTTTTCGATTGTCCATTTTTATGATTCTGCTTGGGCAGCTCTGTGCTTGTGCCGCCTTGTGGGACGGTGCCAAAAAAGTGGGGCAAATAATATGGGATCCATCAACTCCGGTTGGAGGTCCGGGCGACCAGCCAACAACGGTAACTTACAGTATGGTCGCGCAGGAAGGGGCCAACCCCAACTCTGACGGTGCGGCAACACCAGTGGAATTCCAAGTGTTTCAGCTTGAAGATGACTCTAAGTTATTAGCCGCTGATTATGATTCTTTGCTAAAAGATTTTGAAAAAGCGCTAGGCTCCAATTATTTGGATCACAGTGATTACACCATGCTGCCCGGGAATTTCAAATATATAGAAGCATTTGAAGTGGATGCAGACACCCAATACATCGGTGTGGTTGCACACTATGGCAACCCTGAAATATCACAGTGGAAGAAGGTTATCAAAATCAAACCGATTGGGCATGAATACCATTTGTTAATTCGGTTTAAGACACAAGAAGTCATACTGGATAAAGTGGAATAATCATGTCATCAAGAAATCGAGTTATTTGGTCTGAAGGGTTGTTTATAAAGCCGCAACACTTTCAACAACAACAGCGTTATCAAGAGTATTTAACCGACGCTAGGTTAGAGTCTGTTAGTGGTTACCTATACGGTATTTCGCAGTTAGAAATTAATCCGGAATACCTAAGTTTTGGCCGTATAGCCATACAGCGTGCAAAGGGAGTGATGCCCGACGGTACAGTATTCAATATGCCCCAAGAAGATACTTTGCCGGCGGCACTCGAAGTAGAGGACAGTTCGCTGGCGAACCAAATAGTGTATTTGGCGCTGTCCCTGCGTAGCGACTCAATCACCGAAGTTGCCGATGAATCGCAGCCGGGTAATTCTCGCTATATCGAGCGCGGCCATGAGGTTAGAGACATTCATAGTCGCCAGGGTGATTTTTCTAATATCCAGGTAAGCCCCGTGCATATGCGTCTTATGTTTGAAAAAGAAGACCGCAGTGCGTATAGCTCCTTGGCGATTGCCAAAATCGCTGAAAAGCGACCCGATGGCAGTGTGGTTCTAGATAAAGATTTTTTCCCCTGTAATTACAACCTAACAGCGGTAGAAAACTTGCATCGTTTTGTCGGTGAAATGGCTGGTTTAATGCGCGAGCGAGCGAAGAACATTGCCCAGCGGCTGGGTTCCCCCAGTCAAGGTGGCGTAGCCGACGTATCAGATTTTATGCTGTTACAGGCACTCAATCGCCTGCAACCTTATATGCAACATTTGTCGCAATTGAAAACTCTACATCCAGAAATATTGTATTCGCAGTTGATTAGCATTTGCGGCGAGCTATTTTCTTTTACCGACGACAGTCGCCTAGCGCCGAGCTTTAGTGCCTATGATCACGATCAGCCGACTAACTGCTTTGCGCCATTGATGGCGATGTTGCGCCAGTCGCTGAGCATAGTGTTGGAGCCAAAAGCGGTGTCGCTGCAATTGCACAAGCGCAAGCACGGCTTAATGGTGGCGCCGGTACAAGACCCAGACTTAATTCGCGAAGCAGATTTTATTCTCGCAGTGCGGGCGAAAATCCCGTTAGAAGAATTGAAAAAGCTATTTGTACAGCAAACCAAAGTATCTTCGGTTGAAAAAATTCGTGAGCTTATTTCATTGCAACTACCTGGGGTCGGTCTAAATTCCTTACCGGTGGTTCCCAGGCAGTTGCCATACCATGCGGGCTTTACTTATTTTCAGTTAGACCGTAGCTGCAGTAGCTGGCAAATGCTGAATAATTCCAGTGGTTTTGCTTTCCATGTGGCGGGTAATTTTCCCGAACTTGAACTGCAGTTTTGGGCTATAAGGAGCTAATGATGAATGCACCCACCCAGGCAATGAACGACTCGCAGCTAGACCAGGTCTTATTCGATCAAGCTCGAAATATGGACGCCGACAAGGAGTATTGGTTTCAGCTAAGGGGCGATAATATCAATCAACTGATTGATGCGGCGGCGCCGCTATTTGGCATGGTCTTGCGGGTACAAAAGCTGGCCCAGTTGGATGAAGTGGAGAAGCTCTACCACAACTGTGTCGACGATATAATGGCGATTGAATCAGAGTTGGCACAAAGCGGACGTGAGCGCGCTGTGATACTTGCCTACCGCTACATACTCTGCACCTTCGTAGATGAAGCGGTAATGAATACGGCCTGGGGCGCGGAAAGTATTTGGGCCGAACATTCCTTGTTAACTCGTTTTCATAACGAGACCTGGGGGGGTGAAAAAGTTTATGGAATATTACAGCGCTTAGAAGCCGAGCCAAAAAATTATGTCGAATTATTGGAATTTATCTATCTGTGCTTTTGCCTGGGTTTTGAAGGGCGTTATAAAGTACTTGCCAATGGTCGGGAAGAATTCGACAAAATACTAAATAGGCTCTACGAAACCTTGCGTCAATTACGCGACGAAGAACCCAATTTAATAGTCAGTGCCAGCGATAATGTAGTCAGTACCCGATATCGAATCGGTAAACAAATACCCTTGTGGACAATATTCGCGGGGTTTGCCGTCATTTGGTGCGGCATTTTTGTTTTATATTCGGTAATGCTAAGTGGTCGTTCGACCAGTGTCTTAGACCAATTATTGCAAATATTGAACTGAGGCCATCATGATCCGTATTGAACTTAGTAGCATCATCGAAAAACTTAACCCCGTTGCAAAATTAGCGTTGGAAGAAGCGGCGTCCTTGTGCATAAGTCGGTGTAACCAGGAGGTTAACTTACAACACCTTATGTTGTGCTTGTTAGACAACCCCCTGTCTGATCTTAGGGTTATTCTCAAGCAACTAGATTTTGAAATTGAAACGCTAAAGCCTCTGCTTTCGGCAGGTCTGCAAAAAAGTGAAGTGTTAGATACCTACCCAGCGTTTTCACCCCTATTGGTTGAGTTACTACAAGAAGCTTGGCTTTTGTCCAGCACGGAATTAGCTCAGCAGCAGCTGCGCTCCGGCGCTATATTTATCGCCGCTTTAAGCCAGCCAGCACGTTATCTAACGTTGGAACTGAGTCGACACTTTGACAGTATTAACAAAGAACATATACGCAAAAATTTTGCCGTAATGACCCGTCAGTCCAGCGAAACAGAAATAATGTCCAGTACCAGCAATCTCAGCCCTGGCCCTATATCCGCCAGCTCGGCCTTGGCAAAATTTAGCAGCAATCTAAGCCAGCAGGCTAGGGACGAAAAGCTAGACCCGGTATTGTGTCGTGATAATGAAATCAACTTAATGATCGACATATTATGCCGACGCAGAAAGAATAACCCAATCGTGGTAGGCGACGCTGGCGTAGGTAAGAGTGCTGTGGTAGAGGGCTTGGCCCTGCGTATCCACCGTGGCCAAGTGCCCGATTCTCTCAAGGAGGTCGAGCTTCTATCTTTGGACCTAGGGCAGCTGCAAGCCGGCGCTTCGGTTAAGGGGGAATTTGAACGTCGCCTAAAAGCCGTCATCGAAGAAGTAAAGAATTCGGTAAAACCGATTATTTTATTCATCGACGAGGCCCACACGCTTATTGGCGCCGGCAATCTTGAAGGTGGTGGTGATGCAGCGAATCTACTTAAGCCGGCGCTTGCTAGAGGCGAGTTATGCACCATTGCGGCAACTACGTGGAAGGAATATAAAAAATACTTTGAAAAAGATCCGGCTTTAAGCCGTCGTTTTCAACTGGTCAAATTAGACGAGCCTACTGTCGATCAATCGAAAACAATTTTACGTGGTCTGCACAGTGTTTATGAGCAAGCCCATGGCGTACTTATTGATGATCAGGCACTGTGCGCAGCGGCATATTTGTCATCACGTTACTTGGCCGGCAGGCAGCTGCCAGATAAAGCAATCGATGTTTTAGATACCGCATGTGCCCGCATTGCGATCAACCTCAGCTCACCGCCTCGACAGTTAACCGAGCGAGAAACCGAGGAGAGTGAGCTTAAACTTGAAGTGGAATTACTTGAGCGGCAGCAATTACTAGGGCAGCAGGTAGATACTCTCGCCCTACAAAACCTACATGATTTGATGCAAAAGTCTCAAACCGAACGGCTTGAATTGGAGCAGTTATGGCTAGAGCAGAAAAAAATTGTCACACAGATCATAGCGCTACGGCAGCAACTACTGACGGGTGATGGTGCCAATGCGCCAGTCGACACCAGCCAGCTGCAACGGCAGTTGCAAGAAAAAGAAAAAGGTTTGGGTGAGCTGTGTAACAAATACGCATTAGTTGTCCCCCAGGTAAATGAAGCGCAAATTGCCAGTGTCATATCTGATTGGACCGGTGTGCCGGTGGATCAAATGCATGGTGATGAGCTGTATAAAATAAGCCACCTGCCAGATTTATTGGCAACTAGCCTTAAGGGCCAAGAACTTGCGATTGCGACAATACACAAGAATATGCTTACCTCCAGGGCTGATTTACGTCGTGAAGGTCGGCCCAAGGGGGCGTTTTTATTGGTTGGCCCCAGCGGTGTAGGCAAGACCGAGACCGTGGTTCAAATTGCCCAGACGCTGTATGGCGGCAAGCAGTTTCTTAGCAGTATTAATATGTCCGAGTACCAGGAGAAGCACACCGTTTCGCGGTTAATTGGATCACCGCCAGGCTATGTCGGTTTCGGTGAGGGCGGAGTGCTAACCGAGGCTATTCGTAAGATGCCTTACTCCATTGTTTTATTGGACGAAGTGGAAAAGGCTCACCCTGATGTACTTAACCTGTTCTACCAGGCTTTTGATAAGGGCGAGTTGGCTGACGGCGAAGGACGTTTGATCGATTGCCAAAATATTCTTTTTTTCCTTACGTCAAATTTGGCCTACCAAACCATTGTCGACAATGCAGCAACCCCCGAGCTTATAGAAAATAAAATTTACCCTGAACTCGCCGATTTTTTCAAGCCAGCATTGCTGGCAAGAATGGAGGTAGTGCCATATTTGCCGCTAAATCGCAATGTGCTACAAGAAATTGTCAGCTACAAACTCGAAAGTCTGAGTCAGCGCTTAGCACTGCGCTACAAGGCCGAAGTTAATTTTTCAGACGAGCTAATCAGTGAAATATTAAAGCGGGCTACGCGCAGCGAAAACGGCGCACGCATGCTCGAGGCTATTATTGATGGCCAAGTACTACCACCGGTTGCACAGCAGTTGCTAAATAAATTGGCCCAGCAGGAGCCGGTAAAAAGCGTTAGTTTTAGTGTGGTTGACGGGCAATTTGTCGGCGTGGTTGCCTGATGTCGATAAATTGGCTTAAGCAAGGCGAGCTATTATCTGATTGTAAACATCAGAATGCTTTGCTGAGCCTATTTGGCGATACTATGGGTGAAGTATTGGGGCTTACAAATTTCCAACTATTTATGCCTAGTTTAGATGGCCGCTATCTTGAGGTGGTGTCGCATCGGGATGATAATCAGCTCGTTATGGCCGAAACCAGCCGCTGGCCGGTAGACGATTTTGAATTACCCTTCTCTCATGTTTTGCAAACCGCCAAACCTATGTGTCTGGATTATTACAGCCTGGCCTACTGGAACAATAACCCAGTATTTACAAAGTTGCTCGCCAATATCCATAGTGATTCCAGCGTATTACTGTATCCCATTAAACAGGGCTGCCAGATCAAAGCGTTGTTTCTATGTGTCTTGCCACTGGCTGCCGTGCAGCGGCTGTTGCAGGACTGTGGCTGGCAGCAATATGGCGCTATGTTTGCAGCTCAATGGCAGCAGCTGCTTGAAATTGAAGTTCATCACCAACGTCAGTCGAGCCTGCGCGATACCCTGGAGCGCGAGCAATACCAAACGATGCAGAACGAACAACTAAATAGCATGCAACAAATCCTGTTGGGCCAAAGCAAAGTAATGGAAAAGTGTCGTGGCGAAATATTACGCGCAGCCAATACTAGTTTAAGCGTGTTAATTCGCGGCGAAACCGGTACCGGTAAGGAGCTAGCAGCTAGAGCTATTCATGATTATTCAAAACAGTTTGAGTCAAAATTTGTTGCCATTAATTGTGCCGCCATACCTGAAAATCTATTGGAGTCCGAATTGTTTGGCCATTGCAAGGGCGCTTTCTCTGGGGCCGATCGAGATAAACCCGGGCTTATTGAAATAGCGCACCAAGGTACGCTGTTTCTGGATGAGATTGGCGATATGCCGCTTAATTTGCAATCCAAACTACTGCGGGTGATCGAGCAGGGTTGTTTTCGACCACTGGGTGCCACCGAAGAACACTTATCTGACTTTCGTCTGGTGTCCGCCAGCCACGTGGATCTGTTGCAGCGGGTAAAGGACGGTGGCTTTCGTCGCGACTTGTACTACCGCCTGTGTCAATTTCCGTTGCTGGTACCGGCTTTGTCACAGCGGCTTGACGATTTAACGTTATTGAGCGAACACTTTTTGAAAAATTATAATCAACGTCATAGTAAAAAAATTAGCGGCATTCAGCCCCAGGCTATTGAGCAGTTAATGAGCTGGAGCTACCCAGGTAATGTCCGAGAACTACGTAATATTGTCGACTACGCCTGTGCCATGACCTCAGATTTTGTTGATATAGATCTAGCTTGCTTGCCGATAAACGAGCAAGAATTTTCCGATTTTTCAGAACTGAGTACCGTTGATCACAGTGAAATTAGAAATTTGAAAATAGCCGTCACTCAATTTGAAAAAGAAATTATATCGAGCCGTTTGGCGCAATTTAACGGTGATCGCGGTAAAACCGCTTTGAGCCTAGGCCTGCCAAAACGGACCTTGTCACACAAATGTATGAAATTGGAGATTCAATGAACATGGCAGTAATCAGATGCCTGTTGCCGATATTATTCGGCCTATTTTCCCATCAGGCCTATAGCCAATCCGGTGAGCGGGATACGCTACAGCACCAGGCACAGCAGTGTAGCCATCTTGCTAGCAAGCTAGAGCGACTCTATTGTTTTGACGAGTTGTTTTCGACCCCGCTAGCAGAAATAAAAAATGAAGAAAGTGGTTTTAAATATCCGGCCGAGTGGCAGCGAGCCCAGTTTAATGAAGAGTCTAGGAAAACCGGTGGACTATTTATTTTAGGTAGGCAGCAGTCCAATCCCAAAAATGTATGGCTGACGGCGCCGGCCATTGGTGCTGTGCCGCCGCGCCCAATTCTCATGTTGAGCTGTATTGACGGCATAAGTCGAGTTGAACTTAGCTTATCTCAAAACTTTGACTTAGCGTCAATTAGGGTGGCTGTTAATCAGTCTTTGGCCAAGTCGCAGCGCTGGTTGGTAGATGAAAGCGGTTACATTATTCGGTCCGGCCGGGGCATACCGGCAATCCGCCTAATGCGTAGCATGGTGAACACTGATAATTTCACCTTAGTTTCAGATAATGCTCGTATTAATGGCCTCAAATTTGAAAGCAAAGACTTAGGCAAAAAGCTTAAGGCACTTCGCAAAATCTGCCAGTGGTGATGTCCATGACCGACCTATTAAAAAAAATTATGGCGCCCGTATCAAAAGACCAACCTTTCGGTGAGCGCGCGGTTGATGACCCCGGTTACGACTTTGTTGAAACCCAGCTTATGAAAGTTGGCTCGCTGTATCATAGTGATGTGCAGTGGCAGGAGGTTGAAAAGGCGGTGGTCGAATTACTGGCTAAGCGCAGCAAAGACATAAAACTATTGAGCTACTTAATCCAGTGTTTACAAAATCAGGCCAAGGCCGAACGGGTGTTGCTGTCGTTACAAATATTACTTGGTTTTATGCAGAACTACTGGTTTGGTTGCTACCCGATACCGGGTGATCGAGGGGCTTTGCCTAGGCGAAAATTTTTCTCGCAAATAATGCAACGTAGCCAAAAAGCCGTGGCCAAATTAGAACTAATCGCAGGTCAAGAAGAGCTACAACAACAATTTTTACTGGTTTCATCCCAATTAATGGGCTGTGCCGGGGATTTGTCCTTGCCTTTAGATAACCTTCTTGTTATCGAATCTCAGCTTAAAAACAACCTGCAACAAGAAAAAAGCCCAGCGAATCTTATAAATTCCGGGGCGCCCCAAGCAACAACAGCAGCGGAAAATGCAACAGCGGATCTAGGTTTTGACGCCAGCAGTGAAAAATCGGCCAAGCAATCTCTGCTTAAAGTAGCAGACTATCTCTCAATGGTGGACGCAGGTATTGCTCTGGGCCTGCGCTTACGGCGTTTTGCAATCTGGAGTGGTTTGCAAACAGTGCCAGATAATGCCAATGACAAAGGGGTTACCAGCTTAATGCCACCCTCAGTTGATCGGCTATCTGAATATCAATCGGAATTGGCAAAGGGTGCCAGTACCGATCTGCTGGCAAAAATTGAGCAAAGCATCAGCCTTAGCCCCTTTTGGCTAGATGGCAATCGCCTCAGTGCAGAAACCTGCATGGCCTTAGGACAAGAAGATTGGGCGAAAGTTATCCAGGAAGACACCCAGGCTTTCGTTCAGCGGCTGCCACAACTGTTAAATATGTCATTTCGTGGTGGGGTGGCTTTTGCCAAGCAAGAAACCATCGACTGGCTAGAAAACAACGGAAAAAATAATGCCACGGTGTCGGCCGGGACCAATTCGAAACAAAAGCAGATACTTGATCTGGCCGAGTCGGCAGGTTTGGCTGCCGCATTTGTCAGCTTGGACGACGCTCTAGGCAGTGCCAAGGAGCCGCGAGAGCAATTTTACCTGCGCTTGCTGTCGGCTGATTTAAAACGTAAATACAAGCTTAATGCCATGGCCAATACCGAATATCGACTACTTTATCAGCAGGCAGAGACTATCAGCCTCTCGTTCTGGGAACCCACATTAATTAGCAGCTTAAAGAAAAAAGCTGGCATAAAGTAACAACAGGGAATAGTTATATGCTGTCCAAAATTAAAACCTTACTAAAAGGCCTGGCTCCGCAGTTTCAATCGGCCTTGCCTATTTTACTACTGCTAATTTTTATACTAATCAATATCGCCATCTGGTGGGCTGGGCCCTGGTTGTTGATCGATGAATCCAAACCTTTGTTGAGTGTGTTTTCACGAATTTTATGCAGCACCATATTTACCCTCGCCTGCATCGCTATCTGGGGCCTAGTGCAATGGCGTAAACTAACAAAATTGGCCAAGCACAATAAGCACCAACAAGAGCTTGAAGAAGACCCGATTCGTGAGTTGATTGAAAACCAAGAAGCCGAATTAAACGAGGTAATGCACGAGCTAAAAACTAGTCTTAACAACAAATCCTATTTGTATCAGTTGCCCTGGTATCTTGTGATGGGAATTGAAAACGCCGGCAAAACTAGTTTGATCAATCGTTCTGGGCAAAAATTTGTATTCTCTTCGGTACTACGAGCATCGGGTAAAAAATCTAAAAATACTTATTCCTTCGATTGGTGGATTGGCAACGACGCCGTGCTGATTGACCCAGACGGCGAATTGCTGAGCCAACAAAACATCGAAGACAGTAACAATAAAGAGATGACTAAGCGTCTGTGGCAACATTTCGTTTCGTGGTTGGAACAAACGCGTACTCGCAGGCCATTAAATGGTGTGGTGTTGGCACTGGATATGGCCACCTTAATCACCTCTGCAACTTCGGACAGAAAAGCTTATGCACATTTATTGCGGGCACGGTTGCGTGAGTTAATGGAAACTTTGGCAACTCGATTTCCGGTCTATATCACGTTGACCAAACTCGACCTGTTGCTGGGTTTTGAACCGTTTTTTAGACACTATACTCAGGAACAACGCGAGCAAGTCTTAGGCTTTACCTTTTCGACAAAATCGGTGGAGGACCTAGACAGTTGGCTGGAAGAATTTGATCAGCAATTTGTCGCCTTTGTTGATCGTATAAATGCCCATTTGCCTAGAGCTTTACTGCAGTGCCGGGAAAAAGAAGAGCGGGCTTCGATATACAGCTTCGCTCGGCAAATAGCAGGTGCCCGTCAGGTTATGCAAGAATTTTTTAGTGATGCCTTGGCCAGCGATCAATTTTCAACCTCGGCTTTGGTACGAGGTGTATATTTCACCTCGGTTTATCAGCAGGGGGTTCCGGAAAATGCCTATGTAGACAGTGCCTCGCGACGCTACGGCCTGCGAGAAAGCATCAATAGCGCGCAGAAAAGCGAAAATTCAACGACCTACTTCATTCAGTCTTTATTTAAAGACATTATTTATAAAGAAGCGGGTTTAGCCTCTGATAATTTTAAAGTAGCCAAGCAAAAGCGACGTTTAGCCGTACTGTCATTTGTTGCCTGCACTATCGCCTCGTTCATCATCATAGGTACTTGGCATAAATATTATTTGCAAAATAGCCGTCAAGCCGAGGCCGTGCTGGCTAAAGTTACCGAGTTTAATGCCCTGGTCGACAACTCGCGTTTAGATCAGCGCGGTCGTAATATTATTCCATCACTCAATACTATTCGTGCTGCCACACTTGAATTTGGTTTCTTTAGAGAGAAAACCCGCTTTGTTTCTGACTTTGGGCTTTACCAGGGCCATACCATTGGCCCCAAAGTAGAACAAACGTATTTACGCTTGCTGTCCTTACGATATTTGCCCATTCTGCTTAAACAGGTGACGGCCGATATGGCATCAGCGCCTGAAGCCAGCAACGAAAAGTTGGCTATGTTGCGGGTGTTCCGTATGTTGGTGGATAAAAGTGGACGCCATGATCACTTTGTAAAAGACTATTTTTCTAAGCTTTGGCAAAAATCATACGAAGGCGATCGGGTGCTACAAACTCAGCTAATGGAACACCTGGAATACGCATTAACCCATACCGATCTTCAAAAACTTAGGAATGACGACCTAACCGAAGCGGTCGGCGCCTTAAAACCCTATGACGACTTAGTCGGCAGGGCACAAAAAGAGCTAAGCCGACTGCCTATTGAGCAGCGGGTATACAGGCAGCTACGTGCCTCTGCAGCGTCCGAGCTGGGTGCCTATCTAGATTTGCGCCTGGCAATGGGGCCTTCTTTTGAATTGGTTTTTTCCCAGGGCGCCGAGCAAAAAGATCTAGACATCTACAGAATACCCAAACTATTAACCAAGCAAGGCTTTGAGTCGTATTTCATCCCCCAGTCAGATTCTATAGCCGACTTGGCTCTTATCGATAGTTGGGTATTAGGGCATTCAGAGAATACGGATTTTAGCGAGGCTGACAAAATTAATTTGCGCGATAAAATAGTCAACCAGTATGTGCTTGATTATCGTTCTAGTTGGCGTAAAGCCCTAAATAGTTTCCAATTAAAGAGTTTCGACGATATCAACCACGCTGTCTTGTTGGTGGACAATTTCGCCATTAGTAGCTTGCCGGTAAAGCGTATTCTAGGAACCGTTAGTGAGAACACCGACTTATTTCCCACAATCCCGGATGACGATGCATCCAAGCAAGAGCTGATGAAAACTCCTCAGTATAAAATTGCGGCGCGTATTGATGGAGATTTCACCGCCCTAAACCAGCTATTAAAAAGTGAAGCCGGCAAGCCGGTGTATATCGATGAGGTAATGGTCGCGGTGGAGCATTTACATGCCTATCTCAAAGCGATTCAAGATGCGCCGGATGTAGGCAAGGCAGCCTTAAAAGCCGCGCAGGAGCGCCTTAATCTAAATGACGCAGACCCTATCTACGCACTCGAGAGAATTTCTAGCAGCCTGCCAAAGCCAATGGATGCCATGGTGTCAAAATTGGCCGAAGAAAGCTGGAAGGTCGTATTAAAGGGCGCCGTTAAACACCTGGAGTTACGCTGGTATAACGAGGTGTATATGGATTTCCAAAAAAATCTAGGCAGCCGATACCCCTTTAATAGCCGCTCTAGGAAACAGGTTTCCATAGCCGACTTCGAAAGATTCTTTGGTCCCAGTGGTACGCTAAATACATTTTATAGTAATGAAATGAAAATGTTTATCGAAGAAAATCAACAGGCTCTAAATCAAATTGCAGGGACCAAAAATGGCTTGATGAATAACTCGGTACAAAAATCGATCAGCCAAGCGAAGATGATTCAAACCGCCTTCTTTAATAAAAAGGGGAATTTGGATGTTCAGTTTTCCTTAGAAACCTTAAAAATGAGCCCCAATAAGCGTCGTAGTGTATTGAATGTTGACGGGCAATACATTGATTACAGCCATGGCCCACAGCGTGGGGTCGAGCTGGTTTGGCCAAATACCCTACGTGAATCAGCTATCAGCAAGTTAACCATGATGCCCAGTGAGGCTAATTTGGCGCCTAGGTCGGTGGTCTATGAAGGCCCCTGGGCATTCTTTCGTATGCTTGACGCGGCCCGGATCACCGGCAGCAGTTCAACCAGTGTTGATTATCAGCTTAGTGTAGATAAGGGCAATGTGATTTACCGGCTGCGCTCGCGCGACAACGTAAACCCATTTACCAGCCGTTTACTAGCCGGCTATCGAATTCCGAAGACTTTGTATTAGAACTGTTTTATGTATAAACAAACGGCCAAAGCTAGGCCATTGAAAATTAGCTACGACCCAGCACTATTGCGTAATGACCAGCGTTACCAGGACATGCGTGATGAAATTGATCGCGGCCAAGCACCTTTTGGCGGTTCGATAGATTGGAAAAAAGTGTGTGCCATCTCGGAAGAGCTGAGCTTGCAAAAGGGCGCCGACCTATTAACCGCGGCCTATTACCTGAGTGCAATAAGCAAAACTCGGGGTGTATCTGGCTTGGCCAGCGGCTTAGAGCTGCTGGCAGCTTTGCTACGGTATTCGCCTGAAGTTGAAGACATGCCGGTCGATAAAGTGGCCAACATTGTTAACTGGGCGGTAGCAAAAATACTAACAGACATAAAAAAAATCACAGTATTGCAAGAAGATGTTAGAAACTGGTATCGCTGTGAATACGCATGCCAGCAGATGCTCGAATATTTTGTACAAAAAAAATACGCCAAAACAAACCAGCTAGACAGTTTAGGCTTTCAAATATTTGAAAAAATAGAACGTATTGAACGAGTGGCAAACTATCCGCAGCTGGACCTGTTAGAGCAAAAGCCAACCCCTATCATAAAACCGTTATTAAACTTGATGTTAATGTTGTTGTTTGGCCTCACAGGTTTAGGGCTAGGTTCATTTTACGCCGATAAAATTTACCAGGAATTTCCGAACGTTTATCAAGCTGCGGCGCTAAACCAAGTCGAAAGCGTAGAAAGCTTATTATCACGCTTGTTGTTTCTACCTCAGCCCAAAGATATAACCCTAGAGCATAGCCAACGTAAAAATTTATTGCGGCAACTAGATGCCAGTTATAGCCAGCTTGCGGCGGCAAGAACCAAGATGGCCAACCTTGCCTATATGGCTGAGCATTTACCTCGGTACCAGCTAAAATTACAGCAGCAAAGTGTCGAGCTTAGCCAATACGCCAGCAGTCTGTCGCCATTACTGGCGAGAACCTATTTTATTGAATCGCTATTACAAGATAAGCATACTACGCGCGCTGCCATTGAGCTGAAAAAATTGGATAAGCAGATAGAGGCCTTGCTGCTAAAGCGCTTGCAACTGGGCAGTAAATTATCGCATAAACCCAATAAGCCAGAGGCTGCCGATATTAACCGCCCTTAGCATTAGGCCTCTGTCGTTATGCCATGAAAAAATACCAAGCAATAAAAATACCGAGGGCAATAAATTGCTTGAATTTGAGCAAGGTATTGCCCGCAACAAACAGCCTTAGTTAAGCAGCCCAGCCATATTGGGGATGGACAGAGTTGGCACGGTTATCGCTCTACGAATGTTAGGTTTTGACAATACTGCAGAGCCATTGCAACACTCTTATATCTAAAAAGGAATTCAATATGCCAACTCCATGTTATATCTCCATCGAAGGGCAAACCCAGGGCAACTTAACCGCGGGTGCGTTTACCGCCGACTCTGTAGGTGATATTTTTGTAGAAGGGCACGAAGATGAAATGCTGGTGCAGCAGTTTGATCACATCGTTACCGTACCCACCGACCCGCAATCAGGTCAGCCTTCTGGTCAGCGCGTACATAAGCCGTTTAAATTTACTGTTGCCCTGAATAAAGCGGTACCGTTGATGTATAACGCCCTAGCCTCCGGCGAAAAAATCAGCAAGGTCGAATTAAAATGGTACCGAACGTCGGTTGAAGGTAAACAGGAGCACTTTTTTACCACGGCTCTGGAAGGCGCCACCATTATCGACATTGACTGCCATATGCCGCATTGCCAAGATCCGAACAAATCAGATTTCACCCAGCTAATCACCGTGTCAATGGCCTACCGAAAAGTAGATTGGGATCACGCCACTGCAGGCACCTCTGGCTCTGATGACTGGCGTAAGCCGATAGAGTCTTAAGGCTCGTTTCACCTTGGCGTAATGGACTACGCCAATGCCAATCTAAAAAGTGCCGCGCAGCTGCGGCAGAGACAAGGATATAGTCATGGCCTTTACAGGTTTACTTACCGGCTCCGGCCTTAGATTTCACTTTACCGCTAAATCTCTGCCCGAAGACAGTTTTGATGTGCTTGATTTTTGCTTAGACGAAGCACTGTCGAATTTGTTCAACGGTGAAATCACCGTCTTGAGTCGCAATGACAAAATCAAGGCTGAGGCCATAGTAGACCAAGAAGCCGTACTAAGCTGGAGCAACAATGGTGAGGTGGTACGTCATATTCACGGTGTTGTCAGTGCTTTTAGCAAAGCCGATACCGGCCATAAACATACCCAGTACCACATTAAGCTAGTACCGGCGATGGCGCGTTTAGCCCTGCGCAGTAACAGCCGCATATTCCAACAACACAGTGTGGTCGATGTTATCTCTACCTTACTGGGCGAAATGGGAATTGATGATTACGCCTTTAGCTGTGACCAGCGGCACCAGTCGCAGTTGCGTGAATATTGCGTGCAGTATGCCGAAACAGACCTAGAATTTATCAGCCGTTTAGCGGCCGAAGAGGGTTTGTTTTATTATTTTGAACACATGGTGGATAAACATACTTTAATTTTCTGCGATAGCACCACCAAGCTAACCACTCTCGCGGCAGCTTTTTCTTACAATGCCACCAGTGGTGGCCAGTCAGATGAGCCGTTTATCAATGGCTTTAAGTATAAACACAGCGTTAAAACGGCCAATGTCAGCCTTAAAGATTACAGTTTTAAAAAACCTCAATACAGTTTTTTACACTCCGTAAGTGGCAAAGACCTGGCTCATCAAAAACCAGACTATGAGCATTTTGATTACCCAGGTCGGTATAAATCTGATGCCGCAGGCAAGCCCATTAGCCAAAGTCGGCTTGATTACCTTCGCCGCCACAGCCAGCTGGCGGAGGCTGATAGTAATATTATGCAGGCGGCTGTAGCCAGTAAATTTAATTTGCAAGATCACGGTGACAGTAGCTTTAATCGCGACTGGCTGATTGTTTCTGCTCGGCATACCGGTGAACAGGGTGGCGCCGCGGAAGAGGCCAATACCGAAAAGCCCACCCGCTACCGCAATAGCTTCAAAGCCATACCAGGGCATAAACCCTGGCAGGCTAAGCCCACGCCCAAGCCCCTGGTGACCGGGCCGCAAATAGCGACGGTGAGTGGGCCCGAAAACGAAGAAATATACTGCGATGAATTTGGTCGGGTAAAGGTACAGTTTCCCTGGGACCGCTATGGCCAGAATGACGAGCTGGCCAGCTGCTGGATTCGCGTCAGCCAGGGTTGGGCCGGTGGCCAATATGGTTTTATGGCTATCCCTCGCATTGGCCATGAGGTTATTGTCTCGTTTCTTGAAGGCGACCCAGACCAGCCAATTATTACCGGCCGTACCTACCACAGTAATAATGTAACGCCATATATTTTGCCCAACCATAAAACCCGCACGGTGTTGCGTACCAATACCCATAAAGGCGACGGCTCTAATGAATTACGATTTGAGGATGAGGCCAGCCGTGAGCAAATATATATACACGGTGAAAAAGACTTGGATATTATTATTAAAAATATCCATCGTGAAAACATCGGCAACGACCAGCATATAACCGTCGGGCATGATCAATTCGAATTAATCAAACAGCACCGCCATAGCACCATAGGCAAGGATGATATCGGCCAAATTGGACGCGACAAACAATGGTTAATCGGCTCCAATTTAATCGAAAAAATTGGTGGTGCGGTAAAACGATTGGTCAACGGCGGAGTGTTAGAGACCATCGGCGGCGCGCGACAAACATCGATTGGCGCCTCGGAAGAAAAAATTATTGGCGCCAACCAACAAACCAAAGTGAATAACGAGAGTTACCTTAAGGCGGCAAAAATCGTTTTGGAGGCCGGCCAAGAGCTAACCATTAAAGGCCCAGGCGGTTTTATTAAGATCGACAGTGGTGGTGTGACTATTTCCGGTAACAAAGTAAAAATAAACGAAGGCGGTTCGCCCGGCACCGGTACGTCCCCCAAGGCCGTCACTCCGGATGATCCGGCTCAGCCCAGCGAGCCACAACCCGCTGACAAGCGCTAGGAGTATATATGCCCAAGGCAGGTAGGCTGGCCGATGTTTGTGCAGGCCACGGCTGTTTTCCGCCGACCACGGTTGCCAGCGGCAGCGGCGATGTCAGCATCAATGGCAAGCCCGCAGCTCGGCTGGGCGATTCGGTGGTGCTGCATGCCTGCCCGTGCCCCAAAATGCCCCATGGCATGCATGGTCGTGGCATTTCAGCCGGCTCCAGCAATGTGTCCATTAATGGCAAGGCCGCCGCCAGGGTAGGCGATGCCATCGGCTGTGGCGGCTCGGTCGCGGCCGGCTCGCCCAATGTATTTATCGGTGAAACGCCTTATCAATCACCGGTTAAAGCCTGTGGCGAGTCTGCGGTTAATAATAAATTCCCGCTGTTGTCGCTATACCCTATGCTCATGACTCCGGTGCAGCGTTTTAGCGACGTACTTTTCACCGACAAGGCCACCACCGTTGCTCAGCGTAAAGCTCGTTACGCAGCCCGTCAAAAGCTGGCGGCCGCCACAAAAGACATCCCTGAGTTACAGGCCGCGAGTGAGCGCTTAGGGTTTAATAACGACAATATATTACGCGCAGAAGCAGCTCAGTATGTTTACGATGTGGACAATTCACGGCGAGTCGGTACAGAGTTGGGGCCGCCGCCAGTGGGGCTGGAATTGCTGGACACCAGAGATATTCCAGGGATGGAAGACGCGGTGGTCATGGATAGCGACACTGGTTTTGGTGCGTCCTTGTTTAAGTCTGATATTAGTGGCGAGACTATGCTGACTTATCGCGGCACTAATAATGCTCACACCGGGAAGCAAGATTGGGCGACCAATGCTAAGCAGGGTGTTGGTATGGAAACAGAACAATATAATCAGGCCATGGATTTGGCCGATGCGGCTAAATATTCGTTAGGAACTGATGTTTCAATGGTGGGCCATTCATTGGGTGGAGGTTTAGCATCCGGTGCAGTTGGTGTGACGGGTAACAAGGGCTATACCTTTAATTCGGCCGGTTTGCATGAAAGTACGGTGGCACGTCGTGATGGATTGTCCCTAGAGGAGATTAGCAAGCGTATTGAGACCCGCGCCGTTGATGGCGAGGTGCTAACGTTGCTGCAACAAAATCGCAAGCCCTTGGTTGCTGGGCTTTTGTCTGGTATAGGCAGTGCTATATTAGGACCGGTTGCGGGTATCGTCGTTGGCCTAGTCGCCAGTGCGGCGCTACTCACTAAGGGTGGCCTGCCCGAGGCTGCCGGCAATATGCAGCGTTTGGAAAGCATAAAGGGCGGTAGTCCAATCAGCCGTCATGGTATGGATCAGGTTATAGAGGGTATTGAGTTGCAAAAGCTGCAAGATATCAAAACCTTAAGCACCTTCACAGGGCTGTAAACTATATGTTGAATTCAATTAAAAGAGGCCTATGCCTAGTGCTAAGCCTCAGCAGTTTAGGATGCGCCAATATGAACGCCAACGAATTTTTTGAGCCAGAAATGAGTGAGTTATTAACGCTGATTATAAAAGGTAAAGAGCAGCGGGCCCGAGAATATATTGAACTCAATAAGTTGGACTTAAATATTCACGGTAAAGACGATATTACGCCGCTTATCTGGTTAATCATGCTAAAGAGCAATACCGAGGCCGCCAAGTTGGCGTTAAATTTGGGTGCTGACCCAAACTTTAAACGTGCCAATGGTGACAATGCCATCACCATGATAGCGGGCTCTGATGACCCTAGACGTTTGAAAGCACTGTTAGATGCCGGTGGCGACCCAAACTCTATCGACCGCAATGGTATGCCAGCGATATTCTCTGCTATCGGCCAAGACCGTATGGCAGATATTGAATTGCTTATTGAGTCGGGTGCAGATCTTAATTTGAGAGACAAAAGTGGTAGGAATGCAGCACTTTATCCTGCGTTTATTATGCGTTTCGAATTGGCGTGGTTCTTTATAGAGCGCGGCGCAGACCCACTTATATACTCTGCTCCTGGAGCGGATCTTGCGTGGATTGTGTTCGCCAAGGTAGAGGATGGAATTATTATGCCGGGAGGGGTTAATTATCCATGGATCAAAAAAATAAAACAGCACCTAATTGAAAGAGGTGTGAGTTTCCCTCCTCCTTCACCTGAGCAGGTACGAGATCGTTGGGAGAAAGAGGGGAAGCCAAAGTGGCACCAGGTTCGAGGCGAACGACTTAAAAAAGAAAAGGAAGAGCGTGACCGCAACAAATAGAGGCGGCGGTATACGGTATGGCACTATGGCTACAACTGTATTGGTATATAACTGATGGTAGGGAGGCGGAATTTGTTTGATTATCTGACCAAGCTAATAAAGTCAGGCCTATGCCTAGAGCTAAGCCTCAGCAGTTTAGGATGCGCCAATATGAACGCCAACGAATTTTTTGAGCCAGAAATGAGTGAGTTGCTAGAGCTAATTTTAAAGGGAAAAGAACAGAGGTCTCAGGATTATATGTTGAAGCAAAATTGGACCTAAATGTAATAGGCGATGAAGGTATTACACCACTAATTTGGTTGGTCGGAATAAAGCGCAATAATGATGCCGCCAAGTTAGCCATAAAACTAGGCGCAGATCCCAATTTTAAAGATGGGGATGGCGATAGCGCACTAATTTTTGTTGCAGGGTCCGATGACCCTGAGAGGTTAAAACTCTTGTTGGAGGGTGGTGGCGACCCCAATTCTATCGACCACGTTGGGATGCCTGTTTTGTTCTCTGCTATCGGTCAAGACCGTATGGCAGATATTGAATTGCTTATTGATTATGGTGCTGGTCTAAATTTGCGAGACAAAAGTGGTAGGAATGCTGCATTTTATTCAATATTTATTATGCGTTACAAACTATCATAGTACTTAATTGAGCGAGGCGCAGATCCCCTGTTGTATGCTGCTGCGGGATTGAGTATGGCCTGGATGATTAACGATAAGTTGAGTGATAGGATTATTAGAGAGGGTGGAGTCAATTACCCTTGGGCTATTAAAATAAAACAACATCTGATCGATAAAGGTGCGAAATTCTCACCGTTGTCACCGAAGCAGGTCCGCGAAAAATGGGACCAAGAAGGTAAGCCAATATGGCATCAGCAGCGGGACGAGCGACTTGAAATAGAAAAACTACAGCGCCAACAGAACTAAGGAACCTCTGATTAAGTCCCGCATGTTCTCTGCGGGCTTATAAAAGGCCAAATACGCGAAAGGCAGCGCAGTGGCATGGCGAGTCCTTGCCAAGCTGTCTGACAAAGCTACCGCTCCTGCTCTCGCTCCTTACCTACGTCCTGGAGGCGTGTGGGACTTGATTAGAGGCTCCCTAAATACCAATAGCGCAGCAGGATGCTTAGCTAATACGCCGCCGCGATGTGTAGCAGGCGCATATATTGTCAATCAGGAATAAGGGAATAGTATTGATGCCTGAAAATAATGAAGCAAGAAAGCTATTTAGCTTGATGAGCGAGCAGCCAGAGCTGCAAACGTATCTGTTGGTGAATACCTTGTTGGCGCCAAAATTTTGGGAGTTTTGGCCGAACTTTCAACAACAGCTAGAAGCCGAGGCTTGTTTTTTATTTGCGCAAAGCAAGTACCAAGAATTACAAAGTATATCGCCTATTATTGTGCCTATTAAAGATGGCTCGGTTGGCGAAACGCTGTATTACTGGATGCTGGAAAATCAAGCCCAGGCGCAGCAATCAATGCTGCTATGCCAGGCCCAGCTTGATTTAGCCGCCATGCAACAGCATTGGCAAAACCGGCTTGATTGCATTTACCCCAATGGTGACGAAAGCCTGCTTAATGCATATTCCCCCGGTACCTTGAAGCTATTTTTGCCTAGTTTGAGCCCAGAACAGCAGCAGGGGTTTATTCAGCCCTTACACCGTATCTATAGACTTGTAGAGCCCGCGCCGGAGACCGACCCGCAAGCCGGCTTGGACGCCAGTGAGAGGGTGGCAGCGACCGACCAAGCCGCAAGCAGCTTACTGGCCAAGCCGCAAACACCGCAGCAAGATGCATGGCATTGCCTTGGCCAGGCCGAGGCGGCGATAAAATTACTGCCATTCCCCCAGCCCTATGTGCTTAATGACTACCAGCATGGGGTGTTAACTCAGGCCTATCGGCGCCACCAAATGGCCAATGATATTTATAGCCGGCTGTCGCAATACCACAATTTTGAACTCGAGCTTGAACATATCCACCAGCTATTTTTGCACAGCATAGAGCAGGCGGCTGAGCTGTACCCGGATGCCGATGAATTGGGCCACGAAACCTGGGCCACCTATCGTTTTATATTGGGCAGCCATTTTTTTCAGCACCCACAATTTTTGGCGTTGCTGCAAAGCCATAATCTGCGCAGCGCCATTGAGCGATTTAACCGGCAAGAAAAATATCAGCAAGAATTACAACAAGACTTCGACCAGCAACAATGGCTAGTCAGTGATAGTGCTGCAAGCCATTGAGAAAACTTAGCTGCCTGTTAGGCAGGTTTATAGCCATAAATACAAATGAACTGCAGTAATTTAAGGAGTGACAATGGCAGCTTTAGCCGGCGACAAGCAACAAGGGGAAGCGCCCCCGGTGTATAGCCTTGGTGATTTTAGCTCACAGCAATGGCAGCAAGCGCTAGCAAGTGATTTGGTGTTTTTACTGGCCGAGGCCGCCATCAATGACAAGGTGCCCGCCCTAGCGGAGCAAATCAACAAAACCTCGGCGCCGGCCCATTGCTTATACTGGGGCGAAACGGCACGCCAGCACAGCTCCATATCGCCTTTTCTAATCGAGGCAGACAGCAACAGTTGGCCGCTGCTCGAACAGGAAATATGCCAGCAGCCCAACTGGGGCATTGCCATTGAGCTTGATTGGTATATGGCTGCCCATACCCCGATACAACAACAACTGGAGCTGCTGCAGCATTTGCGTAGCTGGTCTTGGTTGCAAACCGAAGCTGGGGAGTCACAAATACTGCGTATCGCCGATTTTGATGTGCTCGAGTGTTTGCTCAGTGCCAGTACTCTTGAGCAGGCATCAGCGCTATTTGGCCCCATCAAAAAAATTATTCGTTACCAGGGGGGTGAGTTCTCAGTGTTGCAATGCCCCAACAAAAGCCGCAGCCAAAATCCCGCGCCACAACCACGCCAGCTAAGCCCGGCGCAGTGGCAGGCGCTGCAACAATTTTCCCAAAGTGGGCAAATGGCCCAATATCAGCAGCACTTACAAACCAGCCACGCCGCTATAGCCACCTGGCCGCCATCCCAGCTAGAAGCATTTATTGAGCAGCAGCTTGCGATTGCCCAGCAACAGAGTTTTGGCAACCAGCAAGACTGCGCCAAATTTTTAAGCCTGGCTTATATTATGGGCCCTGGCTTCGAGCAGCAGGCGTGGGCGCAAAAACTTATTCAAGCTAAACCTCAGGGCCCGCAAACGCTTATGGACAAGCTTTATCAGGCTGCCATGGAGCAAATAGAAAGGGAAGGCTCGGTATGAGCAATAATCGTAGCGCCGAATTAATAACGGCAAAGCAGCAGGCCGAGCAAAATCTTAGTACCGACAATACCAAATCGGGTGGTTGTACCGAATGTGGCTGCACGGCATTAATTCACTACCATTATGACGACGGCCGCCCCGTGCCCGATGCCCCGTTCACACTAACCGACAGTAATAAAACGGTGATCGAAGGGGCAACCGATAAAAACGGCTTGGTTAAAATTACCGATATGGGCTGTGGCACTTTTGATATGTTGCTAGAGGAGGGCAGCGATAATTTTGAACCCAAGGAAACAGTAGCGAATAACACAACCTTTCAGCAAAATCCAAAATATGCAGTTATGGCCGGTGAGTATTTCACCCTATTCTCGCTGCTGCGCGCCAAGGGTTATCTAGTTTATGACGCCAGCGACAGCAACGATTTGTTTGTCGATACGGACAAGGGAAGCTGGTATCAAAATGTAGCCAACGAATACGAGGATGCCTACGACCGTTTTTGCGAGTTAGAAAAACAAATTAACAGCGGCCCGATCGACATGCGTATAGCGGTCAATAAAATTCACAACAGTCTGGCCGCCGAGGTGGCCGGTAAGGCCGGTGACAATACCGCCATTTTATTGTTCTGCCAAATTGCGCTGGGTTTTGTTCCGGTGGTTGGTCAAGCGCTGGACCTATATGACTTAGGCGAGTGGGGTTGGGATACTATCGTGGTAGACGGCGCCGCAGGCGACCCCTTGCATTGGGCCATGGGCAGCTTGGTGCTTATTGGTTTTATTCCCGGCTTGGGTGATGCTATCGGCCGTACCGGCAAGGCGGTGTTAAAGACCGTGAGCAGCAGTAACCCTCGGGTTATACGTAAGGCGGTAAAAACCATTCGAGCCATATCCAACGGCAATGTGGTTAAGTACCTGCAGTCTTTTGCCACCACTATTAAAGAATACGGCGCTAAAGCTATCGCCTTGTTAAAACAAATTACCGCCGGCTTAAAAAAGCTGATGGCCAATACCCGCAGTGCCAGCTGGATAGTACGTTTGGCCAAGTCGGCTTTTCAAAAATTAACGGCGGTAATGGATACCCTCAGCAAAAAAATTGAAAGCTCCATCGATTGGATATTGGGACATGTGCGCCGTTTCATTGGCAAAATTGCCAACAAATTTTCTGGCAGCTCAAGACCCAAAGCGAGTAAAAACCCCAAAGTAGATGCCAACGCCGGAGCCAACAGCGGTAGCAAAGACCGCAGTGCTGAGCAGAAAAAGGCCGATGGTGCGAATACCGACGCTCCCGCAAAGGAGGGGCAGTGCACCAAAGGCTGCCCCATTGATATGGCCACTGGCAACGTGGTCGACTGGCGCACCGATTTTGAAGTAGCCGCAATTATCCCCCTAAACCAAAGGCGCTATTACCATTCCGCCGGGCTGCTGATCAATGGCCTATTGGGCAGCCGCTGGCGCAGCAACTGGGAGCTGAGCCTAACGCTCGACGGTGAAGTTGCCACCTTTACCGATGAGCAATACACCCAAGCCAGTTATTTAATTCCAGCCGAGGGCGAATACAGCCGCGCCGCCCAACTGCCGCAATGGCGTTTATACCGTAGCAACGGCGCGCTGCTAATGCGCCATATGGATGGCCTCAGTTATAGCTTTAACCAAGCCTTGGGCAACACCCTAGTGTTGACCAAAATCAGCGATGAACACCAAAACGAAACCCATTTTTTATACCAGCTGGGCAGTCTCAAAAAAGTATTACTTAGCGATGGTCGCCGCATTCATGTTGACAGCCAATTCGGCCGGATCGACAAGCTGGAGTTGTTCGACAGCAATAATAAACCCCTACAAACATTGGCTGAATATCAGTATGACCACAATGGTTTTATGCTCAGCTGCCGCGCTGGGCCGGGCAACAGTTTTGATTACCAATACAGCCCCGAGGGTTATCTGCTGCGCTGGGCCGATTTAAGCAAAACCTGGGTCGAGCACGATTACGATGCCAAAGGCCGCGCCATTACTTCTCGTGGAGCAGAAAAACGCTTTTGCGATCAAATTCGCTATGACGATGACCAGGGCATCGTTTTTTACAAAAGCCCGCAGCAAGGGGTTAGCCGTTATTACCACGACGAGCGCAATAATATTATTAAGGTGTGTTTGCCCAATGGCGATCAAACCTTAAGCGAATACGCCGATAACCAGCTGGTGGCCGAAACCAATGGCCTGGGTGAGCGGCAAGAGTTTAGCTATAACGATTGGGGGCAAATGGTAGCGCAGGTGCAGGCCGACGGCAGCACCAGCTCGTATGCTTATGATGACCTGGCCCGGCTGGTAAAATTTACCAACCCCATGGGCCACAGCTGGCAGTTAAGTTACAACGCCGAGGGTAGGCTGGCGAGTTTAGAAAACCCGCTGCAACAGCAGTGGCACTACCAATACAATGGCCAAGGTCTGCTGAGCTGTGAGCAGACCCCAGCCGGGGAAAAAAGCCACTACCGCTACAATGCCCTGGGCCTGCCCACCGAATGCCAGCTGCCGGGCTTAGAAACCCTGCGCTTTAACTACGACGCCCAGGGCCGTTTGCTCAGCCGCAGCCGAGGCGAGCGTGGCGGCCAGGGCGAACGCGCCCTGCGCCAGCAACAATGGCAATACCAAGGCGCCAGCCCATTGGTGGCCACCACCGTGTATGAAGATGGCAGCCGGGCCCAATTTCAATACGACAGCGAGGGCAATTTGATAGAATTCAGCGATGCCCTAGGCCATGTGCACCGCTACCAATACGGAGCTTTTGATAAACTCAGCCGCAGCACCGATCCCTTGGGTAACAGCGTTCAGTATCAATACGACGGCGAATGCCAATTTGCCGGGCTGAGCAACTCCCAGCAGCAAAACTGGTATTATCAATTTAACCGCAGTGGTCAAATTATTGCCGAACACCATTTCGATGGTCGGCAAACAAAATTTGCCTACGACCCCGCCGGTCAAGTGATACAAAAAATTCAGGCCGATGGCAGCAGCCAACACTTTCGCTACGACGCCCTGGGCCGTATGGTGGCCAAACAAAACCGCAACCCAGAGGGCCAAGACACCCGCCTTAGCCAGTTTGAATATAATGCCGCCTCGCAGCTGCTGGCGGCCCGCAATAGCGACGCCCTGGTAGAATACCAATACGACGCACTGGGGCGGGTAGTCAGCGAGAGCATTAACGGTCAGAGCATTCACAGCGAATACGATGCCAGTGGCCAGCGCTGCGTCATCGAACTCATCAATAAGCTACCCGGCGCTAGCCAAAACATTCACCAACAATGGCAGCAAGGCCTATTGCAACAGCTGCAAATCGGCCAGTTCGCCGCTTTACAGTTTAACCACAACAACCAGGGCTTAGAGCTACAGCGCCACAATAAGCTGGGCTTTGATTTTAACCAACGCTACAGCCGCGAAGGCTTATTACAAGAGCAAAGCCTGCAACCCAGCCAACGCTTTGCCGAGCAGGCTGGCAGCCAAGAGCTGATTGGCCAACACAGCACAAGGCCCGCCCGCTTTCAGCACTTACAGCGCAGCTACCACTATGACGCCCTGGACCGCATCCAAAAAGTTGACGACAGCCATTGGGGCGCAAACCAATACCAGCTCGACGGCAATGGCCAAATCACCCAAGAAAGCCAGCAGGCTCCCTTTAGTCACAGCCCGCAACAAATCAAACAGTTCGACTACGACAGCGAACAAAACCTGCAAAGCGTCAGTCATCTACTCGGCACAGACAATGGTAACGTTATCGACCTAGCGCAAAAGCGCATCGCCAAACAACTCAAATACCAACAAGCCGGCCGGGTAGAACAGGTAGGCAAGCACCGCTACCACTACGACGCCAATGGCCGGCTAATACAAAAAATAAGCCAGCACGACGGCTTTAGGCCCCAGGCCCATTATTACAGCTGGGATGAAGACGACCAGCTTATCCGCGCCAAGCTGCCCAATGGCGATAGCTGGAGCTATCGCTACGACCCCTTTGGCCGCCGCATTGCCAAAATAAAACACCAGCCAAAACAACAAGAGCTGTGCCAAAGCCATTACCGCTGGGACGGCGACAACCTAATCGAGCAGCAGCAATGCTACGCCGATGGCACGCCCGCCCATAGCACCCAATGGGTATACCAACCCAATAGCTTTAGGCCGCTGGCGCAGCTAAAACAGAGCTATACGGTCAGCGAAACAAAAACCGAAAACGAGGAAGCCCAGCAACATATCGAAGCCGGTTCGGCGAGCTTGCATTACATAGTCACCGACCAAGCGGGCACACCCAGAGAACTGTGCACCGAACAAGGCGACATCCACTGGCGCGGCCAACAAGACATCTGGGGCGAGCACCACAGCTGGCGCCTAGGCGGCCAGCACAAAAAATATCAAGAGGACGCCGCCGCCAACGACCCAGTAAATTGTGAGCTAAGATACCAAGGCCAAATTCTGGATCAAGAAACCGGCCTGTATTACAATCGACACAGATACTACGACCCAGAAAGTAATCAGTATTTAAGCCCAGACCCAATTGGCTTTGCCGGTGGTTTAAGACCACAGGGCTATGTGCATAACCCGGTGGAGTGGGTTGATCCGTTGGGGTTGAGTGGTTGTCCCAAGAAGAACAAAAAAACAACATACGAGGGGGAAGGTCGTAGGGATTCATTTAGGGAGGCGAAGAGGGATGCTGGTGTCCCTGTGGGACAGCAGCCAGTCGATGTGAAAAAGGTTGATATGACAGATAGAAACGGTAATGCGATGTTGGATAGTGATAATAATAAAATTTCGACTCGAGAATATCATTATAGGAATACGGACGGAGAGCGGTTAGTTATTCAGGATCATAGCGCTGGGCATTCTCAGTTCTCCGGTTCTGATGCCGAAAAATCTCATTTTAACGTTAGGAAGTATGATGCTGATACAGGTGATGCTATGCGAACAAAGTCATTCCCTGGAACTCATGGACACTATACCTACTAAAAGTCGGTGCATTAAATGAAGTGGTTTGATTTTTGTGAAAACAGAAAGATGTTATACGCGATGTTCCCAGATGGGGTTAGCTTGGAGGGTATGGAGCTGGAAACGATGATGTTTTTAGATGGGCCGTCTATAAGGTTCCGAATGTCAACATTTAATATGCCTAGTAGCTTTCCAAGAAAATGGAAGGAGAAAAAATATAATGCGATGTCTATTGTTTTAGATTTTTCGATTGTTCATAAAATGCGGGTAAATGGCTGGAAACCTCGTCAAATATGCGCCCTTGATATAAGTAAAAAAGCAGCGGGCATTTCTTTGTCAATTGTTCAGCCAGATTTTGACGTCCAATTAGAGTCAGAGTTTCTTCGCGTGATAGAAGTTGATGGCTATGACGATATTCGGGATGGAAGCTAAATCGAAAGAGGTAAAGTTCAAATTGTGGGGCGGCCACAATAGCCTAAGTAGTCGACCTGGAGCCAAACAACTCAAATACCAACAAGCCGGCCGGGTAGAGCAGGTAGGCAAGCACCGCTACCACTACGACGCCAATGGCCGGCTAATACAAAAAATAAGCCAGCACGACGGCTGCATTAAGTTTGAGCATCAGCCCCCGATTCAGAAGTGGTCTGTTCCTCTGCGGTCGCCATGATTTTATCTATATGCTGCTGTATTTTCTGGTACGTCCACCGATCGACTAGTAGGTCTTCAAATATCGTTTCATCATCAGTAGATTTTTTTCCATCCTTGTCGATGGAAAGACGATGTTGGCGCAGTGAAATGGCAAATATGTTATCACAGCCTTCGCAAATCTCTTGGTCGATCGAATAGTAGATGGAGCTATCATCAGCAACCGGGAGAGTTTCGCTAAAAAAATCAGTGTCACTCGCAAGGAGTTGTCGCTTTAGTTTGTCCAAATCGGTGTGTTGAAACACTAGCACGCCTTCGGTTTCCGTTGCCCAAGCGCAGCAATCCTCACAAAATACCTTGTCGCTAGATTGTTGGCGAGCCATAAAAACACTAAAGCCTATAATTCCTGTCGCTTCGACGGCCCAAATAAGCCATAAAATCCCACCGGCGATATCTATACTGAACATCGAATAATAGCCATTAGCCGCAACGCTGTTAACCCCCTGCCATAGCGCCCAAGGATCGGAGAGCAATTGCATTAGGTCTGCGCCAACTACTTTGCTTACTAGGTATAGGTGGGACATATAGATACACAGGCTACCAATAAGCAGGCCAATCGCAACCGACGCGAATGTGTTGCGAGACCTTGCCAGCGACGCAAGTGTATTAGCCGTCACGGCTGAGGCGACCGCCATGCCGAAAAATACAATGGCATTGAAATAAACAAACGGGTTAACATAAGTTATCGCCGCATAAACAACGGATATTGCGGCTACAGCTGCTGCCGTGACAGGCAGCCACAATAGAAGCCGCAAAAAGTTAACCCGGCCGGAAGGCCGGTAAAATGAACTTTCCATAATTTTATTCCCTATTATTGGTTGTTGTGATTAGATCTCGTTTTACAACATCTAAACAGCGGCGGAAAAAATCTGGGATGAGAGATGTGCTCTTAGCCCCGCAGCCCCATTTTCCTAAGCTAATCGTATGACCCTGAGGTGGGCGAGACAAAACAACTACTTAACAAGCCTCGACAATATGGGCAGTCAGTAACGCATATTCATTTAAGTGGCGCAGTTCAGTTTTCCATGACCCGTTACTTGCCCTGCTGCATTCAACGAGGCAGCATGCTTGGCGATCAGCAGGAGATAAATACTACACTGGAGTTTTTTTTTGACTAGGTTTGTACGGACAATAGTCAGAAATATAAGGCAATAATCGCAGAAGATAATATTCAGGATGAGAAGCTAAGCTGGTAGATATCGTGAAATTTCGATTATATTTAGCACTAAGGAGCTAGGGATGGCCGCCTATTTGGCGCCCCCAGTTACCATAGGTGCTGCAATGAACAATCGAATTGCAGGCGCCTTCAAAAAGAAGGCAGATTGAAGCCCCCCCGGTTTAACGGATATTTTTAAGCGTATGAGTCGATCCTGTTTTTATATGGCGTAGAGCCTTATTTTATGGTGAATATTAGCCAGTACTAAGAGCTCTGTTGTTGGTTTTCTTGATATTTTACAATGGTTTTTCTCAAGGAGTGTAGGGCCTCAATTGACTCGCTTATTTCCACTTGGCAAATTTCTGCTTCGCGTGCAGTTAAAGACCTATTTGACATACCCTCCTGTACTGCTCTAACGACATCGCCATGTTCCTTGGCGGCGCTGAGTACGGCTTTTAGCACACTGCTTTGGTCGACCCCGGTTTTTTCAATTTCTAGTTCTATGCCTACCGCTTCATGAATACGAAAGTTGTTGGTGGCTTTCTGTAGGCCGATAGATTCCCGTAGGCTGAGTTTGTGGTACTCGGCCGTTGGGTTCGCTTTGTTGATCAGCACTTGGGGTGAAATTCCAAGTTGTTGGGCCAGTTCTTTGGTCGATAGATCTGCATTATGTACGGTGTTGTATATTGCTTGGTCTAGGTGATCCATGTTGTAAAACTCCTTTGCTAGCCTTTGCCTGGCAATGGCTGCTGGTATGTCGTTATGCTTTGGCCTGCGTCTGGTCAAACTCAGTGATTCTTTTGGGCCTCGTAGGGCTGGGTTGTAATAGCTGAGTGAAGATAATAGAGCGCGTTTGCGGAATTGGTCGGCCATATTAGAAAACATTTACCGCTGTTCCAATGTTTTAATGGCTTGCCCTGCCATTATAGTAGTTTATTACTACGCGGCCGCACTGGTTGGGTGGGAATAAGAGGGCCTGAGACTTGATTGAGGTATCAGTGCGCGGTGTGAGAAGGGGAAGTTTTTCTGCCTTGGTTGAAATATTCAGGCGAAAAACTCGATTAAACCCAGCTTAAGCGGGCTTAATCGATTTGAGGGCGGTTAGTGAATTACAGCTGGATAGATTTTATTTCGACAAACTCATGCATGCCTTCATCGCCCCACTCGCGGCCGTTACCCGATTGTTTGTAGCCGCCAAAGGGAGCCTGGTAGTTAAAGTCACCACCATTGACATAACACTGGCCGGCTCGCATTTTGCGGGCGATGGCCAGGCCGGCTTCTTTATCCTTGGCATAAACGCCACTGGATAAGCCGTAGGGGGTATCGTTGGCGATGGCGATGCCTTCTTCTAGGTTGTCATAGGCAATCATGCACAGGACCGGGCCAAAAATTTCTTCCCGGGCGATGGCCATTTGATTGTTAACATCACGGAAGATGGTGGGTTTAACGAAAAAGCCCTTGTCAAAGCCGTCAGGCATGCCGGCGCCGCCGGTGAGCAGGGTGGCTTCTTCGAGGCCTTTTTCGATATAGCTTTGCACGGTATTACGCTGACGCTCGGAGGACATGGGGCCAACAAAAGCTTTGGGGTCGTCGTAACCTACCACTAAGCTTTCGCAATGGCTTTTGGCAATGGCGCAGGCCTCTTCATAGCGGCTGGCAGGGACCAGCATACGAGTCAGGGCGGTGCAGGTTTGGCCGGTGTTGATCATAACGTCGTCAACGCCGTATTTGACCGCCGCTTCGATGTCTGCATCGTGGGTAATTAAATAGGCTGACTTACCGCCCAGCTCCTGAGTTACTCGCTTAACGCTGGGCGCAGCCGCTTGCGCGACTAAAACACCGGCGCGAGTAGAGCCGGTAAAGGAAACCACGTCGACTTCTGGGTGCGCGGCAATAGCGGCGCCCACGTCATGGCCTAAGCCAACCACTAGGTTGAAAACGCCGGCGGGAAAACCAACCTCGTCAAATACTTCGGCGACAATTATATCTTGCAGCGGTGTTTGCTCGGAGGGTTTAACCACCATGGTGCAACCTGCCGCTAGAGCCGGAGCAATTTTGCCCATTAGCTGGTTAAGTGGGTAGTTCCAAGGGTTGATAAAACCACAGACGCCGGCGGCTTCTTTCACAATCAGGGAGTTGTTAACTTCTTTGTGCTCTTCCATTTGGAAGGCGCGCTCGGCAAAGCTTTCAAAGGCGCCCACAGGCCCTTGGATTTGTAACCATGGGGTGATATGTGGCGGGCAGCCCATGGCCTGGGATACTGCATTAACTAAGTCTTGCTCACGTTCACGCAGGCGTACTGTAGCGGCTTTAATTAAGCGTGCGCGCTCGGCGGCGGGGGTGCTGCTCCAGCTGGCAAAGGCACGACGTGCGGCCAGTACTGCTTGGTCGACATCGGCGGCGTTGCCTAGGGCTACGCGGGCAACTACGGCTTCGGTGGCGGGGTGGATAACATCATGGCTGTTTTGGCCGGCTGGAGCGGTCCATTGACCATCGATATAGAGCTTGTCGTAGACTTTCATGCGAGACGCCTTGGGATGATAAAAAATATTGCGCAAACTTAACGGCTACGCCGCCTGGGGTATATACCCCAAAGGGGTTGGTCAAGCTTGGGATTAATACAGATCTTGATCGACAGAAACCCAATCGCCGACGCCAATGGTGGAGTTTTTGCCATCACTCAGGGAGGCGTTGACGCCAAAAGCTGGTGCTATGGTATTTTCAGGGTTGGGGTTGAGCCTGGCCAGGGTTGGGTAGGGCTCTTTATGCGGGTGCATAATGCCGGTATTGGGGTCGTTGGTAATCATGATGCAGCGCTCTGAGTGGTCGTGCATCTGCAGGGTGTAGTTACCCCCGGAGCAGTGAAAGCGACGATAGCGATGCTCCTTAAACGGCCCCAACCCCTCCACTACGATATTGGGACGGAAACGCTCCATAGCTACGGCTTGTTGGTCCTCGGCTTCCAGCAGCTGGTTGAGTATTTCCAACGAGTCGCGGTTGGCGATCAGGTAGGGGGCGGCATCGGCAAACACGGCGGCGGCATCACCAAAGCGCTCGGCTTGGCTTTGCTCTCGTTCAAACTTAGGAGCCATGGCCACCAGGCTTAAGGGCTGTGGGCTGTCGAGCACTGAGCTGAGCCAGCGGCCCGCCTCCGGGCTGACATTCATTAGCTGGACCTGGTCGCGCCATATGGTACCCGGTAGCAGCTCGCCGCGGGCATCGAAGGGAATGGTGATGGATTGACCAGGAGCGAGCTTAGGGCTGGATAATATTAACGCTGTGTCGCTAAGCTCGGTTTCGATTAAGGCCATTTCAGGTAGCTGGCGTTGGGTGACATAGCGCCCATTAGGCATGACCAGCATCCAGCGACGGTCGTTTTCCAGTCCCTTGCTACCGAGATTGGCTTGTTTAAGGCGTATTCCTTTTAATGACTTTACCGGGTAAGTGTATAAATCCGTTATGCGCACTCGGGACATGCTTTCGCCTTTGTCTATTTTTGCTGGGTTTTGGCAAACTCGGCTAGTTGCTCGGGTGTGGCTTGCGCTTGATGCTTTTGCTTCCATTCAGCATAGGGCATGCCGTAGACTTTTTCACGGGCCTGATCATAGTCTAGCTCAAGGTTTTGTTCCTGCGCAGCGGTGAGGTACCACTTGCTCAGGCAGTTGCGGCAAAAGCCGGCCAGGTTCATCAGCTCAATATTTTGAGCATCCTTGCGGCTATCTAAGTGCTTTAACAGGCGCCGAAAGGCCGCCGCTTCGAGTTGAGTTTCTTCATCTTTGGTCATTATTGGTAAGCCCCAGACAGTAGGTTAACAAAATTGCAGGGTTTGGTTTCGTTGTTGAGTTGCTCCAGCAAGATACCTTCCCAGGCAGTACGGCAGGCATTGTTGGAGCCCGGCAAACAAAATACCAAGGTGCGGTTAACCAGGCCGCCCATGGCACGGGATTGTATGGTTGAGCTGCCAACCTGCTCCAGCGATATGTAGCGGAACATTTCGCCAAAGCCGACCACTTCTTTATCGAGTAGCGGGGTAACGGCCTCTGGCGTGCTGTCGCGGCCGGAGAAGCCGGTGCCACCGGTGATCAAAATCACCTGCTGTTGTGCATCGGCAATCCACTGGGAGCAGATGGAGCGAATCTGATAGATATCATCTTTGACGATACAGCGGGCGGTAATATTGTGGCCGGCCTCGGTGGCAAGCTGGGCCAGCAGGTCACCGGAAGTATCGTTGGCTTCGGAGCGAGTATCGGAAACCGTTAAAACGGCGATGTTTAAAGGTGTAGTCATAGGGTTTGATGCTTCAATTAGGTCTGGATTAATGCTGTGTTTAACCGCCGGTGGCACTCATAAAGCGGACAATTTGGGTCTCGTTGAGGTCAAACTGATGACGCTCTGGTTTTTGTCCGACAGCTGCGATGATGGCAGATTTTAACCGCTCAATTTCACCCGGGTAACGGCGGATAATAGCCTTTAAGTCTAGGGCGTTTTCATTGCCAAGGCAAAGCAGCAGTTTACCCTCTGCGGTAACCCGCACTCGATTGCAGCTGCTGCAAAAATTATCGCTATGGGGAGAGATAAAACCAATTTGACTGCGATGACCTTTAACTTGCCAGTATCGAGATGGGCCACCGGTGTGGTAATCACTGTCTTGTAGTTGCCAACGCTGCTGCAGGACATTTTTTATATCGTCGCTGCTGAAAAATTCTTGCTTGCGGTCGTGATCGTCGATATGACCCAGGGGCATGGCTTCAATAAAGGCAATGTCGAGGTCGTTGTTTAAGGCGAATTCGGTTAGATCAATAACCTCATCGGCGTTGCGGTTTTTTAGAATCACCGCATTGAGCTTGATATTGCTGAAGCCCGCCTCTTGTGCGGCCTTTATGCCATCCAAAACTGTTTCGAGATTACCGACCCGGCTCAGGGCTTTAAAACGCTCCGGGCGCAGTGTGTCGAGGCTGATATTGATGCGGTCGAGGCCGTCCTGATAAAGAGAGCTGGCGAACTTGCGCAGCTGGGAGCCGTTGGTAGTCAGCAGCAGCTGTTTAAGCTGCGGGATTTGCTTGAGTTTTTTGACCAGGGTATGGGCGTCTTTGCGGATCAGTGGTTCGCCACCAGTGAGGCGTATTTTATCGACTCCGAGCTCAGCAAAGGCCCGGGCAATAGTGACGCTTTCTTCGAGGGTTAAAACCTGGGCCCGTGGTAAAAATGTCATATCTTCGGCCATACAATAAACGCAGCGAAAATCACAGCGATCCGTTACGGATAGCCGCAGATAGCTGATCTCTCTGCCAAAGGGGTCGACAAGTGCCATGGTTCAACCTGGGGTAGTAGCGATACGCCGGCTGGTGCCTAGCGCATTATCGGTAATTAGGCCCTAGTGTTACCTATTACCACAGCGGTGACCAGTGCGAGATGGGTCAATATTTGTAATTTATTCAGTCGCCACTTTGGTCGTCACGGGGGGCATGATTGGCGTCGCTTAACAGAGCCTCTATTTGCGCCAGGTCGGTGGGCTGGTTGATATTGCTAAATTGCTGGGCCGAGCAGAAGTCTACCGCGATATGGGGCTGTTGCTTGATAAAACTCATAACCCGGTATTGCCCTTGCTGTAGGTAGTCGGCCAGTGCCGGAGCCAGGCTTAGTGACCACAGGCTGTGCAATGGCTGCCATTTCGGTGCTTGCTCGGTATTGGCGCCCGGGCACTGGGCCAAGGCGATGTGCCTGTTGCCAATAGCCTGTGCCAGCTGTTGATGCAGCTGCTGCGGTTGCAAGGGGGTGTCAACCGGGCAAACTTGCAGCCATTCAATCTCTGGGCGATGTTGCCGCAGATAACACATGCTGGCATAAATGCCAGCCAGCGGGCCGAGTCGCTCGCGCTGGCCGTCACCAATAAGCGTGAGCTGGTAGCGGCTTAAATTTTGATCTTCGCTGTTGATGAGTAAATCGGCAAACTGATTGCCCAGCTGATCGATTTGATATTCCAGCAATGGCTTGCCGGCGACTCTAAGCAAGGGCTTGCTAGACGTGAGCGTTTGTAGGCGTCGGCCTTCACCGCCGGCAAGAATTACCGCAGCACAGTTTTGTTTTGAGTTACAATTGTTCACAGCAGGTTCCCTAGTGATAAGAGAGTGTAATGGATATTGATCAGCTAAGGCGAGAATATTTACAGGGTGGCTTAAGCCGCGAAGACTTGGCGCAAAGCCCCTTTGATCAATTTAACCTTTGGCTAAAGCAAGCGGTGGACGCCGGGGTGAATGACCCCACGGCAATGACCTTGGCTACCGTGAATGCACAGGGCCAGCCCAGCCAGAGAATTGTATTATTAAAAAATTTAGATGCAGAGGGCTTTGTTTTTTTTACTAATTACGGTTCTAAAAAAGCAGAGAACATAGCGGCCAACAGTAAGGTGAGTTTGCACTTCCCTTGGCATATCTTGGAGCGGCAGGTCAAAGTTTGTGGTGTTGCCAGCAAGGTTGGCGCGGCCGAGTCGTTAAAATATTTTGCCTCCAGGCCGCAGGAAAGTCAGCTGGCCGCCTGGGCTTCCCAGCAAAGCCGGCCGGTATCGTCACGGCAGCTATTGATGCAGCAGTTTGAATCGATGAAAAACAAATTTTCTAAGGGCGAGATACCTCTGCCTGATTTTTGGGGTGGCTATCGTATAGTGCCCAGTAGTATAGAGTTTTGGCAGGGTGGCGCCCATCGTTTGCACGATCGATTTGAATATCAGCGCCAGGATACAGGCCAGTGGCAGATTGAGCGTTTGGCCCCGTAAACTAACAATTTAATGATTAAATGATCTGGAGGATGTAATGCGAGTAATTGAATTAAGCCAGCCCGGTGCGCCGGAAAATATGCAAATTGGCACAACGGCTGCGCCTAAGCCCAAGGCCGGGGAGGTGTTGATTAAGGTCGCTTATGCTGGCGTAAACCGCCCGGATACTTTCCAGCGTATGGGTTTGTATCCGGCCCCACCCGGGGCATCGCCGATCATGGGCTTGGAGGTGTCGGGCGAGATTATTGGACTGGGCGCTGGAGTGAAGCAATGGCAGCTAGGCGATAAAGTGTGCGCCTTATGTAATGGCGGTGGCTACGCTGAGCAAGTTGCAGTGCCTGCGGGCCAATGCCTGGCTGTGCCGAAAAAACTCAGCATGGCTGAGGCCGCCGCCTTGCCGGAAACCTGTTTTACCGTTTGGACTAATGTCTTTGATCGCTGTCGTTTGCAAGCGGGAGAGTCATTCTTGGTGCACGGCGGCGCCAGTGGTATTGGTAGTACTGCCATTCAAATTGCCAAGGGGCTGGGCTGCACGGTTTATACCACCGTGGGCAGTGCTGCCAAAGCCAAAGCTTGCCTTAAGCTGGGCGCCGATGCGGCCTGGAATTATTCAGAGCAGGACTTTGTTGAAGAGGCGATGAAGGCCACCGATAAGCAAGGTATAGATGTTATTTTGGATATGGTTGGCGGTGATTACTTCCAGAAAAATATTGCTATAGCGGCCAAAGATGGCGGTATTTGCAACATCGCTTTCTTACGTGGCGCCAAGGCCGAGATAGATTTTCGTGGGGTGATGATGAAGCGCCTCACCTTGACCGGTTCAACCCTACGACCACAGTCGGATGAAGAGAAGGCGGCTATCGCTGCAAGCTTGCAAGCGCAGGTTTGGCCGTTGATTGAAGCCGGAAAGTTTAAGCCTTTGCTGGCGCAGACCTTTGCTTTTGATGAAGTGGCCCAGGCCCATACCTTGATGGAGTCCAACCAGCTAATTGGTAAAATAGTCTTAAAAATAGGCGCCTAACTCGGCTTATCCCCTAGTCTGGGTTATGATGGTCAGGCTTATCATAGTCGGGCTGTAACTATTCAGCTCACGTCCGAATTTCGTCATAACCTCGTTGGGAAATGATTATTTACACTTGTAAACGCACATTTCCCGCCTTGTTCTGACGTAATTCGCACGCAAGCTGAATAGTTAAAGATACTGCTGAATAGTTACACTGGGCTTATCATGAGCAACATCAATGCCATGGAGGCCCCAACAATGCGTCGAGGGAATATACGTGTCTGAATCAACCAATCCAAATAGTGAAAAATCTTCTAACGATAATACCAAAGCCAATACACCAGGGCAGAAAATGCCGGCCTTAGATAACCGTGAATTAAAAAAGAGTGGTTTCTGGCTAAACCAAATGTTTATTGTTGTTTCTACTGTTGTCGGTGTTTTTCTGGCGGCCCAGAGTGGCTTGGAGCAGGCGCTCAAGTTTGATAACTACAGTAAAAAAGAAGATAACTATTACCTGCGTTCATCACTCGCCGATGAATTGGAAGATAATATTAAGCAGCTACAGGACTATACCGCTAATGTGTTGCTTAAAAGTCAAAGCCTGCAGATGATTAAAAATAATCGGCCAGAGGTTGACCTCTATATATGGGAGGCGATGAAGTACAACCGGGCTACCTTGGAAACCCCAACAAGTTTGTTGAGCGGAGTTCGGCGCTTTTACAGCCAATCGCGGCAGCTAATGAATAAGGCCGAGCAGCGAGCTCTGTCGTCCCGGGTGGCAGGGGAGCGGTTGCAACTGGAAATTGACAAGGTTAAGCAGCAAACATTGCCCGGTTTACGCAATACTGCTGAAACATTAAAGGCCGAACTGGCCACGCAAGGAATTATGATTGGGGGCTTGCGCGATAATGTTGAGTAATAGCAAGGCCAAACCTTGCCCGCGTTGTGAAAACCAGGGCTTATCAGTAAGCGATTATCACGGTGAAGAAGTCGATTTTTGTCGCGCTTGTGGTGGCCTATGGTTTGAGCATGGTGAACTCAACCGCATGATTGCAGAGGTCAACGATGGGCCGACGGGTGAGCGCTATCGGCATAATTTCGGCAAGTTTTTGGGTGCGGGTGAGTTGGACTGCCCCGGTTGTCTGGGCGGCATGGATCGTTTCCACCTGCTTGAACATTACCACGCTGAAATTGATATTTGCCGCAGCTGCGATGGCAGTTGGATTGACCAGCATGAGTTATATGGGGTTAAATCGAGCCCGGAATTACAGGGGATTTTGGCTGAGCTAAACAAAGGCATTAGTTGGAAAACCTATATATTCCAACTGCTGTCGCAAATGCCGGTGGAATACAATATTAAGCCTAAGCTCACGCCGTGGGTAAACTGGTCGCTGATTTTATTGAATATTGTTATTTTCATGGCCTATTTCTTTGACGCCCAAAGTAGCCAGTGGACCATGCAAAATTTGGCCATGACTCCCGCTGAAGTGTCTTCTGGGCAAGAGTTGTGGACCCTACTCAGCTGTGTTTTTCTGCATGGCGGCTTTATGCATATTATTGGCAATATGTATTTCCTTTATATTATCGGTGATAACTTAGAGGATGTTCTCGGCCATAAAAAATACCTGTTTTATTATTTACTTTGCGGTATAGCAGCGTCCGTGGCGTCGATGTTGTTTCGATTTGGCAGTGATATTCCCTCGGTCGGGGCCAGCGGCGCCATTGCTGGATTGTTTGGTATGTATTTGATGTGGTTTAGGCACTCGAGCTTAACCTTTATGTTTATTATTTATCAAAAAAAGCTGTCGGCCTTTTGGTTTTTCTTGATTTGGTTGGGAATAAATATCTGGGGCCTGTTGCAGGCTGGCGGCGGGGTTGATTACGGCGCGCACCTGGGAGGCTTTTTTGTTGGCTTAATAATTGGCTATGTACTGAAGGACAAAGTCTTGGCGGCCAACCCAATGATTAATTTACTTAACCAACGCGAAGTGAAAATTAAGCGTTAAGGAGCCATTATGCCCAAGCCTCTAGCGGGGATTCGTGTTATTGAAATGGGCCAGCTTTTGGCTGGGCCTTTTGCTGGCGCCATGTTGGGATATTTCGGCGCTGAAGTGATTAAGATTGAGCCGCCCCTGGGTGGCGATCCGATTCGAGGCTGGCGCGAGGTGCAAAATGGTACCTCGCTGTGGTGGCACAGCCTGGCGCGCAATAAAAAAAGCCTGAGCTTGGATTTAAAGCAGCAAGCCGGGCGTGATATTGCCAAGCAGCTGCTCGGCAATGCCGATGTCCTGATCGAAAATTTTCGCCCCGGAACTATGGAGAACTGGGGTCTGGGGCCGGAAGATATCAAGCCGCTTAACCCCAAGCTGGTTTATGCTCGGATATCGGGTTACGGCCAAGATGGCCCCTATGCCAATAAGCCGGGTTTTGCCTCGGTCTGTGAAGGCATTAGTGGCTTTCGTTACCTTAACGGCTTCCCCGGTGAAGCACCGGTTAGACCCAACCTAAGCATCGGCGATACCATTGCCGGTATTCATGCGGCGCTGGGCATTGCGCTGGCATTGTTAGAGCGGCATAACAGTGGTGCAGGTCAAGTTGTGGATGTGGCCTTGTATGAGTCTATGTTTAATTTGCTCGAAGCGGTGGTGCCGGAATACGACGGTGCCGGCGTAGTACGCGAAGCCTCCGGGACTACGGTGACGGGAATAGCCCCGACCAATACCTATCGCTGTGCCGATGGCAAGTTTGTGGTGATTGGTGGCAACGGCGATTCAATTTTTAAGCGCTTAATGAGCGGCATTGGCCATCCAGATTTGGCCGCCGATTCTCGCCTGGCCAATAACGCCGGCCGAGTTGAGCATGAGCAGGAGATCGATCAAATTCTCAGTGCTTGGTGCTCCTCTCGGCCCGCTAAGTTGGTATTGGATGTAATGGCGGATAACCGGGTTCCGGCCGGGCCAATTTATAATGTTGAGGATATGCTGGCCGATGAGCATTTCCAGCAGCGCGGTTTGTTTGAGCAGGTTGAAATTGATGGCAAGCCGTTAAAAATTCCGGCGATTTTGCCTAAGTTGGCTAAGACTCCAGGCTCGACCGAATGGCCTGGCCCGAGCCTGGGCCAGCATAATGATGAAATATTAGGTCAGTTGGCCGGCCTTAGCGCCGAACAAATTGCTGAGCTTAAGGCTAAAGGGGTTATTGCATAGGCCTAAGCCTGTCTCGTGTTGAGTTAACTAACACTAGATGATAGTTCTAATAAGTTTAAACTAATGGTCTTAATATTCTTATTTTACCCACCTTAAACATAGGGCATGCTTTGTCGCATTCGAGCAGGTAAATGGTTTATTTCTGTGTTTTCCGCAAAATCTATCCTGTAAAATTGGGCTTTATTGAAAGATTGCCTATTATTAACTCACTTTTTATGATTCACATTCCCACATTCCTCTAGGAGCGCCATATGCTGCAATTAAACAATCCTGATTTACTCCGTACCCAATCCTATATTAACGGCGAGTGGGTGGATGCAGACAATGGCGCTACGGTCGATGTTCGCAACCCTTCCAATGGCGAAGTTGTGGCTACCGTGGCGAGCTTAAGCGAGGTGGAAACCCGCCGGGCCATAGAGGCTGCTGAGCAGGCGATGAAGTCTTGGCAGAAAACCAGCTGTAAGCAGCGCGCCAAGGTTTTACGTGATTGGTATAACCTGATCATGGCTAACCAGGAAGATTTGGCCAAAATACTCACCGCCGAACAGGGCAAGCCCGTGGCGGAGTCGATGGGCGAGATCGCCTATGGCGCGTCTTATATGGAATGGTTTGCCGAGGAGGCTAAGCGCATTGAAGGTGATGTTATCCCAGCGCCTTCAGGCGATAAACGTATTGTTGTTATCAAGCAGCCGGTGGGGGTGGTCGCCTCGATTACGCCTTGGAACTTCCCCAATGCCATGATCACCCGCAAAGTTGCTCCAGCCATTGCAGCGGGCTGTACCGTGGTGGGCAAGCCCGCCACCGAGACCCCATTATCTGCCTTGGCGCTATGTGTTTTGGCCGAGCAAGCCGGTGTGCCGCCCGGCGTTATGAATATGGTGGTTGGCTCTAGCTCGCGCGCTATCGGTGGCGAGATGACTTCTAACCCTATCGTCAAAAAGGTCACTTTTACTGGCTCTACCCCGGTCGGCAAGGTGCTTATGGCGCAGTGTGCAACCACGGTTAAAAAGACCTCGATGGAATTGGGCGGCAATGCGCCGTTTATTGTTTTCGATGACGCCGATCTCGATTCCGCCGTGGCCGGTGCGATTGCTTCTAAATACCGCAACGCCGGCCAAACCTGCGTTTGTTCCAATAGAATATTAGTACAAGAAGGTGTTTATGACGCCTTTGTTGAAAAACTGTCAGCTCAAGTGGCCAGTTTCAGTGTCGGTGATGGATTTTCTGAGGGCGTCACCATGGGCCCATTGGTTAATGCCAAGGCCGTTAATGATGTTGCTGCCATGGTGCAGGACGCCATCGACAAGGGTGCCAATGTAAACGCCGGTGGCCAGCGTTCAGAGCTGGGCGATTGCTATTACGAGCCGACCATTTTGACCAATGTTAATCAAGATATGCGAGTTTTTCGCGAGGAGATCTTTGGCCCGGTAGCGCCAATTTTCAAGTTCTCTACCGAGGCGGAAGCGCTGCAAATGGCCAATGATACCGAGTTTGGTTTGGCGGCGTATTTCTATACCCGTGACATCGGCCGCGTATGGCGAGTAGGCGAAGGCTTGGAGTACGGTATTGTCGGTATCAACGAGGGTATTATTTCTAACGAAATGGCGCCTTTTGGCGGCGTTAAAGAATCAGGTTCTGGCCGTGAAGGTTCTAAATATGGCATGGACGATTATTTGGAAATCAAATACATGTGCATGGGCGGCATTGATAAATAAGGCGCAGTGCCTTGGTTAAATTACAGTCTTGGCGGCAAGATTGTAAACTTTCGCAGCCCTAGCATTCATCCCAGAGCTGGGGGCTGAGTCAGAGGCTAGTTTGATGTGGTGCTAACATGAATCTGGGTGTTAGCTTTTTATCACGCCGTAAATACGTCCCTGTAGGCTCCGCCGCCGCTTCCCTGCGGCAGAGGCTGAAAAACCAACACCCAAATTCATGCCATAAGCTCTGTGGGCCAATAAACGTTAGCCTTGCTGTATTTGATGCCTTGACCTCAACATGCCCTGAGCGCCAGAGGCGTACGGGGCTTGATCCGAGGCTCCCTAATTTATAGGGCCGCTAAAACCGCATCAGCACTGGATACCTCAAAACCTTTCTCATCAACCGCCACGTGGCTAACGACGCCGTTGTCGATAATCATGGCGTAGCGCTTGCTGCGCTTACCCATACCAAAACCACTGCCGTCCAGCACTAGGCCCAGAGCTTCGGCTAGCTCGCCATTACCATCGGCTAGCATGGTTAGGTGCTCGGCATTGCCGCTCTGGCTCCAAGCGCCCATCACAAAGGCATCATTAACCGAGGTGCAAACAATCTCATCAACACCTTTGGCTTTGATCGCGTCGGCCTGGACTACAAAGCCGGGTAGGTGAGCGGCGCTACAGGTGGGGGTGAAAGCGCCGGGCACAGCAAATAAAACCACCTTTTTACCGGCGAAAAAATCGGCTGTATTAATGGGCTTCGGGCCTTCGGTGGTCATGGTTTGGACGTTCACGCTAGGGAATGTATCGTTGACTTGGATCATATTGATCTCCTGTTGTTATCGTTTTATGAGTGCTTGGTAGTGAATTGTAAAAGAAAGATAGTGAAGGTTAATCTTGACTAGGTTTCGTAGTATGCTGCCGGGCAATTATAAAAATTGTTGAAGCAAGATTATGCCTGATCAAATTCTAAATATCGCCACTCCCGGCTTTATTATCCTTATGGTCATAGAGATTCTCTGGGACAAGCTAAAAAATGGCGGTTACTACCGGGTAAATGACAGCTTTGGCAGCTTGGCCACAGGTATTTTAAGCCAGTCCTACCAATTAGTGTTTTTCTCTTTAGGCCTGTGGGCCTTGGCAAAGCTTAGCCAAGTTTTGGATGTTGAAACCTGGCCTAGTAGCTCCGTTGTTGCCTGGGTGGCGGCCTTTATATTGTATGACTTTATATATTATATGAAGCACCGGCTATCGCATGAAGTGAATATGTTTTGGGCCGGGCATGTGGTGCACCATCAAAGTGAAGAATACAATTTGAGCACCGCTCTAAGGCAACCCAGCACCACAATTTTACTGTGGTTTTTATCCGTTCCTTTGATTTTACTGGGTATATCTTGGCAGATGATTGCGGTCTGTGCCGCCTGGAATTTAATTTATCAGTTCTGGGTGCATACCCGCTACATCAAACGCCTGCCAGCTTGGTACGAATGGCTGATGGTGACGCCGTCCAACCACCGGGTTCACCACGCTCAGAATTCGGTGTATATCGATCGTAATTACGGCGGTGTTTTCATACTGTGGGATAGGTTGTTTGGTACTTTTCAAGCTGAATTGGATCAGCAGCCGGTAATTTTTGGTGTGCGTAAAGCGGTCGCCAGCTTCAACCCCTGGCAGGCGAACTTTCAGGTTTGGTGGTCATTGTTGCGCGATGCCTGGCGCACTGCGAGCTGGAAAGATAAGCTGCGTATCTGGTTTATGCCAACCGGTTGGCGCCCGGCTGATATGCAGCAGCGTTTTCCTATTGAAAAGACGGACCTGACACGCTTCAAAAAATATAACCCAGCTTGCTCCAAACCGATGGCTTATTATGCGGTAGCGCAAATTATATTTACCGCGGTCGCCGGATTGATTTTGGTTGCCCAGGTATCTCAGCTCAGTGGCTTGCAGATGCTGCTCGCTTGGCTATGTTGCAGCTGGCCTTTGCTTACAGCGGGAGCTATGTTAAATCATGCCGGCCTGCGCTGGGAGTTTGTTCGCTTGGTTGTTAGTTGGGTGGTGTTTGTTGCCAACTCGGCGTTAATCCCTGGTACCTATTGGTGGTTGGTATTGGCGACCCTGGCGATAAGCAGCCTAGCGGTGTTGTTTGTTACCGGTCCTAAGGCCGAGCCAGTAATCGATGCGGCCTAGGCTACTAAGCTCCTAGGGGGTTTTTATTCGGACGATATTGCTGCGTTGTTCCAGTGCGGTAAGCTTAATGAGTTCACGGCGCAGGGTTTCTAGTGATATCGGTTTGTTGATAAAACCGGTCATGCCTGCATTTTTAGCTTTTTCACGATGCTCGTCACTGGCGTGCGCGGTGATAGCGACAATGGGAATCGGTTTTAAATTGTTGCGTTTTTCGAATTGACGGATTTTTTCTGTTGCTTCGTAGCCGCTCATTTCTGGCATGTCGCCATCCATAAAAACAATATCGTAATCGCGCTCTATTTCACACAGTTTGACCATTGCCTCGGCGCCATTGACAACAAAAAACGTCTGTGCGCCTAACCGGTTTAATAAGCTTTTACTGACTTGGCGGTTAACTAGGTTGTCTTCGGCAACCAAGACGCGAATAGATTCTGCGCCGGGAATAGCGTGATTGCCTTTGGGGGCATCAAAGCGAGGTGATGGGTTTAGACTGATGTAATCACCGCTGTCCTGGCGCTCATGTTTAACTAGCTTTTTTAATTGCGTTCTTAGCTCTTCTATATGAACCGGTTTACTTTGAATGACAGTGATCCATTTATACTCATTGCTTAGCGATGGATGTTGTCTGGGCGACATTGATAATAGGGCTGCCGGCGGCAGCAGTTCTTGGTGTTCACGAATAAAGTGTTGGCTTAGTCCGTTGGCGATTAGGCTTTCATCTAAGTCTATGATAGCGCAGTCAAAGTTTTCTCGAATCAATAGTTCTTTATCTATGTCATCGAAGTTGTCGATATGCCGACATCTCATCTTCCAACTTTCTAAATGGCGGATCAAATGCTCAGAAAATTCTCCCTGGGGACCGACCAGCAAACAACTGTAATCGGTAAGGGCGTTTTTACTGGTGTTGGGCTTGAGCAGCCCAGGCTCCATGTCTAGATGAAAGTAGAGTTGGGTGCGGTCGTTCTTTGAGCTTGTTTTTAATTCTCCTTTGAGGTGTTTGATAATACGCTTGCAGACTTCTAGATTTTGCAGAGGATCAGGCTTTGCCGCCTGGTCGATTAAAGTTTGTAGTGGGTTATCCCAGCTGCTCTGAATGGGGTGGTCGCGGTAGCATATTTCAAGGTGGACCCTTATTGAGCCTTCTATGGATGATGTTTTTATTTTACTACGGATAACTATCTTGTCGTTCTTTGATCGCTCAATAGCAGCATTGAGTAGTTTTATAATTATTTTTTGTATTTTTTGTTCGTCGCCATAAAAATCATATGGCATGTCGATCTCGCGTTGATGAATGAACTCAATTGTGTGTGTGATGGCTGCAATAAGAAGAGGATGGCAGGCGTTAATAATACAGTCTTCCAGGTTGAACAACTTTGGCTTTATTTCGGTGTTGTCGATGTTGAGTGAGTTGTAGTCTCCCGCATCGTCGATAATCTTCACCATGTCTCGACTGGATTTCTCGATGATTTTCACACAGTGCATCTGTCGCTCATTTAAAGACGTGGTCTTTAGCAAGTCCACCATGCCTGTGACGCCACTTAAAGGGGTGCGCATATTGGAACTGATATTGCTGATTAGTTGGCCAATTTCCAGGTCTCTATTGAGGTCGGAATCTTGTTTTTGGTTGTGTTGATTAGTAGACAAGAAATTACGAATTCTTATTTTGGCTAGAATGTAGAGTGTGCAACACAATAAAACAAGGCTAAGTAATTTAAATTCGAAAGAACCACCGCTATAACTGGTGGGTAAAAATTCAGCTATGATTAAGGTGATCATAGTGATCGTTACTATTCCAATATTGATAGAGATACTGCTGTGCCAAGGTTTATTTGTTATAAGGCTGATGCCATAATTTATTATAAATATTGTGCTTATTATGGCAAAATTTAAAGTTCTATACTGACTTCCTTGGTCAAGAAATAGTTCTTGCATTAGTGCATGTCCCGCAGCGATCAATGCAATTATACTTCCAGCCCAAAACATCCATTGGCTGACGTCACTTTGCCCCCTTCGTATTTTTTTGTGCCGACTGGTTTCCGCAGAAAAAATACCGATGAAACCAATGACTAGATATAGTGGTACGTCTACAGTTAGGTTAGACACGTTTTTAAACTGCCATAGCCAATGATTAGCGAAACCGTCCTGAATTAAAAAAATTACTATGATGGAGAAGGTGGCCGCTAGGTGATAGGCATGATATCTACGTGGTTTATAAGCGAATAAGGCAAGATGTAGGGCCGTTAAGCTCAGGAAAACCCCAAAATATAGCCCGATGTAAAGTGATTGGTTAGCAGTGATCTTGTCGAGTACAGTAGAGTTGGACAAGCTAATAGGCAGCCTTAAGGAACCGCCGGTTTGCAATTTTAAATAGAATGTATTTTCACTGTTGGCTGCTACCGTAAAATCATGTTCCACCGTGTTAATGGCCGCTACTGCCGGGTTGCGCTGTTTGTCACCAAGTAAAGTTTGTGTGTATTCATTATCAACTGAGGGCTGGTAAAAGTTGATTTTATCGAATGTACTCGAATGAAACCCAAGTTCTAGTGCTTCTGCTGCTGTTGAATGATTGTTAATTCTAAATTTGAGCCAAACCGGGTGCCGGGTTCGACGAAGTTTAAGTTGCTGCCAAGGGTAGGCTTCAAAGCGGTTTTGAAATTGTATTTTACTGACATCGGCGATGCTTAACTTGTCGCTTTTGTCGATAAAATAGCCGCTGTAAGGGGCTATTTTAACAGCTTCAGTTTGCGGCCAGTTGATGGCTTCTTGTGCCAGCGTAATTTTTGCACTAGATAGCAAAAACACCGAAACAAACAGCGTGAGAAAAATGTGCTTTATACCTGCATTGTGGCAGACGCTGACTTCTTGTCTCATGCCTATACCTCTGGGCTAGTTGGCGCCGGTCATATTATAAATAATAATACGGCTGGCGCTTTCTCTATGTAATCCATGTCGATGCCGTGGCGTTGGAAAGTGTTTTTGTCGTTATAAACTTTTAAAAAAGGCCAGTCGGCAGTATGGAAAATAATATACTTTTATAAAAACAGCACTATGGTATCCGGAAATATTCTATTTATTATCTAAAAATAGTTCTAAAGCATTAGTTTATTGATGTGATGTCAGGCTTCGACCCTGCCTGCAGTTAATTTAGGCGACAGGTAGTGGGTTTGCAAGTGCTTATCTGATGATTGCAGTATTACAGTGGCAGGTGGTTCGGATATGATTTTTTTATTTGGAAAAGTAATTAAACCGAACGGGTTATAGCTTGTTGACGGGTTGGGTTTTGCTTTTTTTTGGGGTTGAGGTGGCAAGCCTAGATTCAGTTCAGGTTTTGTTGCGGTTAGTGTTTTTATTTTAAAGTGGGGCCGCGTTGAGATCGCCGCTAAAATCAGAAGCTTATGTGGCAGCCTCAGCTCCATATCAGGCTCCTTCGCCATCCGGGCGACCACCTGATACATCCCCATCCGGGGGAATACCCTGTTCCTGCGCCATTGGTGCTTATATTTTAAAGTGGGGCAGCGTTGAGATCGCCGCTCCTGCGCATGGACTCATGGCATCCAGCCATTCGGCCTGCGGCCAAGCCCAAATTAACTCCGTGTGAATTTGTCGGTCCCGCGGCATACGACCACCATGGATGGTGGAAGTGGCATTTTTCCATGGAGGAAAAAATGGCCATCCCCATCCGGGGAATACCCTGTTCCTGCGCCATCCAGGCGCCCACAGGATACCGGTCTTCCAGACCATAAAAAAAGCCTCCAGGAGGAGGCTTAAGCGTCGCAGAGTTGCACCATGGGGGGTGCGGGGGTAAAACTGGGTTTAGGCTTGGCTTAGATCGTCTTTGGCAACAACGGCCAGCAAAGATAAAACCAAAGAGATAATAACGGTGTTAATTAACATGACTGAATCCTCGAAATAATTAGTAATTTTTTTCGGAGTGCTTACTGCTGCTCTCCTTAAGTTGTGATCAGTATAAGGACTTCAATCCAAAGTAGGTTGAAGCTGGGTAAAGAAGGGTATGGCTATGTAGGACTGGGTAAAGCCTTGATTAATAACTGTGAGCTTCCTGCCAGCTTGCCTTGATGAGGAATAAGCATAGACCAGAAAGTAGGTAGAACTATCGGCGTTTTTCAAGATAGTTAAGCTGTCTGCTGTGATCTGCGCTTTAGTGTAAAGCTTGAGCAATTCATAGGGTTACGGCCATTTCAACGGCTGCAGGGGGTGGGTTTACAGCAGCCGAGGTATGGGAAAGCGCAGTTATTTTTAAATCGAATAGGGGAAAGTGAGTTTTGAATTAAAGGAAGGCATAAAACTTAACGGTGACAGTGCAGAAGCAGAGATCTTTAATCTTGTATTACATACCATTGCGCCAGGTTTTTAAGTCGATAACACCGGACTCGCGAATGCCGATATGGGCCTTGGCATATTCACCGAGCAGCTTCAGTGTGTAATCGATACGCTGGCGTAAAATCTGATCTTCTTCGCCGCCGATGGTCGGGTTAAGTACTTGGTCGACATTGCGAACAATCAAATGCTCAGGCATATAGGCAATACGGTTATTTTTGTACGAGCTCATGCGCAGTTCGGCAATGGGGTAGGCGCCGCCCGCTCCAGCCGAAACGGCAGTCAATAAGGCCGGTTTATGGGCTAGCTCGCCATTACCCCACATTAAGAAAAAATTCTTCAGGGCTGCAGGTACCATGCCGTGGTATTCCGGGGCGATAACAATAAATGCATCGGAGCTTTTTAATTGATCGGCAATGGGGGCCAGACGCGCCTCCCATTCTTTATCGCCAGACCAGATGCTGGCATCCCACAGGGGTAAAGTTTTTTGGCTTAGATCTAAAGTATAAACCTCGCTGGCAATGCTGAGCTCTTGTAAGCGCGAGCTCATAAATCGGGCAGTTTTCATGCTGTTGGAGTCGTTTTGTTGGCTGCCGCTGATGATGGAAATTTTCATGATATTCCTAACTGATTTGATTTAAGGCTTGGGGGTCGAGAATGCAAATACCCTCTTTGCTTTTACGAATAATATTTTGCCGTTCTAGCTGGTTGAGTTCTTTATTAATACTTTGCCGGGAGGCGCCTAACATTTGTCCCAGCTCTTCCTGGGACAAGACCAGTTTTATTAGAATATGGTTGTCCCGCTGCACTCCGGTCATGGTTGCCATCATGATGAGGCGGCGAGCCAGTTTTTGGCTAAGCGAGCGCAGCGCCGAGTCCTCCATAAACACCATGGTCATGCGCAGGCGTCGGCACTGCATTTTTAGCAGCTCGTCATTAATTTCAGGATGCTGGGCCCGAAGTTGATTAAAGTCCTTTTTATTGAGCACGGCTAACTCGGTGTCTTCGCGGGCATAGGCGGTTTGGGCCCGTAGCGAGCCTTCTATTAAACCAATTTCACCAAAGCAATCCCCAGGCATCATGATATGAATAAGAATTTCTTTGCCTTCTGAGGTAACATTACTGGTTTGGATGCTGCCATTGATTATTTGATAGGTGGCGTCGGCTTCCTCAGCATAGCGGTAGGCAACTTGCCCCGCTTGCAGTTGGCGGTAACTCAAATGTGCGGTCACCTGCTCGGCCACCCTTGCCGGGAGCTTGGCTATCCAATTAAAATCGCTATCGCCCTTATTCATAGAATTTATTCGCGGTTCTCTAATTTAGCTTTTGGCCAGGTAAGATGATGTCATCCAGCCGACAGTTATTTACAGTGACCTATTCTATATTGAGGTGAGATAAGAATAAAACCCGATGGAGAATGTAATGCCTAACCCTGAGTCATACAATGGCGCCGAAGCCTTGTTAAAAACCCTAATCGACAGCGGGGTGGAAGTCTGTTTTGCCAACCCCGGCACCTCGGAAATGCAGCTAGTGGCGGCTATCGACAAGATCCCCGGCATGCGCCCTATATTAGGTTTGTTTGAAGGCGTAGTGACCGGCGCGGCCGATGGCTATGGTCGCATGGCCGATAAGCCAGCGGCGACTTTGCTGCATCTGGGGTCGGGGTTCTCCAATGGCATGGCTAACTTGCACAATGCCCGCCGCGCTCATACGCCTATCGTCAATATTATTGGCGAGCACGCGGTTGATCATATTCCGCTAGATGCACCATTAACGTCCGATATTCAGGCCCACGCTAATATTCATGCTAAATGGGTTCGCACCTGCGAATCGGCGCAAACCATGGCCACCGATGGCGCCGAGGCTGTGGCGGCCTCTATGGCTGGTCAGCAGGCGGATATCATTGTGCCGGCCAACTACGCCTGGAGCGAAGCTTCGGGCCCTGTAGGCCCTGTAGCCCCAGAGGCTTGGCCGAAAGCGGCCGACGCTGATATACACAAGGCCGCCGCCGCCTTGAAAACAGGCTCTCAGAGTTGTTTGTTTATCGGTGCTAAAGCCATGCGAGAAGAAGGTTTGGCTTTGGCTCACCGTATTTCAGCGGTTACTGGTGCTCGAGTTATCTGTGAAGTTTTCCCGGCTCGGATTCAGCGTGGCCGTGGTCGTTACGCGGTCGAACGGCTGCCTTATTTGGGCGAATTTGCCGCCGAAGTATTGAAAGATTTTAGTCATATGGTTGTGGTTGGTACTCGGGCACCGGTGTCCTTTTTTGCCTATCCCGGCAAACCCAGTGTGCTCACCCGCGAAGATTGTCAAATTCAGGCCTTGGCCAGTGCCACCGATGATCAGATTGACGCATTGGCGCGATTGGTCGAGGTGTTAGAAGCCCCCGAAGTCGACCTGCCTGCGCCAGCGGCTTTGCCGGTGATCCCCAAGCTTGACCAGCCATTTAACGCGGAGGCGGTAGGTGCGGTGGTGGCTAATTATTTACCCGAGAATGCAATCGTCTCGGACGAGGCCAATACCTCAGGTATTTTTTCCTATAGCTTGTATGACGGCGCCGCCCCGCACGATTGGCTGACCTTAACCGGTGGTGCTATCGGCCAGGGTTTGCCTGTGGCGGTGGGGGCAGCCGTGGCTTGCCCTAATCGCAAGGTGGTTAATTTACAGGCGGATGGCTCGGCGATGTACACCAATCAGTCATTTTGGACCATGGCCCGGGAAAAACTGAATATCGTGACGGTGATCTACAACAATTCCAGTTATGCGATTTTGAAAATGGAATTGAAGCGAGTCGGGGTTAAAAACCCAGGTGAGCGGGCGCAGTCTATGTTGAGCCTAACTAATCCGGGACTGGATTGGGTCAAGCTGGCCGAGGCTCAAGGTGTTAGCGCTAGCCGGGCCTGCAATGTTGAAGAGTTTGAACAACAATTTGCCGCGGCGATAGCACAATCCGGACCGTGTTTAATTGAAGTGAAATTGTAGGAGGGGTTTAACCATGGCCGAACTGTTAACACAGTTGCACCAGCTACTTGACGATAAAGGTTTGCTTCAGGGCGAAGCCTTACGTGATCACCCGGCTTGCGTCTACCTGCTGCCCAAGGCTTTGCTGCGCCCCAACTCCACCGAGCAGCTGGCGGCGGTACTCAAACTCTGTCACCAGCACCGCCAGCCAATAGTCACCCGCGGTGGTGGCACCGGTCTAGTTGCCGGTACGGTAATGAGCGAGCAGGAAATGCTACTGTCGCTGGAGCGGATGAATCACATCGAAGAGCTTGATGCCCGCAGCCGTACTTTGGTGGTGCAGGCGGGGGTACCTTTGCAAGCTATTCAGCAGGCGGCCGCAGAGCAAAATTTATTTTGTCCCTTGGATTTAGGTGCGCGTGGCAGCTGTACTATAGGCGGTAATTTGGCCACCAACGCGGGCGGCAATCGAGTTGTACGCTATGGTATGGCCCGCGAAATGGTATTGGGCCTAGAGGCGGTGCTGGCCGACGGCACGATTATTGACTCGATGAAATCGGTAATTAAAAATAATACCGGCTACGATCTTAAGCACTGGTTTATTGGTTCCGAGGGTACTTTGGGTGTTATTACCCGCGCTGTTCTGCGGCTGCATCCAGCCCCTATCAGCCAGAATACCGCCCTGGTTGCGGTGGAAAATTTTGACCAGCTGATAGATCTATTAGCTAAAGCCGACGCCCTATTGGGTGGTGGTATGAGCTCGTTTGAAGTGATGTGGCAAGATTACTATCGCCATGTTTGTCGAGACGGCGAACGCCACCGCCAGCCGATCAGCGCTGACTACCCTTATTATGTCATCATTGAATCCATGGGGGCCGACCAGCAGGCCGACGCTGAGCGTTTTAACCGGACCCTGGAATCTCTGTTTGAACAGGGTTTGATTGTCGACGCGGTGCTGGCTCAATCCAACCGCGAGGCGGAGGCTATCTGGGCTATTCGCGATGACGTCGAAGCGCTGATGGATTTATTTCCTTATTATGTTTACGACATCAGTGTGCCGCTAAAACATATGGAAGCTTATGTGGCGGCGGTTAAGTTGCGGTTGCAGCAAAAATACCCCGACAATCATCGCTATATAACCTTTGGCCACCTGGGTGATGGTAACTTACATTTCGTTATTCAGGTCGACGATAACTATGAGTCGGGCCACCAGGCGGTGAACGACATTGTTTATTTGGAGCTGGCCAGTCGTGACGGGGTGATATCGGCCGAGCATGGTATCGGCATGGAGAAGAAATCCTACTTGTCGGTGAGCCGCAGCCCAGCAGAAATAGCGCTGATGAAAACCATTAAGCAGGCCCTCGATCCACATAGTTTGCTCAACCCCGGTAAGATTTTTTAAAGTACAGCTATTCGCCGGTTTGTAAGCGGTAAAACTCTCGTAGCAGTTTACGCCATTGTTGATACTGGTTTTCAACCGTGCCGCTCAATGTGTAGACCCGGTCATTCAACTCAACCAGGGCCGGTTTTACTTCCTGGCTGAAGCTGGAGGCTAGCTCATCCCATTCTTGTTCAAAAATCTTGCTTATTTTGTAACGGCGATAATTGTCATTTAATGCGCTAAAGCCGCCAGATTTAAAGCTGCGTTTATCACCGCCGCTGAGTTTGCGTAGTTTTATTTCCAAAGCGCGCTCACAGGAATAGCGTAGCCACAGATCATAGATACCCTGCATATGTTGATGTAAGCCTTGGTAGTGATCGTCTACGGTGTCGATATACAGATGATGACGGGCGCGCATATTATTGACCCGCTGTTGCATAGGGTCGGCGTCGGCCAATAAACGTTTGAGTCGCCATAAACCACTAGGGTCCTTTTCTAACAAACCGTCAAAAGCCTGTGGAGATAGATCTTGGGCATGTTTAATTTCGGCGATTTGGCGAATATTACCAAGCTCGGTCGGGCTTATACTGTTTCGTACTGCCAGCAAGTCATTGGCAATTTGACGATAAATATTTTGGTAGGCTTGGTGCTGGCTGCCGGCCTGGGCCAGGCTGCACTCATTATTAAAGCGACCGTTGGCTAGCACTTGGCTGTTGCTGTAACTATCCTCATAGCTTTTGCTTAGCCATTGCTGACCACGGCTGTCTTGGGCTGTAATCTGCAGTTTTAGGGCTTCACCATTAGAATAAATAATTTTGCCACTGACTTGCAGGTCGAATGAGGCATCCGAGCTTGGCAGCAGCCGTACGGCCGCCCATTGGTTTGAGCGCTGCAAGGTATTGCGCAATAGTATCGGTAAATATTGCGTCTCGACATCGAGAATATCCTTAACCACCCAGTCGCCAAGCTGAGCTTTTTTGGGGGGCTGAGTCGTCAGCTCAAAAACACTGATGCCGACTGTTAACAGCTGTTCCAGTGCCGGCCGGTGCTGGGCCTGCTGCAGTTCTACCGCCGCCATACCGACCGGAGTTTTGGCTTCGAGCTTAGGTTTGGCAGTATAGCTGCAGGCCAACAAAGCCGCCGCTAGGTATAGCAGGCAACAAAATTTTGTTAGGAAGCTCAATGATAATGGCATATTAAGGGGCCTTGGCGCCGGTTTGACGAAGGCTGCAGACCTTGCCCTTGCTCAGAGTTTGGGAGCATTTAAATCGCTCAGCGGGGGCGTCATAACGGTCAAAAAATTGGACCAGTTCAAATGAGCTGGAGCCTGGGTGGGACACCCGGCTTAATAAGTTAAGCGCTTGGCGATCGGGTGATAATAAAAAACGCTGGTAGATAACCGTGCCTTCATTAAGTTGGATTTTGAAAATCAGTCTGTCCTTCTGCCAGACACAAAGCTCGGCACCAAATTCGTTCTGACTGCGGATGATTTTGTCGTTAGTAGAGCAAATCAAATCGGCTTCACCTTCACGCTCGATAGAGATTTGATTTTGATCCTGCTTGATTTGCAGGGTGGTATGGCGGCTAATAAGCTCGGTAAAACGGGCTAAATCGATAATATTGGTGCGGCTAGGGTTGCCAATATTTACTTGGCCCACCGACGGTCGGCTTTCACCTCCGCGGCGAGCGCGTTGCTCGGCTTGACGCCGCAGGTCATTTATTTTACTGCGCAGCTGTTCTTCCCAGTTATCACTGCGACGATAATCCTTCTCCCAGGAGCCACTAAAGTCAGGGACTTTACTGATGCTCACGACATCGTCCGCCGCCATGGTGGCGCCGGTAAAAATTAAGAAGATAGAAGCCAGTAATCGAGTTATTTTCATTATGCACCACTTGTCTAAGGTCTATCAGAGTAACAAACCTTAAAAAAGTTTCTATAACGCGATAACAAAAAAGACCACATTGAGTGGTCTTTTTTGTTAAATCGAGTTAATGGGCTTGGTTTAGCTCAAAGTGACTAGCCGAGTAGCGCCTGAAAATCCGAATCCAGGCCCTCAACCTCATCAATACGATCGAGTAGGGCGACCATATCGATTCCCAATTTGGCGGCGCAGTCCTTGGGGAAGCTGGCCATCCACTCAACTTTGTCCTCGGACTGGCTCATTTGGGCGATATAGTTGCTAAGGAACATCAGTTCGGCCAGAGCTTGCTCAGGTTCGGCGCTGGCGGGTTGCAACTGATGGCGAATAGCTTCGGCCATTTCTGTGGGGAATTTCCAGCGGATAGCCAATTCGGCACCCGCCTCGGCATAGTTGAAGCCTAGGCGACTATTCTCCAAGTCAGCACGCTGAGCGCCTTGTGCTATTAACGGTTGCATAACGGCGGCATCATCTGGGCACAAAATGCCAATCAAAATGGCACCCACGTTGTGCATCATACCGCAGGTGAAAGCCAGATCGCGGTCGACATCGACACTGCAAAACTGACACAGCCAGCGCGCAATGCCTGCGGTAGTAAAGCTCTGCCGCCAAAATTCATTGATATCAACCGAAGGCGGCGCCTTGATGGCCGACGTTAAGCCAGAGGCCATAACCAAAGTTTTTAAACTACTTAAGCCCAGTAGCACTACCGCATCGTTGACGGTACCAATGGTGCGGTTACCGCCAAAATGGGAGGAGTTGGCCATCCGCAGCACCTTGGCGGTAAGCGCTTGGTCTTGGCTTAATTTTCTGGCTATTTCGTCGGCATCGCTGTTGTTGCTATTAAAACTTGCCAGTAGCTCCTGCACGATTTTAGGTATTTTTGGTAGGCCGGTAGCCTGGTCGATTAATGTTACGAGTTCCACAATAATTCCTCATGATCTTGTTAACTTCTGCCCTAGCTTAAGCGTAAAAATCTTAAGCTAGGGCAATAACGCTGTGCGAAGTTTGCATTGTAATTTTATATCGGCCACAGCGGATTTTCTGGTGAATTGTAATTAAGCCTAAGGGTAAATATAGTCGAAATTTGTTAAATAACACGAAATTTTAGGGTGTAGGATTAGGCGCCGAGCTGTTGCTGTAGACGCCTGAATGAGGGCTAGGCGACTAGAGCCTGGAAAGTTTCGTCTAAAAAATCGGTTGCTTCGCTTAACTTAAGTAAGCTGGTCAGCTCCAGCCCCAGCTTGGCTACGGTTTTGGCCGGGAACAGTTGATCAACTCTTTTTCCATTGTCGCCAAACTTCAGCCGATAGATAAACCCTGCGAGATGCAGAATGCTAGCTAGCAGCTCATTACTATCAGCTTTTTCCGGTTGGTACTGAAAGCGTATTGCGGTGCATAACTCGGCCGGCAGCCGCCAGTACTCAGCTAGGGCTGCGCCGGCGTCGGCGTGGGTAAAGCCTAGGGCTTTTTGTTCTAGTTCTAGTCGCGCCGCTCCGTTGTTCAATTGCTGCTCAATTAATAGACTCTCTTCTGGGTAACACAGGGCAATAACCATGGCCCCCATATTGTGGGTGATACCACAGGTGAAGGCTAAATCTTGATCAACATAAAGCGGGCTCTGCTGGCAAATCCACTTGGCAATACCGGCACAGGTAAAGCTGTGGTGCCAAAAGCCGCTGGGGTCGATACTGGCTGGAGTTTTTATACAGCTGGTGATGCCACTGGTAAGCACCAAGGTTTTGAGTGTGTTTAAGCCCAGTCGGGCGGCCGCTTCTTTAACGTTGGCAATATTGCGGCTGGAGCTGAAAGAGGGGCTGTTAGCGAGGCGAATCACCTTTAGGCTCAGTGATTGATCCATCGCGATTTGCTCTGCGATTTCAGCTGGGTTGGCATCGTCTTTTTGCATGGCTGTCATTATTTTTTGAATGACAGCGGGCATTTGTGGCAGGGTTTTGGTTTGCTTTATAAGAGCAGGTAAATCCACGGTACATCCTTTAAAACGGCTAATTTTTTTTGGTTAATAAGTATAGTTGAACTTTAACTTTGTTCATTGTTAATTTCAGTGGATTACTCCCATTGGTCAGTTTATGTGGCTCCATATTTGTCGCAATTGCACTATTTTTATTTTAATGCTGAAGGCTTTTTCTGCCGATACTCAGGCGTAAAAAAACCTGGGCTAGGGCAATAACGCTGTGCGGATATTGCATTGTGACTTTCCATGAGCAGCAGTGAGTATTTATTAAATGTGTTAATGATTGCTAGGAATGTAGTCGAATTTTGTTTGGTAATACTAAATTTTAGGGCGGAGGATTAGGCCGTTTGAGCTGCTATTGTCGGCGCCTAAAATACAGTTTAGGCGACCAGCGTTTGGAAGGTTTCATCTATAAAGTCAGTCTCTTCACTCAACTTAAGTAAATGGGTCATCTCTAATCCTAGGTTGGCCACAGTCTTGGTCGGTAAAATCTGGTCGAGCTTGTTACCATTGTCGCCAAATTTTAGTCGGTAGATAAACCCAGTGAGATGTAGCACGCCGGCCAGTAATTTTTGGTCACCTGCTTTTTCTGGCTGGTATTGGCAGCGTATGGCGTTGCATAGCTCCGCAGGCAGCTGCCAGTAATCAGCCAGGGCAGCGCCAGCCTCGGCATGGGTGAAACCTAGAGTATTGCGTTCAAGCTCCAGACGTAACGCTCCCTTAAGTATCTCTTGCTCGATAAACTTATTTTCTTCCGGGTAGCACAGGGCAATAACCATAGCGCCCATATTGTGAATAATGCCACAGGTGAAGGCTAAGTCTTGATCAACGTAAAGCGGACTTTGTTGGCAGATCCATTTGGCAATTCCGGCACTAGTAAAGCTGTGGTGCCAAAAGCGGCTGAGGTCGATGCCGGGTGGAGTCTTTAGGTTGGCGGTGATACCGCTGGTAATCACCAAGGTCTTTAGACTTTTTAAACCCAGGCGGGCGGCGGCATCTTTGACGCTGGCAATATTACGCTGGGGGCTAAAAGACGGACTGTTTGCGAGACGAATTACTTTAAGGCTAAGGGATTGGTCCATGGCAATCTGCTCGGCGATCTCAGCGGGGCTGACATCGTTTCTTTGCAGGGACTTCAGTACTTGTTGAATAACAGCGGGTATTTGTGGCAGAGATTTACTTTGTTTTATTAGGGTGGCTAAGTCCACGATACATCCTTACTTATTTATCTAATTATCCATTTATATAGCGAGTATAGACGGGTTTTTACTTTGTTCACTGCCAAGATCGGTTAAACTTACGTCCTTTGGTCGACTGTGTGGCGCTATGGAATTCGGAGTTGAGCTGGTATTGGGGTTAATAGTAGTGGCTTTTGCCGCTGGTTTTGTCAGTTCTATCGCTGGAGCCGGTGGAATGATTGTACTACCGATACTTTTGTGGACCGGTATGGCGCCACTCAATGCCCTGGCGACCAATAAATTCCAGAGTGTATTTGGCACCCTGTCATCCACTATTAATTTCTTTCGCAAGGGTCACATTGACTTTAAAGAGCTAGGCCAGGCCTTGATCTGTGCTTTTATTGGCGCCTTGTTAGGCAGTTGGCTGATCCAGACAGTCGACACCAGTATGCTAAAAGTTGTGATTCCCTATGCGCTTATTGCCATCGCTGCTTATATGATTTTTTCCCCTAGAATTGCGGATCACGATAGCGAGCCAAAAATGAACAGGCGCGGTTTCGATGTGGCGATAGGTGGCGGCCTGGGCTTTTATGGTGGTCTGTTTGGCCCCGGTATGGGGTCGTTTTATGCGGTGGCGTTTGCCAGTTTGCGCGGCTGCAATATGCGCAAAGCCACCGCTTATACCAAACCTCTGGTGTTGATTACTAACTTCACTTCGATGGTGGTATTTATGTTGGCGGGACTGATGGTATGGAAGCTTGCTATACCAATGGCGATAGCGCAAATATTAGGCGCCAAATTGGGCTCTAATATGGTAATAAGTGCCGGCACTAAACTGATTAAACCGGTGATTATTATCGCCACTATTGCCATCGCCCTTAAACTCATTTTTCTGCCCTGATGCTAATTTTACTGACAGTGCTTGCCAGCTTTGTCATGATTGCTGCGATATGTTTGGTGCTGTTTAGCGTAAAAACACCGTCTTATCGTTTACAGCGCGAGCAAGTAGAGACGTTATTGCAGATGGTCTTGGCTGGCAGCGCCAAGGAAAATGACTGGATGGTGTTTACCGCGGTACCATTGGCGCATAACCCAGAGCTAGAGTCGGTGCGGCTACGCTGCCTAGAGATAGAAGAAAAGTACTATCTGGGGCATACTGCCAGCGGTCATTTGCTCAGCCGCGAGGGCTTGGCCGCTGTCGCGGAATTACTGCATGCACTAACATCACAACACTAGGAATAGAAATCTTATGTCACCTCCGGCGCAGAACTTTTCAGGCATGTCTCGCTTTATTTTAATTTTTGCGGCCTTTGTGGTCGTGGTTGCGGGTATGCGCGCAGCCGAGTCTTTGCTGGTACCGTTCTTACTCTCTTTATTTGTTGCCGTGGTCTGTTCACCCATGTTGCTATGGCTGAAAAAACGTGGCCTGCCCAATGGCCTGGCTATCCTATCGATTATTATTTTAATTGTTGCTATTGGGGGTTTGATCAGTGCGGTGGTGGGTAGCTCAGTGGCGAGCTTTCGGCAAGATCTGCCGCTTTATCAAGAACGTTTGCTGGCTATAAGCCAGGGCCTGATTACCCTGTTGCAAAATTATGGGGTAGATGTTTCCTCTACTATCTGGAGTGAAAGCATTAACCCGGGCGCAGCACTCGAAATTGCGGGTAAAACCCTGGCCGGTTTTGGCAGTATTATGACTGATGCCTTTCTTATTTTACTGACCGTGATTTTTATTATGGCGGAAGAAATGGGTTTTTCGGAAAAGCTCAAGTTGGCCCAAAAATCATCCAGTATCGCTGCCATTAGACGCTTTACCCAAAGCGTTAATCACTATATGGCGATTAAGATGTGGATCAGCCTTTTGACCGCCAGTTTGATACTGGTGTGGCTGTGGATTATTGGTGTTGATTACCCGCTGATGTGGGCCATGCTGGCCTTTTTGTTGAATTTTGTGCCTAGCTTAGGCTCTATTCTGGCGGCTGTGCCGGCGGTGTTGTTGGCCCTGGTCCAGCTCGGGCCGCTCTCGGCTCTAGCTACCGGTGCCGGCTATTTGGCGGTTAACTTTGTGGTTGGCAACGGGGTTGAACCGAGAATAATGGGCAAAGGTTTGAATTTGTCTGCCCTGGTGGTCTTCCTGTCATTGGTGTTTTGGGGCTGGGTTTTAGGGCCGGTGGGCATGTTGTTATCAGTACCGCTTACAATGACGGTGAAGATTGCTCTGGAAAGCAGCGAAGACACTTATTGGGTTGGCGTGATGTTGGGTTCTGGTGAAAATGTCAGTGACGAGCCGGGTAGTATTGATCTATTAGCATCCGAAGAAGAGCAGGAAGTTTAAACCTTGGCTCAACTGGTGTTGAGCTTAAGTGAATAGCTTGAGAGAATTTGAAATCGTGCCGAAGCTTAACCCGCCAAGCCGCTTAGTGAACCACCTTCGGCGCAGCCTGCCCCAGGCAGAACTTTTGTCGACACAACTACCGCAGCTGACGCAGATTAAACTGTGGTTGGTCAACCCCGATAGTATGACGGCTAAGCTAGCCGATGAAGTTGTCGCTGCGATTCTGGCGGAGCCTGCTTATTGGTCATTTTGTTGGGCCAGCGGCCAAGCATTAGCGAGAAAAATTCTGCAAAGCCCTGAGATAGTAAAAGATAAAACCGTACTGGATTTTGGTTCGGGTTCGGGGGTAGTGGCTATTGCCGCGGTGATGGCTGGAGCAAAAAAAGTTATAGCCTGTGATTGTGACCCCGGCGCTCTATTGGCGATTGAAGCTAATGCCGAGTTAAATCAAGTAGAATTGATTTTGAGCGATGATCTATTTTCTATTGAAGATAATATCGATTTTTTAACGGCCGCGGATGTTTTGTACGATGGCGAGAATAAGGCTTTGCTGGCCAAGTTTTTGCAGCTTGCCAACGGGGTCTTGATTGCAGATTCGCGGGTGCGAAATCTATCGGAGCCAGGTTACCACTGTGTTGGCAGCCGGCAGTCAATAAGCTGTCCAGATATGGGTGAGCTGGAACAATTTCGCCAGGTTAATTTCTACAGTAATCTGACCGACTTACCGTAGCATGTATGATTTAAATTGGTTGCGGTCGCTGGGCGAAAACATCCAGCGCGGCAACCCGATAAGATTCGGCCATAGTTGGGAAGTTAAAAATACTTTCGATAAAGACATCAATATCCATATCTCCAATCATCGCCATCATACCAATATGAACCAGCTCAGTAACACCTTCGCCGGCGGCGGCTATACCCAGAATTTTTTTGCCTTCGGCATCACAAATCAGCTTCAAACTGCCGTCGGTATTGCCGGAGATCTGGCCGCGAGCTATCTCTTCAAAATTAGCCCGGCCTACAATTATCTCGCCGTGCTCTGCTCGGGCTTCGGCTTCGCTCATGCCCACCGCAGATAACTCCGGGATGGCATAAATACCCGAGGGAATTAAGCTTGCCTGGTCGCTGCTGACTAAACCGAGGGCATTAATTGAGGCGCGGCGGCCTTGCTCCATTGATGACGAAGCCAGCGAAGGTGGGCCAATAATATCGCCCGCTGCATAAATATTTTCAACTTCGGTACAGAGGTTTTCGTCTACGCTGATTAGGCCGCGCTGGTTCAGACTGAGGCCGGCATTCTCGATCTTTAAGTGCTGCACATTGGCGATGCGCCCCGCTGCTGCCATTAGTTTTTGGCTTTTCACCTCGGTGCCATTGGTACATCGGGTAGTGACCTCGGCCATGCCGTCCCAGCTTATATCCTCTACCTGGTGCTCGCCTAGCCAAGTGCCGCCCATATTTTCAAAGACTTTGATGAAAGTGTCAGTCAGTTCTTTATCGAGGAATCCGAGTGGGCTAGGGTATTTGTCGATCATGGTGACCTTTACCCCTAGTGCTTGGAAGATGGAGGCGTACTCACTGGCGATGACGCCGCTACCTAAAACCGTGAGGCTTTTCGGTAGGTATAACATCGACAAAATGGAGTCACTGTCGAGAATGTTCTCATGATCGATAGCCATATTAGCAGGGTTGCGCGGGTACGAGCCGCAGGCTAGAACAACCTTGTCGGTGCTAATGATTTCTGCTTCGGCCTGAACCTTGGTGATCTTAAGGTGGTGGCTATCGATAAAACTGGCACGGCCTTGAATACGCAGCACATTGTTGCGTTCAATCTGCCGCGACATATACAGATGATGAGCATCAAGAACCTCGTTGAGGCGATCGATCAAAGTAATCAACTCGGTGTCTTCGCCGATTTGGAAATTGGCAAGGGCGGCGTTTTCACGCATATGCTTTACCCTTAGGGCGTTCTCCCGCAGGGTTTTGGAGGGAATAGTACCCCGGTGGACGCAAGCCCCTCCAAATAGGTTGTCCTGCTCAATAATAGCCACTCGCTTACCTGATTTGGCTGCCTGTACCGCTGATTTTTGCCCGGCCGGGCCGCTGCCGATTACCACCAGGTCGTAATCAAAGCTGGCACTCATTTTGACATGGTCTCCATGCTAGATTTGACAATATCGGATTTTTCTAAAAGCTCCTCAATTTCATCTGGGTATAAATTCAAACTGCCCAGTACCGGGTTATCTGCCAGTTCTTCTTTGCTGATTGAGGTCGGATCTAATAGATACTGGGCAAACAGGGCGGATGCCTTAACAATAGCAGTTTGTCCGGCGGCATTGGGCGCGCAATCGGGTTCATTAAAATGGTTGATGACTTCTTTTATTACCTGCGGCATGCCCCAGTTGTCAATTACCGCGGCACCCACTTTTTGATAGTACTGATCTTCTAAATAATAGAGTTCTTCGGTGCTAAGACCAATGCCTTGCTTGATAGATATATCCAAGCAGGCTTGGACTACAACTGGGCGGCCGACCGAGTGCAATAGACCAGATAAAAAACTGGTTTCAACATTGCTGCGAATTTTGCGGGCAATTTCTTTGGCCCACAGGGCAGAGGCGAGAGCGTGCTTCCATATGTGAGCAATATGATCTTCATGGCCCGGGGTGTTGAACATTTTGGTTCCAATCGATGCGGCCACAGCGATTTCACTAATTAAAGCCATACCCAGCCTAGCAATAGCTTGTTGTAACGACGTTAGGCTTGCGTTCGGCGTATAGGCCGCTGAATTGGCAATGCGCATCACATGAGCGGCCAACGATTGGTCGGAAGAAATTAGGTTGGCCATTTCATTGGCGTTGGAATCGGGGTCTTGCGCCAACGTTACGGCTTTGTTGGCGACCTCCGGTAGCATCGGTACCTCAATGTCGCCATCGTTAATCATCTGGTCTAGCATTGGCGTGAGAATTTTTGCTTTAACTTCCATTGTGTCTTTTTAGCCTCTTTAGGTAAGTGTCTGTCCCCTTGGTGCGCCTATGGCGCGGCAACTTACTATGAGTTAGGGGGTGGCCGTCCTGGGTGAGCAAGTGACCATCATCTTAGTTTAGTAGAAGATTGGCTAAAGACCGCTAAAAACGCCAAATATATTGACCTTTTATCGGTATGTTCGTCATCGTCTTAATTTGAAAGAGGGTGGGATATTACAATTTTGACCTAAAAAGGCGGATAGGGCGCCTGTTTGGCGCCCTTTTCGTTTTTATGGGCTTTAAAATTGGCGCCGCTTGTTTAGCTGGAACAGCTAAGCGGGCCAGTTTTATTTTCCAGCTTGGGGCCTTGTCGGTAATGATCCATGCCTGGCTGTTCGGTAAAGGGCTGGCTGAGCAGCTGAAATAGGCGCTCTATTTCGCGGTAATCACCTTGCTCCGCTTGCTCAATAGCGGTTTGCAATAGATGGTTGCGCAGCACATAGATGGGGTTACTTTTATCCATCAGCTGGGCGCTCTGCTGCGCACTAAGGTCCTGTGTTTGCAGCGCCTGGCGGTAGCGTTGTAGCCAAGCCTGGGGCTGCTCGCCGGCCAACAACTGTTTAAGTTCGCCGCTGGGTTGCTGGCTATGAATTTGGCTAAGCTGGCGAAAGCTCCGATGATAATCGGCTTGGTTCTCTGTCAGTAGTTCGAGCCATTCGGCGACCAGTTTATCATTGTCCTGGCTAACACTATCTAAACCCAGCTTATTGGCCATCAGCCTGCTGTAGTGTTGTTGTAATTTACCTTGGTAGCTCAGCAGGCAGTTCTTAATTTTGTCGGCATCAAGCAAGGGCGACAGGGCGTGGGCCAGGGCGTTGAGATTCCACAGCGCGACATTGGGCTGGCGGTTAAAAGCGTAGCGGCCTTGGTGATCGGAATGGTTGCAGATATTAGCGGGATTGTATTCATCTAAAAATGCAAAGGGGCCAAAGTCAAAGGTATCGCCGATAATCGACATATTGTCGGTATTCATCACGCCGTGGCAAAAGCCGATGGCCTGCCAGTGGGCAATCATAACTGCGCTGCTGTCGACGGCCATTTGCAACAGCGCTTGGTATGGGTCGGTATCTTTGTCTAGGTCGGGCAAATAGCGCGCTACAGTATAGTCGGCCAGTTTTCTAAGCTGCGGGTATTGGCGCTGATAGAAAAACTGCTCAAACGAGCCAAAGCGAATATGGCTACGGCTGACTCTAACGATCATGGCGCCGGTTTCAATGCTTTCCCTGACTACTTGCTCTTGGCTACAGACCAAGCACAAGCTGCGGGTGCTGTTGACACCTAAATGGTGCAGTGCTTCTCCCACTAAATACTCACGCAAGCTTGAACGCAATACTGCACGTCCATCGCCAAAGCGGGAATAGGGGGTGCGGCCAGCGCCTTTTAAATGAAAGTCCCACAGTTGTCCCTGCGGGTCCTGCCATTCGCCTAACAACAGGCCGCGACCATCGCCCAATTCCGGGTTGAAAACCCCAAACTGATGGCCTGAGTAATTCATCGCCAGTGGGTCACTGCCGTCGAGATAGGCGTGGCCGCTGGCCCATTGTAAGAGCTGATTTTTATCCTTTAACAAAACCTCGGCGCCAATCTGTTGGGCCAGAGGGGTATTGCAGTGGATCAGCTTGGCTGCGGTTAGGGGTTGTACTTGGGCGAGGCTAAAAAAGTCAGATCCTAGTTGGCCAAAGTGATGTAGCAAAGAGGGGGGCATGGGGCTACCTAAAAAAGCGCGAAGCGATAAGCCGCTAATAATAACAGGCTCGACCGAGCTTGCGGCCAGGAATCGCAATCTATCGGAGCTTTCGGGGTTATTCTAGCCGCTACCTAGGCAGGCGGAAGGTCACCGGCAGGGTAAAGTTGAATTGCGCGTCTTTTATGACATCCGGCATGGCTGGGAAAGGTGAGGCCTTGGCGATGGCCTTTTCGGCGGCTCGGTTTAAGGCACCATATTTAGACGCTTCAACGACATTAAGCTCTTCCACTAAACCATCACGATTTAGGGTGATTTGTAACAGCACTCGACCTTCTTGTTGGCGTTTGATGGCCCGTTTGGGGTAGGCGACGTGTTTATAGGTCCACTTAACCAACTTTGATTGATACAGCTGACGGCTGAGAATTGACTCAGCGCTGATATCCTCGACGCTGCTGTCTTCTTCTTCGAGTTCATCATCGTCTAATATTGCCGCTACTACGATCGGCTCCGGCTCCGGCTCGGGCTTAACCGGAGCTTTAGGTTCGGGTTTGGGCTCTGGTGTAGCGGCGACTTTAGGGGCTTGATCCCGTTTATCCAGCTTAGGGGCTTCAATTTGAGTCGCAACCTGGGCCTGTGGCGCGGCGGCAAGGGCCTTTTTAATCAGGCTTTCTTTTAACTGGCTGATCCGCTGCTCGGTGGGGGTAATTGCTTGGAAGCGCTGTAATAATGCAGCGTCGATTTCTCCGGCGGCGAGCATTTGTTGACGAAAGCCAGTATTGATCGGAACTGGACCAATCCAGGTGCGCAGTAGCAAATTAAAAAACCCAGGTTTGTTAATCATTCCAAGTTCAACCTCGTTGAGCCTGATAACTGTAGCACCTGCCTGGTCTAGCTTGAACTCCAATTGATCGCCCTGGCGATAACGCTGGCGAATAAGTTTGGCAAATTCCGCCATGCTGGGGGCGAATTTGATCAGACTGGCGTCTGGATTGTTGATGGCAATACGTTGTAGCCAATTGTTGCGAAAACTGCGTGAAGGAATGCGCTTGCTGGTAATGTGCATGCGCATCCTCTTGAGACCCGGGTTGCTAGCAATATCGGCACTGACGCTGCTGGCCGTATCTAGGTAAAGAGCCGTAATATATTGCTCTTTATTAAACTCAGTATGGCTGGCCAGCCCGTTTAGCAAGGTATCGGCGGCGGTCAATTGACACAAGCCAGCTAAGATTAGGCTGGTCAATAAAGATAGGGCTTTGAGATTCCTTGGTTTACTAGCAATCGCTTTACAACAAATAGTCACAATGATTTCGCTTTTTTGTTTTTTTTATCTTTTACCCGATGTTCCTTGGGCGCGTTCCTTAGAGGGCCAGTTAACTCAATGCCCGAACCTAGCGGTTCTAGGCGTCATACTCTACAACTTTTGGCTGATTCTGCAAGGAGTTACGTCTTTTATGGTCAACTGTACGGGTGAATAATTTTTAATGTGTATCTGTCTCTAGCGGAGCGGTGGCGATATATTGGCACCGATACGGGATAAAATACTGATCTAGGCCGCCGGAGGGCAGAAATGATACTTGATATATACCAGGTGGACGCGTTTAGTGATAAGGCTTTCGCCGGCAACCCAGCCGCCGTAGTGCTGTTGACGGGCGAACTGAGTGATGCCCAGATGTTGGCTATTGCGGCCGAAAACAACCTGTCAGAAACAGCGTTTATAGGGCCGACTGAAACTGCGGCAGATTATCAGCTGCGCTGGTTTACCCCCAAGGTCGAGGTTGACCTGTGCGGCCACGCCACCTTGGCAGCCGCGCATGTCTTGTTTGAACCGCTGCAATGGTCTAAGCCTAGCATCCGTTTTAGCACCCTGTCGGGCATGGTAGAGGTTGCCCGGCAGGATGATAAGCTGGCCTTGAATTTTCCGGCCAGGCCAGGGCAGCCGGGAGCCGTGCCGGCTGAGTTGCTTAAGGCTCTGGGCTTGAGCTATGACCGCTTAGATCATTTTGCCGAATCCCGTGACTACCTCGTGGTATTGTCCAACCAGGCTCAGCTGCAAGCTTTGGCACCGGATTTTCAGGCCTTGGCGGCCTGCACCCAGGCCGGTGTCATTGTGACCGCTCCGGGAGATAAACACGACTTTGTGTCGCGCTTCTTTGTTCCCAGTTACGGCATAGACGAAGACCCGGTGACCGGTTCAGCCCACTGTACCTTGGTGCCTTACTGGGCCGGGCGCCTGCACAAAACAAGCTTGTTAGCCAAGCAAATCTCGCCCCGTGGTGGCGAGTTGTATTGTCAGTACCAAGCCGGGCGAGTCATAATGGCGGGTTATTCATCTCTATTCTTAAAGGGCGAAATCTACCTATAAAAGCACAACTAAATGCCCTAGGAGCTTGCTGGGGCGGCAGCTCTGTGGAAAAATGCGCTCCCCATAGCTTAAGCTGTTAAAGAACTATTATGAGCCAATTAGAGCGCGAACAAATCCTTCTGCAATTAAGCGAAATTGTCGGCAGCGACAAGGTTCGCACCGACGCCGAATCATTAGCCAGCCATGGCTGTGATTGGACCAAAATTTACACTGTAGCGCCGCGGGCGATAGTGTTTCCCAAAACCACCGAGCAGGTGCAGGCCCTGGTCAAATTTGCCAACCAGCAACAGCTGGCAATAGTGCCTTCCGGCGGTCGCACCGGCTTAAGCGGCGGCGCCGTGGCTGGAGATGACGAGATCGTTATCTCCTTCGATTATATGAATCAGATCAGCGAACTCAATGCAGTAGATCGCACTGTGGTATGTCAGCCCGGAGTGGTAACGCAGCAGCTGCAAGAATTTGCACAACAGCAGGACTTATATTACCCGGTAGATTTCGCCTCGGCCGGCTCCAGCCAAATAGGCGGTAACATTGCCACTAATGCCGGCGGTATTAAGGTGATTAAGTACGGCATGACCCGCGACTGGGTCGCCGGCTTAAAGATTGTAACTGGCACGGGTGAGTTGATTGAGCTCAACCAGGACCTGCTTAAAAACAATACCGGCTATGATTTACGCCATTTGTTTATTGGCTCAGAGGGAACGCTGGGGCTGATAGTGGAAGCCACCATGCGTTTGACTCGCCCACCCAAGGACCTGTCAGTGATGGTCCTGGGGGTGCCGGCCATGTCAGCCATTATGGAGATCCTCAGTGCCTTTCAGACCGAGATCGAACTGACCGCCTTTGAATTCTTTTCCGAGTCCGGTTGCAAGTTAACCACCGAGCATGGTTTGCAGCGTCCCTTCGAGAGCGCCACCCCCTTCTATGTTTTGCTCGAATATGAAAATCATTCTGAGCAGGATGCCGAAACCGCCATGGCCATGTTTGAACATTGTATGGAGCAGGGCTGGGTAGAAGATGGGGTGATCAGCCAGAGCAGTGCTCAAGCTGAAAACCTATGGGCGTTAAGAGAGAACTTGTCTGAATGTTGTGCCCCGCACACGCCTTACAAAAACGACATCTCAGTAACTGTCTCAAAAGTGCCCGGGTTTTTAGAGGATATTGACGCGGTTGTTAGCCAGGCCTACCCAAACTTTATTTTGGTCTGGTGGGGCCATATTGGCGATGGTAATTTGCACCTGAATATTCTTAAACCTGCAGATATGGACAAGGGTGAGTTTTTTTCTCAGTGCCAGCAAGTTAATAAGCAGGTATTTGAAATTGTAGAGCGGTATGCCGGTTCCATCTCGGCCGAGCACGGTGTTGGTCTGGTGAAAAAAGACTATCTAAATTACACCCGCAGTGCCGCCGATATCGCGCTGATGCGTGGCATTAAGCTGGCCTTTGACCCCAATAATATTATCAACCCGGGTAAAATTTTCGATTAATCTTTTGCCTAAACGCTGCTTGGATATAAGCCAGTTTTACAAGCAGGCTTTAGACTGAGGTCAAACTCCTTTATATTGGCCTTTCTCGTATACGCCCAAGAACACAAGCGGGCCTCTTGCCAGGGCTTAGCCGCCAGCCCGGGCTCTCATGACTGGAGCTAGCCTGGGATTTTACCAACTTAAATGGACATAATGGTTGTGTGACCCGATATGCAACAGCAAATAGCCTGCGAAAAATGTGACCTGCTGCTTAGGCTCCCCGCCTTGGCACCGCACCAGCGTGCCCATTGCCCGCGCTGCCGGCATTTGTTAATGCGGCGCCATTTTGACGATGGTTTCTTTCAGGCCGTAGCCTTTGCCATCGCAGCACTGGTGTTTTTGCTCAGCGCCTTATTTTATCCTTTTCTGGGTTTTAGCAATCAGGGGCGGCAAAAAACCATGACTCTGTTGGAAACCGGCACCAGCTTATTGGCCGCCCAAGAGGTGGTACTCGGGGTATTGGTTTTATTTTTCACGGTGTTTGCACCACTACTCTTGATTGCCACCTTGTTAGCCTTGGCTTCTGTGGTCTTGTTTAACCGCGGTGGCGCTTTGGCGCCTTTGTGTGGGCGCATATTTTATGAAGTCTCGCATTGGAACTTGGTTGAAGTATTTGTCATAGCGGTGCTGGTCAGCTTGGTTAAAATTGCCTCGATGGCCAGTGTTGAACTGGCCAATGGCTTCTGGGCCTTTTTAGGCTTTAGCCTATGTTTATGGGCCGCAGTTGGCTCCTTGGATAGACACCAACTTTGGCGCACTATTCGCGGGGTTAAGTGGCAATGAGACCGGTTTATCCTAACGGTACGGCTGCCGCAGCGGCCATGCTTAGCTGTCATGTTTGCGGTAGTTTACTCGCCACTGAGTTGAAATCGAACCACCATAGCCAGCGCTGCAAGCTGTGCCATACCAAATTACATTTTCGTAAACCTTATAGCATTCAGCGCTGCCTGGCGTATTTGATCACTGCGTGTATTTTATATATACCGGCTAATTTATTACCTATTATGAGTACCACCAGTATTGGTGAGCTGAGTGAAAATACGATTGTCAGTGGGGTCTTGGTGCTATGGCGCGATGGTGAGTATCCGATAGCGTTGGTGATTTTTATCGCCAGCGTGGTGGTGCCGGTAGTGAAAATTATAGCCATCGCTTTTTTATGTTGGCAGGTTGGCCGCGACCAGCCAGGCTCGGTTAGGCGGTTGAGCAAAGTTTACGAAATTGCCGAGCTTATTGGTAAATGGTCCATGGTTGATGTATTTGTGGTGGCCTTGCTGGTAGCCCTGATCCAGCTGGGCAGCATGTTAACCGTGCAGCCGGGCTCGGCTGCTTTGGCTTTTGCCGGTGTGGTTATTTTCACTATGTTGGCGGCGCGGGCTTTTGATCCCCGTTTGATTTGGGATAAACATCATGATTTTGAGGCAGTGGACGCTGCAGCAATAACGAGTACAGGAAACACTCAATGAATGAAGCTGTAATCAGTGATAGCCGTCGACGCTTTACTGCGGTTTGGATTTTACCTCTGGTCGCGGTGGTTGCCGGTGTTTGGATCGTCATCCACAGCTATTTGACCGAGGGGCCTGAGGTGCGAGTCACCTTTTCCACCGCCGAGGGTTTAAAGGCCGGGGAAACCCGAGTTAAACGCCTATCGGTGGAGTTGGGGGTGGTAAGCGAGGTGTATTTAAATGAAGGCTATAACGATGTCACCGCGGTAATAAAACTGGATGGCGGCAGCCGAGATTTACTCCGTCAAGACAGCCAGTTTTGGGTGGTGCGGCCGCGCATTGGCGCCAGCGGGGTATCGGGTTTAACCGCCTTGCTGTCCGGTGCCCATGTCGAATTATCGCCGGGCCGGGGTCCAGCCGGCCGGCGCGAATTTCGTGGCCTGGATGATGTGCCAATTACGCCGCTCTCCACCCCGGGAGCCCATGTTAAATTGGTTTCCGCTAAATCCGGCTCTATCAGTGTTGGTAGTCCGGTGTTATACCAGGGCTACCGGGTTGGGCAGGTGGAAAAAGTAGACTTGGATACTGCTAATAAAAGAGTTAACTACCAGTTGTTTGTTGAAGCGCCCTATAACGATTTGATTAATACCCATACCCGCTTCTGGAATGTCAGTGGCGTTCACATCAATGCTGGGGTCAATGGCGTGTCCGTTCAAACTGAGAGCCTAGAGGCCTTGATTGCTGGCGGCGTGGCGTTTGGTCTGCCTAATGGCGTGACCGCCGGTAACGCTGTAACCAGTGAGTCAGAATTCAGCCTGCACCCTGATTATGATTCTATTAATGAGCATCCCTATGAATTTTATCGTGAGTTTGTATTGGTGTTTGATTCTTCTATTCGTGGTTTGAAAGTAGGCGCGCCGGTGGAATACCGTGGTATTCGGATTGGTACTGTGTTGGATTTGTCGCTGGATTTACTGCCCCAAGAAGCCTTGTTAAATAGCAATGGCCACGCACTTATCCCTGCTTTGATTCGCATTGATCCGGGCCGCCTACAAGATGACTCTGACAGCGGCCTGGCCGAACTGGATGAATTTATTAGCAACGGGGTTAAAAATGGCCTACGCGCATCGCTGGCTAATGGCAATTTAATTACCGGCACACTCTATGTTGAACTGGATTTTCATAAAGATGTCGCCGCGGCCAATTTACGCCGCCAAGGTCAACACACTATATTGCCGACTACTGAGACTCGGCTGGGGCAATTGCAGAATCAATTGGCCGCCATTTTGCAAAAATTACAGCAACTGCCGATAGAAAAAACCCTTAATTCGGCCAGCTCTGCTCTGGATGATATTGGCCGTGCGGTGATCAGCGCGGATAAAACGCTTAAAAATGTTGATGTGATTTTAGAGCACGATGATGCCAAGGCGCTGCCCAGTGAAATTAAAACAGCGCTGCAGGAACTTAAAGCTACTCTGGCTGGATTATCACCGCAGTCGCCTTTGTATTCAGAATTAGAGCTGGCCCTACAGGATTTGCAGCAGGTCATGCGTAATGCCAATAGCCTGAGTAAAACCCTGGATAATAAACCCAGTGAATTAATTTTCTCGTCCGCCCGTAAAAAGGATGTTGAACCGGAGTCTGGTCAATGAAAGTATCTGTTTTCACCGCACTGCTGTTTTTGATGGTTGCTTGTGTCGGCCAAAGTCCCGCCGATAAACATTATTATTGGTTGAATTCAGGTTTGGTTTCGGGGCCTGGGCTGGCAGCCAATTTTGAAGTGAAAATTAAATTGGCTGCATACCTACGGCAGCCCGGCATAGTTTTAACAAGCCAAGAGCACGAATTACAATTGGCCAACTACCATCTGTGGGCTGAGCCATTAAGTCGGGCAATACGCAGTAATTTAAAATATCGCCTGGAAAATGCCCAGCTCAAAGATGTCGATTGGATTCAAGTCGATGTTCGCCAGTTGCATGGCAGCGTTCAAGGGCAGGTTTTATTGGACGCCCAGTGGCATGCCATGATGAGTTGCAAGCTCGAGGCTGGAGCCAGTTTTAATCGTCGCTTGGCGCAGCCGCAGGCCGGTTATAATGCCTTGGTTTCTAGTCATCAAGAGTTGTTGCGGCAGCTCAGCGAAAGCATTGTTAAGGCGTTGCCAAGTTGCTGAATAATAGGGAATAGAATAGGCTGACAGAACATAACTGCCCAGTATATTTTTTTGGTTAAGCGGTTGCCTCGACAATAAGCCGGTAATGGTACTTGTGCGAATGGGCAAGGTGGTAAAGCGATGTTTAATGTAGGTATTTGCCGGTTGGTTTTTTTGGGCTTGTTAGCTTTACACGCAAACTTAAGCCAAGCCAAAGAGCTGAAAGTAGGGGTGGGTAATTTAAGTTACCCACCCTATTATTTTGAAGAAAATGGCCGTTTGACTGGGGCAGTAATAGAAATTAGCCAGCATGTAGCGGCTAAGTTGGGCCATACCTTGGTGTTCGAGCAATACCCCTGGCCCCGGGTTCAGTTTTATCTTCGCAACGGCAATGTCGATTTAGTAGTTTTGTATTTCAAAACGCCTGCGCGGCAAGAATTTGTCACCTATACCGATGTTCCGCATATTTACGACAGCAGTTATCTAGTTAAGAAAAAAGGTGTAGCTATTCCTTTTGACGGCGACCTCGCGGGCTTAGAGGCTTATGTTTTTGGCAGTGTTAGGGGTTATGCCTACGGGCGTGCCTATGATAATGCCCATCAGCTGCGCAAGCAGAAGGTTGGGGATGAGAAGCAGCTGATCAGAATACTGCTACACGGTAGGGTCGACCTGGCCGTAGGTAGTAAGGCGGTCATTAGTGCTCAAGCCATGGCGGCTGGAGTGCTAGATAAGCTGGTTTTTCTGCGCCCTGCCATTGAAATAGCGCCGGCTTATTTTGCCTTTTCAAAAGCCAATGTCGATTCCCCAAAATTGGCACAAGAGTTTTCCGCGGAAATCAGGAAGTTTGTGAAAACTCAGAAGTATCAAAAAATCTTAAAAAAATACAGTTTACAGCCAGACATTTAGCCGCAGCAATTTTTACGGCCGATTTCATTTGTGGTGATGGGCATAGGTGAATTTTGCGGCGGGTGACAAAACTGTACTGCTCTAGTTTTTCAATATTGTATCTGTACGGCTTATAGTTGCTGGCGTAAATTGGGCTTTTACCGCAGGAGTCAGGCATGGGTCGAATGCAATTAGACCAGCAAAATTTTGATGTTTTATCTGAAAAAATCAGAATCTGGGTGAGTGATTTTCAGCAACAGTTGCCAGAGCGCACAGTCGCCTTGGTAGGGGACCCCAAGCTATTGGCGCAGGACATTAACCTGCACAGTGCTGGGACTGAGTTGGCGCTGCGGGCATTTGTTGAAAAAATTGCTCCCGGGCTAAGCGCCACTGCGGGGGCAAAGTATTTTGGCTTTGTTACCGGCGGGGCTACGCCTGCCGCTTTGCTGGCGGACTGGCTGGTGGCCGCCACCGATCAAAATGTCGCCCAAGGCGGCGACTCAATTAGCAGTGAGGTTGAGCTGCAAGCCTTAAACTGGTTGCTGCAGTTATTTCAGCTGCCATCAAACTTTGAAGGCGTATTAACGACTGGCGCTACGGCCTCCAATATTTTAGGGCTGCTTTGCGGTCGGCAGTATGCCGGTGCTCAGCAGGGGCTGGATATTGCCCGAGATGGTTTTGGCGGCGCTCAAATAACCGTGTTTTCGGCAACCCCGCACGCCAGTACTCAAAAGGCGATGGCTATCGCTGGGCTGGGGCGCGAACAGATTACCCAGGTTGCCTGCCTGGCTGATTCCGAGGCTATGGATGTCAGTGCTTTGGCGCAGCGGTTAGCCGCCTGTGACAGCCCCGGTAAAATTGTGATCGCCAGTGCCGGTACCGTGACGGGCACCGACTTTGATGACCTGGTGGCTATTTCAGCCCTGTGTCAGCAGCATCACGCTTGGCTACATGTGGATGCCGCTTTCGGATTGTTCTCCAGGTTAATCGCTGAAAAGCTAAGCCTCACTCATGGTATTGAGCTGGCGGATTCAATTACCGCGGATGGCCACAAGTGGCTCAATGTGCCCTATGACTGCGGTATATTTTATACTCGTCACATAGAGTATTTGCAGCAGGTGTGCTCGGTTGCGGCGCCTTATTTAGATGTCGGCAGTGGTGCACCTGCGTTTTTGGATCGAGGCATTGAGAACTCCCGCCGTTTTCGCGCCCTACCAGTCTGGATGACGCTTTACGCTTATGGTGTTGAAGGTTATCAAGAGATGATCGCGAATAACTGTGCCCAGGCTTTGCAGTTGGCTAATTGGGTCGCCGCATCGGACCAATATGAGCTATTGAGCCCCTGTAATTTAAATGTGGTGGTTTTTCGCCCGCGGCATTGTTCAGACACGGAGGTGAAACAGCGGTTAGGGGCAATTAACGACAGCGGCAAGGCCTTTATGACACCGGGAGTCTGGCAGGGTAAAGCCGGTATTCGGGCGGCCATTAGTAATTGGAAAACAACAGCTGAGGATATCGATCAGGTATGCCAATTATTACATCGGCTGGGGGCTTGAGCACGGTGCTTGGAGTCGAGGCAGGCTTGCCTCGACTCGGGCTACTGGAGTTTAGGCAAAATGGCTGAAAAGCGCGCCGCCGAGGCCACCGAGAATCAACACGATGCACGGTAACATTGATAGCATAGCGCCCAGGCTACGGCTTTTAGGATCTTTCACATACGATATCGAAAACAGTGTACGGCCAATTAAATAAACCAGGCCAATAATTGCCGCATAATTTTGATCAAGATAATAACCAAAGGCCCAAAGAGCCGGGATAAAACTCACCAATAACTCGAGGGTGTTGTAATGAACTCGGTAGTGGCGATCAAAAATTTCGTGGCCGCTGGTAGCTGGGGCTTCAATACCATAGGTGCCTCGGGCTTTTCCTACCTTGATACCAAAGTAAAAAAACTGGGCCAGCGCTAGCAGGGTAACAATGCTTAATAATTCCATAATGATCCTATGATTATATTTGTGGGGTGGCTTAATTGGGCGGGCTGAATTTCAGCATATTAAAAAACCAAGGTACAGAGCCAGGCTTTGAAATTTACAAAGCTTAATAGTCACTCTTCAGCTCGGGTCCGATCTGAACAGTTACCGCAGCTGCTGAATCATTGAGCGTAATCAAGCCTCGGCAAAAACTGTTTTGCCTAGGTCATAGTGCGGGGTTTTACCGCAGCATTGTTTTGGCTTGGTGCCTCACCCTGGGATCGCTATCTTGACTCAGCTGATAAGCAACATCAAAGTGCTTACTTTTGCCTTTGAAGTGCTGCTCTAGACTGTTAAGTACCGCCAGTCTGACTTCGGCCTGGGGAGCGTCTGCGGCTAAGGCTATAAGCTGGTCGCCTTTTTCCCAGGCCCAGGCAATGGTTTCAATAATAGATAGAGTAATACTGGCGGGGGCGGATTTTAGTTGCTGCTTAAGAGCGGTTTGAGCCGGCTTGCCTAGTGACTTGTGATCACACAGCTGGCATAGGCAGCTAATAATACAATCAGCGTAAGTCTTGTCTGTGCTTGTTGTCGCCAGCGCCGCAGCCAATGCTGATACGGTACTGGGCAAATTTAAATTTGCATATTGTTCGCGCAGGGTATTGGCGGCGTGGTGACGGCAGCTTTTATCTTCCAGCGCCGTGCTTAATTGTTGCTCAAACCTATCCTGCCACAGGGGCGGGTAGATATGGCTAAAAGCCGTTAACAATAAAGGTGTCGGCTTGTTTTCCTGCAGTTGATAAAGCTTGTTGGCGGTGGCCTGGTTGATGTCGACGCGACGGAAGATGCTGATCGCGCAGCCGCAGACATTCCACTGCTCCCCATGGCAGAGGTAGTCTGCCAGCCAAGGTAGGGCCGCCGCTACTGGTTCAAGCTCCGCCTCACCCTCGTACAGTTTAACCAATTTGGATAGCTCATACAGCCTATCACCGAGTTGTTGGCCGGTTTGAGTAGGGATCTGTTTTAGCAGCTGAGCTATCTCATCCATGCGAGCTACCGGTTAAATATCTTTTATGTTGGGCAGCCGCTGCAGCGGGTTATCGCGCAGCTCGTTAACCCAGAACAAGGTGCCGGCACAGACGGCGGCAGGCAGCACAAAAATATTGACCACTGGGATCATGCTGCCAATGGCACCGAGCATGCCGAGGCCGTGGGTGCTGTATTTTTTATCCCACATTCTGGGGCGTATATCTTTAAAGGCGACCTTGTGATTGTCGGCAGAATAGTCGACATATTGTACTGAGATAGTCCAAGAGGCCCATAAAAATGCCAGCACCGGGCAAATAAAATTCACCAACGGGATGAACGAGAGGATAAGCAAGGCCAGCATCACCAGCAGGCCACGGCTGATAAAATACCAAAGTTTACCCAATTCGCGCAGCAGCGTGCGCGGAATCATCTGGCTAAGAGGCTCGGAGTCGACTGGCTCACCGGTAACCAGCTCCTCGACTTTTTCCGCCAGCACACCATAAAAGGGCGCGGCGATAATATTGGTGATAATGCTAAAACTGTAGCCGTAGGCGAGCATGACAAACATCGCCACCACGCCGGTAATTATCCAGGCTAGGAAGTTAAGCCAGTCGGGTAAAAAGCTGGTGATCCACATCGTAGCCTCACCAAATTTAGCCATTAGGTAGGCGGTCATCACGACAAAAATGATGGCGTTTACTGCAATGGGTACCAGCACAAAAATACGCAGCTTGCGGTGCAATAATAGGGTTGCACCGCTTAATAAATATTCCGCTCCGCGACCAATATTATTGCCATTTTGCATTTAAGCGGCTCCGTGCGCGGTCAGGGACTGCACATACTCAGCGCCTTGGCTGTGTTTGCTAACCAAAGCCAATAGGTTTTCTCCCTGGACATTGCTGGCATTGATATTGTGACCCGCCGCAATAAACATATCTAGGAAGGTATTGAAATTATCGGCCTTCATACCGCGATAGGCTTTTTCCAATAGGTGAAAATCAGCATCAACCCCAGCTGGGGCATCGATGCTTAGAAAACCGCGAATGCGGTCATCGTCAAAGGTTTCGCCCAGAACTTTTTGTTTATCTTTTTTTAATGACATAGCTATTACCACTGGTTGTTTGCACGGGCTGCTTAAAGCAGCTGGTTTAGTTTTTTAATTAAAATTTCGTTAACCGCTTGGGGGTTGGCTTGTCCCTTGGAGGCTTTCATTATTTGGCCGACAAAATAACCCATCATTTTTGGGCGCTTGTCGGCATCGGCGTTGCGGTAGTTGGCGACTTGTTTGTCGCTGTGGCCAATTACTTCGTCCACCATAGCCTCCAGGGCGCCGCTATCTGACACCTGCTTTAAGCCTTTGGCCTCAATAACGGCGTCGGCGCTATCGCCTTCGCCTTGCCAAATAGCGTCAAACACTTGTTTGGCAATTTTATTGGAAATGCTGCCATCTTTAATGCGGCTAATCACTCCGGCTAATTGCTCGGCGCCAACCTTGCTTTGAGCAATATTGAGCTCTTCGCTATTTAGGCGACTGCTGAGCTCACCCATAATCCAGTTTGCGGCTAGTTTGGCGTCACCGGAATTGCTGCTAACGACTTCAAAATAACTGGCGGTGGGGCCGTCGGCGCTGAGCATATCGGCGTCATAATCAGATAGGCCATGCTGCTCTTTAAAACGAGCGGCGCGGGCGTCAGGCATTTCTGGCATTTGTTTGCGTACCGATTCGATAAACTCGTCGTCGATGATCACGGGCAGTAAGTCGGGGCAGGGGAAGTAGCGGTAGTCCATGGCTTCTTCTTTCGAGCGCATGGAGCGGGCTACCTTAGTATCGCCATTATAAAGTCGAGTTTCCTGGGCAATGCGGCCGCCGCTTTCCAATACATCGATCTGGCGTTCCACTTCTAGCGCAATCGCCTCCTCCATAAATTTAAAGGAGTTGAGGTTTTTGGTTTCGGTGCGGGTGCCTAGCTTCTCTTCGCCTTGTGGGCGGATCGAGATATTGACGTCAAAACGCATAGAGCCCTGGGACATTTCGCCGTCACAAATGCCGATGGCGGTGACGATGGAATGCAGCTTCTTGGCGAAGGCCACGGCCTCTTCAGCATTATTCATGTCGGGCTCGGTCACCACTTCAATCAACGGGGTGCCGGCGCGATTTAAATCAATGCCGCTCATGCCGTGAAAGTCTTCATGCAAAGATTTGCCGGCATCTTCTTCCAGGTGGGCGTGGTGGATACGCACAGTTTTGGTTTTACCGCCAGACAGTTGTAGCTCGATCTCGCCACGTCCGACAATGGGCTGCTCCAGCTGGGTAGTCTGGTAGCCCTTGGGTAAGTCGGGGTAAAAGTAGTTTTTACGCTCAAAGAAAGATCGCTTGCTGATGTCGGCGTCGATGGCTAGGCCAAATAGAATCGCACGGCGGTAGGCTTGCTCATTAACCACCGGCAGAGTGCCGGGCATGGCTAAGTCGATAGCGCAGGCTTGTGTATTAGGTTCGGCACCAAAGGCGGTGCTGGAGCCGGAAAAAATCTTGGTTTGGGTGGCCAGTTGCACATGCACTTCCAGCCCGATAACGGTTTCCCACTGCATATTTCTTACTCCTCTATAATCGGGGCTGTGGTTAAATGAAAGTCAGTGCTTTGTTGAAATTGGTGAGCCACATTTAATAATTTGGCCTCGGCAAAGTAATTGCCGGTAATTTGCAAGCCTATCGGCAAGCCGTCGACAGCGCCACAGGGAATCGATAAACCCGGTAGTCCGGCTAGATTAGTGGCTGTGGTATAGATATCTTCCAGGTACATGGCCACCGGATCATTGTCCTTGCTCATGCTGCCTAGCTTGAACGCTGGCGAGGTGGTGGTGGGGCCCATAATCACATCGACCTCATCGAAGGCGGTCACAAAATCTTGTTTGATTAGGCGGCGGACTTTTTGTGCTTTGTTGTAATAAGCGTCGTAATAGCCGGAGGATAGTGCGTAGGTGCCAACTAAGATGCGGCGCTTAACCTCGTCGCCAAAACCTTCGGTGCGGGAGCGGCGGTATAAATCTTCTAGATCCTGAGGGGCATCACAACGATGCCCATAGCGCACGCCATCGAAGCGAGATAGGTTGGCCGAGGCCTCGGCTGGGGCGATAACATAATACGCCGGTACTGCCAGCTTATTATGCGGCAGGTGTACTTCTTTGATAATGGCGCCAAGGCTGCTGAAATGGTCAATTGCGGCTTTAACCTTCGCCGCAACTTCGGGCTGCAAGCCCTCGCCAAAGTACTCGGCCGGTACGCCTATGCGCAAACCTTTTAAGCTGTCATTTAAGCTGGCGCTGTAGTCCGGTATGTCATGATCAATACAGGTAGAATCTTTGTCGTCAAAGCTGGCCATGGCTTGCATCATTATGGCTGCGTCTTCGGCGTTGCGGGCAATGGGGCCGCCCTGGTCCAAGCTGGAGGCAAACGCAATCATGCCCCAGCGTGAAACTCGTCCATAGGTAGGCTTTAGGCCGGTCATGCCGCACAGAGCCGCCGGCTGGCGAATTGAGCCGCCAGTGTCCGTGGCGGTTGCGGCAGGTGCTAGTAGCGCCGCTACGGCGGCAGCTGAGCCGCCGGAAGAGCCGCCGGGTACGCAATCGGTGTTCCAAGGGTTCTTAACCGGGCCGTAATAACTGCTTTCATTGGAGGAGCCCATGGCGAACTCATCCATATTGGTTTTACCCAGGGTGACGGCACCGAGTTGGTTGAAATTTTCCACTACCGTGGCGTTATAGGGCGGGACAAAGTTGTCTAGCATTTTCGAGCCGCAACTGGTCCTGATGCCATCGGTGCAAAAAATGTCTTTATGGGCAATGGGAATGCCACATAAAAGAGGGGCATCACCGGCCGCCAGGCGCAGATCGGCAGCTGCGGCTTGGGCCAGGGCCTGTTCTTCACTCAGGGTAATATAGCTATTGTAGTTGGGGTCGAGTTTTTTAATGCGGTCGAGGTAATGCTGGGTCAGCTCGACACTGCTAAAGGATTTGTCCCGCAGGCCTTGGGCGAGCTGGGCAATGGTTAATGTGTGCATTGATGATCCTAATAAAAATTGGCTAGCCAAACGAGTCGGCTGGGCTGGGCTTGAGCGCTAATGGTTTATCGGCAAGCCTTAGTCGATTACTTTGGGTACCAGGTATAGCCCCTGTTCTGCTGCCGGGGCGATCGCTTGAAATTGCTCCCGCACATTGGTTTCGCTAACTTGGTCGGCGCGCAGTCGCTGCGTTGCGTCTTGGGGGTGGGCCATAGGAGCAACACCATCGGTGTCGGCCTCTTGTAGCTGGTCAACCAAGTTTAATACAGCGTTAATGCTGTTGGTGACTTCTTGAGCGGTAGCTTGGTCGATTTCTAAGCGCGCCAATACGGCGAGCTTGTTAATTTCTGATTGATCCACAGATTGCTCCATTGGGATGTTTATGCCTAAGGGTATAGCAATGGCTATTGCCCGTCTGCTGGCTGTTGTTTTGAGTAAAGGTCAGCTCAGGTCTAAATTTTGCCATAACGGCGTTGGAAAGTGATTATTGGCATTTATAAACAATCATTTTCTACTCTGTTCGGGCGTAATCTGAACTTTACCGAAAGTGCTGAATAGTTACATTCGGGAGCTTAATTTTTTTTATAAGACCCAAATGACTAAATTATGCGCTTTGTTCGCAATTCCCTGAAAAATGCCAAACTTACCACAATTGTTCCTTGCCCTAAATCCCCGCCGTTGATAGAGTGCGGCAATCTTTGTATCAGTCTATAAAGCGTAAACTTGGCGGCATTGGGTAATATTTAGCGGTTCCAGGTAACAATAACAGCTACAGACCTTCCTATGGCAGCAAATATTGGGGCTGAATGGGAAAATACAATCACATAATTAAGACTTTATAAGGTGTAAGCAATCCATGTTAAAAGGCCTTCGCGGAATGTTCTCCAACGATTTATCCATCGACTTGGGAACAGCGAACACCCTCATCTATGTGCGGGAGCGAGGCATAGTTCTCGATGAGCCCTCGGTTGTCGCTATTCGCCAACACAATGGCCAAAAAGTTGTTGAAGCGGTAGGCGTTGAAGCCAAGCGCATGTTGGGTCGAACTCCAGGTAACATTACCGCTATCCGACCTTTAAAAGACGGTGTTATTGCCGACTTTCAGGTGACTGAAAAAATGCTTCAGCATTTTATCAAAAAAGTACATGAAAACAATTGGTTCCAGCCCAGCCCACGGGTTTTGGTTTGTGTACCTTGTTTGTCCACGGAAGTTGAAAAGCGAGCTATTCGAGAGTCTGCCTTGGGCGCCGGTGCACGCGAAGTACGCTTGATCGAAGAGCCCATGGCGGCGGCGATAGGCGCCGGCTTAAAAGTCGAAGAGGCCAGTGGCTCGATGGTTGTGGATATCGGTGGCGGCACTACTGAAATTGCAATTATTTCCCTTAACGGCGTGGTTTATTCGGATTCAGTTCGGGTTGGCGGTGATCGCTTCGACGAGTCTATCGTAAATTACGTGCGCCGCAATTACGGCAGCGTTATTGGTGATGCTACAGCTGAACGTATCAAGCAGGAAATAGGCTGTGCTTACGCTGGCAGTGAAGTGCGTGAAATAGACGTCCGGGGCCGTAATTTGGCTGAGGGTGTGCCGCGTAGTTTTACCCTCAATAGCGACGAAATTTTAGAAGCCCTGCAAGAAACCCTGGCCGGCATTGTGCAGTCGGTTAAGTCGGCGCTGGAGCAATCGCCTCCAGAGCTGGCTTCTGATATTGCTGAAAGTGGTATTGTCCTAACCGGTGGCGGCGCCCTGTTGCGCGATTTAGACCGTTTGCTGACGGAAGAAACAGGCTTGCCGGTGATAGTCGCCGAAGACCCTCTGACCTGTGTTGCCCGCGGCGGTGGCAAGGCGATGGAAATGATGGATAATCGCAGTATTGATCTGCTCTCCAGCTAGTCGGTACAAATTAAATAAAGAAACTCTCTGGTGATACTGCGGTCTGACCAGGGAGTTTTTTACGTTTTGCCTCTGTGAATCTTTACTTCGGGTAACATTAGCCGGTGCCACCTGAATGGGTAGAAAGCGCGGTGACAGCTGGGGCCTGTGCCTCGCCGGGGTGAGTTAAATCATGATTTGTCGTGATCTTTTCAACGCAGTGAAAAACGGCTGTCAACCGCCATTAATATTGGAGTTAAATCATTAAGCCTCTGTTTAGTAAAGGCCCGTCCAAGTCCCTTAGAGCCATGGTTTTAGCTTTGTTGGCGCTAAGCTTGGTACTGGCCTCAACCGTCATGAAAGAGTCTACGGCGCCGCTGCGGGCGCAGCTCGATATAATAGCGGTTCCCTTTTATTGGTTAAGTGATATACCTAGCCGAGTCAGCAACTGGCTTGATGACTCCCTAGTCGGGCGTGAAGAGTTAATGGAGGAGAATCGCGCTTTAAAAGGCAAGCTGTTGATTCACCAAAGAAAACTACAGCAATTTGCTACTTTGGCGGCTGACAATGCACGCCTGCGGCAATTGATGAATTCAGCCGAACTGGTGCAAGACAGGGTTCTAATCGCTGAATTAATTGGCGTGTCACCGGATCCGACAGAGCAGGTTGTGGTGGTAAATAAGGGGAGCGAGCAAGGCGTGTTTATTGGCCAGCCCCTGCTTGATGCCCACGGTTTGATGGGGCAGGTAGTTGAAGTTAACCCCTATTTTAGCCGAGTGCTGCTGATTACCGACGCCACCCACGCGCTGCCGGTACAGGTTAATCGCAACAGTGTTCGCGCCGTGGCGGAAGGCAGTGGCGACCTGTACAAGCTACAGCTGCGTCATGTCTCGAATACGGTCGATATCAAGGTGGGAGATCTGCTGGTCAGCTCTGGTCTGGGCGGGCGCTTCCCGGTGGGTTATCCAGTCGCCGATGTCATGGCGGTACAACATGATCCGGGTAAATCCTTTGCTACTATAACCGCCAGGCCCAAAGCCCAGCTTGACCGCAGCCGCCATGTTTTGCTCGCATTTAGTGGTAACACGGGCGGCAATGCTGGTCAGCCCGGCGAAGCCGAGCAGCCATGACTGGTGTCGGCAGTATTAAACATGCCTTATTACCCAGCTCTTTCGCGCTGGCCTTGCTTTTTATGCTGCTGCCTTTACCCATGGATTGGCGTTGGGCCAGGCCCGAGATAATCGCTTTGTTATGCCTCTACTGGATGTTTTATTATCCTGAGCGATTAGGTGTCGGGATGGCCTTTGTAGTGGGCTTGTTACAAGATTTGGTGGCTGGCAGCGTGTTGGGTCAGCACGCTTTCGCCTTGGTGTTAATGGTTTATATCGCTCAATTGAGTCACCAGCGGTTACGCAGCTACGGCAATGTCCAGCAAATGCTATGGCTGCTGCTGCTGGTCGGTGTTTATGTATTGCTATTGCACTGGGTCAGTGCTTTTATGGGTCACAATACCAGCTCTCCTAGTCATTATGCCCCGGTACTGATCAGCGCCATAGTTTGGCCCTTATTCCGTACCGGGATGGATTCCCTGCGCCAGCGCTGGCGCATGTTGTAAGCGAACCCCTATGCTTTATCTTGCCTCTCAATCTCCCCGCCGCCGCGACTTGTTGCAGCAAATCGGGGTTAAATTTGAATTGCTGCCATTGGCTGTGGATGAAAGCGCCTTGGCCGGTGACCGTGGTGAGGATTATGTATTACGTATCGCTCAGTTAAAAGCGACGACGGGGGTTAAGGCCTTGGCCAGCCCCGATGCGGTAGTATTGGCCGCTGATACCATTGGTTTGCTGGGTGAGCGGCTGTTGCTTAAGCCCAAAGATAAAGCCGATAGTTTGGCCATGTTAAGGTCTATGTCAGGTCGCAGCCATACCATACTCACGGCAGTGTGTGTGCAGCAGGGGGAGAAACAGCTCGGCACAGTGGTCAAAACTCAGGTGCGGTTTCGGCCCTTAAGTGAAGAGGAAATAGAGCATTACTGGCATACCTTAGAGCCACAGGATAAGGCTGGCAGTTATGCGATTCAAGGCTATGGCGCGGTATTTGTAAATGCCATTCAGGGAAGTTATAGCAATGTGGTGGGATTGCCTTTGAGCGAGACCGCGGAATTATTATCAGAATTTAATGTGCCTATTTGGCAGTCTGGAGTTGTTGGTGAGTGAGGAACTGCTAGTCAATGTGTCGCCTACGGAAACCCGTGTGGCCCTGGTGGAAAATGGATTTGTCCAGGAAGTGCATATCGAACGCACTCAAAACAAGGGTTATGTCGGCAATATCTACAAAGGTAAAGTAGTGCGGGTACTGCCCGGTATGCAGGCTGCTTTTGTTGAAATTGGGCTGGGACGGGCAGGGTTTATCCATGCCGCCGATATTGCAACGCTAGACGCCGAGGGCATGGAAGACCGGGATGCTGCGGTGGCGGATATTCGCAGCCTGGTGCGTGAAGGTCAGGATCTGGTCGTACAAGTAACCAAGGATCCGATTAGTAGCAAAGGTGCGCGTCTAACCACCCACCTTTCGGTTTCGGCCCGCTTCCTGGTATATATGCCCCATACTCGCCACACCGGAGTCTCTACCCGCATCGAGCAAGAGCCGGAGCGTGAGCGGCTAAAACAATTGGTACAAACGGCGGTCGCCCCCTTTGCGGCTGAAGCGGCAACGGCGGGGAAAACCCTGGGCGGCTTTATCGTTCGCACGGTGGCTGAAGGCGTTAATGGTGAAGAGCTGCAAGCGGATATTCCGTTTTTGTTTAAGTTGTGGAGTGACCTCGAGGAGCGTATTAAAACCTCCAGGGCTCCGGCGGTGGTGCATGAAGACCTGCCCTTGTTCCTGCGTACCTTGCGAGATCTAGTCAAGCCCCATATCGAAAAACTACGCGTAGACTCGCGCGAAGTGTTTGCCAAAATGACCGAGTTCGCGCAGGAATATGCACCGGAAATCTACGCCAAGCTAGAGCATTACCCCGGTGAACGGCCGTTGTTTGATCTTTACAGCGTTGAAGATGAAATTCAAAAAGCCCTCTCGGAAAGAGTGCAGCTTAAGTCCGGCGGCTATTTGATCGTGGAGCAGACCGAGGCCATGGTCACCATTGATGTTAATACGGGGGCATTTGTTGGCCACCGGAATCTAGAAGAAACGATTTATAAAACTAATTTGGAGGCGGCAACCGCGATTGCCAGGCAGCTTCGGTTACGTAACCTAGGCGGCATTATCATTATCGACTTTATTGATATGCACGATACCGAGCATCAGCGTCAGGTTCTGCGTACCTTAGAAAAGTTATTAGAGCGAGATCACGCCAAGTCCAGTTTAACCGGAGTGTCGGAATTGGGCCTGGTTGAAATGACCCGTAAACGTACCCGTGAATCTCTAGGCCAGATGTTGTGTAGCGCTTGCCCGGTGTGTGATGGCCGCGGTACATTAAAGTCTGCCGAAACTGTGTGTTTCGAATTGTTTCGAGAAATATTACGTGAAGTTCGCGCCTATGATACCGAGGAGATAGTGGTATTGGCGTCGCAGCTAGTGATAGACCGCCTACTGGATGAGGAGTCTTCGAATGTGGCCGACTTGGAGGAGTTTATTGGCCGCACCATTAAGTTTAAAGTTGAGGCTATTTACCATCAGGAGCAATATGACATTATTCTGGTGTAAACAGTCTGATTTCTGGCCCAGTCCATATTGATGAAAAGGTTTACAGTTTGACTCGACCCCTAAGCCAAACGTTGGCTCGCAAATTTTGGGGCGGCTTAGCCCTTATCGTTATCTCGGCGGCGCTATTGGTGCAGCTGGGTAGGCTGCTACTACCTTATGCTAACGATCAGCGAGAATTTATTGCCGAACAGTTAGGTGGTCGCTTAGGGCTGCAAGTGGATATTGGCCGTATCGATGCCAGTTGGCAGGGTTTAAAACCACAAATCACCATCAGCTCGATGGTCTGGCGCAACCAGCAGCAAGACCTGGTGTTGCGCGCTGAGTCGGTCTATACCCAAATAGATTTACTGCAATCCGTGTTTAATTGGCGCTTAAGCTGGACTGACCTATCGATTCATTCTTTGCAGGTACATTTACAGCAGCATCAAAACGGCAAGTTGTCGCTGCGCGGCCTGACACCTGGAGAAGAAAGCGCCATTGGTTCAATCGATCCACTGCGATTGCTGCTGACTCGGGGCAAAATAGATTTCAGTGAGATCAATGCGGTCATCTATAACCAGGCGGGTGATTTTGATTCTTGGCGTATTCCCAACGTGGTGGCTGAAAATACCGCCAGCTTCCACCGTTTGCGTGCGTCTATTCAGGTTAATGGCCGGCCCCAGGCCCAGTTTGTGCTAGAGGGTGAGGGTGACCCGGATAATAAAGAAACCTTTCTCGCCTCGGCCTATTTAAAGTTAGATGATCTGGATGTTAGCGCGATAGCGGCCCAGTTTGGTGGTGCCAAATGGCAGGCGTTTAAACATCAGAAAAAACTAGACGGCCTGGTGCTCAGTGGTGAATTTTGGTTGAGCATGGTGCCCGGTGGTTATATGGAGCTAAGCGGCCAAGCCCGAGGTCGGGGTGGTGTAAGTCCATTGCCCGGTACATTTAGATTTGACGTCAGCGGTGATGTCGCCCCTGGAGATGATTGGCAGCTTAATATTCAGGAGCTGCAGTCTAGCTACCACGATGTTGAGGTAGCGCCTGAGTTGAATTTTGCCCTCCATGGCGGTCCCGGCAAGGGGGTGGTTTTTAATTTGGCTGAGCTGGATCTGCAAGCTTGGTATGGGCTGGCTAAATCGAATGATTGGATTCCAGCGGGGCGCTTGCAAGAACTGTTTCGCGATTTAAACCTGCATGGGCAGCTAAAAAATATCAAGCTTGATTTGGGCGAAAATCCGCGCCAAGACTTTTTATTGTCGGCCAATCTTGAGCAGGTTTCTGCTGGCGCTTGGAAAGGCGCGCCTGCGGTTACCCAGGTTGACGGCTATGTGCAATCGGGGGCCCGGGGTGGTTTTGTTGAGCTTGATAGCCAGCAGGGTTTTTCCATGCACTACACTACGATATATACAGACTCGCAAAAATTTGACCGCGCCAAGGGTCAGGTTGCCTGGACTTTAGATCCGCAAGATAACGCCATTTATGTTAACAGCGGACCGCTGGAGTTGGCGAAGGGGGGAACTCAGGTACGCGGCTATTTGCATTTATATACCCCTTGGCAGGCCAAGACCGAACCGACCGAGCTAACCTTATTTATTGGCCTGCGTGACGAGGTGGCGGCCAATCATTATAAATATGTGCCCTTTGTGGTGGGCAAGCCGCTGCTGAATTGGTTGGACCAGTCGATTAAGGGCGGGCGCATTACCGAGGCGGGCTTTATTTTCCGTGGCGGCTTGGATACCCGCCAGGGCAAAAGCCAGTCACTGCAGTTGGCGGCGGATATCGAAGCGGCCAGCTTGGAGTTTTTACCAGACTGGCAGCCGGTGAAAAAATTGAATGCGCGCCTGGTGTTAGATGGCCGACAAATGTTTAGCCAGGTCCATAGCGCCAATGTTGAAGGTCTAGAGCTTAGCCGTGGCCAAGTCAGTGTTGTTTCGCTGCCGAAAGTCCCGGGCAACGTTATTCGAATTAAAGCCAAGGCTCGGGGGCGCGGCCAGGCGGGGTTAGATTATTTACACCAAAGCCCACTTAGAGCCACCATTGGTGATGCCATGGCCGATTGGCAGCTGGGTGGTAATATCAGCGCTGATATCGACCTGCAGTTTCCGTTAAATCCAGGCCAGCTTAAGGGGCAGCGGCAGCGCGTTGTGGTTGCTCTAGATAATAATAGTCTCAATATGGGCGCGTTAAAATTACCCCTGCAAAAACTTAAGGGCGAAATCAGTTTTGATGAACGCCGTGGCCTGGGGTCAAAAAAGCTATCGGCCCAGCTGTGGCAGCGGCCGCTGGCAATAGATGTTAGTGCTCGCGGAGGCGCCACCGATATTCACTTTAAGCACCAGCTAAAACCAGAGTCACTGGCGCTGTGGCTTAATTCGCCGGAGATTTTAATGGCCGCCGGTGAGTTGGCTTACCAGGGTACGATTGCCATACCGAGCAAGGCCAGTGCCAAGCCGGTAACTTTGTCGATCAATTCAAACTTGCAGGGGCTGGCTATTAACCTACCAGCGCCCTTTGGCAAGTCCAGTCTTGAGTCGACGCCATTGCGTTTGCATCTGCCTATCGCAGAGAAAAATATACTCGAATTGAGTTATAAACAACTGAGCCTACTGCTTGAGCAAACACCTAACGGAGTAGAGCGAATTGCCCTTGCGGTGGCCGCTAAAGCCAAGCTCAGCAAGGCCCAGGGATTTACCATCGATGGTCATATCGCCCAGTTGGACATACAGCAATGGCCCCGGGTATTTAGCGATTATGAACAAGCCAAACAGCGACTTGAACAGCTTAAGACTAGCCATAAAATTGTCCCGCTAAGTTCTAAGGGCGGCGCCTTGCCCTTAAAAATTGCTGTCAGCGTTGCCCAGCTTAGTATGGGTAAAGCCAGTATTGACGAAGTAGAGATCAAAGCCGAGCAGCAGGCCAAAGACTGGCGGTTGGACATTAGCAGTGAATTACTGGCGGGCCAGCTAAGTTATTTTGCCGATGGCAGCCCAGTAAATATCGCGCTGCGTTATTTACACCTGCCTGAGTCGGCGGAGTTGGAGTCGCAGCTTGAAACGGCAGCGGTTGATGTAAGTGCAAGGGCGAACAATACCCGCCAGGCTAGCTTGCTAAATGAATTTGATTTTTCTCAGGTGTTTGCCGCCGTTGTTCAAATCGATGATTTAAGCCTGGCTAAGAAACAATTAGGACGTTGGTCGTTTGAGCTAAAACCCATCGATCAGGGTTTGGAGCTGCACAACATTATAGGTCAGCTAGGTGATTTGCGTATAGCAGCTTTGCCTGGGCTTAGCGGCAGTGACGAAGCTGGCCCCAGTAATAAAAATCAAGCCAATGGCCAATCAGACCAGCTTGAAATTTCTAAGCCGGCCGGCCTCCCCGAGGCTGGTGCGTTTTTACGTTGGACTCGCATTGCGGGGCAAGATAATACCCAAGTCGAGGCATTGATTAGCACCGCTGATATTAATAAATTATCGCAGCAATGGCAGGTGCCCAGTATTCTTGAATCCCAATCAGGCCGGTTTGAGTTGGCCATGCAATGGCAGTCCAACCCTCTGGACGTTGACCCCGAAAGCTTGACCGGTAGTTTGGGATTGCAAATTAAGAAGGGTCGTTTCTTCCAGTCGACTGGTGGCGCCGGCAGCGCTGTGTTGCGGCTGGTGTCCTTGTTTAACTTCGACACTTGGGTGCGGCGCCTGCGGTTGGATTTTTCCGATCTGTATAAAGAGGGCATGGTGTTTGACCGAGTTGAGGGACAGATCAGTTTTGCCGAGCAAAAATTGTTGATTAAAGATCCTATCCGAGTGACTACACCGTCAAGCAAATTACAGTTCGCCGGTACTATCGACTGGCGACAAGAGAGCTTGGATGCTCGTTTGGTGGCAACCCTGCCGGTGGGCAATAATATTACTCTGGCGACAGCTTTATTGGTCAACCTACCAGCAGCTGCCGGCGTTTATCTGGTTAGCAAGCTGTTTTCTGATCAGGTTGATAAAGTCGCCAGTGTCAGCTATTCAATGACCGGTAGCTGGGACAAACCTAAAGTCGAATTTAAAAAGTTATTTGATTCCAAGGCGGCCCAAAAAGCCGGTGACAAAGTCATTGAGCCAAATGCAAAATCCTTAACCCGCCAAGATACCGCTGTGCTGAAACCTGAAGCCAAGCCTGATGCGCCAGCGGGACAAATATAATGCAGATAGCCGCAGTGCAAATGGTCAGTGGTTTTGATCTGGCGGAAAATTTACAACAGGCCCAGACCTTGGTCGAGCAAGCTGTGGCTGCCGGTGCAGAGCTGGTGGTATTGCCGGAAATGTTTGCGGTATTTGGTGGTGGTGATCAGGTCAAAATTGGCCTGCAAGAGTCCAGTTCGACAGGTCCGATTCGGAGTTTTTTAAGCGCCTTGGCCGCCACCAACAAAGTTTATTTGGTGGCCGGTACTATTCCTACCACCGCTGCCAGTAGCTGCGGCCGCAACCCTGAGCTACAAGACCGAGTTTACGCCGCGTGTTTTTGTTATAACTGTGACGGCGAGGAAATTGCTCGCTACGATAAAAGTCATTTGTTTGATGCCGATGTCGCTGACCAGCAAGGTCGCTACCGCGAGTCGGATACTTTTGCAGCAGGCAATTTGGTCGGAATTATGCCAAGCCCCTGGGGTAATATTGGTATTGGGGTCTGTTATGACCTGCGCTTTCCCGAGTATTTTCGTCGCTTGTCCGAGGCCGATTGTAAAATTGTAGTGCTGCCGGCGGCATTTACTTATGCCACCGGTGAGGCGCACTGGCGCTTGCTGTTGCAGGCCCGGGCGGTGGAAAACCTAAGTTTTATGGTGGCGGCGGCTCAAGGCGGAAAGCACTCTAGCAAGCGTCGCAGCTGGGGCCATAGTTGTATAGTTAGCCCTTGGGGCAAGGTCCAGCAAGAGTTGGAGCAGGGCCCGGGCTGGGTGATGGATGAGATAGACTTTGCTCAGCAGGCGCAATCTCGGCAGCAGCTACCGGCATTGCAGCACCGACGTAACCTATAGCGCCGTGATACTTTAATGATTAAGTGGTGAGGCATTGGGTTGGGGCGCGCAGTAAGCTATGGTTTATCAATAGGCCTGGGTAGCGGTCTGAATTAAATAGGAGTATGCATGCGAATGCTTAAAATCATAGTGAGCTGCGGTTGTTTATTGGCTTTGCTTGGCTGCAATGAGACTTCCTTGGCGCAGGAGCATCACGCCGATATCGATCTTGCCGGGGCGCATCAGCTGCTGAGCAGTGGTGCGGACCTCAGTCAAATCCCAAAACAAACCTGGAAAAAAATCTTGCCGCGGCCACAGTATAAAATCCTGTGGCAGAAGGGTACCGAGCCGCGTTTTACCGACGAGAACATGGGCAAGGGCCAAACCGGAACTTACGTTAGTGCTGGCTGTAAAATCCCGGTCTTTCGCTCCGAGCATAAATACGATTCAGGCAGCGGCTGGCCCAGTTTTTGGGAGGCTTTGAATAAAGATAATATTGTTCTTAAGACTGATTACAGCTGGGGCATGCGTCGTACCGAGGTCTTGTCAAAATGCGGTGAGCACCTGGGCCATTTGTTTGAGGATGGCCCCCGACCTACCGGTAAACGTTATTGCATCAATGCTTTGGCGTTAAAGTTTATCGCCGATGTTAAGCAAAGCCCGGCTACGCCCGAGCTCAGTGTTAAGCAAGCCGACTAAGAGTCTTCGATCAGTTCTCTGACCAGGCGGAATAATTTCTTCGCCTGGGTGTCTACCTTGCCTGCCTTGGCTTCTTTTTGAACCAGCCGTACCAGTTGCCGTAAATGTTGGCGATCACCGCCTGGGCATTGCTGTAAAAACTCCTCAATTTCACTCGGGCCTTGCTCGGTAAAGCGCAGGCACCACTTCTCGGTCTTTTGTTGCCTTAAGCCGTGTTGCTGGGTCTGTTGTTTTATTTTAATCAGCCCTTGGCGAATATCATCCAATTCGAGCTTACGCATCAACTTGCCAATAAATTGAATTTGGCGGCGTTTGGCTTCGTTGCTTTTTAACTTTCGGGCCAGGGTAATCGCGTGAGCCAAAACTGGATCCAGCGGAATAAGGTCCAGGTGGCTTGCGCTTAAATTCACCAGCTGCTCGCCCAGATCCTGTAGCTCTAAAGCTTCCTTTTTGATCTGAGTTCTGGAGATGAAGTCTTCTTCATCGTCGTGGTCGTTATCGGTCTTGTCTGGCATCATACTTATCTTCAATTAATGGTTGGGTCTAGCATTACTTCAGCTGAACTTTGGCCAGCTCAATCTGAGTTTTTTCTTGGCTTAAGCGTAAAAATACGTGGCCAGGCCGAGAAAGGCAAAAAAGCCGACCACATCGGTAATCGTAGTGAGGGCAACACTGCCCGCCAGCGCTGGGTCGATATTCATGGCCCGGAGCATAACCGGCAGCAGCGCGCCCATAACAGCGGCTGTTAGCAGGTTGATGACCATGGCGGCGGCAATGATAATGCCAATTGCCATATCGTTAAACCACCAGGCCGCAATAACGGCCATTACCAGCGCCCAGAGCATGCCGTTAATCAGGCCAACTATGGCTTCGCGGGTTAGCAGCCAGCGTAAATTATTGCGCCCAACCTGGCCCAATGCCATACCACGAATGACAACGGTGAGGGTTTGACTGCCGGCAACGCCGCCCATGCTGGCGACAATCGGCATCAAAATTGCCAGGGCTACTACCTTGTCGATGGTATCTTGGAAAATACTGATAACGACGGAGGCGCTGATGGCTGTAAGTAGGTTGATCCCTAACCAAATGGCACGCCTAGGGGTGGTCCGCAGTACCGGGGCGAAGGTATCTTCTTCTTCGTCCAAGCCAGCCATGCTCATCATGGCATGGTCGGCGTCTTCACGGATCACATCAACCACGTCATCAATGGTGATTCGGCCCAATAGCTTGCCGTTGTCATCGATGACTGGGGCGGATACCAAATTGTCGCGCTCAAATAAATTGGCCACCTCATTGTCTGGCAGCAGGGCGTTAATAGGGTCGGCGTCGGTGACCATAACTTCGCGTACCGTAACGCTGGTGTCGGTGGTCAGTAAGCGTGACAAGGGCAGCAGGCCTAGATATTCATCATTGCGGTTGACGACAATGAGATTATCGGTGGAATCGGGTAGCTCGTCATGGCGGCGTAAATAGCGTAAGACCACATCCAGGGTAAAGCGCGGCCGAATAGTAATGGTATCGGTATCCATCATGCCGCCAGCGGTCTCTTCATCGTAGGATAAAACTGACTCCACTCGCTGCCGATCCTGGGCCTTCATTGAATGCAAAACTTCACGAATGACACGATCGGGCAGCTGCTGCAAAATATCGGCAGCGTCATCGACATCCATGCCTTCGGTGATTTCGACCACTTCTTTGGTAGCCATATGGCGCAAAAACTGCGCTTGGATATCGTCGGGTAGCTCCTGTAACACCTCGCCCTCAGAGTCTTTGTCGACTAAGCGCCATAATGCTCGACGTGATGGTGGCGGTGAAGACTCCAACAGATGGGCAATCGCTCCAGGGGACAGGCCGTTAAGCATGCGCCGCACCTGTTCAAAAGAACTGCTATCCAGAGCTTCATAGAGCTCACCCAGCTGTTCCTGGGTTTGGATGTGGAGTTCTTCAACATTGGACTGCATAGGCGCTTCACCGGCAAGCTGGGGGTTTTGAAAGGGGATATTCTAGCTTAGTTGGGGCTTGCTTAATATCCGTATCAATTATTTTCCGGCTTAGGGGTAGCGTATTTGCTCATTTCCCGGTGGCGAATCTGGACGTTTTGGTAGTCGGCGCTGAAACGCCGACACAGCTGCTCGGCAATATAAACCGAGCGGTGCTGGCCGCCGGTGCAGCCGATGCCGACGGTGATGTAGCTGCGATTGTTGGCAGCGTAGCTTGGTAGCCAGCGCTGCAAAAATTGGCCAATATCGGTAATCATATCGCTGACTTCGCTTTGCCTGCCGAGGAAATCGGCAACCGCAGGGTCACGGCCCGTGAGGCTGCGTAGCTCTTGTACCCAGTGCGGGTTGGGCAGGCAGCGGGCATCAAAAACCAGGTCGCAATCTTTAGCCGGACCGTGTTTAAAACCGAAGGACTGAAAGGAGATAGCCATGCTGGGGGCGTCTTCGCCGAGCATGGTGTTTTTCACTAGATCCCTTAGTTGGTGTAAATTAAGGTTGCTGGTGTCAAAGCTGGAATTGGCTAATATAGAAAGTGGTTGTAGCAGGGTGTCTTCAAGTTCTATGGCTTCGGCCAGGCCAATGGTAGCGCTGCTAAGTGGATGTTTGCGCCGAGTTTCACTAAAACGTTTTATTAACACATCGTTTTGCGCATCAAAAAACAGCAGCTCACAATCGACTCCCTGTTGTTTGAGTTCGCTAAAAAATTGGGGGAAGTCTTTTAAATCGCTGTCTGAGTTGCGCGCATCGATGCTGACCGCATAAGGGTCAGATTTTTCATCCTGCTGGACCCGGTTAAATAAATGTGGCAGCAAGCTGGCAGGCAGATTGTCGATGCAGGTAAAACCAACATCTTCTAAGACATTAAGTGCGGTGCTCTTACCTGAGCCGGAGCGGCCGCTGATGATAATCAAGCGCATGGAGCGTTTCCATCAAAGCAAAGTCATTCATCATACTATAGCCTAAGATGGCGGTGTGAATATTAAACTTTGTTGAATTAATTGGTGCTGGAGCTGGTCGCAATAAGGCGGGCTAGCCTCCGCAAGGCGGAGGCATTGGCTCGCTAGATGCTATGGCCTAAAGGCACATAGTCATATGTCTAAACACGAGGGCGGCGATCGTCTAGGGGCGATGGCTGCGAGTTTTCTCTTTGTGTTTAATGAGTTGGCGGTCTAGTTTGTCGGAGAGCAGATCAATGGCGGTATACATATCGTCCGATTGGGCGTCGGCAAATAAATCCTTGCCGCTGACGTGCACCGTAGCTTCGGCTTTTTGTTTGAGTTTATCCACGCTGAGAATAACATTGATACTGGTTATTCGGTCGTGGTGCCTGCTCAGCTTCTTCAGTTTATTGTTGACGTAATCATTCATGGCTGAGGTTACGTCAATATGATGTCCACTGATGTTGATTTGCATAGGCAGATCCTCTTGTCGTTACGAAAGTCGCCGGGGCGACCAGTAGGTGGAGAGCGAACCCTCCGGTTCAGAAGCTAAATACTGCGATCCATCGCTATTGCGCTTCTGGTTAATCCTTTTAAATTCTCTACACTAATCGCTTACGCTCATTGGATGGGGGGATGTTCAGTGACTCGCGGTATTTGGCGATAGTACGGCGAGCTACTTTAATGCCCTGGTCGTCGAGCAAGCTGGTAATTTTATTGTCACTTAAGGGTTTTTTAGCATTTTCTGCGGCAACCAGCTTTTTAATAATGGCGCGAATAGCGGTCGATGAGCACTCGCCGCCGCTGGCGGTAGCCACATGGCTGGAAAAGAAATACTTTAATTCAAATATACCCTGGGGAGTGTGCATATATTTTTGCGTGGTGACCCGCGAAATGGTTGATTCATGCATTTCAACTTCATTGGCGATGTCGTGCAGAATCATGGGCTTCATGGCTTCGGGGCCATAATCTAAAAACCCTTGTTGTTTTTCAACAATGCAGGAAGACACCTTAAGCAGGGTTTCATTGCGGCTTTGCAGGCTCTTTAAAAACCAGCGTGCCTCTTGTAAATTATCTTTCAAAAAGGTGTTGTCCGAACTGTTGTCCGCACGTTTTACCAGCGATGCATAATCATTATTGATTTTGATCTTGGGTGCAATTTCAGGGTTTAGCTGTACCATCCAGCGATCATCCTGTTTGCGTACAAAGACGTCGGGCACCACATACTGAGCTGTGCTGGTGCTAATGCTATCGCCGGGGCTGGGGTTCAAAGACTGAATAATGCTAATGATTTGTTTGAGTTCAGCTTCACGCAGCTTGGTTCGTTTCATCAACAATTTGTAATCGCGGCTGCCGAGCAGGTCAAGATGCTGCTTAACTACAATTAGGGCCTGATTTAACAGCGGTGTGTCGCTAGGCATCTGTCGCAATTGAATCGCAAGGCAGTCACTCAGGTCTTCCCCGGCGACACCCGGCGGATCAAATTGTTGCACCCGGTGCAGCACTGCCTGAACTTCGTCTGCTTCCAGTAAGTCGTCTTCGTTTTCGGCCTGTTGTTCAAATTGATGAGCCAGGCCTTGGTAAATTTCTTCTAGTTTGCTGTCGAGTAGTCCATTGGGCTGTACTGCGTCAATAATCGCCATGGCGATATAACGATCGCGATCTTCCATCGGAGTCAGGTTAAGCTGCCAGAGTAAATGATCTTGTAAGCTTTCGTCGCTACCACGGCGGGACTCAAAGTCCATATCATCGTCGGCGCTGCTGGCTATGGCTGGGGTGGGGGAGCTACTTTGGTAGACGTCTTCCCAGTCGGTATCAACGGGTAGGTCTTGTGGGATCGACTCGCTCCATTCGCTATCGGCAACATTTTCTTCGGCCAGGCTTTCATTGTTAGCAGTTTCGCTGGTGTTGACGCTTACCTCGGAATTGTCGCTACTCTTATCTTGGCTAGACTCTTGGCTAGACTCTTGGCTAGACTCTTGGCTGGACTCTTTGTTGCCACCTTGCTCGTCACTGCCCTCGCTTTCCTCGCTAACTTCTAGCATAGGGTTAGATTCAAGCGCTTCTTGAATTTCTTGTTGTAAATCTAAGGTGGAAAGCTGTAGTAAGCGAATGGCCTGCTGCAGCTGAGGTGTCATGGTCAGCTGCTGGCCGAGCTTGAGTTGTAACGATTGCTTCATGGACTATCTTAAAACCTTAGCGCTATAGATCAGCACAGTTAAGTTGTTGCGACGTCGGCAGGCTTTGTTTCTATACCTTGAGGCTAAGCAATACGGCGCCAATTTGCAAGCAATTTTTGTGCCGTTAATGATCTAATTGGGAATAAAGAAAAGATTTAAAAATGAGCAGGGCTCTAAGAGGGGTACAGGCTGTTTTTTAACAACTGGGTATATCTTGAGTGTAGGTAATGGAGCAAAATTAGCAAGGAGTTTTGGCGATTATTTTCAGGCTCGGTGGCTTGTGTTTTTGCTGGGCGGGGGTGGCCGGTAGTTGTATCGTTAGTCTGCTGAGGCGGGGCGTAGAGGTCCCGGCCGTCAAGTCTCCAGCCGGCCTCGTCATCTAGCTCACAAGCTAAATTCATCCCCCAAATAGACTTTACGGACCTTGGCGTTGTTCAGGACTTCGTCGGCTGTGCCTGAGGCGATTATGTGGCCCTCACTGACAATATAGGCTTTTTCGCAGATGTCTAAGGTTTCGCGAACATTGTGGTCGGTGATTAACACGCCGATACCGCGATTTTGTAAATGCATAATGATTTTTTTGATGTCGCCAACTGAAATTGGATCAACCCCGGCAAAAGGCTCATCCAATAAAACAAATTGCGGCTCAGTAGCGAGTGCGCGAGCGATTTCAACCCGGCGACGCTCGCCACCGGATAGGGCCATGCCCAAACTGTTATGGATATGGGTAATGTTGAATTCTCGTAGCAACTCTTCCAGCTTGTCTAGGCGCTGTAGTTTGTTTAGCTCTTTGCGGGTTTCCAGTATGGCGAGAATATTCTCTGCCACCGTCAACTTGCGAAATACTGACGGCTCCTGGGGCAGATATCCGATGCCGGCCCTGGCGCGCTGGTCGATAGACAGCTGGCTTAGATCTTGGTCGTCGATACAGACCCGGCCGTGGTCGGCATTGACTAGGCCGGCAATCATATAAAAGCAGGTGGTCTTGCCTGCGCCGTTGGGGCCAAGTAGACCAACAATCTGGCCGCTGTGCACGGCTAGGGAAACATCAATAACAACTTTTCGGCCTTTGTAGCTCTTGGCTAAATTGTTTGCACTCAGTTCAGGCATGGATTATTTCTTATCAATAGCTTTGGGTTGGATGACCATTTGAATGCGGTTTTTCTTGCCGTCGGTTTGGCCGCCGCTGGCCCGTGCCAGCGAAGTGGCCATATCATAATCTATTTTATCGCCGGTTAGCCTAGTTTGACCGACCTGCTCAAATTCGGCCTTGTCGATCAGGAAGATCTTATTGTATTTGGCGCGATAGTCGATGGTTTTAGATTGTGCTTTGACCAGAGCTTTGTCCGGCGCGGGTTTTTGCTGGAACTGGGCTTTACCGCCTTTGCTGGTGGCTAAAATCTTTTCAATCTCATTGTTCTTGTCGGTAAAAATTTCGACCCGTTCGGCGGCAATGCGAATGCTGCCTTGGACAATGACAACATTGCCGGTATAGATGTTGAGGCCCTTGTTAATATCAGACTCAAGGTGGTTGGCGTTAATAAAGGCGGGCTGGCTGTGATCATCGGGCAGGGCCAGGCTGAGATTGCTGGTGCAAAGCATAAATACGGCCAGTAGTTGGCGGTACAACTTAAGGTTTGCTTTCATGGACAGTATTTACTCGCGATAGCAGTTTTATAATATTACTGTTGAGGAACGCTTGCATGCCGACGCCCTTAATAATATTGCCTGGGTTGGTGATAGTAACAGGCTGGTCGGTCTCGGCGTAATCCCTATTGGGTTCTAGGACGAGCTTTTCGGTCTTTAGTTCATTTCGTCTTTTGCCGTCGATTATCTGCCAAGCATGAACTTCCTGGCTGAGAATGATAATGCTGCCATCGAAATTGCTGTGCCCTGAACGAGCAGTAATAAACCAGGGGGAGCCATTTTGTTGATCATAAGTAATTATGTCGGGCTCATCAATTAAGGCGTAATCACTCGGTCTTTCGGTGCTTGGCTCGCTCTGAAAATGGCGTAGGCGCTGGGCTTTAAATTCAAAACTTAGGTGGCCGGTTTTATCGTATTGTTTGGTTTCAGGCTGGATTAAGTAGGAGCTGGGGAATGTCAGTACCGGCTGAGTAGGTGTCTTCTTGCCCAGTAGGCCCTCTGGCGGGCTTTCCCATAGAACAATAAATGCGACGGTAATTAAAATAAGGGCCAGTAGGGAAAGCCAGTGCTTTGGCATTTAGACAATGCCCGCTTTTAATAGGTCGTGCATATGCAGCAGGCCAATGGGCTGTTGGTGTTCGTTCTCCACCACCAAGGCGGTGATTTTCTTTTGGTCCATAATTCCTAAGGCTTCGGCGGCTAGCCGGTCGTGGGGGACCGTCATGGGTTTGGCTGTCATTACAGCAGCCATGTTGGCGGTGTTGATGTCGATGCCTTGGTCCAGGCTGCGACGTAAGTCGCCGTCGGTAAAAACCCCGATCAGCTGATCCTGGTCATCGACCACGGTGGTCATGCCAAAACCCTTGGCGGTCATCTCCATTAGCGCGTGTGGCAATAGCGACTCAGCCTTGACCCGGGGCAGCTCTTGGCCCTTGTGCATAATGTCTTCGACCTTGAGTAGCAATCTACGGCCTAGGGCGCCACCTGGGTGGGAGAAGGCAAAATCTCTGGCGCTAAAGCCACGCTCCTCTAGTAGGGCTACGGCGATAGCATCGCCCATCACTAAGGTGACCGTGGTGCTGGAGGTGGGGGCTAGGTTAAGTGGGCAAGCCTCCTGTTCAATGCTGATATCAAGGTGGATATCAGCGGCGGTTGCCAGGGGGGATTCCGGTTTGCCGGTCATGCTGATCAGAGGGATGCCCATACGCTTGAGCAGTGGCAGCAAGGTGACCACTTCGGCTGAAGAGCCGGAATTTGAGATTGCAATAACCACATCGTCCTGGGTGATCATACCTAGGTCACCATGGCTGGCTTCGCCTGGGTGCACAAAAAATGCCGGGGTGCCGGTGCTGGCCAGGGTAGCTGCAATTTTGCCGGCGATATGACCGGATTTCCCCATGCCGGTGACAATGGTTCGGCCTCGGCATTGCAGGATAATATCGCAGGCCTTGGCAAATTGCCCATCAATGCGCGCTTCGAGTGCTTTTACCGCTGCGGTTTCAATGGCAATAGTACGTTTGGCGGCATCAATATATGTGGTGTTCATTCGCTCGACCTTGTAAATGTATCTTTGGCATAGGCTTGCTGGCGCTCGGATATGCTTGGGGTGAGCGGCAACAAGATAGCAATTATAGAGTTAAAGACAGCCAGTAGTAATAAGCGCCGTATAAGCCCAGCAGGGTTATGCCCATGCTACGCCCAAGGCGAGCCTCGGTTTTGCCGCGACGGCGATAGCTTAACCACAGCAGCACCGCCAAAATGGCGGTGAGGCCAGCCATGGCGAGATAGTCTCTGCTTAGTGCTAGGCTGCTAACATTTAGTTCAGTTATCAATGCCGGCGCACCCATAACTGCCATAATATTAAAAATATTGGAGCCAATAATATTGCCGATAGCAATATCATGATGGTTGCGCAGGGCGCTCATCACCGAGGCGGCGAGCTCCGGCAGGCTGGTGCCCACGGCCAATAAGGTCAGGCCTATGACCAGCGGGCTAATATTAAAGCTTTTGGCAATGGTTTCGGCGCCGCCTACTAGAATGTTGGCGCTGACAACCAGCAGGACCAAGCCGAAGAAGAACCAAAATACGGCTTTGGCGGTGCTCATCTCCGGAATCTCGTCTTCCTCCTCTTCTTTTTCAGCCGCCGAGAAATCATCGTTTTGGCGGCGGCTCATAAAGTACATTAACGGCAGCAGCAGTGCTAGCAGGCCAATGCCTTCAATTAGGCTGACAGTTAAATCCCAAAGCACAAAGCCCGCGCCTGCCGTGACCAGTAATAAAATTGGAATTTCGCTGCGCAGCAAGTGCCCCTGCGCGGGCAGTGGAGCAACCAAGGCCGTGATGCCTAGTACCATGCCAATATTCGCCAGGTTTGAGCCCAGGGCGTTACCGATGGCCATGTCGCCAACACCGCTAAGAGCGGCATTGATAGCGACCAATATCTCTGGCGCTGAGGTGCCAAATGACACAATGGTTAGGCCAATGATGAGCTTGGGTACGCCTAGATTGTTGGCAAACGCCGCCGAACCGCCAACAAAGCGATCAGCACTCCAAACCAAAACGACCAGCCCGCCAGCAACGGAGAGCCAAGCCTGGGTTATTTCTGACATGAATAAATCTCAAGGGAATACGGTTTTAGGCTTCTAATAAGAGTTTCTTATTATTCAATTAAGCCTTCATTAATGGGGCCGGTTTAGTCTGCTGAATCTGTAGCTAGCCTACATCGACACCAGCGCAGCGCATGTTATAGTGGCGCGTTGATCCCAGCAAGCAACAATTTGTTGGCTGGCGTCCGGGAACAAAGCCGGGCTTGCTTAGTCAAATATCTAGCTTGAACTAAAAATGACACAGGTTACCCCTATGATTCGCATCAATTTCCAGCGTGTAGTGAGTGCTTTGGCCTCTATGCTGTTTTTATTTGCCTCGTTTTCAACCATGGCCGAGTCTTCGGCCCATGATGTAGTACGCGGCGTCACCGTAAAGATGGAAAAGGTACTGGGGGATTATCGCTCGGGCGCTATCGCGGACCAGGTGGCTTTTGAGGCGGCGGTCGGTGAAATTTTTAACCCAGTGGTCAGCTATGCCTATATTGCCCGTAATATCATGGGTAAAAACACCTACAAATCAGCCAGCGCCGCTCAGCGTGAGGCGTTTACCAAAACCTTTCAAAAAGATCTTATGGGCACCTATGCCAGGGCTCTGGTGAGTTTTGGCGAGATAACCATCAAAGTTGTGCCACCTGAAGAAGATGTAAGTGGCAAGCGCCGCATCAGCGTAACCCAGGAAGTTACCACCGAAAAAGACACCTATAAAATTGCCTATACCATGGGGTTAAGTCGTAAGTCACAAACCTGGAAGCTGATTAATGTAGTGCTTAATGGTGCCAATTTGGGCAATACTTTCGCTGGCCAATTTAAAACGGCGATGAGCAAACACAACAATGATTTAGATGTGGTGATTAGCAGCTGGGGCGACAATGACAAAAAAGCGGAGCCTAAAGGTGAGCCGGCAGTAGCAGCAACGCCTGACGTCGCTGCTCAATAAAGCCCTAGACTCTCAGTAGTCAGCCTAAACAACATTAAAACCAGGTGAATCTACCTGGTTTTTTTATTACACTAGCCCGCTTTTAGACGCCCTCTGCATATTCGGAGGGCCGAATGTTGGAGTAGGCTATGCAAGCGGAAGAAATTAAGGCGTTAATCGAAGCGCAACTCAATGATTGCCAGGCACAAGTAGAGGTCAACGGCAGCCATATATCCCTCGCCATTGTCAGTCCAGACTTTGAAGCCAAGAGCAAGGTTAAGCGCCAGCAAATGGTTAATGGCATCTTATTTGAAGCCATCACCAGCGGCATCATTCACGCTATTGATCGTATTGATGCGGTTGCGCCTTCTGAAATTTAATTCGCGGCCCAATGTTGATTTGGGCTGTAAGCACAGGTTTTCTCTATGGATAAATTGATTGTTAGCGGTGGCGGCCCTATCAAGGGTGAAATTCGTATTTCTGGCGCAAAAAATGCTGGGTTACCGATATTGGCGGCCACATTATTGGCCGACGGGCCCATGTATATCAGTAATCTACCCCATTTAAACGACATTACCACCATGTTGACACTGCTACGTTGTATGGGTGTGGGCGTTATTATTGATGAGAAAATGGGGGTAGAGATCGACCCCAATTCCATCACTGAATACACCGCGCCCTATGACCTGGTCAAAACCATGCGTGCTTCTATTTTAGTATTGGGCCCCATCTTGGCTCGCTACGGAGTTGCCAATGTATCGTTCCCCGGTGGTTGTGCCATTGGTAGCCGACCAGTGGATATTCACCTGCGTGGCCTAGAGGCCATGGGCGCAGAAATTGAAGTGAGCGATGGTTTTATTCGTGCCCGCAGCAACGGTCGCTTAAAGGGCGCCCACTTCTTGATGGATATGGTTACCGTTGGCGGCACCGAAAACCTATTGATGGCCGCAGTTTTAGCCGATGGTAAAACCGTATTGGAAAATGCCGCGCGGGAACCCGAGGTAGTTGACCTGGCAAATTGCTTGATAGCCATGGGGGCCGACATCAAGGGTGCTGGTACCGCCACCATCGAGATCAATGGTGTTGAAAAACTCAATGGCTGCTCATTTGATGTGATGCCAGATCGGATTGAAACGGGAACTTATCTAGTCGCTGCGGCCGCTAGCCGCGGCTCGGTAAAATTAAAAGACACCCGCGCCGATATTTTAGAATCGGTACTGATTAAATTGGAAGAGGCGGGTGCCAGCATTGCAACCGGTGAAGATTGGATTTCACTGGATATGCACGGCAAACGCCCCAAGGCGGTAAGTTTAAAAACCGCGCCTTACCCGGCGTTTCCCACTGATATGCAGGCCCAGTTTACTGCTATGAACGCGGTTGCTGAAGGTACCGGTACAGTAGTGGAAACAATTTTTGAAAACCGCTTGATCCAGGTGCATGAATTAAATCGTATGGGCGCCAACATTAAACTGGAAGGCAATACCGCTATTATCACCGGGGTAGAGCGGTTAAGCAGTGCGCCGGTAATGGCAACTGATTTACGTGCTTCGGCCAGCCTGGTTATTGCCGGCCTGGTTGCCGATGGTGATACCTTGATTGATCGTATTTATCATATCGACCGTGGTTACGAGTGTATTGAAGAAAAATTGCAGCAGCTGGGTGTAACCATTCGCCGGGTTCCTGATTGAGCTAGTTTAACTACCGTTAAACCAGATGTAACTATTTAGCACACCCCGTAACTGTTCAGATTGCGTCCGATTTACGCTAGAACAAGGCGACAAATGTGAGTTTACACGTGTAAATGATCATTTTTTAACGCGGTTATAGCGCAAATCGGGCGTGAGCTGAATAGTTACAACCAGATTTCGCTGAATCAGCCTTAGATTGATCGGCATCAAATATAGAGATAGCAATATGTTAACCATAGCACTAACCAAGGGGCGCATTTTAAAAGAAACCTTGCCCCTTCTAGCCGCTGCCGGCATCGAACCGGCGGAAGATATTAGCGCCAGTCGTAAATTACAATTTGCCACCAACCAAAAGGATGTTCGTCTGTTGGTTTTGCGTGGTAGCGATGTGCCCACCTATGTAAAATTTGGTTCAGCCGATGTCGGTGTGGCGGGTAAGGACATGCTGATGGAGTCCGGCCGTGAAGGTTTGTACGAGCCGTTGGATTTGGGTATATCCCGCTGCAAACTGATGACCGCTGGCATTAAAGGTCAGGTTACTAAGCCTGGGCGCATAAAAGTGGCGACCAAATATACCAATGTGGCCAAGCGTTATTATGCTGAGCAGGGGCGTCAGGTAGATATTATTAAACTCTATGGGGCGATGGAGTTGGCACCGCTAATGGACCTGGCCGATGAGATTGTGGATATTGTGGATACCGGTAATACCTTGGTTGCCAACGGTTTAGAACAGCGTGAATTTATCGCCGATATCAGCTCCCGTTTAATTGTTAATCAGGCTTCAATGAAAATGAAGCACCAGGCGATTGAATCTTTAATCGCCGCGATTGCCAAGGTCGTTTAAACCGCTAATTATTGTCGATAGGAACCCACTGTGCCTGCTTTTCATATCCAACAACTCGACGCCACGGCTGAAAATTTTCAGCCGTGTTTACAATCGCTATTAGCTTGGGAGTCGGTTTCCGACCCCAAGGTCAATGCGATAGTTGAAGAAGTCTTGCAGCGGGTTCGCACCGAAGGTGATGCGGCCGTGATTGATTACACCCAGCGTTTCGATCATATGGAAGTTGACTGCGCTGCACAATTAAAGGTTTCGACCGAGCGCATTGCCCAGGCCCTGGCTGAGGTTGATCCGGCTCAGCGCCAGGCCTTAGAACAAGCCGCCGCGCGAGTGCGTGATTACCACCAGCACCAAATGCAAGAGTCTTGGCAGTTTACCGAGGCCGACGGCACGGTTTTAGGTCAGCAAATTCGTGCCATGGATAGGGTCGGCTTGTATGTACCAGGCGGCAAGGCGACCTATCCCTCTTCAGTTTTGATGAATGCTATTCCAGCGCAAGTTGCCGGGGTGGCAGAGCTAGTCATGGTGTCGCCAACCCCGGCCGGTGAGCTCAACGATATGGTTCTAGCGGCGGCAGCGATTGCTGGCGTAAGCGAGATTTATACCATCGGCGGCGCTCAAGCGATTGCTGCCTTGGCCTATGGCACCGAAACCATAGCCAAGGTCGATAAAATTGTTGGCCCGGGTAATATTTTTGTCGCCACCGCCAAGCGCTTGGTGTTTGGTCAGGTCGCCATTGATATGATTGCCGGGCCGTCGGAAATATTAATTTATTGTGATGGTAAAACCGACCCTGACTGGATTGCCATGGACTTGTTTTCCCAGGCCGAGCACGACGAGCAGGCCCAGTCGATTTTGATTGCCGAAGACCAAGCCTATTTAGATCAGGTTCAAGCCAGTATCGATAAGCTGCTGCCAACCTTAAGTCGCGCTGAAATTGCCGCCGAATCGCTATCTAAGCGCGGTGCGTTTATTCGGGTGGCCGACCAAGACCAAGCCTGCGACGTGATCAACCAAATTGCCCCAGAGCACTTGGAGTTGTCGATTGATAATCCCGAATCTTTGCTACCTAAAATTCGCCACGCCGGCGCTATTTTTATGGGCCGCTATACTGCCGAGGCGTTGGGTGATTACTGCGCCGGGCCCAATCATGTGCTGCCTACCTCGGGCACTGCTCGGTTCTCTTCTCCTTTAGGCGTTTACGATTTTCAAAAACGCAGCTCGTTGATTATGTGCTCGGCCCAGGGCGCTTCAGATTTAGGCAAGGTGGCTTCGGTGCTGGCTCGCGGTGAGTCCCTAGAAGCCCACGCCCGCTCAGCTGAGTATCGAATACTCGAAGACTGAATACCTTAAGGTTTAGCGCAGGTGTTCAGCCACCTATCTCCAGCTTGAGCAGGCAAAAAATCATCCGTTAGTCCGCTCATGGTGGGCTAGTCGAACCACCTGCCTCAGGGAGCCTGCAAAACAAAACTCCAGGGCAAAACCTCCTTCGCGGCAAACGTTTGAGCTATCTAAATGTAAGGTTGAATCGACCGAGGGTCGCCTGCCAAAATTCCTATGTTTGAAAGCCGCGAGCCCGGGCTGGTGTTATTCGCAGCAAGATGGCAAAGAAAAAAAGCTACAAGCCCGTGATAAATTCGTTATTTTTAATCGGTAGAATAATCGCTGCTGGAAAATTAAATAAGCAAACGAAGCATAGGATTAACATGGCTTTCTTATCAAATATGGCTGGCTGGTATTATCGGCTGCTCAATAGTCTGCGGCACGTCGAAGGCTTGCCGGCTTTGGCTTTACGTCTTTATCTGGCGCCTATTTTTATCGCCACCGGTCTGCACAAACTCGCTAATATTGATGATATCGCCGCCTGGTTTGGCAATCCCGATTGGGGGTTGGGCTTGCCCATGCCGGAGCTGATGGCCTATATGGCCGCTTACACAGAATTTTTAGGTGGCTTGGCGCTATTGCTGGGCCTGGCTACGCGTTTGGTCAGCATTCCCTTGATCGTCACCATGGTAGTGGCCGCGTTAACCGCCCATTGGGATAATGGCTGGTTCGCCATTGCCTCATCCAACCCCGATACCAGCATTGCTAAGGTGTTAGAGATGGTAGGTTTCCCTGGTGCCCGCGAGAGCTTGGAAAATAGCCTGGCAGTGGCCGATCGATTAGGGCGGGCCAAGGACATACTGCAAGAAAATGGCAACTACAGCTGGTTGACCGAGCGCGGCAGTTTGGTGGTGCTTAATAACGGTATAGAGTTCGCGGCCACCTACACGATTATGTGCCTCAGCCTCCTGTATATGGGTGGTGGTCGCTATGTTAGTGTCGATTATTATCTGCGCCGTTTATTTCCTAGCCGTTAAAGCTTAAGCCTGGTAAGCGTGGTATACTCCCGCGCTTATTTTATCAACAATAGGGCTGTATTTTGATCGGTAGGCTGTTCAAACGTAAATCCGCAGGGGAAGAAACCCAGGCTAAAGCCAAGCAAGAGCAGGGCAAAAAGTCGCAAACTCCTCCGAGCAAGGGGCGCAAGCCGCAAAATAAATCCAACCGCCCAAAGCGTCAACAGAATAAACCCAAGGCCCCAGAAAAACCCTGGAGCCTAGATGACTTCAAAGTAGAGCCGCAAGAGGGCAAGACCCGCTTCCACGATTTAGAGCTAGAAACCAGCTTGATGCACGGTATTGCAGACCTCGGTTTCGAGTATTGCTCGCCGATTCAGGCCCAGTCATTACCCCATGGTCTAGCCGGCCACGATGTCGTCGGCAAGGCGCAAACCGGCACCGGTAAAACCGCCGCGTTTTTGGTTACGATTATCGAAGACCTGTTAAAAAACCCAATCAAAGAAGAGCGCTATGCCGGTGAAGCCCGGGCGCTAATTATTGCCCCCACCCGTGAGCTGGTCATCCAAATAGCGGATGACGCCAAGGCATTGGTAAAACATACCGATTTGCAGGTTCATACCCTGGTTGGCGGCATGGATTACGGCAAGCAGCAAACCCGCTTGCAAAATAACTTGGTCGACATCCTTGTGGCAACTCCAGGGCGTTTGCTCGATTTTTGCAGCAACCAAGATGTTTATCTTGATCAGATCGAAATTATGGTGATTGACGAAGCCGACCGTATGTTAGACATGGGCTTTATTCCCCAGGTGCGTCGCATTATCCGCCAGACCCCCAAAACCACTCACCGCCAAACCCTGTTGTACTCGGCCACCTTTACCCCAGAGGTGTTAAGCCTAGTTGAGCAGTGGACCCTTAACCCGGTGAATATTGAAATAGAGCCCGAGTCAGTGGCAACCGATAGCGTGACTCAAAAAGTTTTCTTGTCCTCCACCGATGAAAAATACGCGGTGTTGTACAATATTTTAAAGCAGGACGATGTCGAAAGTTTGATCGTGTTTGCCAATCGCCGCGATCAATGTCGCCGCTTGCACGAGCGCTTGGAAGACCACGGCTTTAAAGTCGGCATTTTATCGGGCGATGTACCGCAAAATAAACGTGTTCGCACCCTCGAAGGCTTTAAAACTGGTGAGTTAAACGTCTTGGTTGCCACCGATGTAGCCGGCCGTGGTATCCACATCGATGGCATCAGCCATGTGGTTAACTACACCTTGCCAGAAGAGCCGGAAGATTATGTTCACCGAATTGGTCGCACCGGCCGTGCTGGCAAAACCGGTACTTCGATCAGCCTAGCGTGTGAAGATGATGCGCTGCGTCTTGAGCCGATCGAGCAGCTGTTAGGCAACAAGCTTAAGTGTGAAGTACCACCGGAAGAGCTAGTCGCTGAGCCGCCTTATGTTAAGCCGCGCAAGCGCAGCTACGAAGGCCGCAGTGATAACCGTGGCGGTCGCAGCGGTGGCGGTGGAAATCGTGGTGGCGGTAACCGCAGTGGCGGCGGTAATCGTGGTCCGCATGGTAATCGCGGTCGCCGTTAAGTATTGCTAGCTACTCAGCTCGCGCCCGAATTACACCATAATGACGTGATTCGGACGCAAGCCGAGCAGTTCCGGTAATTCCTGAAGAATTTCAATTTTTGTTTATTTCAATTGGTAGCTTTGATTTCTTTAAAGCCGCGCTGTCATTTAGCTGACAGTCTCTAGTAAAACCGCTTATTATTATGGCCTCAAGCTAGGAGGCTCTATGCAGCAATTTCTCACCGTCGACGAACTACGCCAACAAGCTCGTAAGCGCGTGCCTAAAATGTTCTATGACTACGCCGACTCAGGCTCCTGGACCGAATCTACCTACCGCGCCAATGAACGCGATTTCGCCGAACTGTATTTACGCCAGCGGGTGGCGGTGAATATCAATGAGCGCAGCTTGGCCAGCAGCATGATAGGCCAGGCCTGCGCTATGCCCGTGGCTATAGCCCCCACCGGTTTAACCGGTTTGATTTATCCCGGTGGTGAAATTCTAGCAGCCAAAGCCTGTGCGGAAATGGGCGTACCTTTTACCTTATCAACCATGAGTATCTGTTCGATCGAGTCGGTAGCGGCGGCCACCCATCAGCCGTTTTGGTTTCAGCTGTATATGATGAAAGATCGCGGTTTTATGAAATCTCTGCTGCAACGTGCCAAACAGGCCGGTTGCAGTGCCCTGGTATTAACCCTAGATTTACAAATTCTCGGCCAGCGCCACAACGATGTTCGCAATGATCTCGGTGCTATGGGGCCTAAGCAAATATTGCAGTTACTGAGCAAGCCGCGTTGGTGTTTGGCCATGGCAAAAAGTAAACATCGTGGTTTTGGTAATATCGAAGGCCACGTTGAAGGCCTAGCGGCGAACGCCACACTATCGGATTGGGTGGCGGCTCAGTTTGATCTAAATTTATCTTGGCATGATATCGCCTGGGTTAAAGAGGTCTGGGGTGGGCCACTTATTTTAAAAGGCATTCTTGATGTAGAGGATGCTAAAACTGCATTAAGCATCGGCGCCGATGCCCTTATTGTTTCCAACCACGGTGGCCGCCAGTTAGATGGCGCTAAGTCGTCTATCGCGATGTTGCCAGAAATAGTCGAGGCGGTGGGCGATAAAATAGAAGTACATTTTGATGGCGGTATTCGCAGCGGCCAAGACATTTTGAAAGCCATCGCCCTAGGCGCCAAAGGTACTTATATAGGTCGCCCTTTTTTATACGGTCTCGGTGCCGGTGGCCAAGCCGGGGTACGTCGGGTGCTGGAGATTTTAAGAACTGAAATGGATATCACCATGGCTCTGTGTGGTGAGCGCGACATCCAAAATTTTTCTGCCGATAATTTATATCAGGGTTGATTAGTAGGTATTGTTATTTTGGCCCAGCTCTGGCGTTTTATTTTCCAGACACGTCCTTCGACAAACTCAGGGGGAGCGGGTTATAGGCTTCCCTTCGGCTTTGTTTTTTCCGCTCATAGTGAGCTTGACGAGCCAACAGAGTCTGGAAAACAAAACCCCAGATCTAAGCCTGCATCGTGCTAGCGTTTTGACTTGAACCCTCAAGCTCATGGGCCCCCACAATATGAGGGGTGGCGGGGTGGTTTGTATTGCAGCCAGTCAGGGCGCGTTTTAGCGGCTCAGTGTTGGCGGCGTTTTTAGGCGAGGACTGTTTGAGCGACGTAGCGAGTTCCGCAGCCGCCGCCAATACTGAGCTGCGTGCGACCGGCAGCAATATAAACCACCCCGGCGACCCGGATTTTTACCCCTAGCTTTAAATTCTCTGATTCTTTTACGGCTTAGCTCTGGCGTTTTATTTTCCAGCCACGCCGGTGAATCCATCCCTGGAGGCTTCACGTCGACTCCTGTCTCCTAGAGTCTGGAAAACAAAACCCCAGATCTAAGCCTGCATCGCGGCAGGCCCCCTAGGCATCAGGATGTAGGTAAGGGGCGTGAGCAGGGGCGCTTAGCGGCGTTCTTCCTGCTGGTCCATCATCCGTCGCACCGAGCGAATTTTTTCTTCTAAAATAGTGCTTTGGCGGTAATCGCCGCGGACCATGTTTTGTGCTAATCGCAGTTGCTTTAAAGCCTTGTCATAAATTCCATTCAAAATGAAATATTCAGAACGGGCCTGATGTACGCCTAGAATGTTACCGGCCAGGCCGTGAGTTTCTGCCAGCAGATACCATACATAATCATCTTTGGGGCGGCGTTTGGAGTGGGCTTGTAAAACCTCTTCGCATATCGCGTATTCACCCACCTGCATTAACACCTCGGCCAGGCGAACATTCAGCGGGTGATTGTTGGGGCGGCGCTGCAGTGCATCGCTCAGCGTGTTGATGGCCTGGTCTTTGTCATCATTGGCGAGTTGCCAGTCGGCTTGGGCGATTAAATAACTGGCGTGGTCGGGGCGATTTTTTAACAAACCGTCTAAATAGGGTTTGGCACGGCTTAACTGGTCGCTACCAATTAGGGCAATGGTTAGACCATAACGGCTGGCTTCGATTGACTGGGTGTCGCCAGAGAGCTCGCTGCTAAAACGCTTGACCGCCGTGCCTGGGGTTTCGGCTAGCTGCATCATCACTCTGGCGCGCATCAATTGATAATCCAATGATTGTTCGGTGTGGCGGCGCGGGAAGCGCATGGCGCGGTTACGGGTATCGGCGATGCGGCGCTCGGTAACCGGGTGGCTTAGTAAAAACTCTGGCGGCCGTTTGCTGTAGCGGGTGGCTTGCAGCATTTGCTCAAACATATCGGCTGCGGCGTAGGGGTCAATGCCGGCGGCGGCCATGGTTTGCATACCGATGCGGTCGGCTTCTTGCTCGTTTTGACGGCTAAATTTAAGCCGCGCATCAAGTGCTACGGCTTGGGTAGCCGACATAGCGGCGATACCGGCATCGCCACCTACGGTGGCGGCTAAGACTAAGCTAGCCATCATGGCGGCCATCATTGGCATGCTGGAATTACGCTGTTGCTCAACTCCCCGGGCAAAGTGGCGCTGGCTCAGGTGGGCCAGTTCGTGGGCGAGTACCGAGGAAAGCTGGGCTTCGGTTTTTGCATAACGGAACAAACCGGTATGCACACCGACAACCCCACCGGGTACTGCAAAGGCGTTCATGCTGGGGTTTTCAACCATAATGATATTGAGTTTCTTGTCGTTTAGGCTGCTGTATTGCACCAGCTGTTGCATCAGCTTTTCGGTGTAGTCCGCCAGTTGTGGGTCGGACGAGGTGGGCACCTGGGCGCGAAAGGATCTGGCCCAAGCTTCGCCTAGCTCTTTTTCTTGCTGGGGCGACACAATCCCTGAGGCTGCGTCACCTAGGTTGGGCAGTTCAATCTCCTTGGCTTGGCTCATAGGTGCGCCAAGGCACATGGCAATGGCCACCGGGCTTAGTAGACGTTTTAACTGTTTGGCGACATTCATACGCTATTCTTAAATAGGTCGGTTATTTGGGTGTGCTGTTTAGATTCTACGCGATTATTGGCTTTAGAATCCACGCCTGAGGGAAAGTTCGGTTGTGGGGCTTGTTAATAATTGTTAGCCAGTGCTTTTCGTTAGCGCCCATGCCTGCTATAAAGCGGCTCTTGTTGAACATTATAGATATAGACTGATGACACACACTGTTAATGTCCGGGTTGATGCCTGCGGTTTAGATTGCCCTATGCCATTATTGAAAATGAAGCTGGCGCTTAATCGCCTGACAGTTGGCGAAGCGGTTGAGTTGCTGGCAACTGACCCAGGGTCGATTAAAGATATACGTAGTTTTTGCGCCATCAGTGGCCACCTATTGCTAGAATTTGTCGAGGCCGATGGCCGCTACTGTTATATTATTGAAAAATCCCATTAGCTTTTGCCAAACAAAGGCTTAATAAAGAGTAACCAAGGTCGAACATGATAAACATTGTCAAAAGTTGGGTGGATCGATATTTCGCCAGTGAGGAGGCCGTCCTGCTGGTGGTTCTTATTGGACTCAGCCTGCTGGTTATTTTGACCATGGGTGGTATTTTAGCGCCGATGTTTGCCAGTTTGATCATCGCTTTTTTACTTCAGGGCTTTGTTAATAAGCTAAAAGCTTGGGGGGCGACACACCTAGTTTCTGTCTCTATCGCCTTTGCGGTTTTGGTGAGCATATTAGCGACCAGCTTCTTGGTGTTGATGCCGTTGATTTGGCGCCAGCTGGCGGCCTTGTTCCGGGAGGCGCCGGCTATGTTGAATCGCTGGCAGGAAATTATGTTGCACCTGCCCGAGCAGTACCCTGAATTGATTAGCGAACAGCAGGTGGACGCCTTGGTGGCCAATTTGGGTGGCAAGCTCGGTGGCTTGGGGCAAGAGATATTGTCTGTCTCGCTGGCCAATGTTCCGGTCCTAATAGCGGTGCTAATTTATCTGGTCTTGGTGCCAATTTTGGTCTTCTTTTTTCTCAAAGACGCGACTCAAATGCGTGTATGGATGTCTTCTTTTCTGCCCACTAATCGGCCGGTCATGAGTCGTATTTGGAAGGAAATGAACGTTCAAGTGGCCAACTACGTCCGCGGCAAGGTTATCGAGATTCTTATTGTTGGTGGCGTTAGTTATGTTTGTTTCTCCCTGCTGGGCTTGAACTATGCATTGTTGTTGGCGGTAGCGGTTGGGTTTTCGGTGTTGATTCCCTATATCGGTGCTGCAGTGGTTACTTTGCCCGTGGCCATGATCGGCTTTTTACAATGGGGCTGGACCAACGAGTTTTATTATCTGTTAGTCGCCTACGGCATTATTCAGGCTCTGGACGGCAATGTGTTGGTGCCGCTGTTATTTTCTGAGGCGGTAAATTTGCACCCGGTAGCCATCATTCTCGCGGTACTGGTGTTTGGCGGAGTCTGGGGTTTTTGGGGTGTGTTCTTTGCCATTCCCTTGGCCACTTTGATTAAAGCCGTGTTGGCTGCCTGGCCGGTTCAGGAGCGGGATGAGGCAACGGCCGAGTCTGAGCTTTAAATTGGGCTGGCTATAGCGAGTCATTTCGCTCACTTCTTGATCATAAAACCCCTCTATCCTGTAATTGAACTACCATTGCTGGTGGCATATTGGCCACCCGGTATTGCATATTGGTAAATATCTTCTCTCTTTCGCTACATTTATTTAAATCTAGCGCTATTTTTTGTAGTATAGCTACAGAAAATAAATTAGCCGCAAGTAATCTGCGTTAACTCGCTGAAAAATTAGTCAAATAAAACCGTTGCGCCGCTTACCTTATGAGGTTTATTACCTATACTTCCTCAATACTGAATTATTTTTGCCCCTTTGTAGTTGTACAGTTGCCCACAAGGCCATAGGAGATAAGATGCCAGAAGATATCGATGCCCTCGAAACCAAAGAGTGGTTAGATGCCCTTCACTCTGTTATTCGTCACGGTGGTAAAGAGCGTGCCGCGTTCTTGTTACGTCAGTTGGCCGAAAGAGCCGGCGAGCATGAAATAAAATTACCCGCCGCGATTACTACCCCTTACCGTAATACGATTACCCCTATTTCTGAAAAGAGAATGCCCGGTGATTTGTTTATGGAGCGCCGAATTCGCTCCTTGATTCGTTGGAATGCCTTGGCCATGGTGATGCGTGCCAATGATAACGACGAGGGTTTGGGTGGGCATATTTCCAGTTTTGCCTCGGCCGCCACTCTGTATGATGTCGGCTTTAACTATTTTTTCCGCGGTGGCGATGGCGAAGAGCTGGGGGATTTGATTTATTTCCAGGGGCACAGTGCCCCGGGTATGTACGCCCGCTCTTATTTGGAAGGCCGCTTTGATGAGAATCAGCTCGACAGCTTCCGCCGTGAAGTCGATGGCGGTGGTTTGTCCTCTTACCCGCACCCATGGTTAATGCCTGAGTACTGGCAGTTCCCTACCGTTTCCATGGGGCTTGGGCCTATCCAGGCTATCTACCAGGCCCATGTGATGCGATATATTTCGGCGCGGGGTTTGTCGCCTCGGGGTAGTCGTAAGGTTTGGGCGTTTCTCGGCGATGGCGAGACCGATGAGCCGGAATCTTTAGGCGCTATCTCCCTGGCCGGGCGCGAACATCTGGAAAACCTGATCTTTGTGATCAACTGTAATTTACAGCGTTTGGATGGGCCGGTGCGCGGCAACGGCAAAATCATGCAAGAGCTGGAAGGCTCCTTCCGTGGTGCTGGCTGGAATGTGATTAAAGTCGTTTGGGGGCGCCACTGGGATGCATTACTCGAGCGCGATACCAGCGGCCTATTGCAAAAACGCATGGATGAAGTGGTTGATGGTGAATTGCAAAACTATAAGGCCAACGGCGGTGCTTATACCCGCGAGCACTTTTTTGGTAAATATCCAGAGTTGCTAGAATTGGTTAAAGATATGTCCGACGATGAGATTATGAATCTTAATCGCGGTGGCCACGATCCGTTCAAGGTTTATGCGGCTTATAAACAGGCGGTTGACCATAAGGGACAGCCAACGGTTATTTTGGCTCAAACTGTAAAGGGTTATGGTATGGGGGCTGCGGGAGAAGCGGCAAATGAAACCCATTCGATCAAAAAATTAGATATCAACAGCTTAAAGGGCTTTCGTGATCGTTTCGGCATTCCTATTTCCGATGAAGAGCTGAAGACTGTTCCCTATTATCGGCCGGCGCCAGATAGCCCTGAAATGGTTTATATGCGCAAGCGTCGAGAGGAGTTAGGTGGTGTATTACCACGCCGCCAGCCGGATTTTGATGGGCTGGATATCCCTAGCTTGGCCACTTTTAAAGCGCAGTTAAAGAGTACTGGTGAGCGTCAAATTTCCACTACGATGGCCTTTGTGCGAGTCTTATCTACCCTGGTTAAAGATAAAAACATGGGCCAGCGGGTAGTGCCGATTGTTCCTGATGAGGCGCGTACCTTTGGTATGGAGGGTATGTTCCGCCAGCTGGGTATCTATTCTTCGGCAGGGCAAAAGTATACCCCCCATGATCATGATCAAATCATGTATTACAAGGAAGATAAAAAAGGTCAAATTTTAGAAGAGGGTATTAACGAAGCGGGTGCCATGTCAGCTTGGATTGCAGCGGCGACAGCCTACAGCAATAGCGAATGCCCGATGGTACCGTTCTATGTTTTCTACTCCATGTTTGGCTTTCAGCGCATCGGCGACTTGGCTTGGGCGGCCGGTGATTCACAGGCGCGGGGCTTTTTGATTGGTGCCACCGCAGGGCGTACCACGCTTAATGGAGAAGGCTTGCAGCACCAAGATGGGCATTCTCTGGTTTTGGCCAATACCATTCCCAATTGTAAATCTTACGATCCAGCCTTTTCGTTTGAATTGGCAGTAATTATTCAAGACGGTTTGCAGCGTATGTTTGCCGAAAAGGAAAATTGCTTCTATTACATAACCACCATGAATGAAAACTATGTTCACCCCGATATGCCTGTGGGGGCCGAGCAAGATATCATCAAGGGCATGTACTTGCTGGAAGAGAGTCGCCTAAGCAAGGCCAAGAAAAAAGAAAAGTTGGCCACGGTTCAGCTTATGGGTTCCGGTTCAATTTTAGGTGAGGTGCGCGAGGCGGCAAAAATGCTGCGTAAAGAATATGGCATTGAAGCAGATATCTGGAGCTTAACCAGTGTTAATGAATTGACCCGAGAAGGTCAGCAGGTCGATCGCTGGAATTTATTGCACCCGGAAGCTGAGGCAAAGCAGTCCTTTGTTACCCAACAACTGGAAGGACGTGAAGGCCCGGTTATTGCTGCAACCGATTATTTAAAAACCTATGCTGAGCAGTTACGTGCTTATGTGCCAGGCTCCTATAAGGTGTTGGGTACCGAAGGTTTTGGTCGTTCTGATACACGGGCGAAGTTGCGTTACTTCTTTGAGGTCGATCGTTATTTTGTCACGGTGGCGGCATTAAGTTCGCTGGCGCAGCAGGGCACGATCAAACCGGAAGTGGTGAGCAAGGCGATGCAGAAATATGGCATCGATCCAGAAAAAATTGATCCAACGAGCGTATAGGGGGAGTGGTTATGAGCATACAACAAATTACCGTTCCTGATCTTGGCGGCGCCAATGATGTTGAGGTTATTGAGGTTAGCGTAGCCGTTGGTGATGAGCTGGCGCTGGAAGATGCCATTGTTACGGTTGAAACTGATAAGGCCTCGATGGAGGTACCTTGTACTACGGCCGGTAAAGTGGTCGCGGTGCATTTTGCCGAGGGCGACAAGCTTAATGAAGGTGATGTTTTAATCGACCTTGAGGTTGCCGTTGGCGCTGCTGAAGAGCCTGAGCCAGCCATTATTGACGTTGCCGAGGTTGCGGCTACGGAGGTTGCGGTGGCTGCCGAGTCTGCCCCCGTGGCCGAGTCACAAAGTCAGGAAGTTGATATTGTGGTGCCGGATTTAGGGGGTGCCGACAATGTTGATGTGATCGAGGTTTGTGTCGCCAAAGGTGACGAAGTTAGTGACGGCGACTCACTGATCGTAGTGGAAACAGACAAGGCCTCGATGGAGATACCGGCTAATTCCGCCGGTAAATTGATAGAGTTTAGCGTCAAAGAAGGCGATAAAATCAACCAGGGCGATGTGATTGGTCGGCTGCTGATTGAAGTTGTGGCAGTCGCCGTCGCCGTCGCTATTCCAACCTCCCCGGCCGAGCCGGTAGCCAGCGCACCCACCAAGGCGGCTCCTAGCCCAGGGGCTGAGTCGGCGAAGGTGGAGGTGAATTCTGCTACGCCGGTAGAATCTAAAGCGGACGGTTTTTACGCTGGCCCGGCAGTGCGTCAGTTAGCGCGCCAGCTTGCGGTTGAACTTAAAGATGTTAAGGGCAGCGGCCCGCGTGCGCGCTTAACCAAGGATGATATTCGCAGCTATGCCAAGGCGATTATCAACGATGTAAAGTCTGGCAAAATTAGCTCGGGTGCGGGTATCCCGGCGATACCGGAAGTGGACTTTAGTCGCTTTGGTGATATCGAATTGGTGAAAATGAGCAAGATTAAAAAGCTCACCGCCGCTAATATGAGTCGTAATTGGCTCAATGTGCCCCATGTTACCCAGTTTGATGATGCGGATATAACCGAGCTAGAGGTTTTCCGTAAATCAATGAAGGCCGAAGCTGAAAAGCGTGGTATCAAATTAAGCCCAATGCCCTTTTTGATTAAGGCGGTGGCTGCTGCGTTGCGGGCAGAGCCCAGTTTTAATGTTTCTTTGCACGCCGATGGCGAGCATATGGTACAAAAAGACTATGTTCATATCGGTATTGCCGCGGATACCCCGGCGGGTTTATTGGTACCGGTTTTACGCGACGCCGATAAAAAAGGTATTTGGGAAATTGCCGAGGAAGTGAATGAGTTAGTTGGCAAAGCTCGTGCTGGTAAATTAACGCTGCGCGAAATGCAGGGTAGTTGCTTTACTGTTTCCAGTCTTGGTGCCATGGGTGGCAAAGGATTTACGCCGATTGTTAATGCCCCTGAAGTGGGTATTCTCGGTGTTTCTAAGGCCAGCACCCAGCCGGTTTGGAATGGTTCTGAGTTTATTCCACGGCAGCTGTTGCCGCTATCTCTGAGTTACGATCACCGCGCCATCAACGGTGTTGATTGCGGCCGTTTCTTTGGCTACCTGGTCTCGGTATTGAGTGATATTCGCCGGCTAGTCTTGTAATACTGCTCCAATCCTTTCTATATCAACAATTAGTGTCAGCTTAGGCCGCATTTGAGCTTAAGCTGATACTAAGTCCTTAGTGATCTTTATTTTTTTCCGCTTATAATTTTTGCTTTTAACGGGGCATTGTATTTATTCGCTTGCCCTAGTTTTGCAGAAGTTTCTAGTAGGGAGTGTCTATGCTGGTGGTGGCGCGCGTGGTTGATTATCACGATATAGGTCAACAGGAAGAGCTGGTTCGTTTGCTTGATGAATATGCCCGAGACCCGATGGGGCAGGGCGAGGCGTTGAGTAAAGAAGTTGAGCTTGATTTGCTTCGCCAATTGTCTAGGCGGGAAGATGCCTTTAGTGTAATTGCCTACAAAGGTACCGAGGCCGTTGGTTTGGCCAATTGTTTTATTGGTTTCTCTACCTTTAAGTGTCGCCCGCTGGTCAATATACACGACCTGATGGTTACGGCCGCCCACCGAGGGAGTGGTATTAGTACTCTAATTATGCGGAAGATAGAAACTGTCGCCCGCCAGCGTGGTTGTTGCAAATTAACTTTGGAGGTGGTGCAGGCGAATAAAACCGCACAAATTGTTTACCGGGGTATGGGCTTTGCCGCCAGTGAATTTGAGGCCGAGCAGGGGCAAACGCTGTTTTGGCAAAAAAATCTGTAATAATGCGTTATTGATTGGTTACTGCCGCGAGCCACGACCTGAAAGGCAAAACAAATAAAACTAGGATTTTTCTTTCGTCTCACCTTTCACGTTTCACACATCCATTTTGGGATGATAACTAGTTAGTGCTCATCCAGAAACGGATGCATAAGATATTTAAGCTAAGTCGTGAGACGTAAAAGCACTTGTTTTTAAGCGTATTGCGTCTCATGTTTTACGTTTTATCGCCCAGAAACGGAGTTTCTGGATGGGCACTAGTTAAGCCCTTTTAGTTGAATTCGACCCTCTACCGATATAGTTATTTTAGAATTACCGGCTTCTACAGCGGGGGCGGCATTGGCCTTGGCGCGCATGCTCATCATCATTTCACCGCGGTGCCTAGGCTGTTGAAAATTGGGCCTAATATTAAGCTCAACTATGTCGTAATTGCTAGCACCCATGGCGTTTTGCACAATATTGGCTTTGTTTTTATAACGGCTAAGAGCTTGGCTGATCAATTCGTCATGAACTTTTTCCCGTGTACTTGGCTTGGCGGAAAATTTCATATTATCGACTTTTAAACGCTCTTGTAGGCGGCCGATCAAATCTGACAGCTGGTCAAAATTCTCACTGCTTAGGGTTAAATTTTGGCGCGCTGACCAGCCGGTAATGCGGCTATGTTTATATACCGGCTGGGTGTTGTAGCTGCCAGTTTGATACTTTATGCCCTTGGATTTGTTTAGTAGTTGTAGGGCCCAGCTCATATCCTTGTTGACCATATGGGTGGCGCTATTGGCCTTTAATGCTTGGTGTTGAATGGATAAATTAACCTGCATTAGATCATTGGCTACTTCACGGCTACTCTCGGCATTGAGGTGGTAGATATTGTAATTTAACTCATCGGCATAGCTAGTTATGCTCAGCAGCAGCGAAATAAATACCATGCCTATTTTGTTTGAAATTGTCATTAAATCCACCTCTAATTATTGAGCGACTATCTTAATTTGCGCTTCTGAAGCGCTACTGAACCTATTGTTGTGCTTTTTGTGGGCTATCTTTTTTGCGCATAACCCCAGTAGTTAAAGCCCAGTGATTTAGGGGTAGAGGGTAGATAGGCGGAGTCTAGTTGGCGAATTTTAAAGCCATTATCTTGAATCATATCGACAATCGGGCGGTTAACATGGCAGCCGCCGGCGATTTTGTTCCACCAGGGGTTTATTTTATCTTGGAATTGGCGTATTGCCGCATCCGGGGCCTTGCCGTGTTCGGCAAACAATAATTTACCGCCGGGTTTTAACACTCGGTGCATTTGTTCAAGTGCGGCTTGCCAGTCGGGAATGGTGCATAAGGTGAAAGTCAGCACGATGGTATCAGCGCTGTTGTCATCCAGGGGAATTTTCTCGCCGGGCAGGTCCAACCACTTTACCTCTAAGTCTGAGGCGGCTAGGTTTTTTTGGGCTTTTTTACGCATGCCGTCCGAGGGTTCTAGGCCCCAGATAAATTCGACCTGGTCCTGCTTGTAAAAAGGCAGGTTCAAGCCGGAGCCCATGCCGATTTCAAGCACCCGGCCTTGAGCTTGTGGTACAACTTTCTTGCGCTGGTAGCGAACCGGTTTAGTGCCGCAGGCCAGGTCGATTACATGGGGGAGAATTTTATCGTCGTAGAAGCCCATTGATATATCCTATTTATTATTGCTTGTTATTACACTGAAGGTTCGAGTCAGTGTTGCTGTTGGTCGATGTAAACTTGATAGCGCGCTGCCTGGTTAATTTTTAACGGCTTTTAAGTGCGAGTTTGTTAAACCGGCTTAGCTCAAAGCTGGCACAGAAGCATGAGTTTGGATATGGATTTTTCAGCCCTCTGCCGCAGGGACGCGGCGGTGGAGCCTACCGGGATGTATTCACGGCGCGATGAAAAATCCATAGGCAAATCCATGCTACTCCAATGCCATAATTCAATTCCCCAGCTCAAGGCTTAACTGCTACAGCTTGCTGACTATAATACGCTTATTTGATGAAATTTTACCAACGCCTCGGATAATTCGATATCGGGGTATTGTTGTTGGCGCCAAAAGTGTAAGAATTTTAAAGTTCTAAAAGCGTCAAACCAGGATAGCCAATGTTGCTGGGCCTGGGCTGGGGTTTTACATTGCTGCTGGCAATGCTTAAAAAATTTATCGATGCCGAGTGATTGCAAAGCCTGTTGGCTAATGAACGGCAGCGCCTGCCAAAAACTCTGCTGGTCGCTGGGGCTGAGGGTTTGGGCGGCTTGCAGGCAGGTTTTTAGCTCAACAAAACACTGCGGGTGGTAGTAACAATAGGGCTGCTGCAGCGCTTGTAGCTCTATAATTCGGTTTACCGCCGGGCCGGTGCCGAAGGGGACTCTTGCTGAAGCCCGGGCTTGCAGCTCTATCGCTGCGCTGTCGGGCTTTAATACCCGGCCTAATTTAGCCAGCTTATTAAGTAGGTAAAAATCCTCTCCGGCGGCGCGGCTAGGAAACCCCCGGGCCTGGCAATAGGCTTTGGCAGTAAAGGCCAGGCAGCTGCCGATGGTGTGGTAGGCGTAGCCTGAGCCGGCCCAACCTAGGGCCTTTACATAATAATCCAGCGCTTGCTCATATAAACGGGTGGCGGCCAGCAGCTTGGCATCAGCTGGGGCAAAAACTTCACCGTGGCGAAAGCAAAATGTTGCCGCGGAGCAATCTTTTTCAGTCTGCTGCTCCAGGCAAAAATAGTTTTCTGGCAGGCGAGCGTCGGCGTCACTGCTGTAGATCCAATCGCTGCTGATATTTTTTTGGGCGATTAAGGCGCTGGCAATATCGGCTGCAATTTTTCGAGCTAGGCCGACACCTTGTTTGCGCGGGATGGTTTTACCTGAGCTAAAACGGTCGACCAAGAGTAGGCCGTTATTATTGGGCCATCGATATAGCGTGAGGTGTTGTTGTTGCCATAGTTTGGGGCCGCTATGCTGTAGAAAATCGGCAAGCTCAATATTTTTGGCTTGCGGCTCGAGCAAGTCATCGGGCTGGTTGATCACGATGATGAGCAGCAGGCCTTGACGTTTTGAACAATTGGCCAGGTGTTCCTGAGCAAAATGTAGATCTTCGTCGAAAGCCGGTATAAGCAAGGCCTTATTATAATTGACAGGGAAGTCGTCCAGCATTCTGGCTTCGACGGCCGCGTATTTAGCCAGATATTGTTGGTACATGTTGACGCTTAATGCAGTGCGGCGCGTAGCGGCAGCTTGGCTACAATCGCCGCTTCAATATCCAGCAACTCATTCATGCGCTGGTCCACTTGCTCGGCCGGGAAGTAGAGCTTGGCCAGGTCTTCAAATAGGCTGTCGTGTTTATCTTCTGACGCCGCTATGGCGATATAAAAGTCTTTCAGCTCGCCGGCGGGCAGGGCTTGACCGATTAAGCCAAAACGTTCACAACCGCGGGCTTCGATGATGCTGCCGACTAGCAGTCGATCGAGAAAGTAGATATCGCTGCCCTTGCGGATGGCCTTGCGGAACTCATTGACATAGGCATCTTTACTGTCGGCTTGTAACTGCAGGCCTCGGGCGTGGATGATTTTGACTACCTCGCGGAAATGCGTCATTTCTTCGATCGACAGGTCGACCATTGCAGTGACCAATTGCAGCTTGTCCGGATAGTGAGAGAGCATAGAATTGGCCATGCCCGAGGCCTTTTTTTCAGCGGCGGCGTGGTCAATCAGAAAGCTGTCCATATCGGCGATCACGATATCAGCCCATTCGGGGGGGGTATGGTAGCGAAGCTTGCTCATAAAAACTCTAACTTGGAGATAAAGGCGGGCATTATAGCCAGCCGGGACGGCCAATTGTGAAAAAACGCTGTTTTCTCTCCGCCTGAACTCTATAATGCCCGCCAATGGGTGAAAAGCCCGGGAATGAATAACGGTATAAAACAAAGGTAGCTCGATGATTATCAAGCCTAAAGTTCGTGGATTTATCTGCATCAATGCCCATCCTCAGGGTTGTGAAGCCCATGTGAATGAGCAAATTCAAACCATTAAAAACCTGGGTAAAATCGATGGCGCCCCCAAAAAGGTGCTTATTATCGGCTGCTCTACCGGTTATGGTCTGGCTTCTCGAATTACAGCAACCTTTGGCGGTGACGCAGAGACCTTAGGCATTTGTTTTGAAAAGCCCCCGAGCGAGAGAAAAACCGCCTCGGCTGGCTATTACAATACCGTGGCATTTGAAAAGGCGGCCAAAGCCGCCGGTATATACAGTAAAACCATAAATGGCGATGCATTTTCTGATGAGTGCAAGCAACAGGTTATCGATACGCTAAAAGCGGATATGGGCAAGGTTGACCTAGTGGTTTACTCACTGGCGTCGCCGCGTCGTACCGACCCTAAAACGGGTACGACTTACATGTCGACGCTTAAGCCAGTAGGCAAGAGTTATACTGCCAAGAATCTAAATACCGATACCTTAAAGATCTCTGAGTTGACGATGGAAGCCGCCAACGAAGAAGAAATTGCCAATACCGTTAAGGTTATGGGTGGTGAAGATTGGGAATTGTGGATGCAAGCGCTGCAAGAAGCTGAGCTATTGGCCGACAACGCCAATACGGTAGCGTATACCTATCTTGGTGAGCAGCTGACTTGGCCCATCTATGGTCACGCCACTATCGGCAAGGCTAAGGAAGATTTGGACCGAGCGGCGAAGGCGATCAGTGCTAGCGGCGCGGCTCAGGCCAATGTTTCGGTATTAAAAGCCGTGGTGACCCAGGCCAGTTCGGCTATTCCTATTATGCCCCTGTATATATCGCTGATGTTTAAGGTGATGAAGGCTGAAGGCAGTCACGAAGATTGTATTGAGCAGGCTTATCGATTATTTACCGAGTGTTTGTATGCAACCAGCCCGCGCTTAGATGCCGATAATCGCTTCCGAGTCGACAACTTGGAACTGCGACCTGAAACCCAGGCTAAAATTGAAGCTCTATGGCCCCAGGTGACGGAAGAAAATCTTAATGAACTCGCTGATTTTAAAGGCTATAGCGATAATTTTCTGCGTTTATTTGGCTTTGGTTTGGCTGGCGTGGATTACGAAGCGGAAACCAATACCTTGGTCGAGGCAGACTTTTAAGCCTGAACCCTCCTCCCAGCATTAAGCTGGTAATTGCGGCAATCGAGTTTTTGGCTTGATTGCACCAGCGGTCGACAATGTCGGCCGTTTTCGTTTTCAGTATTTTGTTCTATGCTGTGCCTCAAAGCCCGATAAGAAAACACTATGGCCAATCTAGACTCTTCCATTATTGAATTTGATATCATCCCCGGCCAAGCCGTTTGGGTCAGTGATCGAATTCGGCGTATTACCGCGCCGAACCCTAGCATGATGACGGGACCGGGGACCAATACCTATATCGTCGGCCGGCAAGAGTTGGCGATTATAGATCCGGGGCCAGCCATCGACAGCCATGTCGAGGCGATTGTTGAAGCCTGCGCCGACGCCAAAGTGAAATGGATTATTGCCACCCATACCCACCCAGACCATTCCCCCGGCGCTAAGATTCTGGCCCAGCGTTTAGGTGGTGAGGTAGTAGGTGCTGTATTGGCCGATGACGGTCATCAGGATTTAAGTTTTAAGCCGGCCAAACAGCTGCAGCATAATGAAACCTTCGCCGCAGAAAATTACACCTTGCAGGCCATTTATACCCCGGGCCATGTGGCCAACCACTTTTGCTTTTTCCTGCAGGAGGAGCAAACCCTGTTTACCGGAGATCATATTATGCAGGGCGCCACCGTGGTGGTGATCCCACCCAGCGGGGATATGGCCGATTATTTGAGTTCCCTGGGAAAAATGCTGGGCTTGGGTTTGCAGCGGCTGGCACCTGCCCATGGTCATATTATGACCCAGGCCGAACAAGCGGTGCAGGGTATTATCGACCACCGTATGGCCCGTGAAGCCAAGGTGGTGGCGGCAATGAAAACCTTAGGCCGCTGTAGCTTGGCGGTGCTGGCGCAGACGGTTTACGCCGACGTGGATAAAGCCGTAATGGGCATTGCCAAGGTGGCTCTGTGGGCGCATTTATTAAAATTGGAAAAAGAAGGGCGGGCGGAAAAGCACGCCGAAAAATCTGGCTTGTTTGATGATGAGCTGTGGCATTTAACCGAAAACCGATAACTATAAAGAGAGTGTCTATGGAATACCGCCAGCTCGGCAATACCGATATCAAGGTCAGCTCTATTTGCTTGGGGACCATGACCTTTGGTGAGCAAAACACTCAAGAAGATGGCTTTGAGCAGATGGATTACGCCTTTGCCCAGGGAATTAATTTCTTTGATACCGCAGAAATGTACCCGGTGCCGCCGAGTCCAAAAACCCAGGGTAGTACCGAGGAAATAGTTGGTGCCTGGATTAAGCAGCGCGGTCTGCGCGATAAAGTGGTACTGGCTTCAAAGGTAAGTGGCCGCGGCGATAATAACGCCGGCATGGATCATGTCCGCGGCGGTCCGCGACTATCTCGCGAGCATGTGTTGGCGGCTTGTGAGGGGTCGTTAAAGCGCTTACAAACCGATGTTATCGATTTATATCAGGTGCATTGGCCCGAGCGGGCAACCAATTATTTTGGTCAGTTGGGCTATGTTCACCGTGACGCCGATGGGGTTGAAATTCACGAAACCCTTGCAGCGCTGGCGACCCTGGTGGAGCAGGGCAAGGTGCGGCATATTGGTTTGTCGAATGAGACTCCCTGGGGGTTGATGCAGTATTTACGCCTGGCCAAAGAATATAACTTGCCGGTAGTGGCGAGTATCCAGAACCCATATAACCTGCTCAATCGTACCTTTGAAGTTGGTTTGGCTGAGATGGCCATTCGTGAAAAAGTAGGCTTGCTGGCTTATTCACCGTTGGCATTTGGTGTGCTGAGCGGTAAATATCTCAATGGCCAACGCCCCGAAAATGCTCGCCTGACTATGTTTGAACGTTTTAACCGATACAATAGTGAGCAGACCTCAGCGGCTACCGCTGAATATGTAGAGCTGGCCCAAGCGCATGGTTTAGATCCAGCGCAAATGGCCTTGGCCTGGGTCACCGGTCAGCAATTTACCACCAGCAATATTATCGGTGCTACCACCATGGCCCAGTTGAAAAGCAATATTGCCAGTATTGATGTCGTAATCGATAAAGAGCTGCGTAAAAAAATCAATACTCTGCATAACGCCAAGCCTTTCCCTTCGCCCTAGGGCGTTGCTATAGTCATCAAATGGCTTAAAAAGTAGGCGCCCAGCGGGCATTTTTCATGAATCGTGGGCGCCATCAGCAATTTCCCTAAAAGAATCGCTCTCACTGCTTGTGCCATGACTTTGGCGCCAGTAAGATTACCGGTTTATCCAATCCACTTTTACGGAGCCCCGAATGATTCAAGGTAGTATGGTTGCCCTAGTTACCCCAATGACCGCCACAGGTGAGATCGATTGGGATAGCCTTCACAAACTGGTGGAGTGGCAGCTTAAACAGGGCACCCACGCCATCGTGGCAATGGGCACTACCGGTGAATCAGCCACCTTGTCTGTTGATGAGCATATGTGTGTAGTCAAAGCGGTGGTCGATCAAGTCGGCTCGCGTATCCCCGTGATAGCCGGTACCGGCGCCAATGCCACTGCTGAAGCTGTCGAGCTCACCGAGAAGGCAAAACAAGTGGGCGCCGACGCCTGTTTATTGGTAACCCCCTATTACAACAAACCCACTCAAGAGGGTTTGTACCAGCACTATAAATTTATTGCTGAATCAGTCGATATCCCGCAGATTCTGTATAACGTGCCAGGCCGTACCGGCGTGGATATGAGTGCGGCAACGGTACTGCGTTTAGCGGGCTTGAAAAACATTGTTGGCGTTAAAGAGGCTACCGGTGATTTGGAGCGGGCCAAGCAGATTATTGATGGCGTACCGGCGGACTTTGCGGTGTATTCCGGAGATGACGAAACCGCGGCTGAGCTTATGTTACTCGGTGGTAAAGGCGATATCAGTGTGACGGCGAACGTTGCGCCAAAGCAGTTGTCCAATCTGTGCGAATTGGCAATAGCGGGTAAAGTTGAACAAACAAGAGCCTTACAGGAGCAGCTAATGCCCCTGCATAGCGCTATGTTTGTTGAGTCGAACCCTATTCCTGTGAAATGGGCGGTGGCTGAAATGGGTTTTGCGCAACACAGTTTGCGTTTGCCGATGACTAAGCTGGCCACCCAGTACCAGCAGCAAGTACGCGAAGCATTACAACAGCAAGGCTTGATCTAAGTCTCCACGACCTAATAAAAACACGATAAAAGCAGGCAGTATGTATAGACCATTAAAACCGATTCTCGCCACCGTCCTTAGTTTATCCTTAGCAGGCTGCGGTACTTTATTTGGCCCGGAAGGTTATTTCCGTGATCGCGGTGATGATTATTTGGCCGCCGAGGAAGTTGCTGCATTAAACGTTCCTGCTGGCACCGATAAAAAAGCGCTGGAGGAGCTGTATCCTATACCGGCTGCAGTTAAGCTGAAGAAGGATGATGAGCAGATCACCCAGGTAGCAGCTTCATTTGCCGTGCCCAGACCTACACCGCTAGGCGCTAATGCGTTTGGCGACGCCATCAAAATTCAGAAGTTATCTGATAAACGTTGGATATTAGCCAGTTTGCCACCCAGTGAAGTTTGGCCTCGAGTGCGCCATTTTTTGAGCTCTAATGGTTTACGGGTAGTCTATACCGACGCTATTAATGGCCTTATTGAAACCGGCTGGTTGCAGTTTAAAGACTCCAAAGGTCGCAAAGACCGTTACCGCTTGCAGATAGAGCAAGGGGTGCAGCCCGACAGTACTGAGATTCACATTCTTCACCTCAGTGTTTCTGCTGATGTGACCGGTGATGGTTCGGTTAACTGGCCGTCTAAATCGATTAACCCTGAGCGTGAAGCTTGGTTGGTTGATGAGCTAGCGGCTACCCTGGCTTCACCTAATAGTGCGGCGGCCACTTCTCTGTTGGCTCAAACTATCGGTGGCGCCACCAAGGTTGAGCTGATCGATGTCGATGCCGAGCCAGTAATGACCATGTCACTTAGCCGAACTCGTGCTTGGGCGACATTGGGTTACGCGGTAAATCAGCAGGGCATGGCCCGGATGGATGAGAACGCCAATATCGGCCTGTATTATGTCGATTTTGTTGGTATTGAAGAGCCGGAAGACGAAGGTTTTTTCTCCGGAATTGGCAGTTGGTTTAGTTTCGGTGACAAGCCAGATGCCGCCACCGAGTCCAAACCAAGTAATCGAGTTGCGACCAGCCCCTATAGTTTAAATGAAATTATTAGCCACTTGCCTCGGGCCCAGGATGTTCAGCAGTTGTTGCCAAACCTACCCATTGCCGCGGCTGACGACTCTTTAGACGATGTTCCGGGATATTTGGTTTTTGTCAGTGGTGATAGTGGTAATTTGCAAATTCGTATTCGTGACGGTTATGGTCAGCGCATTGAACAGCAGCAAGCCAAAGACCTACTTAAACACATACGTAGAAACCTAATTTAACTTTAGCCTAATTTATTTTGATTAAATATGCCTCCCTGGGTAGCGGCAGCCGCGGCAACGCTACCCTGATTCAGGCCGCCGGCCAGCAGCTGCTGCTCGATTGCGGTTTTTCCATCAAAGAAACCCAGCGTCGGTTGCAGTTGCTTGGCAGCAGCGCCGAGCAGTTGAACGCCATTTTAGTGACCCATGAACACTCCGACCATATAAAAGGTGTGGCGCCGCTAGCGCGTAAATTCAATATTCCGGTTTATATGACACCGGGTACTTGGAATAGCCGCGACCTTGGCCGAGTGGATAGCTTACAGTTAATTGAAAACTATCAGCCCTTTAAGTTGGGTGACTTAAATATTGTTCCGGTTGCGGTGCCTCACGATGCTAGAGAGCCGGCGCAGTTTATTTTTGAATTGGCCCAGCAACGCTTGGGAGTATTGACCGATCTGGGTAATATCACACTGCATGTTGAGCAGCAGTTCGGAAATTGTGATGCCCTTGTGCTAGAAGCAAATCACGATTCTATGATGCTGTCGATGGGCCCTTACCCCTTGAGTTTAAAAGAGCGTGTCGGAGGTCCTTGGGGGCATCTCAATAACCAGCAATCCCTGCGTTTTCTGCAACACGCTAATTTGCAGCGCTTACGCCAATTGGTGATAGCGCATATATCAGAAAAAAATAACTGTCTGGAAAAAGTACAGCAAGTATTCAAACCGCTGGCGGATAATTTTGACCAGCTGGTCTATGCCACCCAAGATCAGGGGTTTAACTGGATGGAGCTCAATAGCAGCACTGGCTAATACCAACCCAAAGCCGAGCAAAAGGGAGCTTAAATGCGTAGGCTAAAAACTTTAAGCATTGCAATGATAGCGCTGCTGCTGGTGACGGTATTTTTGCTGGCGTCAGCATTGATGTTGTTGCGATATAAGCCCGAAACCTCGTTGCCCTATATCAACCGGTACTTACAAAGCTACCAAATCCAAATTCTGCAATTCAATATCTCTCAACTGGGTTGGAATAAACTTGAGTTTACGCAGTTGGCGTTTGTTACTGCGAGCCAGCAGCGACTGCAGCTGAGTAATATAAAACTTTATTATTCGCTGCCGGCAAGGCAATTAAATTCCTTAACTGTGGATCAGTTTGAGTTGCGCCTGCCCCAAGTTGAATCCGCAGCAGCGGCGAATACGACTTTAGATATTGAGCCTTATCTGCGTATTTGGCGGCAGTTGCCGGCCTTATCTGCATCGGTCGAATCTGGCAGAGTGGTGCTGCAGGGTAAGCAGCTGCAGTTTAGCTTGAACCTTGATCATGGTAAGCGGCGTGATTTGCTGCGGCTTAATATTAGCGATAAGTCTTTTGTCTTTAATACCCTAGTTATACATAGCTGGCAGGAATATAGCCGCTTTGAGCTTAAAGACACGGTCTTTTCTTCACGGCAGAGCGGCCAAGCGTTACTTGAATTGCAGCAGCTTAGTTTACAGCAGCGGCAACAGCATTACCGTGTCCAACTACAATCTGAGGTGAATTTGGTCGCTAGCTGGCAGGCCTTAGCACCATGGTTATCCCAGCTTCCGGTTAAACCGGTGTTGGCTGAGCTTAAGCTGCAGCTTGATGGTGAGTTGGTTAATGACTTCTTGGATTTTAAACAACATCGATTGAAAGCTAAAATACAATCGAAGAGGGCGCTTGAGTTTGAGCTACAGGTACCTGCGATAGGGCCGATTAAGCAATCTACTGCGGCGGTAAAAATTCGCTTGCCGCAAGAGCTTCAGCTTAAATGGCAGCAAGGCTTGCAGTTAACTTCCGGTTCGCTAGCGCTGCAGCTAAAACACGCTTTTACTGAGCTTAGTGCCAGTCTAGTTGCGGGGGCTTGTGATTTAGAGCAGTGCCAAGCGCGGTATAAGTTTTTAATTGGCAAGGCCCGTTGGCCAGCTAAAGAACTACCTGTAAGCTGGCACAGCCTGAGCGGCCAGGGTAGCGCAAGCTGGCAGCAACAAAGACTAGCCTTGGCGGGTGACATAAAGGCCGTAAAAGTGGCGCTGCGGCGTAAAGGCCTAGTCCTATCCGCGGTGGATTTTTCCGCTCCTAAGGTTTTCGCCAACATTGATTTAAGCCAACAAACACCATTGATAAAATTGCAGCTACCGGCGGTAGTTATTGATGAAACACAGCTAAAGTTTGATTCAGCCTTGTTGAAATTGAAGCCCAGCTTAAACAATATTAGCTTGGCCTATCAGAAGTTTTTGACGCTCAGGGGTGAGTACAAGCTGACGGGGGTCTCGCTACAGCAATTGGAAGTGCCTTTACCCGAGTTGCAAGTGTCTGGCGCTTGGGACTTAAATGGCAATAGCTTGGAGTTTGCTACGTTGCTAAACAGTGACAGGGGCGCGCCTTTGGTTGGCCTAAAGGGGCGTCATTCCTTGGATAGCGGTACCGGGTCGGCCACATTAAATTCTCGAATCCAGGCGTTTGATAATAAGGCTCAGCGTTTATCGAAACGTTTTATGGTCTGGCCCTATGAATTTGATTTGCTCGCCGGTCAATTGGGGCTGCAATCGAGCTGGCGCTGGTCACTGACGGATGAAAAACCGAGCTATTCAGTTACCAGTAATCTAAAACTGGATAATGTAGGCGCGGTCTACCAGGATATTATTGCTCTGGGCTTAGATTATTCCGGCCAGTTGAGCTTTGATGGACAGCAATGGGGCAGTGCCAAAGCGGAAACCGTCACTCTTAGACAGCTTGATGTGGGTTTGGCGATCGACAATATTCAGGCTACGCTGAAAGTATCGGGTGTTAGTCCAAATATTGAACTCACAAACTTTAGCGCCCAACTGCTGCAGGGCAGCGGTAAGTTTGGTCACTTCAACTATGAGGTGGGCTCGATTGAACCGCAGGCTTTAAACATGCAGCTGCGGCAACTACAGCTTGCTGAGCTGATTGATTCAGCCGAATACGAAGGCTTGGAGGCACAGGCGAGTATTAGCGGAGATTTACCTTTAGTTTTGACCGGTTCAGTGGTGACCATGAAGGATGGCAAGGTATATGCGGACAAGCCAGGTTATGTACGCTACACCGGCTTACAAGCGAATGACAACCAATTGCTGGGTTTGGTGTCAGAGGCGCTGAGTAATTATCACTTTGCCAGCTTGAACTCTACCGCCCAGTATCGGCAAGACGGAAATCTAGATCTCGCTGTTCGTATGCTGGGGGAAAATCCGGATATGAAGCAAAAGGTCAACGTTAATTTGAATTTGAATTATGATATACCCAGTTTGTTAAGAAGTTTACGCGCTGGCCGAGCGGTCAGCGATATGATTGAAGCAAAACTCAAGACGGAGTAATTATGAGTGTTTTACAATCGACCAGCTTAGCGGGATTTTTAGCCCTAAGCCTATGTTTATCGGCTTGCACCCCGACGGTACAGGTGGCGATCCCAGACAAGCCCATTGAAATTAACCTTAATATAAAAATTGAACATGAGATTAGGGTTAAGGTAGATAAAGAAATTGATGATCTATTCGATGGCGACAGTGAATTATTCTAGGAGTTGGAAATGAAAAAATTATTAGTACTAACGGCAATGGCGCTGGTATCGGTACAGGCCTGGGCGATTGAATTAAACGATGCTAAGCAGCAAGGGTTGATCGGTGAGCGCAGCGACGGTTATCTTGGGTATGTGGTGGAGCCCGCAGCCGATGACGTCAAAGTGCTGGTTAAAACTGTCAACGGCAAGCGGAAGGTCAGTTATCAAAAAATTGCTGAGAAGAATGGCCTTACCCTAGAGCAAGTTTTGCCCAGGGTCGGTAAAAAGACCCGCTCCAAAACCAAGCTGGGTAATTACTATCAAGACAGTGAAGGGGTTTGGATAAAAAAATAACGGCTTAAATTATTGCTATTGTGCGGCCATTATTGCTCAGCTTTAACGGCCGCCGATGTTTGTTCGAATACTGCACAAAATCAGCAACAAAGCCCTATTGCTCAGTCTTAGCGGGGTATCCTAAAGAAGCTAACAGACTTATCCACAGTATCTGTGGATAGTGTTTTAAAACCCACGGTATCATCTTAGGTGCTATACTCAGTTCAGCATTGTTAACAGGAGCCCTAGTGTGGATGAACGCCGCCACTTCCAAAGAAAACCCACCTCCATTCGTGTAGAGATTACTAACCCGGCATTTGGCACTATTATTGGCTTTGCCCGGGATATTTCAGACGGTGGTGCTTCGGTTCTGATCGAGGGGGATGTCCGGCCACCCATTGGAACCAAGGTTCAGGTCAAATTTAAGAAGGTGGTGGGTCGGATAAATTCCGAGCCAACCCCAATGAAGGTGATGTACCATCATCGTAATTTACTCGGCTTAATGTTTGCCCCTTAAGCCCCTTAAGCCCCTTTTGACTACAGCGGCAGAGCTTTACAATCTGTTAATAGTTGGCCGCTATAATTTTCATTTAGCTTAAGCAGCTGCTGACAATCCAGTTCGCCGTTCTGGCGAATATCTAAATACTCCAAGTGTTCCAGCGTCTCCAGGCCTTGTATATGTACAAGGCGGTTGTTAGCGAGGTTTAGTTTACGCAACTGCTGGAAGTTTTCTAGGCCAGAAATATCTTGGATCTTGTTATGGCTGCAATTTAACTGCTGTAGTTGGAGCGAGTCTGTGACCTTCTGATCCTTGATGGTTTGTTGAACGCAGGACTTTAAATGTGGGTCGCCAATATCATAACCGGCGTATAACACTGGCGGGCTGTAGATGGCCTGCTCATTAAGTGTCCAACGGTAATTTTCACAGGCGGTTAATGGCGCCAAAATCAACATGCAGCCGGCTAGATGAGCTAAACTTTTAGCGAACATTTTTAATCCTTAATTCGATTTTTTGCATTTTAGCAGCATAAGCCGGATTAATCTTTGTATCCCTAATTCTTAGACCATTAAGTAGATTGAGCAATGACCAACAAAAAAGCGACAATTTCGACCGCTGACATTCAATCTTTTGAGCCTTTTGCTGACTTGTCGGCCAATCAATTGAAGGCGATTAGCGATGCCGCAGAATTGCGGTTGTTATCGGCCAAGGACATACTATTTAAAGCCGGCGATCAAGATACGGTCGAGTATTTTTTGCTCACCGGCGAGCTGAGTTTGCGTTCGGCCGATAATATACATCGAGTAATTAGTAGCACTGACCCCCAAGCTAGTAAGCAAATTGCCAAGTTGAGACCGCGGCAATACACCGCAGTGGCAACAACCGATAGCCAAGTTATCGCTATTGAGTTGGGTGGCGATATCGATACAGCGCCGCCACCGGCGGAGATCTCCAGTTATGAAGTTAGCGAAGTGGATGGGGATTGGGAGCAGCTCAGCAAGGCTGATTTAATGAGTGAGCTGCAAACAGCGCTGGATCGTGATCGGCTTAGATTACCTAGCTTGCCTCAGGTTGCGGTTCGAATTGGTGAGTTGGTAGAGTCTGAAGATGCCAATGCTGACGATGTTGCTAAGCTGGTGAATACAGACCCTGCTTTTGCAGCCAAATTATTACGCGTTGCCAATAGCGCTTTGTACAGCTCCTTAGGTAAGTGTGAAAGTACTCGTGATGCGATTGTTCGCCTCGGTTTGGGTGCTACAAGACAGTTAATTATGGGTTTCGCATTGCGGGACTTGTTCCAATCGCCCGATCAGTCGATGCGAATTATGTTACGCAGCGCTTGGGTAGAGAGTTTGGAAGTGGGGGCTTTGGCTATTGTTATACAAAGTAAGCTACGGTCCAAAAATTACAGCACCGAAGAAACTTTATTGGCCGGTTTGCTGCACAATATAGGCTTAATTGGCTTGCTTGGTTTTTTATCGGAAAAGCCCGAACTGTTAGAGCTTGAAGAGACAGACCTACTATCATGTTTAGAGCGCCACAAATCGCCGGTTGGGGTGAAAATTCTTAGCCAGTGGGGCTTTCCGCAGGTGTTTGTGGATGTCGCCAAATACTCGGACGATTGGTTACACCAGGCAACTAACTGTGAGCTTTGTGATTTGATTCAAGTGGCAAAATTACATCGCTATCTAGCCAACCGTAAAGCCCTACCGGTAGCTAGTATCGAAGAAGCTCCGGCGGTGCAGAGGCTGGTTTTTGTAGACAAGTTCGACATACAAATGAGTAAAGAAATTTTGCAGGAAGCCAAGCAAAAAATCTTGGAAGTAAAACAGTTGTTCGAATAAAGTTGCATCGACCTGCTCGTGGTTTAAGGGTTGCTAGGTTTTTTGTGGCGGCTTCCAGTAACCAGTAAATTACGGAGATAACTCGAAGCCAATATTTTCGATCTATAACCGTTAAAACCTAAAGCTAATTTATAGCGCTAAGCTATAAATTAGCTAAATCAACCAAATTTCTACGCGCCGATTTTTAGTTCGGTTGTTTCCGGCATTATTCGCCACCGGCTTAAAAGCACCAAAACCCAAGACCGGCTGGCTGCCGATACCTTGTTCGCGCAGCGCCGACTTCACTACCGTGGCTCTTAGTTTTGACAGCACCACGGCGCGGCTTTTGCTCTGCTTAGCGTCGCCAAAGCCAATCAGTAATAACCGCTTCGACTTATTTTCAGCTTGTTTTAAATACTGACTCAAACGTAATAGATCCCGTTTTGCTTTGTTATCTAGGTGAGCGCTGTTTTCTTTAAAACGGAAATTAATACTCAAGCGCTGGGCGGCGCTGGTCAATTGCAAATACGTTTCTGGTCCTTGCCGATATGGTGAGTTATTGATTGCCAGCGGGTACTGTGAAACAAAACCCACTTGCTCAACTATTTTTTGTCCGCGTTGGCTTTGGCAAAAATCGAGAAAGCCTTGAATGCTCGCGGACTTTGGCCCGGCACGGGTGTATAAAAATAATCGCCGTGACAGCGGGTAATCCTCGCTGGCTACACTCAGCCGGGTCGGTATTAGTGCTGGAGTATTGTGGTCCGAAACTGCGAGTAATTTGGCCTGGCGAACCGACGCCAAGCCAACAAAGCCAATGCCATCGGTATCAGCGGCGACTGAGTCAGATAAATTGTCATTGGACTCAAAGCGATGGGCGCCCTGGCTAAGTTTGTATTTCTTAGCCAGAACCAGGTTTTTAAAGGTATCCCAGGTACCGGAGTTATGGTCTCGGGCATAAATATTAACCGGCCGGTCGTGCCCCCCCAGTTGTCGCCAGTTAGAGAGCTGACCAGAAAATAGCTTAGCAATTTGTTCAACGCTAAGTTTGTTTATTGGGTTGCTGGGGTGGACTAAAATAGCCAGACCGTCGATGGCAATGATATGTTCAGCACTGAGTGATTTTAGATCCCCTAGCGGCGCTAATTTTTTTAATTCTTTTGATTTAATGGCGCGAGAAGACATGGCGATATCAACCTTGCTAGAGTTTTCCCCCGCTAGACCTCGAAAACCGGTGCTGGAGCCGTGAGCGGCTATCGCCACGGTTACCGGTGAGCGTTTCAACTCCCCTTGAATCTGCGATTCATTGGCTGTGGTGCCGGCTAAGGTATAGGTATAGCTGGCTCCCCGGTCTTGCATATAGGCTTTAACGAGCTCAGGTGCTAATTTGGCGCCTACTGTATTTGACCCGTGTAAGGTAAATAATGACTCTGCGGGGCAAAGCGCAGATAACAAACAGAAATGTATTAGGCCAATAAACAACAGACCTGGGCGTGGCATGGCAGCCTCCTAGAGAAATTGTATTTTCGCTTAGCGCCCTTAAAAGTTGCAATGTCAGGTGTTAGCGGGGAATTGTGAGTGGGATTGTAACCGTCATATATAACAGTTATGTTAAACTGCGCTGAGCTGAACACACTAAAATTTTATTTTTATTATGACAACGCCTTTACCTTCGATTTGTATAGTCTCCCGGCAGCCAGCGTTTTTTGCTCAAGCGGAATCCTTGGCTCACCAACTGAAGCTACCTCTGTGTCTGGACTCGTCTTTACAGGGGCTTAAACAGGGTGCTTGGCAAAGTTTTTTGCGTCAGCAGGCTGATTTCGTTCTGGTCTGTGGAGATACCGGTCTAAGTCTATGGGATGGCACCAATAATAGCTGGATAGCGGTTGATTTTACCGCCGGTAGCGCTGATCACCGGCGTAAATTTGGTGGTGGTGGCGGTCAGTTAATCGCCAAAGCAGTAGGCTATAAAGTCAGCTGCATGCCAAAGGTTTTGGATGCAACGGCCGGCTTAGGAGCAGATGCCTTTGTATTAGCGAGCCTGGGCTGCCAGCTTAAATTGCTCGAACGTAACCCCTTTGTTTATCAGCTGTTGGCTGACGGTTTAGCCAGAGCCAAATTTGGCGAGCCGGCGTTGCGTGAGATTATTGCCCGAATGGAGCTAAGTCCTGGCAATAGTCTAGAATGCCTGGAATTAGCCGTAGCAGAGTTTCAGCCGGATGTTATCTATCTTGACCCCATGTACCCCAGCCGTAAAAAATCCGCATCGGTTAAAAAAGAGATGGCGGCCTTTCATCGTCTGGTCGGACAGGACGAGGATGGGAGCAGCTTGTTGAGCAAAGCGTTGGCTACCTCGCCCGCCAGGGTGGTGGTTAAGCGGCCTAAAGCGGCGCCAACTATAGACGAGCGCAAGCCCAGTCATACGGTAGAGTCGAAGAACGGTCGTTATGATGTCTACGTCTTGCGGGCTATAACTGGCTGAGATGCGGGCTGTACGCTCTATGGTAGGCCTAGCCAGGCTTTACGGGACAGGTGGTTAGGGGGCTGTGTTTTTCTAGCTGTGCATAAAGTGCAGGATACGACTAATCAACATTCGAACCTGGGCCAGCATGGCAATAATAAAACCTGCGGCGATCACCAACAGGGATACTAATAAGAAAATTTCTTGTAGCAATGACGGTTGTAGCAGTTGGTAATCGGCGTAAATACCCACCGCACCACAAAAAAATAAGCTGGCACCTAAACGAAATTGCATGAAAACCGTACGAATAGGCACTGCGTAATGCGCATGTAGCAGCGTTTTTAAACGCATAAAAAATCTTTTTATATTCATATCTGATCTTTGGCTTGGCCGATTTGCATTAAGTCATGCTCTTCAGTCTAGCATTAGTTTAGACGGGTAAATGGTTGTACTCTATAAATTATCGGCCTGGCTGGGGAAATCTAAAGGTTTGGTGTATTTTGGGCCGACTGGCTCAAACAGAACGATCCTGGCGGCCCGGGTTGATACCTCCAGCTTTGAATTGCCTTATTCTCCATCGGCTTAGCTCTGGCGTTTTATTTTCCAGACACGTCCTTCGACAAGCTCAGGAGGAGCGGATTGTGGGGCTTTACATCAACTCTGTTTTCCGCTCATGGTGAGCTTGACGAACCAACAGAGTCTGGAAAACAAAACCCCAGATCTAAGCCTACGTTGCAGTAACATCTTGAATTGAGTTCTAAAGTTTAAATATCCATTCTATCGGCTTCTACGATGCTAGGGCCGGTAGGGTGGTTTGTA